>Ga0065720_1019059_pt1 | contig 40851 bp, 43 predicted proteins | sample Thericmetagenome_FD_59107 | JGI IMG/M metagenome (GOLD analysis project Ga0065720, IMG submission 59107) | Thermophilic microbial communities from the Joint Bioenergy Institute, California, USA of rice/straw/compost enrichment - eDNA_2 v2... | ecosystem: Engineered > Solid waste > Grass >... | reverse complement strand
TTAACATCATCTAGTTCCTTCCAATATTTGTGAACAAGATTGGGCTGTAGATAGCAAATGATACTCTTAGCAAAATCTTCACCGGAAATCGCTCCTTTTTCATCATGAGGGAAAGTATTGAATTCAAATTCATAGATCTCTTTATACATCAAGTCTCTTAAATTAACAATTTTTTCAAAGGTAATGACATCATTTCCCTTGAAGACATTTTGAACAATTTGGTTTTCTACTTCCTCTAACTCAGCTCTAGAAAGATGTTGTTTCCTGGGATCTTTTAAAGATTAGCCTAATCTATACTTTCATACCTGGCAATATTCCTGACATTGTAAGTTGGCTGTTATTCTGTTGCTGGATATACTTAAGATCTAAGAAATGAAGCCAAATCAATTTTTCTTTTTACATTGCTTAAAATCTTCCTTAGTAAGTTTATTTTGATCCTTAGTTTGGAAGAATGCAAGCATATCTTTTGTTGACACTATGGAGGTGAATAATGCAGAACAAAATTTACTCTGTAGGAAAGCAGCGAAAAGATAGTACTCATATAAACTGATATATCCATCACCATTAGCATCTGCGAATTCAATAAGGGCATTACTCTTGAATTTTGATTCCTGATCCATTAATTGGAACCTTGAATCTTTACCTTTGACTTCTTTTCTTCTTTCTTTTTGTCGTCATTGTCTTCTTTTCCTTCTTTCTTATCATCTCCATCCTTGTCATCGTTTTCTTCTTCCTCTTTCTCTTTTGTTGTATAATTATAAGGGCAGAGTGCACGGAAAAGATCTAAATGGCTCATATAGATGTTGTCATCCTTCTTGAGAGTAGCAAAAACTTCAAAAATTTTTTCAGGAGGAGACATTCTCCTAATCTTATTCTCATATTCACCACGAATTCTGTCTCTAGTTGGTGGAGCCTATAATTTAATTAACCTGCAAAGCCAATTATGTGTACAGCGAAACAAAAAGTATAGTAGTTAGAGTCAGAGTAGTTGTGGAGGACAACTAGGGACCCGATAAGGGCTTTTGAAAATATATTCTTTGCCAACATTTTATTGAAAAAATAATTTAGAAGTTATATAAGTTGATAAATATGGAACCTGCTAATAAAGAGCTTGATAACTCAAGAGGTATGTGAATTGTAAAAGTCTTTTGATGGTCTTAGAAGATCAAAGTCCTAATCATGGAGATTTTGTAGATGAAGAACAGGCTAGCCCTTCAATGAGTAAAAGTTCGAAGTTGAGAGTAAAAGAATTCGACTATGTCGATGGAGAAGAAGGAAATGAAGATGCTTCACCAGGAGTCAGAAGAGGCGACATGAATGATGAAGAGGAAATGGAACAAAGCTTAGCAAAATACGAAGAAATGGAAGAAGAAATCCTGAGATTCTGTAACGAAAATAATTGTCTCTGGGAAGATAAAGATTTTCCTCCAATAATGCAATCCATTTATACTGTAATGAATGCGGTAGTTTGTTGATTGTAATAGGATCCATCCAAAGTTCCAGAAGAACTTAGAGAAATTCAGACAATTAAGTGGGTAAGACCTAAAGATATAGCAAAAGTAATATCAGATTAATACCAAATAATGGTTAGGATGCAAAAGTGACTATTGATGGAAAACCAGAAGGGGATATGAAACAAGGTGCAGTCGGAGTTACTTGGTTTATGAGTAATCTAATACTTTTTTTCCGATCTAATGTGGCTAGGTACTCTCCTTATGACATCAACTAAGCAACAAATCATCGAAAAGATATTTGTGAATGTTGATTATTTCGACAAGGGCTTTGTATGTTTCCAATTTTTTAAGAATGGAGAATGGAAGCAAGTTTTCATTGATACCTTATTGCCCTATGATCCACAATCAAAACAGCTTCTGTAATCATAATTTAATCGCATAACATTTTTAGGTTTGCTCAATGCGCTGATCCAAATGAATTCTGGATTCCTCTTATTGAAAAGGCCTACGCTAAACTACATGGCAGCTATGAAGTAAATCCAAATTTGTATCGAACTGACAAATTAGAAAATTATGACTGGGCATATCACAGATGCATTGGTCGATCTTACCGGCTTCACTGCTGAGAAATACGATCTAAGAGACCCTGAAGTTAGAGATATGGTAGAAAATGGACAGCTTTGGGAAATCCTTAAATCAGCTTATCATCAAAAATCTATAATTGGATGTATCAACTCAGTCAAAGGAAAGGTTTGATTATTTATTTTACGATTTATCACCTTTAGAGCATTAAAAATCCAGATGTCGGTCCACATGGTATTCTTGAAAATCATGGCTATGCTATCATTGAAGTTAGAGAGGTAGCTAGTTCTTAACTTTAGCTAATAAATATAGTTCCCCAAAGATGATAATCTGAAATTGGTTAAAGTGAGAAATCCATGGGGCCCAGATGGATGTTGGAATGGGCAATTTTCAGATGATTCTGAAGAATGGGATAAATATAGACATCTCAGAGACGAACTAAAGCCCTCATTTAAAACTAAGAAGTCAGATGGTACATGGTGGATGTCTTTCCAACATTTATGTGAATATCTAAACAAAATCTATATTTGCAGAGTCTTCCCTGAATCTTGGCAAATCTTCTCCATTGACTCTAGATGGAAGGGAAAAACTGCAGGTGGAAGTTGGAATATCATGCAAAAGCCTGCTGATTTCGATAAGTATAAGAATGTTCAAATGGATTCTGATGAAAAATGGTTCAATAATCCTCAATTCAGAATTAGAATTCATAAAGAAACTAAACTCTTTGTGACAATCATGCAAGAAGATTATACTTTGACAGGCCATAAATATGTACCTGTCAATCTGATGATCGCTGTCAACAAGGATCCCAGAAATAGACTCTGGGAGAGACCTGATGAGGAAGACATCATATTGGAGACTGTTAAAACTATCCCAAGGAACTCTAAGAGAGAGATTGGTCAAATGGTCACCCTCAAGAAAGCTGAAGATAAGAAATATGGATACTTCATTATTGTTCCTAATAATGAAACTGAAAACAAAAAAGAAGAGCAAAGACCCTTCTGGATTCGTCTATTTGCCTCAGAGCATATAGATGTTATGGAAATTCCTGAAACCGTGGAAAAAGTGATGGAAGGTGCTTGGACCGATATTACAGCAGGTGGTCGTTTAAAAACCAAAGACGGTCGTGATAATCCACACTGGTGCAGAAACCCTCAATATTTCCTCAATTTAGATAAACCAACTCATTTCAAGGTAATTGAATATTTTGCTTTTAACATGTTTAGATCATTTTGAAGAGAATGAACGCCAAGAAGGCGAAGGGAACTAAGATTGGTCTTTGCGTCTGTAGATATGATCTCCATGAAAATCAAGCTGTCAAGGATAAAAAAGGTGGCCCTGGAAGAAAACCACCTATTTTCAATAGTGCTATCGAAAAGTAACTGTGGCATAGAAGTATTTAATATATTAGACTATTGGCACAAACCAAAAATCATCTCGAACCTCCAGTAATGGAAAGGATTGAGAGAAAGTTGAATATTGGATTCCAAGAACCTTATATAGAGTCAAGCTTCGGTTCTGATGATGTTGCTGCTTTGTATTTCTTCAGAAACCCAACCGAAGGTCCTTTCATTATTGTCCCTTGTCTTGAAGAAGAAGGAAAGACTACCAACTACAAACTAACAAGTAAGCTTCTACTTATCTTCTTTAATTGGTAGTTTATAGCAACAATCCTGTTCAATTAACTCAGCTTCCTGAGTCTAGAAATGCTGTTTATATTGGAAAATGGGAAGAATTGAGTGCTGGAGGATGCCATTTAAATGAGTTCCCTTATGAAAAAGATCCTTCGAAGAGAACTTGGACTTCTAATCCTAAATATTTGCTTCAATTCAAAGAAGAAGGTCCAGTCAATCTTAAAGTCACCTTACAAGTAGCTGAGAAAAATTGGAAATCAAAGATAGCCAAACTAAATAAAGTAGTTCAGTCAACAAAAAAGATTAATGTGATAGAACACAATTGGAGGAATGATTGGTATATATGTTCTTGAGAAAAAAGAAGGTAAAATCAAGACTGAAGATAAATTAGCTGAGCCTTCCTTTGTTCCTATGCTTGAGGTTAGCGAGACTTTTGAGTTAAAGACTATCAATCCAAACGGTTATATTGTGATGCCCACTACTTATGAGGTAATAGTTTTTTTGAGAGTGCTAATGTTATAGCCCAAATTGCAAGGAACATTCATCATTGCTGTGTCAGCAGATAAAGACTTCGAATTTATTGAAATGCGATAATCTTACTCTTAAATATTTCTTTAATAAGCTATGCATTCTGTATTAATATATAATATAGGGTTTACAAAAAATTTCTTGAAAAAAAAAAGAAGATTTCTTATATCAAAGTTTTATTTGATTTTTTCATTAATAAATACATTTGATATTCAAATCAGAAAATGAACCAACAAATTCAAAATCTTCAAAGAATGTTCATGAATCAATTAGGTGGAGGCGGTGGTGAAATGCCAGAGATGCCTCTTCCTGATACTTCTGAACAAATATATATTTCTTCCTTAGCTCTTTTGAAGATGCTTAAGCATGGTAATATAAATAAAAAAATCCTCTAACTTTTAGCCCGTGCTGGTGTTCCCATGGAAGTCATGGGTCTGATGTTGGGAGAATTTGTCGATGATTACACCATTAAGGTTGTTGATGTATTTGCTATGCCACAGAGTGGTACTGGTGTCAGTGTCGAAGCTGTTGATCCAGTCTTCCAAACAAAGATGCTTGATATGCTTAAACAAACTCAGCGTAATGAGATGGTCGTCGGATGGTATCACTCACATCCAGGCTTCGGTTGTTGGTTGTCAGGAGTCGATATTAACACTCAACAAGTACTTCTTAGAATATTCAAAATAATGTTTAAAGGCTTTCGAACAATTAAACCCTAAGGCAGTTGCCGTTGTCGTTGATCCAATTCAAAGTGTCAAAGGAAAAGTCGTCATAGATGCTTTCAGACTCATAAATCCTCAAGTCATCATGATGGGACAAGAACCCAGACAAACCACTTCCAATATTGGTCACCTTGAAAAACCTTCTATTCAGGTAGAAAATGAGTTATATAGCGTAATTTTGAAGGCTCTCTATCATGGTCTTAATAAGCACTATTATTCAATTGCCATTAATTACAGGAAGAATGAACTTGAACAAAAAATGCTTTTGAATTTGTATAAACTAATCTTATTCATTTAACGTTTCAGATATAAAAAGAAATGGAATGAAGGTTTGAAGCTTGAAAAGATGGACGAGCATGCCAAAAACAATGAAAAGAAAATGCAAGTATATTTCATTATCCCAGAAGATTAAAAACAAAGGAAATGTGCAATTTGGCTAAGGAATATTCAAAATGGATAGAAATGGAAATGAAAAAAACCAAGACAGAAATGGTGGTTTCTACTGTTGGTAAACCAGATCCTAAAAGACATTTACAAAGCGTAAAAATAATATGATAGTATATAATCTCCTAGAATGTTGAAGAACTTATGAGCTCAAACATTAGTCAAACTCTCGGAATGATGATTGACACAAAAACTTTCTAACAAAACTGTTTTGTTGTCTTGCATAGTGTGCACTTAATTAAACTACTCTTATAATTAAAAATGTTGATATATCAAAATCTCATTAAAGAAAATTGGGTTACTTGAGAAGAATTTCTTAACTATTCCTTAATTCTTTTCTTTGAATTTTAATGGGCATGTATGGTTTATCTGAGAAAGGATTTCCCCGATAAAAAATCACAAATACTAAGGTTCCAATCATTCCTAGAATATATATTGCTTACCAAGGGGATCTGCCTAAACTTAAGGTCGAGGCAGGCAAGTATTATTTTGGTAATTCACTAAGTGTTTGAACTTACTTTAAAATTCACCAATACAAACCTTTTAGGTTCGCTTTCTTGATCTTATAAGGTTATTTGTAGCTGGACTTGCATATCATGTTGGATCAGTCTACAATTCCAAATACCTTTCAGTTTATTGAGATAAGTGTATTAAAATTATATTGATTGCAGTTTTGGGAAAATAAAAACTCATGCCTCCAAAAAAAGATGACTCAGCTAAAATAGATCTTTCCTGGGCAGCGCCAAGTACCAAAATTTAGTAGCTAAAACTAACTCTTAGATGTCAAAGTCTGGATTGATACAGAAGGTGATCCAAGTGGGGAATGTTATAAAATAGGAACAATCCTGAAAGTAGTCAGCAATGAAGTTGTCAACGTTAAATTCGATGATGATCCCTCGAAGATCTTAGACATGAAAGGAGACAAAATATTCCAATTGAATGATTATTCGCATCACCCAAAAGGATATAATGATATGGTTGAAATGGAGAACTTGAGTGAAGCCGAATTACTTTATAATCTCAGATTGAGATATGCTAATGATATGATCTTTACATATGTCGGGCCAACATTGATTGTCCTTAACCCCTACAGAATGATTCAACCATTATTCACTCCAGAACTTGTCAAAGAATTCCAAGACACAGTTAAACAAGAGAAATTTATACATAAAGAGCATATTCCTCACGTGTTTGCCATTGCAGCGTCAACACTGACAAACATGTTTGTGAATAAAAGAAATCAGGCAGTAGTTATTGCAGGTGAGTCTGGAGCTGGAAAAACTGAGAATACAAAATTTTGCATGAAATTCTTAACATCATTTGGAGAGTCGGAAAGTGAATCAGACAAGAGCATTAGTGATAAAGTACTCCATCTAAACAACGATAATAAAATAAATAGATTCTTGCCTGTAATCCTGTTTTAGAAGCTTTTGGAAATGCAAAAACTGTCAGAAATGATAATTCTAGTCGTTTTGGTAAGTATGTGGCGTTGCTTGTAGATAAGAAAACTCGCGAAATCACTGGCGCAACTATCACAAATTATCTCCTTGAAAAATCTAGAGTCGTCGTGCAGGTATAGGTATAGTTTTTACAATTACAAATTCTAGACAAAAGAAGAGAGAAATTATCATATTTATTATCATCTCATAAGAGGTGCTACGGAAGAAGAATTAAAAAAGCTGTATCTGACCAAAGAATTAAAAGACTATGATTTTCTCAAGAACACTAGTCTAGACAAAGTGAAATCCGTTGATGATGTAGAATGCTATAATGATGTTGTGAATGCCTTTAAAGTAAATAATATTCCAATTTGGCTTATTTCTTAGACAATGAATTTCACACAGGAAGAACAAAATGCAGTTTGGAATTATACTGCTGCAAGTCTATTGTTGGGCAATGTTAATTTTGATGGGTCTAAACAGGATGATGGTATAATTATTCCTTCTATCTGAAAAATATATAGTCAATCCTTGTGGAATTGTAAACGAAAAGGCTCTAAGGCAAGTCTGCGACTTACTGGCTATTGATTATGATGAATTAGCTTCTTCTTTGAGACTCAGATACAGAACTGTAGGGGGTCAGACAATCGCATCAACTTTAAAGAAGGAAGAATGTTTGATTTTCAGAGATTCTCTCTCCAAAGAAATATATAATAAACTATTTAATTGGCTTGTGAAAAGACTGAACTTCACAACAGTCCCTCCAGAATTTATGGCAGATGGAATTATCAAAGTTGAAGAGATTATAAAGAATGATAAATACTATCACATCGGACTCTTAGATATTTTTGGATTTGAAATCTTCAAATTTAATAGTTTGGAACAATTTTGTATTAATTTTACTAACGAAAAACTTCAGCAATTATATATTGCATATGTATTCAAGGGTGAAGAAAAAGAGTTCATTAACGAAGGACTTAAAGATTTCCTGGGAGAGCTAAAGTTCAAAGATAATCAACATATTTTGGATATGCTTGATAGTAATAATCCTCCTGGAGGAATATTTCAATTGATTGATGAAGCATCAAGTGTAAATTCTAAAGACTCGGCACTCAGAGACAATATCATCAAAGCATATAACAATCCAAAATTTGCATTCTCTGTTTCGAAAACTTCCAGAGATACATTCTTTGTTCATCATAGTGCCAAAGAAGTTGAGTATAATATTAACGGATTCAAAGATAAAAACAAGGATGAATTGAGCCAAGCAATTTCTGATTGTCTCTCTAAATCAAAGAGAAAAGAAATTGTTAAAATATGGAAATTCCTTTGTGGAGAAGAAAAAGAACCAGAAGAGTCTAAAGCCAAGAATCCAAAAGACAAATTTTTAGGATACAAGTTCAGACAGCAAATAAAAACTTTAATGGAAGAGCTCAACAGCTGTGAGTGCCATTTTATCCGATGTATCAAGCCAAATGAAACTAAAAGTCCTGAGACGTTTATTCCTGCTCTAACCTTACAACAAATCAAATATATGGGAATTCTCGATACAATCAAAGTAAGAAAAGACAGTTTTCCAGTGAGAAGATTGTATAAAAATTTCTATAAGAGATATGAGGAATTGCATGAAGAACAATGCAAGATCAAATTTGAGGATCATGAAGCAAGAGGTTCTGATTTTAAGAAATTTACTCAAGAGTACTTATTCATTCACATTAAAGTTTACTATTTAGAATCTGCAAAAGGGCTGTGCCACACTTGGGCTCAAATATGATACTTTTCGGAAACACTAAGATCTTTCTAAGGCTGGAAGCAGTAGCAGAAATTGAGCAAAAAAGAGCTGAAAAGTTCTTTAGAAAAGAAATGCTAGTTAGAAGATTCCAAAATTCATGGTTCAGATATAAACAACTGAAGAAATTTAGAGCAATGTTGAAAGGAATTAGAGCTGTTCAAAGGCTCTTTAAAGTTAGGCTTGAGTATCAAAAATTCCAGAAGATGAGGAAAATGACAAAGAAGATTCAAAGATGGTGGAGAAATATATTGATGAAAAGATGGCAAGCTAAAGTTAGGGGTATGACTATCAAGATTCAATCATGGTGGAAGAAAGTATTCCACAGAAAGAGATACCTAAATAAAGTGGCAAGCATCAAAATGATCAACAGAGTTTGGAGAGGAGCCCTAGTAAGAAGACGAAATATAAAACTCAGGATTGTTAAAGCTATCATAGAAGAAATTTTAGACAGAGGAACAGCAAAGCTCTATTATAAGGTACAAGCAGCAGCTGCAGTTGAAATTCAAAGATGGGTTAGAGGACATCTCACAAGATGCAAGTACTATAATGAAGTTCAGAGAATAAGGAAGGCTAAAACTGATATGATCTTTGACAAGAAATCCCGTTTAATTCAAAGAAATGTCAGAGGCTGGATTGTTCGATCTACTTTAAATCGAATGCATCGAGCAGCACAATATATTCAAGGTTATATCAGAATGAGATGGCTTTCAACAATCTTTCAAGATCTAAGACGAGCCGCTCTTAAGATACAACGAGCTGCAAGATGCTGGTTAGCTCGCAAGAAAGTTGTTAGAGAAAGACTCCAGAACTTTTTAAGCCCAGAAGCACATGTATTTGAGGAACTTAAAGCCGCTGAGCAAATGATTTTATTTGGAGTGCAAAACGTGAAGGCTGCTAAGAAAGGAGCCACTTCTCCCAACAGAAAACATAAAACCAACAACCCTGCAAAAAACAACTTAGACAAATCAGAGATTAGAGAATCAGAACAGAAATCATTAAGACTAGACTTAAATCAGTCAGCTATTTTGCCCATCCCATCGGAAAGAAGAGATGAGAGTGGAATGAGTCCCTCACAAGTTAGCGGTTTAAGAACTGGTAGATCAAATATTGTCTCACAAGATGGCAAGATATCACCTGGAAAATCTAAGATGAAACTTGAAAATATTAAAGAGCCTGTGACATTCAATGATGTGAATGATCAGACTGTCCCTCAAAATAATGATCAATATAATGATGATCAAGAAGATTCTCCCAATGATTCAACAACATCAAATCCTTTTGTTCCTTCTGATATACTTGAAAATTTAGTAGTTACGAGGGAAATTACGCCCTTCTCATCTCGAAAGATAAATCTTTTTGCTAAAGTTATAGACATAGAGATTATGGTATTATTTACTCATCTTGGACTAATGATTTTAGGCAGATATGTCAGATGTCTATGATCCTTTATGGAGTCTTCAAATCCTATCTTTGCAGCATAAGTGTGTTGAGGCTGAGTCTGATATACAAATTATTGAAGTTGGTGCTGCCCACACCTTGGCTGTTAATGATTGCAACAGGGTATTTTCTTTTGGATGGAATGACTGCTTTCAACTTGGTAGAGATTATCAAAATGGACAATTTATATTCCCCTATGCTCAAGTGCACTTCCCCTCTGAGCAATTTAGACCAAAAACAGTACCATTCATTTGAAATTTCTTAAATCATAGTTTGCTGCTGGTGATGATCACAATTTATTATTAGACTATTCTGGTCATCTTTATGTCTGGGGAGATAACACTAAAGGTCAACTTGGATTAGGGCATATGGAGCCCAATCCTAGAATTCAAATATTAGAATTTTTGACTGATGATACAATTACTCAAATAAAGGCAAAAGGAAACAATAATTTGGCAGTCACGAAAAATGGAAAGGCTTATTACTGGCCAATGCAGGGCCCTTCTGGAGAGTATATCCCACAACCTGTTGAACTTAGCCTCCCACCAAAAATTCAAATTGCGACAGCTTCATGTGGATTCAACTTTGCTGTTCTTGTAGCCAAGAACGGTCTTGTTTTCAGTTTTGGGAAAGATAGTGCTGTTGGGCAATTGGGACATGGCGACCTTCAAGGAAGAGAAGTCCCTTCGTTAGTAGAAGGCTTAAAACATGAGAGAGTCTCTTCAGTTTCTTGTGGATACAAACATGTTATTTGTCGAACTACTCTCGGAAAAGTGTATACTTGGGGGTGGGGTGAGAGAGGACAATTAGGCCATGGAGTCTTGAAAAACCAATTAGTACCCAAACTAGTTGAGACTTTATATCCTGAATCAAAAGAAAAGGTATTGATGATTCAGGCTGGATATAAGCATTCAATTGTTCTGCTCGAAACAAAAAAGATAATGTGGTGGGGTTCTAATTCGTCCATTAATAATCAATCCCTTCCAATTGAGTGCGATCTTTACTACAAGGTAAAAAGTTATTTTTATCTTATTAAAGTTCAAGATTCCTGACATGAACATTAATTACCATCCTGTGAGAATACACTGTGCTTGGAGCAAAACGATGTCTGTCACATATGTGACCATAGCTGACACTAGAACATCAGATGCTTCTACTAATCTCCAGCAAAAGATTCTCTCTCAGCTTATCACTAAAATCGAAGAAAGTTATGCTTGCCATGATGGTGATAGAACATTATTCTAATTAACATTTTAAGTTCATCCTCCTATGATTGAGTCTATTGCCAATTATTTCTCAATGAAAACAATGAAGACATATAACTTGATGGAGAAGAAGCAAGCAATTCATGCAAAGGAACTATTAGAAAATAAAATTTTGAGTAAAAAGGGTAGCATATCGAAAAGCGTAAAGAGCTCTTTCATCCAGAATCAAAGTGCACTCGATATCTCAACAACAGGACCTCCACAGCATTTTGATATTCTTAGAGGATTGAGAGAAAATAGTCCTGTCTTGGAAGAAAATACTCACGAGAAGGAAGTCTTTGCTGAACAAGACCTTATAGAAAACCACAATGAGCAATATGAGTCTCAGCCGAAGAGCGCTACTATTATAAAAAAAGGGCCAGCATTAAAAGGATCTCCTAAAGGCACTCTCAAGGACAAACCATCACTACAACCCACAAAGAAGAATTATAAGAATTCACCTGATAAAATGCAAAATTTGAGCTCTCCTGTTCATTCTGAGAGTACTCAAACAAGTGAAGAGCATTTAGAAATGTAAGAATTTATCTTAACTTACTTAACATGCTAGTGCCTTGAAACTCCGAGAAATCAAACGAAAATTGGATGAAGTTTTGAAAATACCAAAAGAAAAATGGACATCAACTGATTTAGAATTTATAAAAATGGCAACTGAACCTGGTATGTATGCTGTCCTCCAAAGTTTGAAAGTATAGCTATTTAATTGTTCTTTGCACTCTGATTTTTACATCTTTGCTATGTATCATATTACTATTTGGTTAGAATTATTGACAAAAAGTAGAAATGTATTGATTATTTTGAGGAAGCCTAATATAACAATGAAATCTTATAATTGCCTTTCGTTTTTCCTTGAACAGAGAAATAGGCATTTGTTGGTGAAGTAAAAGTTATGACTAAAGTTCTAGTTTGTCCAACATAGGGAATGATGCTAGAGCTTTTGCAGTAATTTCTTTGCCAAGGAAATGGGATATAGCTAATCCCACAAAGGGGACTATCATAATATATATTGAGCATAGCATTTGGCTCCAAGGGTTCTACAATCATTGTTGCTTGTCCAGGAACATCCGTAGAATTGATGGAGATTTGGTAATACACATATTCTGACATTTCTGGATCAATTGATACTACCTCTTGGTATCCAGGGTAAATATTTTGCAGGACGTGTAGTTTATAATGCAGACGATAGAGACCAGATGAATGCGCCCGAACTGAAAAGTACCAGTCTACTCTACCAAGCCAACCAGGTATTAATGTAAAAACGCCTTCGTCGCCAGGATATGTAGTCCAGCAATACCTATTTTCTCGAGGAAAAATACTGAAGCCTAACCAACACTGTTGTCGGTAAAAGGGATCTGGACTTGAAATAAACATCTTTGCAGTACCAATATTAGATAATGAGTTTGGGCTAATACGAATCATTTCATCTTGGGCTGTATAAATCTGAAAGAATTTATAGAATCCAGCTGGTAGCCAAAAGTCTAATTGAGATGACTCTCGCAGGCTTTGAATTTGTGTATGGTTGAATACGATTTCAATATCACCAGAAATTCTTGGGTTTGAAATAGTAATATTTATGTATCCTTGCTCAGCCACTAAACACTGAAAGGCCAAATTTCTATATGATAAGCATTCTGGCAATGTGTCATCATCCAATGTGTTTGTTCTAAAAGAAATTTGGGGAGCTAATTCCGATTCTGAGTCTTGTAAATTGTTTAAATAGATCTCCATTGTTGCTGGGACCTCAAAATCAATTTTAAGTTGAAACTTGGTCTCCCAACCTGCTTCTGAATAAAAGCGATAATTGATGGACTCTGTTAAGATTATTATTGGAGAAATTGTGACCTCAATATCATATTGACCATCCATATTGGGATATAAGCTAAAGTAAATTGCAGTTTCATTTTCAAAGTAATATTTCGCTGAATGCCTGTTCCACATACAATTATTAGTTATGTTTGGTTCCATGATTATTCCTTGATCACATCGGTTTCCAAAAAAGAGGCTTCCCCACATGTTACTCCCACTTGTTGGTCTAATAGTCACTTGTAAATGTCCATAAAAAGCCTCGTTTGAAGGAAGATGAAAATAAAAGTAAGAATATTTCTCTCCAACTAGTGTCATAGTCTGGGTAAAATTGGATGTTAGCTCAATAATCGAGCCAAGAGTGGAGAACAAGACAGATCCTAATAAAAGGATTGTGAAGATACTTGAAAACATTAGATAAATTTTATTTGATAAGAATTCAGCTTATGAAGCTATAATAACATAATGCATCTATTCACTATATCAAATAGAAAACATAGTTGCTAACTAAATAAGGATTATCAGCACTCACTATTTCAACTTTAGCCCCAGATCTCCTTGATGATTGTTTTCTTCTTTTCCATTTCTTCTATTCTCTTAGCACCATCAGCAATATCAGTTTTGTAAAAGGCAGCAGCCAACTCTGAAAGCTTTTTAATAACATCCTTCCCCATTCTCATAGAACTAACTTTATCAATCTATATTCCGTATTTTCTTACCCGCAAATATAGAATAGAGCATTCTTTTCGAAGAGCATGCTCGATATTGCTTCTTTGTTCTTTTCAATCAAATCTTGAACATAAACTTTTCTATCCTATCAAGTTAAAAAATAGAAACACCAAATAAAACTTGTTCTCTAGAGAAAGCAACATGATAGTTTTCAATAACTTTATTCTCGTGATAACTAAGCAATTCCTCTTTGTATAGATAATCCCAATTTCTTGCTTTGCATCCGAAGAACAATGTCATTTCTCCCCAGACATTATTTCCTCCCACTTTGCTTAGATGTCCTTTTTCTTCGACGAAACCTCTGAAAGGAGCAATACCTGCACCTGGACCAACCATGATAACCTAAAACTCAATCATAGAATCTATCAAGCTACTGGAGTAGCTGGTTCAGAAGGAATAGAGAATGTTGATTCACGAACAGCAATTTTAATAGGAGGTAATGTTTTTCCTTGATTATATTGGTCAAACAATCTCTTGAAGAATGCAGAAGCAAGGCCTACTCTTGTTTCTCCGTAGGGAAGAGTATCAATTTGCATAGCTACACATAAATGGATGCTGTTAGGGTTCTTTTGAGAAGAAGATGCGATAGTATACAATCTTGGCTATACTCTTAGATTTACTTTAGTCAGTATTACCTGAATCAAGGAAGATGTTAAGATGAGATTTTCGAGAGGGATTTGAATCTCGTATTCTTCAAGAATGTTCAATAATCCTTTCATGGTGGAATGGATTTGAACATCGTATTCGGCTTTACCGTCAGGGGATGCTAAGAAAATAAGCTTCTTCTTCTTATCTTCATTAGGGCAAAACTCTGCTAGTTCTTTTAATTGCTTCTTTCTTTTAATTTAGGCCAAAATGTCGATTAAATTACCTTAAAGGACCAACTAAATCACAGAACTTTGTCAAAAATGTTTTCACACTAATGGGTGTAGGGAATGGGAGCTTTGCTTTTTTGTCTAAATCTTTGTTTTCCTGAAGAGTTATTATATCAGAAAGGTTAAGTCCAAGTAACTTAGCAGCCTTTTCAACATCTTCTGGACGATTTTCAACATAAACAGCTAGATTTTCGGCAGTCTTATAAGTCAAACCTGAAGAACCTGAATCAATTTCAATATGTAAAGTTGATCCATCATCAGTCTTTTGTCTTAATTCCTTCATAAGTGTAATTTTCGCATTTGAGGCTGAGAGATATTGCTTTGTTTGGAATTCATACTCGAATCCATCTCCTGCTGGATTGTATTTCTCAACATCAATTTCTTCAGAGGCAGCATTCACAAGAAGAATAAAGGGATGATTACTCTTGGGCTTGTTTGAAGCAGTTTGTGAGGTAATAATCACTCCACTTTCGACTTTCTTTTTCAATTCCTCCCAAAGTTTAGCTTTCCACTCATTAAAATCATCCTCAAGACTTCCATCATCATCTCCTTCTCCATAGGGGAAAATTCTGATGGTATTATTCAAGATATTCATGACTTTACCTTTCACCACCAAGTCTTTCAAGATGTTGATTAGTGCGTTTTCCTTGGGCATTGTAGAATTGATATTGTTTGTTTCCCAAGCCAAACACAGTAAACTTAAGATTCTTGAGAATGTTTTTATCCATTTCTTCATTACCAATCCATTCAGCAAACTTTTTAGCATTATCAGTTGGATCTCCTTCACCATGTGTTGCCATGAGGAAGACACACAATCTTGTTTTCTCAACGAAAGATTGAGGATCAAAATCAATCAAATCAACAACTTTTGGTTCAAATCCTTCTTTCTCTGCTTCTTCTCCTAGGATTTTGGCAAAATTAGATGCTGTTCCTGTTTGAGAACCAAAAAAGATATGAATGGGCCCGTAACACACTTTAGGCTTATTATCGACCTGTTTTTGATTCCTAAGTTTATATGAGCAAAATAATCTAACAAGTGGTTACTTTATTTCAGCCTTAGCTTTTGAAGAGCTATTTCCGCTTTTGAGATAAAAAGCAATGGCTAAAATTAGTAGCCCAAGAGCTACAAGACCGTATCCTATCAATTCCATATCCCCACTCAGAAAATAAATTTTTATTAGATGTGTGTTCGAAATCAGAAATCTGTCTATTTATGTTAAAATAATTCATGAATCTTTCTGTCTCAGAATATTTACATAGTGATCGTCATAGTGTTTGATTTCAGAGCTAGAATTTTGCAATCTTCTCACTATTTCTAAATATTTAAAACAGGGTGTTGGTAGCAAAGAAAAAACTATTATTGTATTATATTAATGACTATTTTCAACAAGATAAGACAAAGACCCAAGATGATGACTTCCGATGAGTAGCTTCTTCTGTGAGTATCAATATACCTTTTTCCTAGTATTTTACCCTCTCTTAGCAAGTCTAGTAGGAAGTACCTGATAAATCAAAATATTTGCTCCCAATTAGGAACTTTTATATCAAAATAAAAAGTTATTGATTCAATATCAATGATGAAAAGTTATCTCTCTGTCCTTGTAGTTCTAGTTTTGATTGTATCAGCGCTTCCCAGAGATCTTGAAGGAAACGATTTGGACCTAGTTATGGTTATTGAGAACATTCGTCATGGTATTCGAGCCCCTTTGAAGGTCAAATATGATCCAGATTGGGCAGATCAGCTAGGAGAGCTTTTACCCCAAGGATACAGACAAGCATATGTTTTGGGAAAAGCAATGGCCGAGGCATATCCTTCTTTGATTAAGAATTATTCGACTTCTAGTATGTATATTAGAGCCACCCAGCTCAACAGGACAATCCAATCTGCTGTTGCACATATGGCTGGAATGCTAGGTTTTGGGGTTGGGCCTAATCTTACAAATGAACAAATTGACCTAGCTTTACCACCTTATCCAATCTCAGATGACTTAACTAAGAATCTGACTAATAATGCTTTACCTTTCAACTGGCAGCCTCTCCCTGTTCATAGTGTAAATCTTCAGAATGACTATCTCATGTATTCATATAATAGTATTATCTGTCCAAACTCAGATCATTTCCAGGATGCTCAATATAGTGCACCAAATTATGCCCAGTTCACAAATGCTATGAACTCTACAATCCAAAATTTCAATAATATCACAGGGAAATATTTCGATTTCTCTAATATCACCTCTGCATTCAATACTTTAGTTACTGATTACCTGGTGAACAAGCCCTTCCCCTCAGCATACAAAAATATAATCCCTTTGTCTGAAATTTGGAATAACCTCACTTTCATTCATGACTTCATTGAATTCTATAAAAATTTTGGAAGCTCACAACAAGTACAACTTTTTTCCTATTATCCATTGTCTCAGTTCTTGCAATGGTTAAATGGATTCGTCACAAATACCAACAGAAACCTAAAATATATACTCTTATCAGGATCTGATACATTTTTAATGCCAATCTTATCTGCATTGGGGATTGCCAGTCACTCCTGCCTCTATGATAACTTTTTCAACATCAGCAACAATCAATATTGTCAATACCCTGATTACTCCGCTTCACTGAACTTTGAGCTATATCAAAATACAACCACCAACACATTCTATGTACAAATTGTGTATAACGGTGTTCCATTCCCTTATTGTGATTCTCAAAGCACTCTTTGTGAATTCTCAACTTTTGCAGAAAAGATTAATGATGCCATTGGTGATATGACTCTACAGAAGTATCTAGACATATGTGGAGTTCAGAGTGTCATAATTGAAGATAAAGAGATTTTCTGGCATACAATGGGGTATGTTTTTGGAGGGTTTTCACTTCTCTTTGCTGTAGGAATAGTTGTTGTACTCTACCATAAAAAGAAAGAAAGTGTCATTATTCAACGAAAAATGTATCTCTTTTCAAGTATAACCGAAATGGTAAAGTAAATCTTTCATGCTAAGTATATGATTGACTATAACTTAATAACGCCAAGTGAATAAACTGTTCTAATCGTAGTCAATGATAACATCTGCTAACAATTTTTATCAGAGTTAACTCGACTGAGTGAGAATTAGTCTTTTGTAGTAAGAATATAAATTTGATGAGTTCCAAAAAAAAAAAAATCAAATTAAATGGAAAATATCAAAAATCACAGAGCTGGTTGGCCTATTCCATTATTTTATGGAATTCCTTCTACAGGTTCAACTGTCGACTTTTCTCTCATATATTAGACTTTCTTAAGTACTGTGCTACCCCAAAGAGACTAAAAGGAGCTTCACTTTCAAAAAAAGACTGTTCCTTACTATATCTCTTCCCTAAAATGTCTGCAAAAATTCATGGATATATCTTTGCCATATGTGATGTAATAGGGTTTTACTGAATATCAAAGTTTAGTCTAAAGAATATAATCCTTGTACGAAGCATCATTCTCTCTACTTGCTTCAAAGATATATAGAGAAGAGGGGAATGTAATGAAATTTCAAAATACTGTAATTACCATAGTCATTTCAACGAAAACATCCAACTCTTTGCATTAGTGAGCATACTTATCTCTTCTAAAGTAACACAAGTTTTCAATAAATTTAATAAAGATTTATGAAGTTTCCCCACTGAAAATCGAGGAATTACACAAGTTATCTAGTCATTCATTCACCAATAAAGGTTTGCTCTGTATTCGCATATTTAATGATAATAGATATTATAGCTGCGGAACATAAGAGTAATTTTTATTCACAAATATTGAATTCAAGTCTTGGAAACTTTAGAATACAAAATCTTCTTTAAAAAGTATCTCATCTCTGATAAACTAGAGGTGTTTATATTGCTACTCTCTTCTCTTCATCCAACTGAGAGAATTGAAGACCTTGTCAGGATCTCAAATCTCATCTTGGATTTGTTATATGAAAATATCTCAATATTCGAACACTTTTACTCACAAAAAGGATTAATTGCTTCAAGTACTTATTTGGAAAATAGAAATTGAATAGACAGTCTTACACGCGTCGCTAATAGTTTTAACTCAATACAATGGCAGATTTCCAATTACTTGGAGAATGTCTATGATTACGAAGATTTCAGAGGAAGATATTGTTAGTGGGGCCATCAAAATATTAAAACACATCTTACCTAAGGATTTTCGTAAGGTTGTCAAGTTGGAGTAACCATATGGTTCATTGTTATATTCATATATCTTTCATTATGTTGAGACTTTCCTTAAGATCCCTTGAATAAATCAATAACATTTAATTTAATATTCCAACAGAGAAACAGGAATGAACCCTATTCAAAAGCTCTGGCTTCAGGTCTTGTCTCCCTTCGCCTACATCATCAATGAGAAGTTGGCTAAGAGATCAGGTATGACTTTAACTTAACAAAAGCAAATGAAATAGGCTTCTTTGGCAAGATTGGTAAATTCTTTATTATCGGTCCCAGAGAGTACGGTGTCCATCCTATCAATAAAGCCTTCATCTTCCTTAACAGAAAATACATGTTTGCCTCTGCTGTCTTGCTCCACAGATACTCTTTCTTCAAGTAATTTAGTACTAATGAAATTTGATTAATAAGAACCCTTACCCACAAGGGATATCATATGATGAGACCCTTCAAGCACTTGAACTTCTTGGGCCCTCTTGCTGTTTTCATTGGGCTTCTTAGATTTGTTTACCACGGACACTTTACTAGAGGATATGAGTATATCGAATAAATGAATCGTCCTAAGATATTAGACCTGATCGTTTGACCTATGTCAGCAGAAGAATTGGCAGCAGAGTTGGACTTCCTCTTAACACCCTCAACCAAAGAACCTCTGCCCACTACATTGAAATTAACTATATCTACGCTGCTGAGATGCTCAAGAGAGTATTTATTTAATGAGAATAAGCCTAAGTAAATAGTACCACAAGATTCACCAAAAAATCATCGAGGAAAGAAACAAATTGCCTGAAGATGTCAAGAGAACCAGATATGCTGATCCTTCTTACAAATACCCTGGTAGCAGAAACTTCCCAAGTCTCCAACAACCTTTCCCCTTTAACTAAATGATCCTCAGAGAGATTATACCATCTGCATAAAGGATATGAAAGTATGAAATTTTAGAAACTTCTGTCTAGTGGAAAGAGGAAAATTATGATATTAAATTACACATCTCAACAATTCCTAAGAACTCTGATTTTAAGTTATCCCCATATTTATAGTTTTGAGTGGAGTCTGACAGATCTTATCCATATTGTTTTAGAACAGAAAAATATTTGAAAAGAATAAAAATTTAAATGAAACATAATCGAAATAAAGAGACTACAGAAGAAGGAAACCAGGCAATAGAAAAGAACGCTTTGCCATCACCAAGCGGTGTTGGACAAGATAAAAGCTTAAATCTAAATCATCAATTATACCAGCACGCAAAAGAAAAGCTTAAGAGTCGACTTTTTGAAATGGGAGTCCAGCAGCCATCTATGACTCTGTCCATTCAAAAACCCCTGTTTCAGCCTAATACTATTGTGCCTAAAAGGGTTATTCAAGGTTATCGCTTCTATCAAAGTAGACTTGATGAAACTGGGGTTATACCGAAGCAAAAACTCAATGCTTCGAATAATCTGAATAATGTCTCAAGTCTAGTAAATCAGTCTATGAGCATGAATCAGAGTTTTAATAAAGGAATTAAGCTTCCCAAATTAAATGTTGGCAAAGATAATAAGGATCACAAAAGGAGCAGATCACTACTAAAAATTACAGGTGATAATCAGTTTCTTGACAAAGAGGGATTTGATGATACTGGCCTAGACAAGTCAATGAATTATCTCGATAGATCGAATAATAAAATCAATGCCTCCTTTGGGAATGTCAGTCCAGTTCGCAATAACTATTCTCTCTTAGGAATCAGAAAGCCTCCTACGTCATCTGGGCATAAAATTTGGAAGGGTGGGGATTTCTCAATGCGCATAGACGGCGGTGGAAGACCAGAAGATGAGACATCTTTTGAGTTAAACATAACATATGATGAAGCAGTATCTAGAAAAATTATTGACAAGCTCACAGGAAAGAATATTCCACCAACTAGAATTCCTTACCCTCCACGATTCTATCGGTCGAACAGTATCAGATCAAGAGGACTCTCAATTGGGGGTGAAAGCGACGACCCAGCAACTGCAAATTTGCTCTCAGGTTTGGATGAACCACAAGGAGGGAAAGTTAATCAGCTGCAAGATATTGACAGTTTTATCTATTTGATCAAAGAGGGCAAGATCAATCCAAACGAATTTATTTACCTTGTAAGAAAAGACGGAGACCACTATAACTTGAAAGTCACTGATTATTGTAGCATAACTGATCATGTCTATTGGACTCTTAGTGCAAAGGGTGTTACCAAGTACGAAGCTAATTTTCCAGTAGAGTTCATTCCTTTAAAAGACTGGCTAAGAGAAAGAGATCAATACAATCATATTAAGAGGCTCAGATTCTTCAGGCAATTCAGGTCTTGGAAGACTTTGAAGAAGTGGGTTAAGATTTTAAGAAAGAATCAAAGAAATGCTTGCAAGGCTCAACTCAACGAAAAGCTTTTCATTGCCAATCCATTGTTCCAGAAGATCATTTTAAAACACAAGGAATATTGCTTGGAAATAGAAGCATTACGATTTGTTGATATAGGCCAACAAATCCAACAAGTCGAAGTCCAATCACTTGAAGATTTCAAAACCAATCAAGAAAAGAAGAGAGCTGAAGTGGTTGAAATATTGCAAGAATATTCCATCAAGCTTCATGATAATGCCAGAGCTGGAATCAAGAAAATTCTTGAAAAATTGCGTGATCATATCATTGATGAGATGGCCAATGATGAAGATAAAGGTCAGGATGAACTAAGAGATATTGCTCAGGAAGCTAAGCATCATTTGAATAGTAAAAATGTCTTTGAGGCTCTTGGTTTCCCTGAATTCATGAACTACGGTCACAGATCTATGCTTAGAAGGGAATGCACTCGATTCTTAAGATTAGCTTACTTATTGGACTTTATGGCAGTTGAAGCACTTGGCAATATGTATATTGGATCTGCTATTGACTTGGTTAATAAATTCAGAGAGCTATCAAACCTATATGAGCCAGGTCCTAAAGTTGGTAAATATAATAAAAAACAATATGTTGAGCCTTTATTCTATGTCACAGTAGGATTTGACCCATGTGAGATAGACGAATCTGAGATTAAGTCTACTAGTATTGGAACTGAAATCAGCAATATAGAAGACTTTGATCTAGACACCTATGCTCAATTTGGAGTAGAATATTTTTCCCCAATACTAATACTTGTTTAGAAAGAAATCAAGATTGAAGAAGATGACAAAGCTTCACCAGGAAAGAAACCAAAGAAACAACAAATTGAAAAGGTTGAGGAGGAAGTAGATGAAGAAAGAATTATTATCAAGGTATAATAAGATTATTGATGATATAACTTTCATAGCGTTCTGTTAACAATTTGCACGAGAAATGGTTTTATATCACTCCGACTCTCGAAAACTTCAAGAGAGAGTTCGACAACTTCTTCGAAACTGCTGTTGAGACTATTCAAGTTATTGAAAGATGGAGTAAGCATACAGAATTCCAACCCTATGCTGATGCTCTTGAAGAATGGGATGAAATTATTGGTGAAAAGTGGGTCATGCCTGAAAACAAATACCTTAATATTCTGTGGTATTTGAAAGAGAATAAGTTATACAAAATGTTCAGACATCAGATTGAAAATATGTTTGATACCTCCTTCGACAGAATTGAAAAGATGTTTACTGAATTCAACTATTATCTTGAATTCTATTGGAAAGATACTCATACCAACTTTGAAATTCTTGCAAATGATAGGCTTAAGAATCAGAGCTATATTTACTCGACAATGATCAAGCTTTATAGACAAATTAGTCAAAAATTTGAAGAAAACATCATCAATAGTGCTGATTTAGGACTCATCAGAGTTGAATTAAGTGAGGTGAGGAAAAGCCTTGTACCGAAACCTTCTAAGACTTTGAGCTATCTTGAAGAATACCTTCCTGATATAATGAGAAAGAGAGTTGCCAAAATAAGAGAATGGCTCGTCGATTCTATCAGAAAACTTTCAACTATGGTTGCAGGAATTGAGGAATTTATTGAACAGAAAAATAATTTCGTTAGGATTAGCCAAGAATACGAACTTAAAAAACCAAGTATTGAAGCACTTTATGACTTCTTCCAACTCCTTCTTGACAATCAGATCCCTCTAACTAATGAGGACAAAGATCAATTTAATAAACTTAACGTTTTGATCAGTGATTTGAATTCTGCCCTTCAAAATGTCGAAATGGCCACAAACAAGAATACTGACAAATTTATCAAAACTTTGGGTGAAAGGATTGGGAAATTGTTATCAGAAGCCAGTGTTGTTAGAGAAGAAGTTGTTCAATCAAAATATCTGGATCCTACGGAAAAGATTACAGAACTCATAGAAGAACTTCAAGTTATTGATAAAACAGTCTCAGTTCTTGAAGAAACCAGTGAGAAATACAGATTCTTTGAAGAGACTCTCCAAGTTCAAGAATACGCAGATTTTGGTGCCGTTGACGATTTAAGAAATGAACTTAACTTAAGATTACTTCTCTGGAAATCTAAACAAGAATGGGAAAGCATCTCACAAGAATGGATTAATCTTCCATTCAACCAAATTAATGCAAAAGAATTGGGACAAAAAGCAGATGCCTACGCAAAAAATGTATACAAATGTGAGAAAAATTTACCTGAAAGCATTGTGATCAAAGAGCTCAAGAAAAAAGTGTATGCCTTCAGAGACACAATGCCAGTTGTCACAGCTCTTAGATCTCCTTTCCTGAAAGAAGTCCACTGGGATGAGATCAAAAAGATTTTGAAACAGGACTTCAACATTGAGGATGAAAACTTTACTCTTAATACATTGCTAGGACTCAATGTTGCTGATTACCAAGAAGATATTCTTAATGTCGCTACCCAAGCTACTCAAGAGCACGCTTTGGATGGCCAAATCACAAATGTTGAAAACTTCTGGAAAGAAACTGACTTGGTTATCGAAAACTACAAAGGTCTTAGAGATACCTATATTATCAAGGATGTTGATGAAATTTCTGCGGCTCTTGATGAATACTTATCTACAATGAGCAATATTCTTGCCTCCAGATACGTGAAAAATTTGAGAAGTAGAGCTGAGAAAATTCAAGGAGACCTATTATTACTTCAAGATGTACTTGATAAGTGGCTAGAATGCCAGAAAAAATGGATGTATCTTGAAAATATCTTCTCCGCGCCAGATATTAAAAAGCAGCTTGCCGAAGAAAATGCTATGTTTATCACTTGTGATAAGAATTTGAAAGGTCTCTTCAAAAGAGCTGTTATTGCACCAAATACTATGAGAGTGATTAGAATTCCAAATATTGTCGATACTTTAACAAAGACAAGCGATACATTGGACATTATTGAGAGACATCTGGAAGATTATCTTGAACTTAAGAGAGGCTGCTTCCCAAGATTTTACTTTATTTCTAACGATGAACTACTAGAAATTTTGGCCAAGTCACAAAATGTAGATGCAGTCCAAAAACACTTGAGAAAGTGCTTTGAAAATATTATTAAAATTCAAATTACTGGAGATGGAAGGGTTGCTACCATAGCAGCTATGGTATCAGCAGAGGGTGAAGTTGTCCCCTTCAATAAAGCATCCTTACAAGCTCGTGGACAAGTCGAAGTTTGGTTAGACAGTCTTCAGAAAAATATGTACGAAGTCATTCAGAAGCTCATCAAAGAAGGCCTTACTGACCTTATTGAGAATAAAAATAAAAGCAGAAACAACTGGGTGCTCAGTCACTATGGTCAAGTTGTCTCAGTCGTGTCCCATATCTCTTGGTGTGCTCAAACCGAAGAAGCAATTAATGAAATGGCCAACAATCCAGCCGCACTAGAAGAAGCATTTGACTCTAATGTCTCTCAACTCAGTCAGCTCACAGACCTAGTTAGAAGTAACATCACCTCACTTCAAAGAAAGATTGTGGTTGCTCTGATTACTCAAGATGTCCATGCTCGTGATATTGTCGAAAAGCTTAAAGTTGATAATGTGGATTCACTTTCAAATTTTGCATGGCAACAGCAACTTAGATATTACTGGGATTTAGAAAGGGAAACATGTGTTGTCAAACAAGTCACTGCAGTTATGAACTATGGTTATGAATATTTGGGTGCAACTAGTCGTCTAGTTATTACCCCTTTGACTGATAGATGCTGGATTACAATTACTGGAGCTATTAATATGCAATTAGGTGCTGCCCCAGCTGGACCGGCTGGTACAGGAAAAACGGAATCAACTAAGGATCTTGCAAAGGGTCTTGGAATGCTTTGCGTTGTCTTTAATTGTTCAGATCAGATCACCACTGCGATGATGAGCAAATTATTCAGTGGGCTGGCTCAGCAAGGAGCATGGACATGCTTGGATGAATTCAATAGAATCGATATTGAAGTCTTGTCTGTTATCGCCCAACAATTGCTTGTGATTAGATTAGCTCTTATCAACAAACTTGTAGAATTTGACTTTGAAGGAAGGACTATTCCGCTAAAAAGAACATTTGGTGTTTTTATTACCATGAATCCTGGTTATGCAGGACGTACCGAATTGCCAGATAACCTGAAGTTATTGTTCAGACCTGTATCTATGATGATTCCTGACTACGGACTTATTGCAGAAATTATGTTGTTTGCAGAAGGTTTCAACAATGCTAAAGACCTATCAAAGAAAATGGTCCAATTGTATAAATTATCAAGTGAGCAACTTTCCCAACAAGACCATTACGATTTTGGTATGAGAGCCGTCAAATCTGTCTTGGTTATGGCTGGTGCTCTTAAGAGAGAAGAAAAAGATCTTAGTGAAGATGTAGTCCTCATTAGAGCTATGAGAGATTCTAACGTGCCAAAGTTCCTAAAAGAAGACTTACCTCTATTCTCTGCTCTTATCCAAGATCTGTTCCCTAATGTCAAGATTCCAGAAAAGGATTATGGAGCACTTCAAGCTCAAATTGTTGAATCCATTCATAGTTTAGGGCTACAAAGGCATCCTGAATTTGAACTTAAAGTTGTTCAATTATTTGAAACGTTTAATGTCAGATTTGGTGTCATGATTGTTGGGCCCACAGGCTCAGGAAAAACCAAGTGCTATCGAGTCTTGCAGCATGCTATGACAAGCCTAAGACAAAAAGAACATGAAGATCAGAGATACCAAAAAGTTGAATGTCACTTCCTCAATCCTAAAAGTATCTCTATGGGTGAGCTCTATGGTGAAGTGAATGTGTACACACAAGAATGGCAAGATGGCTTAGCAGCATCTATTGTTAGAAATGCCAATTATGAAAATCCGGATAATCCAAAGCAAAGAGAATGGGTCATATTTGATGGTCCAGTTGATGCCTTGTGGATTGAAAATATGAATACTGTGCTTGATGATAACATGACACTTTGTTTAGCTAACGGCGAAAGAATTAAGTTGCGCCAGGAACTCAGAATGCTTTTCGAAGTTCAAGATCTTGCTGTTGCTTCTCCCGCTACAGTCAGTAGGTGTGGTATGGTCTACATGAACCATGATTGTCTTGGCTGGTTCCCTTATGTTAAAAGTTGGATGGAAAGGCAATATCCAAATGATGAAATTATTCCAGTAAGATTTGATTTCTAAAATTCTAACCAATTGTAGCATAGAAGATATTTTGATTTCCTCATCAATATGTTCCAAAACACAGTTGACCAGTGTCTTGCCAAGCTTAAACCTTACCAACATGAACCCATCCCTACTGTACCAATACAGATGGCAACCAACATCTGCAACTTCTTGGAAGCTTTAATAACAAAAGATGTGTTTAAGCAGAGCGAAAACATTGATGAAACCAAAAGAAGACTAGGATATATTTTTGCATTTTCCTTCATATGGGGTATTGGAGGTTCTCTTGACTCCTCATCTCATGATAGAGTAAGTTCCTTCCGAAAAATTTAAAGATTTTAGTTTGACTATATTGCTAAAGATATCTTCAAGCATCTAGTTTTCCCCAAAAATGAGAACGTCTTTGATTTCTTCGTTGACACTGACAACTATAGCTTTAACAATTGGGAAACCAGGGTAGACGATTTTGAATATGTTAAAGATACTCCCTACTTCCAATTACTCGTTCCAACAACTGACACTACTAAGTATTCAACTGTGATGGAGTATCTGATTACTACCCAAAAGCCAACTTTCTTAACAGGATATACTGGTGTTGGAAAGTCCGTCATTACACAAAACCTGCTATTCAAGCTTAAGGTAAAGTATTCTCATTCTTTCTCATAATTTATCAGGAGACAAAGTCTATTATTCCTATTATGCTTACCTTCTCTGCTCAGACAAATTCCAAAGAAACTCAGATGACTATCGAGAATAAGTTAAATAAGAAGACCAAGACGGTCATTGGTGCTCGTCCTGGAGAAAAGGTAACCACTGTTAATGTATTTACTTATTTAATAAGATCGCAATCTTTATTGATGATATTAACATGCCTTCTCCCGAAGTCTATGGAGCTCAACCTCCTATTGAATTGCTAAGACAATATCTCGATTTTGGAGGATTGTATGACAGACAAAAGCTATTTTGGAAGGTTATTGATGATACAGTCTTGGTAGCCGCTGCCGCTCCTCCAGGAGGTGGAAGAAATGTATTAACTCCAAGATTCACTAGACACTTCAACATTATATGTGCCTCTAGACAAAGTGAAAAAACAATGATTACTATCTTTGGAAAGATCCTAAATGGATTTTTGGATGCTTGGAAATTCCCAGAAGTTGTCAAGAAGACTTCAGAGAATATTGTTAAAGGAACTGTTGAAATCTATACAAGAATATCTCAAGACTTATTACCAACTCCAGCCAAATTCCATTACACTTTCAACTTAAGAGATATTTCTAAGGTCTTCCAAGGTTTGCTGATGGTCAAACCTCAAAGCTGTTCAACTGCTGATGATATGATTCGTCTTTGGATTCATGAAAACTCAAGAGTCTTTGCAGATCGTCTCATCAATAATGAAGATAGGGAATGGTTTGGAAAGTTAATTATTCAAATATTATCTCGTACATTTGGAATTAATTGGAATTATGAAGCAATCTTTGTCAACAACAAGATTACGTATGGTGATCTCTTAAAGTTAGAAGCTCCTCAAAGACTTTATGAAGAAATCAAAGATCGTGACAAATTGTTGAAAGTCCTTGATGATAAACAAGAAGAGCATAATATGAACAACTCCTCTAAGCTTAATTTGGTCTTCTTCGAAGATGCTGTGGATCATATTATAAGAATTTCTAGAATATTAAGACAGCCCAGAGGTAATGCTATGTTGATTGGTGTTGGAGGTTCAGGAAAGCAAAGTTTAGCTAGGCTGAGTAGCTATTTATTAAATTGTGAAGTCTTCCAAATTGAACTAACGAAAAACTACAATAAAGATGCATTCAAGCAAGATCTGATGGCTCTAATGATTAAGACTGGTGTCGAGAGAATCCCTGTTACTTTCTTGTTCACTGATAGTCAAATTGCAGATGAGATCTTCTTAGAATATATTAACAACATGCTTAATTCGGGAGAAGTACCAAATTTGTTCACTAAAAAGGAAGATCTTGAAGATGTTATCAATAGAGTCAGACCCTACAACAAAACTCTCAAGAGAATAGACTCTCCAGATGTCATCTATTCAACCTTTATCCAAACAGTCCAAGATAATTTACACATTGTCTTGTGTATGTCCCCTGTTGGTGAAAACTTGAGAATTTGGTGCAGAAAATTCCCCTCACTCGTTAACTGTTGTACTCTTGACTGGTTCTCTCCTTGGCCAGAAGATGCCCTTATTTCCGTTGCTTATAAAATGCTTGGCGATGTTGAATTCACCAAAGATGATATCAGAAAGAACTTAGCCAAGATTGCTTGTGAAATAAATGTTGGTGTAGAGACCTACTCAAAGAAGTTTTATGCTGAACTGAAGAGAAAAGTTTATAATACTCCAAAGAGCTATCTCGATTCAATCAATCTCTACATTGATATTCTTGGGAAGAAGCGATTTGAGTATGACAAGATGATTCAGAAGCTTAAGGGAGGTATCGAGAAACTCAAAAGTACAAATAAGCTTGTTGAAGAACTTCAAAAGAGCTTAACTGAACTTCAACCTCAACTTGAAGAACAAACTAAGAAAACGGAGATTTTCTTGAAGCAATTGGCTATTGATACTGAAGTTGCTAATGAAAAAGAAAGAATTGTTCAAAAGGAAGTCGAACAAGTCAATATTCAAGCACAAGCTATCAAGGTAGTTGCAGATGAAGCCCAGGCTGAACTCAATAAAGCCCTCCCTGGTTTGAGAGAAGCTGAAGAGGCACTCAAGGCACTCGATAAACAAGCTATCTCTGAAATAAGAACTTTTACAAGTCCTCCTGATGCTGTTAGATTTGTTATGGAAGCTGTTTGTATCCTTCTTGGTGAAAAGCCTGATTGGGCATCTGCTAAAGCTCTTCTCATGACTACTGATTTCTTAGATAGATTGAATAACTACGACAAACATAATGTGCCTGAAAATGTCTTGAAAAAGCTACGAACCTATACAACAAAACCAGAATTCGAGCCTGACTATGTGGCCCAAAAGAACTTTGCTTGTAAATCTATTTGTCTCTGGTGTAGAGCTGTTGACAACTTTTGTAAAGTCAATAAGGAAGTTGAACCCAAGAAAAAGAAGCAGGCAGAAATGACCGAAAAATTAGATGTTGCTTACAAAGAGTTAGCAGTTAAACAGGCTGAACTCGACAAGGTCAGAAGAAACCTAGCTAATCTACAAAAAGAATGTGATGAAACTATGCAAAAGAAAGAAAATTTGATGAAAGAAATGGATCTCACCAAAAAAAGAGTCGAGAATGCTCAAAAATTGACAGGCTTACTCGCTGATGAAGGAGTTAGATGGGAGGAACAGGTTGGGCAACTTGAAAAAGCTTATATTAAATTAGTTGGAAATGTGTTTGTTTCTGCTGCTATGATATCATATCTTGGACCATTTACAGGAAAATATAGAAAAGATATGATTAATGAATGGTTAGAGTCTATGCGCGAGAAAGAAATTCCTATGACAGAAGAATTCTCATTATCAAATATTGCAGGAGACCCTATCAAAATCAGAGAATGGATATTTAATGGATTACCAACAGACACAGTCTCTGTTGATAATGCCATCATTACTAACTTATGCTCCAGATGGCCTTTGCTGATCGACCCTCAAATCCAAGCTAACAAATGGATTAAAAATACTGAGAAGGATAATCATTTGTTAATCATGAAATTCTCTGATCCCAACTTGTTAAAGAACTTCCAATCGGCTATTTCGTCAGGTTATCCAGTTCTAATTGAAGACGTGGAAGAAAGAATGGAGCCTTCAATTGACCCTATTCTTCAAAAAGCTATCAGTAATATTGATGGTCGCAGGCTCATTAGAGTTGGAGATGCTAGTGTTGACTACAATCCAATGTTCAGATTGTATATCACAACTAAATTACCTAACCCTCATTACCTTCCTGAAGTCTGTATCAGAGTCACTTTGATCAACTTCACGGTTACCTTCGAGGGACTCCAAGATCAATTACTAGGAGATGTTGTTAAGCAAGAGAGACCTGAGGTCGAAAAGCAAAGAGATGAGATTGTTGTTACTGTAGCTAGTCTCAACAAATCACTGAAAGACCTACAAGAAAAGATCCTCGAACTCTTGGCTGCTTCAAAAGGAATGATTCTTGATGATGAAAACCTTATCGGTACTTGACAATAATAAATTTCTTAACAAATTTTAGAAACCTTAGAAGATTCTAAGAAAAAATCTGCTGAGGTTACTCAAAGCCTGCTTGAAAGTCAAGAAGTTGAAAAGGTCATTAATGAAACGAGAAGTGCATACATTCCTGTCGCTGTAAGAGGAGCTATTCTCTACTTTGTCGTTTCAGACCTTGCAGGCATTGATCCTATGTATCAGAATTCCCTCTCATACTTCAAGAGACTATTTAACTATTCCATTGAGACAAGTCCAAAAGTAAGTGATCAAAATAATTCCTTTTAAATACTTAGTCTGAATCACTTGAAACTAGACTAGATACCCTTATCAAGAATATTACTAAGAACGTCTATGTCAATGTTTGCCGTGGATTGTTTGAGGCTCATAAGAAGATATTCTCCTTCTTAATTAGCACTAGTATCAATAGAAACAATGGTACCATACATGAAAGTGAGTGGAACTTATTCTTGAGAGGACCTCCCCAAAGTGCTAAAGCCACGCTTAATATGCCTAACCCTGACAGTAAAATGATTTCAGATGCTTCATGGGAGTTCCTTCAATATCTCGGGCAGAATATCAAAGGTTTTGAAAAGATCCATCAAGATTTGGCTCAAAATCCAAGCAAATGGGAGAACTTTATTTTTAGTGAAGACATTTATAATGAAAAGGTACCTGGTTATGATCACATCCAAGAATTCACAAAGCTTCTTCTCATCAGGGCTATTAAACCTGAACAGATTGTATTCTGTATCGTTCAATATGTCTCTCAGCAGCTGGGTAAATTCTATGAAGAGTCTGCTTCTGCTACAATGGAAGAAGTCTTTGCTGATTCTGATTGCAAAACTCCTGTTATTTTCATCTTATCTCAAGGAGCTGATCCCTCAGATCAAATCATTAAATTTTCACGTGAAAAGGGATTTGACCAGAACTTTGCTCCGTTATCGCTTGGCCAAGGACAAGGCAAGAAAGCAGAAATTTTGATTCAAAGGGGTATCAAAGAAGGTAATTGGGTGCTGCTACAAAACTGTCATCTTGCTCGCTCATGGATGCCTACTCTCGAAAAGATTGTCGAAGCATTAGCAACCTCAGCAAAAGGAGAAATCCATGAGAACTTTAGACTTTTCTTAACTTCCATGCCTGCAACATACTTCCCTGTTAGTGTTTTACAAAATGGACTTAAGATGACCACTGAACCACCTAGAGGTCTAAAGGCCAACTTAAAAAGATCTTATCAAGGCTTTTCTCAGAACTTCATAGATGATTGTGCAAAACCAACCTCCTTTAGAAAATTATTATTTGGTTTAAGCTTCTTCCACGCAATCATTCAAGAAAGAAGAAAGTTTGGTCCTCTTGGATTTAACATTCGATATGAGTTTAATGACAGTGATCTTGATGTCTCTACTATTACCCTCAGAATGTTCTTAAATGAAAAAGGAGAAGAAATACCTTGGGATGCTATGCTTTATGTGACTGGACATATTAACTATGGAGGAAGAGTTACAGATGATTGGGATAGAGTATGTCTTTTGAGTATCCTCAAGAAATATTACACACCAGAGATTTTCCAGGAAGACTATTGGTAAGTTTAAAATGATACTCTCTAATTATTCAAGGTTCTCTGATTCTGGTATCTATTTTGCTCCAAAGGACGGTCCCATTGAAAGCTACAGAGAATATATTGAGTCTCTTCCCTTAAACGACACTCCCGAAGTTTTTGGCATGCATGAAAATGCTAATATTACTTATTTAACCCAGGAATCTAACAAAATACTGGAGGCGGTTTTGACTATTCAGCCAAGATTATCTGATTCTTCTCAAGAAAAATCAACTGATGATATTGTTCTCGACATTGCAAAAGCTTTACTCAAGGACCTTCCAATGAATTTGAATAAAGAAGTAGGAAACAAAAAATTATTTGAAACGAATGAGATGGGACTAATTCCTTCATTGTCTACCGTTTTGCTACAAGAGATCCAAAGATTCAATACACTTCTTGATGTAATGAGGAATTCATTAGACCAGCTTCAGAAAGCAATTAAAGGCTTTGTTGTGATGTCACAAGAACTTGATCAAATGTACACGGCATTCATCAACAACCAACTGCCTGATAATTGGAAGAAAGCATCTTATCCATCATTGAAACCTCTTGGTTCTTGGTATCAGGATCTTTTGGAAAGAGTGAAATTTATGGAAAACTGGTTGATGAATGATAATCCTGTTGCTTACTGGCTCTCTGGATTCTTCTTCCCTCAAGGTATTCTGATTTAGTTAAGTCTATTAAACACCTTAGGATTCATGACCGGTGTCCTTCAGACTCATTCTAGAAAGCATACAATTGCAATTGATGGCCTCTCATTCAAATTCAAGATAATGAATCCTAACAGAGATAGTTTGACATCACCCCCTGCTGTAATATAATTTCTTTCAAATTTAATATCTCAGGATGGAGTCTACATTTATGGTTTATATTTGGATGGTGCTAGATGGGATGAATCACATCAAACACTGGCGGATCAATTCCCTGGTGAATTATTTACTAAAATGCCAATAATTCATTTCATTCCAGCCTCAGGATACCAAACTTCAGAAGACGATTACAAGTAGTTTTATTTAATTATTAATGAAATTTTAGATGCCCTGTTTACAAGACCTCTGTAAGGGCAGGAGTTCTTTCCACAACAGGTCAATCCACCAATTTCATTTTAGCTGTTGACCTTCCAACTAAAAATGAGAGACCAGAATTCTGGACATTAAGAGGAACTGCATTACTTTGTCAACTAGATAACTAACACATTTGTTAGTGATTATGTATTATATCCTCCATTTGTCGTAACTCTTCTCTAAAAAATAGTTATGCATATTTACAATTTTGATCAGGCTCTATAATCATCTTTAATTATTTTGCATTTCTTTCTATACATAACGTGGACTTATTTGAATAAAATTATTTGTTAATCAATTAAATCTTCATGGCAAGCATCCGCTTTCTTTCACTCTTTCGTCCTGCTATGGGCTTATTACCTGAAGTTGAGGAGCCCACAAGAAAGGTATTGCTCATTGTATTGATTAGTCACTATTTAAGCCCTTATTCCGTGACAAAATTGTTTGGACTGGAGTAACTCTTTTCATTTATTTGATTTGTTGTCAAATTCCTCTTTATGGTGTTGCCAGAACAAGCTCAGCTGACCCCTTCTATTGGATGAGAGTTATATTGGCATCAAATAGAGGAACTCTGATGGAGCTGGGAATTAGTCCTATTGTTACATCAGGAATGGTTCTTCAATTACTCCAAGGAACAAGAATCATTGACGTCAATTTTAGTGTTAGAGAAGATAAGATTTTGTACAAAGGTGCCCAGAAACGTAAGAATTTATAAGTGGTTTTGATCTGTTAGTTCTCTCTTTGATCATTTGTATTTGTGAGGCCTTTGCTTATGTTTGGTCAGGAGCCTATGGAGAACTCAGCGCTCTTGGTGCTGGAAACGCTTTATTCATCATCTTCCAATTGGTGTTTGCTGGTGTTATTGTCATCATGCTTGACGAAATGATGCAAAAAGGATATGGCTTGGGCTCTGGTATTTCTCTTTTCATTGCCACCAATATTTGTGAAAACATTGTTTGGAGAGCATTTAGCCCTATCACTATCAAGACTGAATCTGGAACTGAATTCGAAGGAGCAATAATCGCCTTTTTCCATCTATTGGCAACAAAGCAAAATAAGCTGACTGCGATCTATCAAGCTTTCTATAGAACTGGGGTGCCCAACTTAAATAATTTCCTTGCTACAATTCTTGTCTTCTTAATTGTCATATACGCTCAGGTAATAATTTCAAGCATTAATGTTATTTTTTAGGGTTGGAAAATAGATATACCTCTAGTCAGCAACAAAGTCAGAGGATACAAGAACAGCTACCCTATTAAGTTGTTCTACACTTCTAACTTCCCTATTATTTTACAAACTGCCCTTGTTTCCAATCTTTACTTTTTGTCTCAGATCCTTTATAAGAAATTCAGAGGAAATTTCTTTGTTCGCCTCCTTGGACAATGGCAGGATATTGAGCTTGGTGGACAAAGTATCCCTATTGCTGGTCTGGCATACTATATCTCTCCTCCCAGAGATCTCTCTGATGTTGCACGAGATCCTTTACATGCTCTATTTTATTTCGCTTTCGTTTTGTTGTCTTGTGCATTGTTCTCAAGATTTTGGATAGAAGTCTCAGGTGCCTCTGCAAAGGAAGTTGCTAAACAACTTATCGAACAGGAGATGAGCATTGCCGGAAGAAGAGACACTAGCATTATCAGAGAATTGAATAGATATATTCCCACAGCGGCTGCTCTTGGTGGAATGTGTATTGGAGCACTCACCATCTTGGCAGATTTCATGGGTGCTATTGGTTCTGGTATAATCTCTTGTATTTTGTTGATGTTTCTAGGTACTGGTATCTTGCTCGCGGTGACAATCATTTATGAATACTTTGAACAGTATCACAAAGAAAAGAAACAATATCAACTCTAAACCTTGTCTTTTATCTTGATTTATGTTTTACTGTTATCCCAAACTATGTAAGTATGCCAGTGTCAAGATTGAATTTTATTGAGTTTAATTAATTCATGAGAGTGAAAATATCTTTTGAAGATCCGAATACAAAAACAAAAGAAAATATTGTGCTAGCCATCCCAAACAATTTGAAAAAGATTGCTGATCTCGAGTCTTTTTTGATAGAAAAATTTGGTCTCTCTATTTTCCTGGAAAAGAATAAAAAAATGGTTTGCTTAAAGATAGATGGGTTTTCTCTTCCTAAGAATGAACAAATTAACTCCGTAATTCATGAAGATGAAGTCATAAAGTAAGCTTGATATTGTTTTCGACTGAGAAATAGTCTTGAATTTGTAAATCAAAAAAGAAGTTCGAATATTCCGCTTCAGGATGATATTGAGAATTTATTTGATGAAGAGCTCGAAACAAATAACAAACGAGACATAAAATTTTTGGAAATATTAGAAGATGTTTCATTATTGCGAAGACTTTATCATAAAATTAGATTTGTGTAAACACTCACTTATATCCTTAACCTTCTAGAAGAAATAATGATGAAGAAAAACAAGATATAGTTTTGGTGAATAAAAAAAGTGAGATAGAACAGGACAAAGTATCAGCAAAAGAAGACGAAAAAGAGAAAAGCCCCAAATTGGACAAACCTCTCTTAAAGAAAAATATGTCTGATAAGAAGGAAAGCATACCAAGAATCAAGAGCAAAATTACTGCCAAATTAAAACCCGATTCAGATACCGAATCCTCTAGTTCAGGATCTATTGAGTATCTTCCATTTTTTTATATGCATTAAACTTCAGAGAGGAGCCAATTAAGCCACCTAAAAGAAGTAACCAGAGAAGCAAGCAGCAAACTAAAGAAATTGAGTCAGAAGGGTCTGAAACACCTCCATTGAAGGAAAAGAAGATTGATCCTAGCAAGCTTGGTCTCAATATTCCAGTATATCAAATCTAATACTAATTTTACGCTTAGACGCCTATCGAAGAATTCCAAGAAAAAAAAGAATATTGGAAGACACTTCCAGTTTATAATTGGGGGGTTAATAAAAAAAATGCAGAAAAGAATAAGATATTAAAAAACAACACAGGTGGGCTTCTAAAGCCTGTTAACTTTGTGAAGGGCTCCACTATGAATGATCTTCCTATTCCTAGAGAAGATTCTAATGTTGTGAATAGGAAAATTGAACAAAGACAAAATCAGCCTAAAAATGTTTCAGAGGTTCCTCCACAAGAATCTACTAAGAGTGAAAATTATATCAAATTACCACTAAGGCAAATCATTGATTTTTGGAAGAATTCACAAAAGATGTTTTTTGAAGTTCATGATAAAATAAAATACAAATGTGAAAGTCTCTCACTAACAAAAATGACACCTGTGATTTCAAATCAACGAGAAGGTGTTATTCAAAAGATAGAAAAGAATAAACTTTATATTTTAAGATCAGACATCCAAAATCAAAGCAGGTCTCATGATGAAACTATGGATGAAGAAGAATCCCCTGAAGATATTGAATTCTTGCACAATTTATATGAGGCTCTAATTTTAGAAAATTGTCTAAATGAGGAGAGGAAGTCCCTGCTGAATACTTTTCTTGCTAAAGAAAAAGAGAGGGAGGAGGAAACTAAAAGACTTCAACTGGAGTTGCAAGAGAAAAAAAGAAAACTCCAAGAAGCTTTAGCTAAGGAGGCAACCAACACAAATGACAATACGAAATACAATCCAGATGATATGAAAAAGAAGATGATTGGAAAGCAGGTACTTTGTACTCTAAATCAATTCAGATTGAAGGTTGACTATTATTTCAGTGATAAAAACTATTACAAGGATAATTTCATTCAAGCCCATGTTTCTACAAATCCAGAGAAATGTATATGAATGATATTGTTTTTGTTAAAACTATAGATATGGAAACCAAGCTACTTCTAAATTTTCCAAAAATTAGAAATCTCACCCAAAGTCTAGAAATTCTCATTGATGCTCTCAAAGAAATGATACAGACTAATCCTCAATGTAACTTCGAGCTTAACCAAGAAGCGACCGGAATACGCAAAAGAGATGCTCAGAAGAATGGATCTGTTTGAATTATGTTACATCTGATATGAATTTGTATTAATAGTCTTAGAAAGTTCAAGAATAATATATCGTAAAACAATGAAATATATAGTTTTTTGCTCAGACTCTGAAAGATTACAAAGTATTCTTCAGAAAGTTGATAAAAATCAGACTTTCATTTTGCAGAATAACCTTCAATCCGCATTGTCTTGTTTTAAAGATAATACTTTTGAACAAATAATTCTCCATGTTTCTAATGTTGAAGAAATTGATCAAAATCTATCACACACGATATATTCAATTCTCAAGCCTGATGGAAGTGCTATTCTCACACATGACTCTCAAGCAGATGCCATCCAAGCGCTTAAAGAAAGACTTACAATTGGTGGATTTAAGCATGAAAACTCTGAGGAACAAAATACTGTTATCGTTAAGAAGCCTAGTTGGGCTGGAAAAGGTGTTGCTAGCCTTAAAAAGAAAACCAATGATAAGACAACAGAAAATAAAATCGAAGTAGAGAACTCAAATGATGTGACTAAAAAATCCAATCCTTTTGCTAAAGTTACCATCAACAATGGCAGTAGCGAGCTGATTGATGAAGATAAATTATTGTCAAATGAAAGTGAATACAAAAAAATTGAAAAACCTGAAGATTGCAGTACAAAGCCTAAGGCCTGTAAAAATTGTACTTGTGGAAGAGCTGAGAAAGAGTACATACAATCTTCTTTCTTTGATTTTGATTCATTAGAGTTAATCTAACAAATCTAGCTGAGAATATTGAAAAGGGAAAGGTTACCTCAAGTTGTGGAAACTGCTATTTAGGTGATGCTTTCAGATGTTCTACCTGTCCTTATAGAGGTACTAAAAGATTTAATTTCTGTTTACTGTTTAGGATTACCTGCTTTCAAGCCTGGAGATAAGATCAAGTTGGATCTATCAAATGATAGTGTTGGTGGAGTACATATTGATAGTTATTTTTGTTTATTTTAATTAGGTTTTGAATGAAGGAAATAAGGTTCTTGTGACTGATGGAAAAGTAAAGCTTCAAATCTAATACAAACAAAGCCTGTGTTCAATCTTTAATTTGAGTAATTGAAATCAGCATTTGAATTTATTAGATATATCAAAGAAGTATATATTATGCAATATTCAACTTAAAAAGTTTTACATGCTTATCAGTGTATAGAACAGAATAATCATCAAAAAATTTAACACCCCTAATTACTCCATCATTCTTATCTCTCACTTTCAATTGCTTCATTGTTTTTAAGTTCCAAATTCTCAAACATTGATCATATCCACCAGATGCAACTAGAGTCTCTTCAGAATTTATTGCTAAACAGCGAACTCCTTTTTCATGGCCCTTCACAACTTGAACACAAATTCCATCATCAACTTCCCAAACTCTAAGTGTTTCGTCATCAGAACAAGTAATGATATTCTTATCATCATTAAAAGACAAAATATTATATATTGTATCTTTGTGACCATGTATAGTCTGAATACAGGTACAATTTTTAATATCCCAAATTTTAATTAAGCAGTCCTCGCTTCCACTAATAAGAGTTCCTTTCCTAGTTTCCTGTAGCGCCCAAACTGCTTTTGTGTGCCCCATCAAGGTTTTAGTTGGTTTTCCTTCTTGCATGTCCCATAAAATAATGGATGTATCCTGAGATCCACTTGCAAGGATTTTTTCATCAGTGTAAAAGGCTAAACTTAACACTGATTTTGTATGAGCTTTAAAGGTTTTCTTTAAGCGTCGTTCACCAATCTTCCATAGCTTTATTGTTTTATCACTGCTCGCACTCAGAAGATACTTTCCTTCGTAAACTGACAATATCGACCATATAACATCTTTATGGCCTGCAAGTTCCCCAATGCACTCTCCTGAAGCTAAATCCCATAATTTAATTAGTGTATCCCTTCCTGCAGTTGCTATGAGCTCTTTGGTCAAAATGGCCAAAGAACAAATTTCTCCCTCATGTCCAGTATAACTTCCCTTTTTATTATCGTTTGAATCTAGATCATTTTGAGAGCCAGATCCCTCTTCTTTTTTAATATTAAAGCTGGTTTTGACAAAGGAGCAAATAGAACTGGAGATTTGATTAAAGTGTGCTGGATCAAAGACATTTATGGATGTCTTGTAGTTATCTAAAGATGTTTCAAACTGTTGATATCTTAACCTCAAGGACTCTGAAAAGTTATTCATTTTATCTTGATATCTTGACAAATAACGAACTATATCCCTGAGCTCATCTTCGTTTGTTAGATTTGTAATATTTGGTTTTAAGATCATCTCTTGAATTTTGCACATTGTGGAAAGCTTTTTTAAGGTTCTGTCTAGTTCTGCGATAGAATTAGAATGAATTTCTCTGATCTGTTTGGTGTATTGCTGATATGCAATATCTAACAGAAATAAGATATCTTTTTTGAGCTCATCAAAATGTTCCAATATTACATTTTCAGCTTCCATAAGCTTTCTATCCATCTCATAAACAAGTTTTTCTCTAGAGTTAATTGTTCCTTGAATTTGAAAGATCAATGGTTCATCTATTTTATTTTGGGAATATGGAATTTGAGAAAAGTACTCTTTGATATTATGCACACTTTCAAAGTGTACTTTGTGAGTTTGATTATAGCATAACTCACAAAGAATATTGGAAGGACAATCCTTAGCTAGACAGAAATGCGTGCAAGGCAAATTGTGGATGCTACATTTAATAATACTTGAGTTTTTCATTTAAGTCTAAAACAATTTTTTTAACGAGCGCAAAGAATTTATTTAGATTCAAACACCTTCGTTTTTTTATAAACAGAAGTCTTCCCTTTGAAGTTCAAGAGTCTTTTAGGTTAAAAATATACATCTTTTCTTAGTTCATTCTCCATTTTTCTAAGAAGTAAATTTCTGATCAGAATATCCAGATATTAAGATAGTATAGTTAGTTGTTTGCAAGATATTCACTCAAAATTAATTTGCATCACAAAAATCTGAAATGGCTGAAAAAAGTCAAACCTCAAAGTAAATACATCTCAAAACCTTAATTACTATTAATAGCGAAAGGACTGAATTAATGAAACAACAACCTAGTTTTATGAATGAGGTACTTCTTCATGTTCTCAAGTAAAAGTTGTTAGGATAATAAATATGTACCAAGAACTCAGTCTACACCTATACAACCACCTAAAAAGAGACTTCTTAATCTTACGGCCAAGGAATTCACACTCCCTGGCAATGCCGATAAGCCAAGTAAATTGATTTGAACGAAATAACTTACAACAAAAAAGGTACAACAACATTCCAGCCACAAGGAACTGAACAAGCACAGCCAAATCTTAACGAATTTTCTTCACAAGAAACAGGGAATAATAAACAAAATAATACCCCTCTCTCCATCAACACTTCACAACCTTTTGTTCAAAAGAATACTACGGATACTTCTACACCAGTTTTAACTTCCACTACCAGTATCTCCGGGGGCCAAACTGATAGCTCCACAACACCAGTTGGGACGCAAGAGAAAAAGAGAAGACCTTTAAAATTAAACACTAACTCCAAGGCTTTTGATGTTAACTAGTTCAGTGTCACTATTTAAGATTAAAGCTGAAAATATCAATACCCCATTGAAGGCGAGCAATAATAAAATCTAGCTCTCTAATTAGATACATAGTCTTAGGGATGAGACTCCT
>Ga0065720_1019058_pt1 | contig 40885 bp, 43 predicted proteins | sample Thericmetagenome_FD_59107 | JGI IMG/M metagenome (GOLD analysis project Ga0065720, IMG submission 59107) | Thermophilic microbial communities from the Joint Bioenergy Institute, California, USA of rice/straw/compost enrichment - eDNA_2 v2... | ecosystem: Engineered > Solid waste > Grass >... | reverse complement strand
TTCTGAAGAAAAATTGTCCTCTATTTGATGACTTCTTTTGTGTAATTATGCTAACGGTACAGATAGTGGAATACAAAAGAATACATCATAATACAGATTTATACGAAAGCTGGAAAATAAATAAAAGAAATTATTACTTACTTTTCTTTGACTTCTGTTTATATTTCTTGCTAATTTTTTTGCGAGCGCTTTTATCTTTAGAAGAGCTTGCACTTTTTCCTGCAGCTCTCAAATAGTCACTTGACTCTGTTCCTTCTTCTTCATTATCATATCCGACTAAATAGTTATAACTCATTTCAAAATAGAATACAAATTTCTTCGCCACCTCCTTTTTTTGAGTCCTAAGATTTTTGATTATTATATCAAAGATTTGTTACCTTTGATGCATAAATTTCAGTATAATTAGTATAATTCTTCTTTTTCTTGTTTCTTTTTGACATGTAGCTTGCTGAATAACCGCCATTTAATACACTTCTATCTTCTAGAATGATGATACTATTCAATCCAATGAACTATACCCATTTCCTCTTCTAAGTTTTTTGTCTAGATATTTATCATAAATTATGAGTTTTTTACGGCTGGAGAAGTACAAGAACTTAGAGAAAAAATTCTATCATTTGGATTGCATTTAATCTTTTTAAATCCTGTTAGCAGAGTGGACTTGGTGTTTTTATTTGAGAGAAAACCCTCCCATCCTTTAATTATATTTCCTGAAAAAGTCACTATTCATTTTATTATGCTAAAACCTGTGTTCTGAGTTTCTTCTATATAGTTAGTCTCTAAATCATAAATTTGTTTTTCAAGTGTTCTTAGTTCTGCCTCGAGAGCGGCTTTTTTGTCGATTATTTCTTGCATCAAAAATATTTTAAATTATTAATTACACACCTTGTCATTCATATTTTGGGACAGAAAACCCTAACGACCTGTCTATGTTAGCCGATGATCGTTTCCTTAATTACTTATGCCCTAATTACAATATATTATTATCCATCTGCATTTCTAATTAGCTTGTCATTGGAGAACGTCAAGGGTACAAACTATGTTCTTCGCATAATTATGAAGTTGAATATACTTAGAAAGCGTTTGTTGGGAAATAGGTTTTTTGGCTCTTTCTTTTGGTGTAATCATCAAGTTGTTCTTGAGTGTATGTTCTATTATTGTCTCTGATTCTATTTCTCTCTTCCATTTGGACGTTTCTAATACCATCAGGGCAATGCTTCTTCCAGATCTCATAAGTAGTTTTGCATTTATAATGGTTGTCTTCAGAGTAAACAAGATTACTCAAATATTACCATAACGATCTTGAGTGAAGGAATCTAAACAGTTGAAATGATCGTCTCTGGACTCAAAACAGAGCTTACCATCATATCTTTCTCCAAGTAAGCCGAGACGTTGGATAGCATAGGTGTTTAATTCCATTAGGCTTTGCCTTGAAACCTTACTTAGATTGAATAAAAATAGATAATTTATCTTATTCAAGAGAGAGTTAAGGTAATTGGTCTTTCATTCTTTAAGGGAGGTTTCAAAGCCTGAATCTATGCCTGTTTAGTGGATTCTTAACTTTATTCAAGTAAACTCTTCCCTCTGTTTTTCTGCTTGAAATCTTAAGTCTTCTAGCTAATTAACAAAAATATGTATACAACCCATTGAGACAATTTGCATTACAACTTTTTAAGTGCTAGAGCATGATGAAGTACTCTGCGTTTAAAACCTTTGAATATAAATTAATTGGATCAGTGTTAGATGATCACTATATAGTCTATATTAAGAGGAAACTATGATATGAAATATTGGAATGTTGCTATCTGGCTAGAGCAATTTCGAAATTGGCTTTTGAAAAAGCAATAAATTTAATATTTTATTCAAAAAATGAGTCGGTCAAAACTTGATGACCACAAGACTAAGGAGTTGCATCAACTTGAAAATGAATACACTCTTGCAGATGATCATGAAGAAAGCAAAGAATTTTTTTCAGAGTCCCTAAATTCGATGAATGCCAATAATAATCCTAAATTTATTGGAATAGTTCAAAGTAAAAATCAAGTTCCAACAACACCTACGGCTTTATCAGCAAGTAAATTGAGATTTTATCGAGAATAATGAATTTAGAACTAGATAACGACTTTCCGGAGCCATTAATCTTACCTACTAAATTGTTAGTCTCAAAAGCTCAACAGAATCACCATGTGGATGCTTCTCCCTCTATATCGCAACAAGATAAACCTCGAATCCCGCTAGAAAAGATTTTATCTGATATAGATAATGACAATAATTTTTGTAAGTTTTGCCATTTCATTATAATGGTTAGTGAAACGCCAACAAACTCAGGTGAAAAATGATGAGACCGAGCCTATCATAGATTCCAACTATGAAAAGAATGATAATAAACAAGAGGGTTATCTTGAATAATTTATATCTCATTTATAGATAAAAAGCTTCAGCCAGTTTCCAGCCCTAAGAAAAAGAAAATTTTTCAACGATTCTGGGTATCTAAAAAACCCGAAGTGAATAAAGTGGAAAACAATAAAGTACATCATTTAATTGAAGACAAGGCCTCTGGATATGTTATAGATGAGACAAGACAACGAGTTATACCTGCTAAACAACTCAAAATAAGGAAAATTTTAGAAAAGCATGCAGGAAAAAATGCTGGAAAAGATTCATTAATGGACATACTAGTAGGTGTGAAATATATATATAACAATAATTATAGTCAAAAATAAGGCATCAGAGAAAAAATAGAATTCAAAAATGCTTTGGTATCCTAGATTGTGCTTTTTTAATTCATTAGAGAAGCTTAAAGGATTCATGAAAAGTGTTGGAACAAGAATGAAGAGTTGTTTCGGACGTATGAAATTGATCAAAGATCCTCTGGATCCTCTTGGTGCTATTCGTGTTTCCTGGGATATACTTATCTTATTATTGATTGTTTATGATCTAATTATCCTTCCGATCAAGATAGCTTTTGACGACCAGCTTAAAGAACAAAATGACCCTCCATTCTTTTCACAACTTGACAAGGTTCAGACAGCCTTTTTCTTTATAGACATAGGCGTATCATTTCATACCAGTTACTATAAAGCTGGTACATTGGTTAAGAGTCATAAAAGGATCGCAAAACGCTATCTAAAAGGTTGGTTCTGGTTAGATTTGGTCACTGCTTTTCCTTTTTTCTGGATAGAAAATTATTTAGACGACAATCAAGACCAGCTGGAGATCTCTTCTACAACATTTCGGCTATTAAGATTGATTAGAATTTTCAAACTGATCCGAGTGATAAGAGTTGTAAAGCTGAAAAAGATCTTCAACAAAATTCATGATTCTTATCTATTATTTTCTCCAACCTTTGAAGGAATTCTACAACTTCTGTCTTTATCTTTGAAAATCTTATTTATTGCTCATTGGGTTGCTTGCTTCTGGTGCTTGTTAGGACAAGCAAACACAGAAGAAACTTGGCTGAAAAAAAAGGATTTGCAGAATGGTGAGATTACTGAAATATATGTTGCTTCTTTATATTTTTGCATTACAACCTTTATGACTGTGGGTTATGGAGATATTACACCAAGCAATACTACTGAGAGAGTCTTCGGAATCATCATGCTCATTATTGGATGTGGTCTGTTCGGTTATTCATTGGATAGAATTTCCACGATTGTGAATGCAATTGATATGGAAACTTCAAAAACAAAGTAAAAAATAGAGATATTACATGATCCAATAGGCGAAAAATTTATGCCATAAGCAGATTCATTCAGAAACAGAATTTAGAAAAGGATATTCAAGATAGAGTGAAAACTTATTTAGATTTTTTGCTGGCTAATGAAGATGGTTTTCAACCTGGAGAACATGAGTCTGTACTCTCAATTCTGTCAGACAACTTAAGGCAAGATGTCCAAAGAGCAATAAATGGGAAAATCCTTAGACAACATTCTACCTTCCAAAAACTGTTTACTCCTAAATTGATCCATAATGTCTCAATTAAGCTCCAAGAAAAAATTGTGGCTCCTGGAGAAACTCTTTATGAGGTAAATCCAAAGAATATGCTATTTATACTTAGGAAAATGAGTTTAGTACCTTACTCTGTATGATCGCAAAAGGTAGTATTGAACTTGTTTTTGAGAATATTGGAAAGACTTTAGTCACTCTTCATGTAATCAATTAGTATTGTGTATAATAGAATTTAGAAAGGAGCCTATTTTGGTGAAGTTGAGTTGATCACTGGAAGACCATCGAAACTCTTAGCGAGAAGCGTTGGATTTAGCAAAATACTTTCAATTAAGAGAGAGGACTTTATCCAAGTTTTAGAGAACTTTTCTGCAGATAAGGTATTCCAGGCAGTAATTTTTACTTGATTATAATAGGAAATGTTTCATATGATTAAGAACAAGATAACTCTCTATTCAGATTATTCAGATTTGAATTTAAGATGTGATGTGTGTAAAGAAGCCAATCATCCTCCTCTTGAGTGTCCTAAAGTTAATTATATCCCCGACAAACAGAAAGTTATTCAAGATTACCTAGAAGAATGGTCAAATTTTAGAAAGAATTTTACAAGAAATAACAGGAGGAGGTTCGATGCTAAGAGAGATCTTTTAGAAATTAAAGGAAGAGCAGAAACTTTTAGAACATGCCATCCAAATCTCCTGAAGATAAAAGACCATTCAGATCTGGACATCAGTGCTCTTGAAAATATTTCTAATGAGAGTGATGACTCGGCTCGAATTAAACCTCTTACTGAATTGAAAAATTCCTTTGACAGATACAACAGTTTGAAGAGAGAACATATAATCCAATATACAACAGATGAATTGGTCTTTGATCAAATAAAGAACTTTCAGATTTATTTTCCTCACAACAACTTTAATAAAATCTTACAAAGTATGACTGAAAAATCGAAACCTGGTATTATAAAGAATAAACTCGAGGCACAACATCTAATGAAGAGGCTGGGGAGCTTCTTCGGCAGCCAGAGAAGATCTTCTGGATCAGAACCAAGAACTCCGCGAACTCCAAAACAAAATACAGAATCCTCTTTTGTAGATCAACAAATACGAAAACGAGTTAGTTCATCGGATAGATACCCACTCTCTAGAGAGAAGGATGGTCCGACTGATAATACTCTTCAGCCCTCTACTCCCCTTGAATCAATTCGAAATAAGAGCGAACTTGTGAAAAAATCAAGATTTGCAAGTAGTGGGCCAGATGATAACATGTTTAGTAATTCTCTAGTTAATTCTAAAGATCATAAAAAGAAGAGATCTTCATTCATGTGATAATTTTCTTCTGTTATAGGTCATAATTTCATGAATGTACTTCAAATTGTTTCTATCTCTCTGTATTTCTGCAAACAGTACAATTTCTAATTAGCCATTTGCTTTCCAATTTTAGTTGAGTACGTCCAGTTACTCCAAGTATCTTATAGTAGATTGAATAATAGAGACAATGCCCATGTTAATTGTTGATTAGAGGTTTTTTTCAATTCAAGACCATTCTGGAAAGCCAGCCAAATTAAAAGAGACACAAGGAAGGACATTAATAATAGGGGAGATGGATTGATCAATAAAAAAGATCAATGAGATGAGAAGAATAAAATTCATAAATTAATAAAAAATTCATGGAAGATTTGATCCATTTAGTTTTTCTACTTCAAATCATGATGTCCTATTTTTCGAGAACAGAGGGATTCTAAATATTTTAGTATTAAATAGTTCTTTCCAATTGATATACTTGGAATAACAGTTGTTCCAACTTAACGAGCTATATAATCTGTTAAAATTTGATTTTATAATCATTACCTCAAAACTTTTTTGAATGGAAAAGTCCCAAGCTGTCAGCAAAGCTAGAGTATTCACTAACTACTACAAAATCAAGTTAGGCGCGCCCATCTTTAAATACAAAGTGGAGATCAGCCCAAGTATTCCATCAAATCAAATCATGCTATTTATGGGAATTATTAATACCATTCGCAAAGATTTGAACAAAAAAATGAATGTATTTGTGCCTTTCAACTTCTCCCTCTATTCCCCCTTCCAATTGGAAGAAGAAATTTTTCAGACCTCCTATGAGAATGTTGATTACTCAGTAACTATTACTAATGTTGGGCTGCTAGATTTTGCGAAGGGAGGAGAAGCTCAAATACTTGTTGGACGAATGATGAAGCTTGCTCAACTAAGTATGAATCTTAAGCCTGTTGGAAGAAAATACTTCAATGATAAAAAAGCCATTCCATTTAATGCTTATAAAATTAAAATTTGGCCAGGCTGCTCAACATCGGTGAAAGTCAACAATGGAACCTGCATGCTAAACTTGGATCTCGGGTACAAAGTACTCAAAGAACAGACTATGTTGGACTATTTGGAAGACCTCAAGAGGCAATATAAAGGAAATATGGAAAGGATCAAAGAAGAGATCATTGGAATGACTGTGATTACAGGGTAAAATTTTATTTAACAAATTTTACTTATTAATAGTTACAATAATTTTGCATATCGAGTTGAGGAAGTTGATACCAACATGAGCCCAAAATCAACTTTTATATCGAGTAATGGTGAAGAAATACAGTTCGAAGCCTATTATGAGAAAAGATACAACAAAAAGCTATCAAGCCAAGATCAACCACTGTTAGTAGTCACAAGAAAAGGCAAGAGAATTCATTTAATTCCTGAGCTTTGCATGATCACAGGTTTAACTGAAAGAGAAAGATCAAATTTCAACTTAATGAAGGACTTAGCAACAGTCACAAAGAAGAGTCCACAACAAAGAGTTGAGGCTACAAATGAATTTTTGCAAATGTTCAATCAAGAGCCTGCTAGTAAGATTCTAAAGCAATGGTCTATTGAAGTTGAAAAAAACACTACTGAACTAGATGGAAAAAAGGTCCCTTCAGGTGCTCTTCTAATGGGAGGAAATCAGCAATTATCTCTCGAGAACAACCGAAATTTAGAGCGTGAAGCACAGAGAAAGTTACTGACTGAAGTCGAATTAGTGAAGGTAGGAGTTTTTTGTGCTCGAGGAGACAGTGATATCGCTGAAAATTTCCTATCTCATTTGGCCGACTCTGCAAGGACTTATAATTATCCTATTAGACAGCCCAGGTTATTCACAGTGGACAAACCTGATTGGGAAAGCTGGAAAAGAGTTTTCCAAGACAAATTGGATAGAAGTGTCCAATTTGTTATACTGATCCTCCCTGGAAGGAAGAAGAATGCTCCTCTCTATGATGATATTAAGAGATTCTTCTTGTCTGAAATGCCAATTCCTACTCAAGTAGTTCTGACAGAAACTCTAAAAGGAAAGAATGAGCGTTCTATTGTCAACAAGATCTTAGTGCAAATTGCTGCCAAAGCTGGAGCAACTCCGTGGGGTATTGACAATATGCCATTCTCAAGTCAGCCTACAATGCTAGTCGGTTTGAATGTCCAGTCAAAAGGCAAAAGTACATTGATCAGCTTTTCAGGTACAGTGAACCGAAGCTTTTCAAAATATTGGTCAGCTGTTGAAGTAATTGAAGATCAACATCAAAGAGAAGCTGCTATTTGTAAAGTTTTCAAAAGAGCATTGGTGGAATTTTCAACCTACAGCAATAATCCTAATCCCACTTCAGTCGTCCTTTATAGAGAAGGAACATCAGAAGGACAGACTAAGGTTCTGAAGGATGTTGAGGTGAGAGGAATTCTTCGTGCTATTGAGGAGCTAATTCAGGAAAAGAAGATCCAAAAGAAACCCGAGATTTTCTTTGTCATAGCTAACAAGCGGACAGGCACAAAATTCTATGGTGGTGATATCAAGAGGCTTGAAAACCCACAAATGGGAACAGTTGTTGATGATGGAATTACTTCTGGAAAGGACTTTTATCTTGTAAGTCAACTGGCAAGACAAGGGACTGCTGCTCCTACCCACTTCTCAGTAATCGCTTATTATGGGCCAACTCTAGAGGGTGGCTATGTTGAAAAAGATGTGTCAGATTTGAAAAGTAGGCTTACTGAATTAGAAATTCTCACCTACAAAATGTGCTATCTGTACTACAATTGGCTTGGGTCTATTCGCTTACCAGCCCCACTCAAATATGCAGAAATATTGGGATCTCTGATGAGTAAACTTGAAAAACATGGAAATTTCTATCTGCCGCATGAAGAATTTAGCAAATACAAGACTTTGTTCTATATTTGATTATAAATAGTATGAAAGAAGATATAAGAGAGATTTATGAACGGTTTATATATTGATTAAATATGAACTATATAAGAATTCAATAATTACATGCTTTACATTTCCATTTTTACAGATTTTCAACTGACATGTTTAAATAATTTATTAAAAGAAATAAATAAAATGAAGCCGAATGCAAATAATCTAGGAGGAAGAACTTTCCTAACTAATCAGATGATCAATCATCAAATAGCAGTGGCAAATGCCAAACCAACATTAAATACTAGAAAGCCATTGCCAACACATCCAAGTGCGAAGCTAACCCCTGAACAACGTGTTCAAAGAAAAACTAAAGCACTTTTTGAAATGGAGGAAGTATATGCAACCTTTAAAAAAGTAGCAAATGTCAAAAAGGGAAGGATAGACACTGCTCCACCTCCTGGATTTGAAATCATGAAAAAAGCCATACCAAAATATAAAAAACTGAATGATTTTCAACAACAAGAGCATTATTTTCATCTGAGGAGTCAGCAACGTAGAATTCAGAGTATAGGAAAATCCATGGTTGAAAGGAAGAAGAATCCTTATGATCCTATTGCACATCCAAGCTACTTCTTTAGAGAGCCTGGCCACGCAAAAGATGTTACCCTTGATACTATGGTTTCTACAATGAAAGGTCGAAAAAGTTCTGTGGATATAGGAGCCAAACAAGGGCCCATCATGAGACCTCTCTCTGCAACTGTTAAAAAAACAGCAAGTTTATATTCTCCTGAAAAGAAGTCTCAGTCAACAACTATTCAAGAAAAGAAAAAAGAAAGTGATGACATAGAGATTCCACTGTTTTTGGGACATACTGCTGAAGATTATAGAGCTCATAAAAGACGAATTATTGACCTTATTATTGAGCATGAAATATACAAGTTCCAGGATTTAAGAGATCTATGTGAAAAGGTCTGTAATAAGAACCAGCACTTAGATCGTAATAAATTAATTGCGATATTTGATCAAATTAATGAAGAACTTGATAAATAACTTGCTTGTACTATTTATTTCTTTTTCTTTGTATGCAAAAATAATTTAAACAATATTGATTCATGAATGAAACAAATTTCGTCAAACCATATTTGTGCAAAATCCACAATATGCCAGCTTATGAAATTTGCTTACATGGAAGCCCTATGAAAAACCGTCTACTATGTAAAATTTGTAAGCAGAGGCTGAACAAGGAACAGCTCCTTGAAGTGATAAGTTTAAATGATTTTCTCTCTACAAATTTTCTCAAAGTCGTGGATAGCTTGATCAAGCAAACAAAGCATAATCGAATTGCAAAAGATAGAGATAAGAGAGAAACAACAATTAATGACTTCTTTGAAAAACTAGAATTATGTTTTTCAGAATTTTTGAAAGAGTGTAAATCACATATTTTGAATAAAATCAATGGCGACATAAACCCATCAAATGAACCCATCACTGACCTAGAAATACAAAAAAATATTGTTGAATCCCGACTTATAGACATTTTAAAAAATAATAAGCATGACGACGATGTTATCATGGATAGTTTTGCTAAAGACTATATGGAGATGAATGAATCCCTGACTAAACATCTATCAACCTTTTCCTCTCAAGAGAAGCGGAAAAAAATGATGCTGAAGGAATTTGAGGATGACTCAAGGTTCGAAAAGGCAAAGAATCACATGAAACTGATGTTTGAAACTCTTGAAAATCTTCAATGCAAACAATATAATGAAGATCCAGTTCAACTGATAGAGCAGGAGAATATTTCAAAGAATACCTCTCAAATCAAAAAAACCAAGAGACAAAAGAAAGAAGTCAACATCAACAGTGAGTATATCTCTCCTTTACTAGAAAACCAGATAAAACGAACATTATCCCAGAGACAGATTAAAGAGGGGAATCAACAGTTAGACTTGCCCACAAAAGCCAGCAAAAAATCTACTAATAGGAATACTATGATCATTGAAGATAGTGATAATGAGCTCGTTAAGCAGAAAGAGGAATACCCAGAATATCAAGCACCCTCAGAGATAAGGATAAGCAAATCAACTCCGATGAGGATGATGGCAAGAAAACAAGCTACTTTGCCATTTAATAATGACCCTGAGGAGAGCTCCATGACAGATGAATCTACGTCAATGAATAATAAAATTCCGAACTTTCAATACAAGTTTAGACTTCAGACTAAACATGATTACATTTATTGGGGAGGGTTGTGCTATATACAAGATAAAGGGCATCTAATAACTGGTGGAAAAGAAGGAGTCTTCAAAGTTTGGGATATTGAGTCTACTACTTTGATTGCAAGTCGAAAGATTGGAAGCAAGATATACAAAATAATTTACATACAGTCCAAAGGTTCAATATTTATAGGAACCGATACAGGACAGATTGCAATATTTGATATCAATAAGAATTATGACCTCACATGCTCTTATCTTGGACACAGCCAACAAGTTTATGGTCTAGTTTATCTGCCGAGACATGACATGATAGCAAGCTCAGGTACAGATGGTAATATCCGGCTTTGGTGTTATGACTCCAATGAAATGAAATCTTCTTCAAGAAGAATTTTAGATACAGGAAAAAGAAACATTTCCAATTTATGCTATATTGAGGAACAGGATTTATTAGTTGCAGGAGCTCTTAAAGGAGGATATTTAATGTTCTTTAATCCTGATAAATCACAATGTGTGAAGATTGTAAAAGCTCACTCTAAAGATAGATCCGTAGACAGCCTAGTTTATGTAAAGGAATGGAATCAACTTATCTCAGGTTCTGAAGATAGTTACATAAAATTTTGGGATCTCGATCCTAAGAATATTGACTGGCAATCTTCTGATCCTCCTAGATGTCTAAAATCTCTAAGGAGAGATGAGTCATTTATTGAAAGTTTAGTAGTCTTTCCAAAGGCGGGATTTTTATGCCATATGAATTTGGATGAATATTTTACAGTTTGGAGCCTTAAATTGGATGAGCAGGTTCAAAATATTGTGGGACATTCTAAGGGATTGGCTGGAGAAGCCATGATTTATTTAGAAGATAGAAACCAACTTCTTACTGGTTTTACTGATGAAGTAGTCTTCTGGGACATTCATTTTGATAATGCCTAAGTTTTTCAATACGTCAAATTATTACACGTATAAATACATATAAATTGCACAAAATTATGTAGCGTTTATTCATCATCAGGCTCTTCTTCAAGTTCAAGGTATGTTTCTTCAAATCCGAACTTTCTAAGTTTCCAATCTCTATCAACCATGACGCTCTCGCCTCTCTCCCAGGCCTTATCCAAAGAACGATCTTTAGGAGTCTTAAGCTTGTATTGTTTGTATCTTCTAAGTCTTCTTTCATATTTCTTATATTGTTCCCAAACCTTTCTGTTGTAAGCAGAAGGTCTAATATCTTCATCTCTTTCCTTGAAGGGAACTTCAATCTCCTTGCTAAGAGCTCTGGGCAAGTCTTTATACTCTTCTGGACCTACAAGCTTTAGAAACAAATTAATTCGGTTATTACCGCCATCAACATCTTGCCAAATAACTTTATCACCTCTTTCAGCTGAAGGTTCTTCGAATCTCTTATAGATGTGGTCATAATTCACAACAAATGATCCAAACTAAATCGTTATTCACAAAGAAAGGCAATGTTACGTTGGGCAAAATTCCAGTCATGTTATGAGTTTTCTCACGGAAAATACGAAGGTTTTCAAGATATTTATATCTCAAACGATTTTTAGGAAGCATCTTGCTGATAACTCTGTATAACTATAAGCTTATTTATTATTCTGTGTTTGATTTACTAATTGTTCGGGCTTCTCTTGAATGAATCTTGAATAAGGGATTTCCTTGAGGCCACCAATAAATCCTAACAGTCAGATTTAAAGTAGTGGATTATACCAGTGTGATATTTGACTTTCTTTTGGAATAATTTTTTCCCTGTAAACTTCATCTTTGATGCATTGACAATAACACAGATATCTCCAAAACCGACTCTATCGTGTCTGTAATAAGGCTTGTTCTTTCCTTGCAAGAAATAGACAATACTATGGCACATTTTTCCGAAGGGCTTATGTTAAGCTAAATCACAAAGTCTTACTATTCTTTCTGCATCATATAAGTGATAAATTATTCCTTTCTTTTCGACAGCAACATAAGCACTGTGCTTCATTTTTTCAACATTTTCATCTATATCTTAGTCCAACAGAGTCATTGATTACTTAATAAGACCAACAATTCTTTGTCAGGCATTTTTTGATATTCTTGAACTTCTCCAACTTCCATGGGTTCACGAGCGGGTAAGATTGGGAATCTATGAGGAAGAGATGCATAAGAAGGTAGATCTCCTGCACCAGCTTTTCCTCCAGCACCTGTATTACCTTTTTGAGGAGGAGCATTCCCACCCTTAGTAGGAGCTGGCTTAGCAGCAGGCTTGCCTGTGGAGAAGAAATAGTTCGATGCTATGGGAAGGAAATGATTCTGTTTGGGTAAAGAGAAGCTAAAGGCTGAACCGAGTCTGAGGAAAGATTTGATCATTATTGAATTTTCAATAAAGTTTATTGAGGGCTATATTTCAAAGTCATTGAATGTGAAAACAAAACTAGAGATTTATTTTAGGTAAGAAACTACGAAGTTTGTAAATCGTTATACAAACATATTTGGTAATAAGCTACAGAAACATGAACTCTAGAGAGTAGAAATATATATTATGATGGTGCATAATTATTATTGATCAAAATAAATCAGAAAGTCAGTTGGAAAAATGAAGGAAAGAATGAGGCCTAATTACACCACATCGAAGTCATCAGAGTCATCTAGTTTCGATTTTTCTTCTTCTTTTTTGTTCTTATTGAAATTCTCGGCGTCTTTCTTGTTTAACTGATGCAGCAAGTCTATTCTGGCAAGATCGAATTGGTCCATATCAAAGGTCTTGAGCATATTATTTGTCCTACCGGCATGCTTGCCCTCTTGCTCAAAGAAGGGATTAGCTTTTTCTTTCTCATCAAGATGCTTTGTTTCCTTTTGGAAGTTTCTAATGTCAAGATTAGAACTATATTGAGGAATAATCGGAGGTTTTGCTTTTCTTATGTTCTTCCAGTCAATGCCTAGTATTTTTAGGATGATAGACGAAGTAAATTACCTTTAAAGAAAGGATGTGCCTTGATTTCGTCCACTTTAGGTCGCTTCTTTGGATCTTTATTCAGTAATTTCTCAATCAAATCTTTAGCTTCTGGGGTCATGCAATCCTCTCCATAGCCTAAATTGAATTAAGATAAAAAAAAGAAGAAATATACCAATATCGGGCCATTGTATTCTCAGATTGTTAATATTATCAAAAATCTGATCCACAGTCTCGTCATTGAAAGGAGGAACACCACAAATAAATTCATAAATCATGACACCCAAACTCCACCAATCAACAGATTCGTCATGCTCAAGGCCTTGAATAATCTCAGGAGCAATGTAGTCAGGAGTTCCAATAATTCTTGCTCTCTTAGGTTCTTCCTCTTTACCTTTATCTTTTGATTTCCTTGTGGGTGAAACTATATCATCATGAATCTTGTTCACTTTCTTCTTTTCTAAGTTATGATCTCCAAGTACAAATGTTCTATTATCTTTGAAGTCCATTTTAGTGTCTTTAAACAAATTATTAATCTCCTCTTGCATTTTTTTAGCTTTCTCGTATCCTGGTGATTTTTCATGTAGGTTTTCTCTAATTTCTAATAATCCTGCCTCTGATAACCCAAAGTCTGTAAGCTTGATATGCCCATTGGCATCCAGTAAGATATTATCAGGCTTTAAATCTCTGTGGATAATTTTCTTTTTATGAAGACTCTCAAGAGCTAGAACGACCTCAGCAATGTAGAATTTAGCGATGACCTCATCTAAGCAAGTATAATTTTCAAGAATATAGCCAAAATCTCCTCCTATCATGTATTCCATAACAAAGCAAAGATAAGATTGGTATCGAAATGTCCAAATAGCTTTAACAACAAAGTCTCCTTCAATCACAGAAAAGACATCTCTTTCAGCCCATAATGCCTTGAGTTGGTTTCTTTCCATTTTGTGTGAAGAATCAATAATTTTCATAGCGTATAGATCACCTGTCTTCTTCTTTTTTACTAGCCAGACACGACCAAAGGCTCCCTTACTGATCATCTTAATAAATTCAAAATCTTTGATTCCAATGTCAAGGACCGGCTTTTGCTTGCTCTCAAACTTTTTAATAGCACTGTCACTTACGTATCCTTTGATTACTGGAGATCCAGAGATGCCTCTGACGCCACTGGGAGAGTCAACGTCACTAGAGTCATTATCATCCTCTATCAAAAACTTTTTCTCTTCAATTGGGACTTTCTTGATTGGACCTTTTTCATTATTCATGGGAGTTTTGTCATGCTTTTTCTCATGTCCATGCATTAAGTGAACTCCCGCCTTAGTAGCAGGCTCAGAATGTTTCATTCTTGTTGAATAGCCAGCAGAATCTGGTTGGGAATCTGACTGTATGTCATCATTGAGATGCGCCTGACTCTCTCCTTTAGCCTCATATTGCTTCAATTCAGTAGAATTTAATTCGACAACCTTTATAGGATCTTTATTTCCGCGTGGGGCAATTTCAACTTTAAGAGACTTTCTGATCGCTTTACGGTCATGAGCAACAGGGCTTTTTTCTATTCTTTCCTTGTCCTCTTTTTTGATAGTCTCATGTTCATCTATCGACTTTTTAATCATCATCTTCAGATCAGAAACTCCAGCTTTTCCAACTTTGCTTTGGAATCCTTTGAGCTTGTGATTAATATTGGGGCTAAGTAGGAAGTTGTTCATGATCGGAGTATGAGATGTGAATGCTGGAGCCGTTTTTTCCTTTCCCAGTTGAGGAGTCAAGAGAGGAGCACCTTTTCCTCCTGAGGGTCTCTCAATTCTATTAATTGGGTTGAACAATAATCCACCGACCACCTTAGGATTAGGGCTTGTTTGTGGAGATGGTTTAAGGCTCGCTTGATCAAATAATTGGTCTGAAGGTTTCCTGATTCCAGGCAATGCCATGCTAATGGAAGGACTAGTATTCTCTTTGAGAATATTAATAACAGGTTTTGGTGAATCTTTAACAAGCTGCAATTTAATTTCAGGTGCCTTTTCAACCTGTGGCTTCTGGGTAGGTTCAGGCTTAGGGCTAGGTATGTTGCCCAGTGAAGGGTTCTTTTCTTGAGTAGACTCTACAGGGCCCTTTCGAGGTTTCACAGGTGAATCTAAACTATGTAAACTTCCTTCCTCTTCTTTAATTTCTTCAATAGACTTGACCTTTTTTTCAACTTCAGGCTCTTTCTTTTTCTCAACTTCAGCCGTTTTATTGGATTCTTCGGCGACAGATCTAGGCGAAGAATCTGTTGCACTCTTCTCAGGTGAAATTTGCTTCTTTGTGGGTGATTCATCGGCTGTATCCTTTTTCTTCAGTAAGGGCTTCTTCCCAAACATTGAAAATAGGGAGACTCCGACAAGGCCCTTCTTGGAATTTTCAGATTCTTGTCTTGAAAGAGATGGGACAGTGCTAGTTCCGTCACTCAATTCCTCACCAGACATCATATTATCCTTAAAAATTGAACTAGCTGACCCTCCTCCTGGACTATCAGTAATGCTTCTTTCACTTAATTTTCCCTTGGAGGCAAACTTATGCTTCAAGAAGCTGGATCCTTTAGGTTGCTTGAAGGAATCAGATAGGTTTCTTCTAGCAAAGGCTTTTTTAGCATCTGGACCATTCAACTGTTTCTCAGTTTGTGGAGCTAGAGTCTTCTCAATTCTCTTCTCTAATGCATAGAATTGATTCTCAAGTTCAATTTGTTGCTAATAAATGAAGTTCTTAACCAAAATATATACCTTTAAGATATTGGTAAAATCCTTGACAAGTTTAGCGATCTCCTTATCATCAAAGACATAATCCCTCAATTCTTCTAGCTCTTTGACAGTTGCGTTAGCCACTGGAATTATTAATAAGCAAAAATGATAAGATTACTTCTAATTTGAAGAGCAGGATTATCATCATACTTCTTGTCTCCATATCTAACCATAACATCTAGGGCTTGAACCTTCAGGGCCATAGATCTTTCTTCTTCTTTGGTTTTTTTCAGTTCAACAGTAGATGTGTCCCCGAGGAGTTTGCTCCTAAGTAATTGTCTTGGTTGAGCACCAGGGCTGCCTTCTTTCTTAGCTTTGGCCCCCTCTTCTTGGTTTATATCATACTTTACAGTTTGAGATCTGATGAGAGTAGGTTTTTTCTTTTGACCTGTTCTTTGGGCAGATACTTCGGTAGGAGTTTTTCCATCCTCGCTAGCAGGGAGGACATTGATAGATGGCGTACTAGAGCCACTTTCAACTTTAGTTGGACTAACTCCTTTTCCAGTAGATGGGCTTTCTTCTTTAGTTACGAAGATTGGAGTAGAGTCACTTGGAGTCTTTTCATCCTTGATAAATCCCTTTAGAAGGTCTCTCTTCTTGCCTACTAGATCCTTTAGATTTCCTGTATCTTTCTGGAGTGTGGGCTTCTTGAATCCTTTAGTAGTTTGATTTTCTACATCTTCTTTAGGCTCTTTTGCAAATGAATTGTTCTTTTTCTTGTTGAACATTTCTACAGCTCTTGCAATAGGATCATCATCCTCATCAGCTTGCTGCTTATCTCTACTTTCTTCAGGCTCGCTAGGCTTGGGTTCTTCCCTCTTTGGAGGGATTCCATATTTTCGTTGGTTGAACTTTTCCACTGCATCTGCAATAGGGTCAAAGTCATCATCTTTTGGAGGTTCATTTTGAAGAGCATGGGACTTCAGGAAAGGCTTCCTTGCCCCAAATTGTATGTTACTTAAATTAGTAATTTCAGTATCATCAGGAATTAGCAGTATTCCCTCATTACTATCTTTAGCTGAAGGAGGAGAGGAGTTTTTAGTCTTAGGTATAGATATAGATATTTTCTCAAAGCTCTCAATTCTAGATGGATCTTTTTGCTCAGGAGGAGCAAGGAAATGTTTATCAGGGGTGATCTTTTCCATTGCTTTTATGTTGATATCCTCATCGTTGTTGGTTGATTCCTTCTTTTCAAGTGCTGGAGATGTGGCATTGAGATTGTCAGATTTATTCATATTCCATTTTCCGGATCCTTGGCTCTTTTGGAATTTTTCCTTTACTTCTTTGATAGGATCTTCATCTGTATCATCATGGGCATACTCTAAGAATGTCTTCTTTGGTAGAGATTTATCAGCAGACTTTGATGGTTGTTCATCAATTTTATCCTCATAAGATGCTAATGTTTCATTTACAGTTGGTAATCTTCCAAAAACTCTTTTTACGGTAGTTCCACTAGCTGGAGTTTTCTCATCTTTTTCTTCAGCTTTCTCTTCCTTTCCAAAATTTCCAAAAACGTTACCAGTTTTGGAACCGAAAGTATCGCTTGTGCAAAGTGATTCTTTCTCCTGAATCTCTTGCTTTGCCATATTGAATAACATATTATTTTTCTTTTTTACAAACTGCTCCCTAGCCTTAGCAATAGGATCATCATCGATTGGTTCTTTTATCTTTTCTTCTGGTGGAGCTTGTTTGGCAAAGGGATGGTTGTTTCTTTGGTTCCATTTTTCCCTTGCTCTAGCTATAGGGTCATCATCTTCATCATCCTTTTGATCAGTCATTTTACTTAACAATCCCTTCTGCTTCTTTTGATTAAATTCCTTCACAGCTTTAGCGATTGGATCATCATCGTCATCATCATCTACTTTGTCAGTACTTTCTTCAGGCTTCGCTTCCTTCTTTGAAGCCAGTTGGCCAAATATTGACTTTTTGGCTGCTTTGGCATGGTCTTCATCAGTTGGATTGGTTTGATCATTTTCTAAAAAACCACCAGGCTGAGTCTTGAACTTTGAGACTTTTACTAGATCATCAGAAGAAGTTTGAGGTGGGCTAGTGCTTAACTTTTCAGCGTTTAACATCTGAGTTGCCATCCTCTTGATAGTTTTCCTCTTAATCACAGTTTGGACATCCAGAGAAGTTTTCTTTTCGTATGCTTTCTCAATGATCTTCATGATTTCTATTCTCAACTTATTCAGCTCTCCTCTTAGCTGTGCTCTTTTTAAGCAGTCATCAGAATGTTCTCCAAGCATATTAGGCTTAATCTTACTTTCACAAATTCTGCAAACTGCAACCTGACTCTTCCATTTTGTGATCTTATTTGTCAAATAATCATGAACATGCTTCCTCCATTTGACTATTCCCTCTATATCGTTCTCATATAAAATAGAATCTAGATTATGCTTTTCCCTCGCAGGAAAAGTTGTGGAAGTTCCGTCCTTCTTTTCAATTATTCCTGTGACAGACTCATATATCTTTAATAGGCCTCTCTTCTGTGGATTATTTTCTGTTTCTCCATAAACTTTGTCAAGCATTTTGGTAAAAGAAGATTTTGTTTTAACTAAAAATTTATCGAAAATAATAAGAACCTTACGAAAGATTAAATAGCATTGAGTTAGAAATCCGATAGTTGAAAGAATCAATTGAATTTTTGTCAGATATTTTTTGACACGCCTTGTATTTAGCAAAGTTTTACAAATACTATACCTTCTATCACTTGTCTTTTTCCTATCAGAGTCCCCACCATTTGGTAAGGTTGATTTTCCATTGTCATTTGCAACATTAGATACAGAACTGAAATTCTGTACCTCGTGGTTGCCTATAGGCGTATTGCCCAAGCTAACTCTTGGCGTATTTACTGTGCTGCTGGTAGTGCTCTGCGGAGTCGGATCGAGATCAATTGAGGGACTTCCTATTTGTTTAAGTTCGGCAGTTGGTACTTTCTCTAGTTCTCTCATCATAATCTTATAAAAGCCTCTTTTTAAGGTTGAAAGATCGCAATTTATGAACTCTATAATCATTTCAGTCATCAATTGAAGTTGAGGTTTCTATTTAATAAACTACTATACAATTGCTTTACCAAATCAGGATGGATATAATTATAGAATTTTCCTATGCTCAAAAGTAACCGTTCCAGCTCAGAATTAGCCTAAGTTATTATTAATGGATCGATGTAGTTACTTTGAATTTTTCAACACGAAACAGCTGATCCAGATGGCTGGCTTTATAAAGAGTTCGAAAGTTTTCTTGTTCTGAAGAACGACTTCGGGGACGACCGATGTTTCCAAGATTTAAAGAATTATATGACTCATATTCATTTAATTTTGAAAGAAGTGCTTTGCTTTTACAAAGCTCAACAGCGCGTGCATGCTTGAAAGCCAAAGCTCTCTCTGGTCGGTCTGAATTTAGATCAAGCATATTTTCTCCATTCGGAACTATGGCTGAAGTATTCATTCTGGCCTCACTTAATATGCCTGAAGGTCGTAAATAAATGGCTTCATATTCTGGGGTTGGAATATAGGAATAGTCATCGACCGAATCACAGAATCTAGATGCACGCCTCTCTTGAGTGTTTCCTTTTCTGTGTGAACTATTCATGTTAGTTCTTAATTTTATATGAATGCATTTTAATTAATCGGGAAGTTCAGGAGAAAAAAGGCCATGCTAGAGCCAACCTAAGTTTGAAATGTAACTTAAGTCACATAGGATGATCTAGCGACAGATCGAGAGAGTTGCCAAAAACGGAGCTCTCTCACAATATCCTTGCTAATGAACGAAAACCATACTATTGTAAAATATCTGAGTTGTTCCACTCAGACCTTCCATTTCATTCTTTTTCGTAGAACTCGATCAGATAAAATATATAATAAGTCACTAATCCTCTTATTCGTTCTGACTTATGACAAAGACACTAGGTAAATTTAATAAATTTATTTAAATATTAGTCTCTAATTTAATTAAGAGTTGTCATTTAGGGTTTCATCCTCTCGTTTTTTGAACCGAGCTTATCACTATCAAACCTCCAATTTGATAAATAGCGAAATAGAGGTTGCATACTTCCAGATTGTAAGGAGTGTTTAGTTCCACCAAAAGCTGATGTTTTGCATGGACGAAGATGATTAAAGATTATGAAATTTGAAAAAATGTTACAGAACAAGTAAAATATGTAAATTTTACTGCTTGCCAATATCGTAGCATACCAATTTAATAGAAGAAAAGAAAGGAAACTCTATTTAGGATTTCCAAATATAGTCAATCTGTGAGAATTATTCATAGATAACTTCAATGGGACTTAGCAAATCGACTTTTTTCCTGGAAAATTGTCTGTAACTTACTAAAAGAAGTTTAATTCTTACTTAGTCTGAGCTATTTCAGTTAACTTGTTTTTCAATCCATGTTTCTTCTTGTGCTTTATTTTATTAATATCAATGTATTTTTCCGGGTGCTGGAATGCCTGCTCTATAAATGCATCCCAGTCCTGTTGTTTTATACCATTTTGAATCGCATCCTATATTTTAGAAGATTTTAGAAAGTAATACTCTATAGATCAGTGCAACAGGGATATGCTGTGATAGGTCTCTGCTCTTAAGCCTCATTTTAATAGCGAGGCACTTAGAATAAAAGATTCTATCATTTAAAGATAAACTAGCATTGAATACCTTTGCTCTTCCTGACTTTCACTATTCATATTTGATTGATTGTATAAGTCATCTAGTTCATTCATGTCGGAAGCATGAGTATCTCTGTATGAAGTCTTATCAAGTTGTGAAGTTGTTTCTTGTGATTCAGACCATCTACAAGGTCGTTATTTTGCTTGAAATGATTACTTGGAGCTCAAAGCAGGTCCTTGAACATCACTTTCGACATCATCAATGACATTATTTCTCATTTCTTCCTGATTACAGAAATTCATTAATTCTTACTAATGACTTTGTTAATATCATCATCTTCAAATGGATATCTACTTCCGGTTTTTGATGAGTAATCATGATAATCACCACCATACTCAACTGATTTCTTGGGGCTGAGGTTAGGGGAAATGGAACGAGAGGTATTCAACGATACAGATTTAACTTGTGTAGTAAGAATAGAACTCTGGATTGTTTCTGTCTTTCTTTTATAGACATCAACAAGTTTTGAAATTTCATTTAATTCTTTTTTTTTATTTTCAAGTTTAGATTCGAGCTCTTTTCTGAGCTGATCTTTTGATCTGGATCTTTCCTGATTTTTGCTATCTATGTATTTTAAATAGGCATATGGAGACTCCTCTTCGGAATAAGATTTCAGGGGAATTGACAATTTATCAGAGGATTTTTGATTTTGAGGAGAGTGGAGCTCAACTAGAGGGTTATATCTCTTTGGTTGTTCAGTGTCGTAGCCTTTTGGTGGAAGGTCTTCTTCCGACTTGGCAGTAAAAAATTCTCTGGTCTCGATTGTAATTTGATTTTGAGGGTTTTCAAACCTTTGCTCCTGTGGAGAGGTCTTTGGAGGAGGATTGTATTTAGGACTTGGATTATAGCTGATAGAACCAGTGAATTGCTCCATGACTGGCTTTCTAATGTTTATATTGAGAGATATGGGGCTTTGTCCATCACTTTTGTTTGAAGAGTTTTTGCTGAAAGCTAATTGTTCATGGGCATAAGGTGATCTGGGTTCTCGTCTGTATGATTGCTGAAAAGCCTCAGGTGAATGGAAAAATCTTCTTTGTGATTGAGAATTGGGTAAATTAGGATTAGCTTGGTCAAATGCTGTATTTGTGGGTGAAGTTACTTTTGACAAATTCAATCTTTGTCCACTGTTTTGAGAATATACAGCATAAGGATTTGATGATTGGGAATTGTTATAACTAGGAGAAGCATATTGATAAGATCTATCTGTTAGCTGCTGTTCATGACCAGCAAATCTATTCGAACGATTAGGGAATCCGTTGCTGTAGACCTCATAGGGATTTGAATTGTTAGGATTCATGATATATTCGCTAAAATTCTTTTGATTGAAAGATCTTAGTGAAGAAGTAGTTGAATCAGTAGTGCTGGTACTAGGATTTTGGTTTGGTATCATATTAAGCGCATCTTTCCAATTCAAAAGCTATCAAATTAAAAACGTGAAATATGGAAATTACTGAGTCTTTATCTTCCTTTTGGAGCTCTCTGTATTTTTCCTTACCTAGTAACTTCACTCTCTCGGCATATAAGAGTAAAGCAGGAGAGCCTCTAAAGCTAGTAACATAATTCTATGGCTTTCAATAAACATATTGGCGATTTTACTTGAATATCAGTTAGTAAGTCTCTCAAATATTTCATTTGCCTGGTGTCATTCTTATTGTTGAGAGCTAGATGATCAACACAATAACAAGATGATGTTTACATAGAAGCTTGTTAATGAAATCTGTAATTTGTGTCGCAGCTTGCTTCTCTGCAATATCAAATCTATCGATATACCCTGAGAAAGTTACAATTCAAGTTTAAGTTTGCAAACCAGTATTTTTTGATCTTAGATGCATTTCAAGTGCTTCTCTTAGTTTACTCAACTTAAAATCGATTTGATTGACATTCAGGTTGTTTTCAATTTGGAAAACTTTTTCATTTACTTTAAAACAGGTCTGAGAATGACGATCTAAAACTCAGGATTATAAATCAAGGCTTTTTACCTATTAGGTTTACGTTGATCATTTGCTGGCAGTTAATACAGAGAACGTCGATATTGTAATTTTCTTCCAATTCCCTAATATTCACAAATGATTTCGAAGTAAGCTTACTTTTCGGACATTCTCGGTTGTGAATAGGTATTGGGTAATCCTCGATCCATCTTTGGTTGAGGGCTCAAAAATTTGTTTATAGTATAGGTTTCATACATGAGAGAGATTTGTTCGGATCGTTTTTATGTGTTATTTGTAATTACTTAATTTTATTGAATTTTGATAGCGTTTGAAAAGGACTGCAAACTCTTGAATTAAGTTGCTTGACCTAGAAAATTGATTAACTGTGAGGAGCTTATCCTCAATAAAACAGGATCAAAGATAAGTGACATTTGTTCTATTTTTAAGAGAAACCCTAACGAACTTTCTCCCTTATTTGTGGTGAATTACTAGTGGTACAGTTAAGTTTTATTAAGTCCTTCAAGAGATAGTTAAAATCTTGCAAAGTTTCAAGATTGATGACATTAAAGTTTGAATCCTGATAGAGGGAAAAAAAATTATTATGAATATTCTATGTTAGAGTGACACTTGTAGGCAAGATAAATTGAATGAATCTCTAATGATATGAAAATCTGATGTACCACTGGTTAGAATTTGACAGAAAAAAAATAATTTATTAGGCTGCTCCGACCGATGTAATTAACAATTTGCCGAATCTATTTTATTTGTTTTAAGATATGCTTATTTGTGATCTCTGTGATAACGAAGTCAATATCCATGCTGTCTCAAAATGCAACCATAATAACATTTGTTTCCTCTGTATTATTAAACTGAGGTGCAAAACTGGCAACGACAGATGCCCATTCTGCAATGTAATCCCATTGAAATGTAGATTTATTTTTCAGACTCTCTTGAAACAAGTCATTTTAACTGACAAACCTAATGTCTCATATGAGGATTTGGAAAATAAAAATCTTATCCCCTACAAAGTACTCTCATGCCGTTAGAATGTACTAATCTCAACAAAGGATGGAATTATGTTTGAGAACAATAAGATTAAAGAGGAGGTTGATGATTTCAATCAGATTAAATGTCCCATCAGCAAATGCAATGACACAACCGTCTACCATAACATTGCCAGTCTCAAGAAGCATCTAAAGGAAAGACATAATCGATTTTTCTGGTGAAAATTTCTTAATCAGCTTCTAATTTCCTAGTGATATTTGCCTGGAGCATAGAACATTGGTGTTTAGAGAGCAGAGACTCTTTACAAGTGCACAATTAGAAAGACATATGAAAAAAGGAGATCTTGATGATGAAGGCAATGTTACTTTCTTCCATCCTTATTGTAGAGTAAGCGCTATTCACCACAAGAATGATATCTCTAGTTTTGTAATGAATATATGTACGATGAAGAAGCCATGCTCAGGCATTTAAGAGAGCACCATTACAAATGTGATCTGTGTGATAGTGACAGAAAGTTTTGGTTTTACAATAAATACGAGAATCTAGAGATTCATTATAATTTGTCGCACTACCTCTGTCAAGATGAAGTCTGTAGAAAATCGCACACAGTCTTTAAAACTGCTGCAGAACTCGAACACCATATGGTAATACCAGTGGGATATAATTAAAACCATTAGATCAAACACCATCACGAAAAGTCAACTATCCCAACCAGTCAAGTCAAGGCTGTTAAGTAGATCCTATTAAGATAAATTATAATATTTTAGCCAGAATTTACTTATGTCTATGACCAACTTCGATTATGGTGGCAACGAAGATAGATTGAAAAAAAGAAATAGTATGGTGTTACAAGTCAAATCTTAATTATGATAGTTAAGACCACTATAAAGGATAGAGAAGGAGTCGATTTTGAGCCTCAAGTACAATTTCATCTTAGCATACTAATTCCTAGCTTCTCTCCCAAAGAAAATTCCATACTAAGTTCCAAACACATAGTGAGGTTTCTAGTGAAGAAAAGATGGATATCAGAAAGTATTTCCCATATAACCACCTCAGAGAGCTACATCTATCTGAGTCAGAGGCATTCATCAAAGACTTCAAAGATATTGAATTTGTCGAGGAAGAACAAACAGGAAGCTACAGAGGATATAAATCGAGAAGAGGCCGAGGTGGCCGTGTCCGACCCGATGAACCAAAGGCAATGTATGTCCCGAAAAATTTGGTCAAGGAAAGTGAGTTTTCTCTTGAAGATTGCAATATGGCGATGTATATAAATCTTGATATGTAAAATAAAGGTTTGCCTATCATAATGTAATAGAACTAAGGAAGAGTTGATGGGAGAACTCGGGCATGTTATGGGTGATACTGATAAGCAAAATTTGCAAAGCAGACTGCATGACTATAATAAAGGAAGAATAAATGAGCAAACTCTGTTTGATAGTTGGATTGAAATTCTCGGGAAAAGACTCGTAATTTAAAATTTGCAAGTTCTTAAACAGTAGACTTTTAAAGTTTTCCCATTCTATATCGCCACAATCGAAAATCAAGCCGTAGCTAAAGCTCTTGATAATTCCCTCTATGAAAACATGCTCAAGTTACCTAGAAGAGTATGCTCATAACAGCTATTGTTAAAGTGATAGAATAAAGCTCTCATCTATGATATAAAAACCTATGGAGATTTCTTCAGGAAGCTCCACCACGAGACTGAAAAAAATATATTAGCAAGAATAAAGGCTGGAAAGATCGATTATCAAGCTAAAAGATTTACTATGGATCCCTCTAGAATTTTCCAATTGATTCAGATTATAAAGAGACTGGGAAATAATGATATGGCTAACTTCAAGTTTGCAAGCAACTTTGGACTCACTCCAAAAACAAAGGAGATTATAAATGAAATTCTTGTTAAAGATCAAGCTAACATCCAAGAACTATTAGACGAGATTCCAGAAAGTGAAATTTTCATTCTTTTGAAATATCTCGAACTTTGCAAAGAAAAAGAAGCCAAAAAGCTTGAACAACAAAGTAAATGTTCCTTCTCTTTGATTAAAGAAATAATAGATTTGAGCAAAATTTCTCAGAATTTGCTCGCCGAACAGTTTGCTAAATATCCTGAGATTGCTCAGATCTTTGCTCAGAATCTTAGCGCTGAAGACTATAAGAGCCTAAAGACAGCCACCTTTATTGAAAGAAAGGATAGCTATGATGTAAGATCAGATCTTAGTAAAGATATCCCTGAAGACATCAAAAAAGGAACTATTGAAGAATCAAAAGTTGAGATTAACTTTGATGCCAAAAATAAATTCGAGTTTCCTGATTTAGAGAAGACAAATAATCACCAAAGTCCAGAAAAAGCACCTATCTCGAAAAAGATAGGTGGTGAATTTATCACTATGCCAGCAAAACAGAAATCAAAAAAGATAGCAGGAGGTGAAATACCAGGTGCATGGGGCAAAACGCACAACCCTTATGGATATAAATCAGTTGAAAGTGCTGACAGTGTGAACATTAAAAAGAAAATGGAGGAGGATTTCCCCACCCTCGCAACTCAAATTGACAATAAAGGTATTTATTTTCCAAAATTCACTAAATTTTTTTAGAAGAAGCCGGATTCTGGGGTAAGCTCACTGAAAGCAAGAAAGGCCATGGCGTTAAAAATGACTGGGGTAAAAAGAATCAGCCTGAAGAAGAAGAGTATTATGAAGAAGATGATGATCTAGAAGTGGTTGCAGTGGCTCAGAAAGGCAAGAAAAACAAAGGAAAGAAGGTTGTGTATTTGGCAGGTGGTTTTAAATAATCATGGATTGATATCTTTTCTATTTGTTTATCAGAGACTGAGCTTTTTGATTTGAGTACCTGATTAATTCTTAGTAAGTTCATATGTTTAGTTTAACAACGTTGTTTCACAAATAAATATTATCAAATCCTCAGAATTTGAAAAATGAGCTTCCAAGTTGATCTTTTCTTACTCTCACTAATTCTACTAGACTACCGAATCCACCAAGGAAGAATTCAGAAAATATCTTGAAAAATCCGGAGTTATTGACCAACTTACCAGAGTTTTGGTCGGATTATATGAGGAACCCGAAAAGCCCACCAACGCCATTGAGTAATAGAAAGATATTGAATATACTTACCCCTCTTAGCTTCATCAAGAAATACCTCGGCTCTCCCACCGATATCGATGTTGAAAAGTTAAAAATTGAATATGAAAAGTTGAAGGATGAAAACCTTAGACTCCAAAAACAAGTTGAAGAACTTAAGAAAGAAGTATTTCTTATCTTTGATATATGTCTAACCTTTCCAGCTTGAAACTTTGAAGCCTTCTGATGACCAATAATTATTATAATCCATTGATTATGTGATTTTTGTATAGTATTATGCTGCTCGTTAAGTGTCATCTACATAGGCAGGACCATCATTGCTAACTAAATTTGAAATACTTATAATTTTTTTTCCCTCTCTCTGGTCACTTTCGAATGAGTTCGCAAAAGACATGCGATAACTGCAAATTATTTAATAATATGAAAAAAGAATGAACAGACTAAAGGAATATTTATCACATCACGACCCAGTCGGGAACCAGATGGACATCAAGAGCTTTCAGGCTAACAGGCCGATTTCGACTAATCAATATTACAAAAATTCCTCAATTGTTAGTGAACCTATATACCAAAATAGTTTTGATCAAAATGATTCATCCATTAATATCCGAAATCAAGGAAGACATCACCACAATTCATCTGGATTTCTCTCTTCCGTACCAAGGTTCAAGTCTCTAAAGAAGTCTGAGGGGGCTGGCTTAGGCGGCCAGTATAGTACACTATCCAAAAGAAGTGCATCATTTGGAATGGGTAAAAGGTTAGGAATAATAAATAAAAGTTTACTTCAAAATCCTGGCCCAGGGAACTATGATCTCAAGTAATTTGAAAAAAAACTTTAGTTAATTAATAGTTCTTCATTTCACAGTAAATCAGGAAAGAGTTTTGGGTTGTCTTTTGAAGCATACAAAAAAGTAAATCTAGAAAGCTCGATAAAAAGTTATAGACAGTTGTAATGGATGTCCCTCAACAACCCGGTATACAGGGTGACAGTCCGGGTCCTGGGTATTATGAAATTATCAAACCAATTGGGCATGATAGAAGAAAGTGCTCCTTATATTCCACTGTTAATAGGTTCCCAAGTATTAAATCCCGTAATCTTTTTGTCTCAATTATTTACAGCCTAAAGATTTGCCTTCAGGTCGATTTAGGAATATTACATTTGGGCTTGGAAAAAGAAAGTTAGATAGTGGGCCTCCAAAAGATACTCCTGGACCTGGCACTTACAGAATACCTTCAAAATTCGATCAAATAGTCGAGAAAAATAAGAGAGCTATCTCTGTTTCAAAAATAAGATATAAACAATCAAATGGATCTTTGAAGAGATCGACAACTCAGCCAAAGGTTCAAGATGAATACTATGAAAATTGATAGTATTACATAACGAAGTTTAGATTTCTTTTAATTACAATTACAACACATAATACCACTATGTAAGTTTTGTATTATAAGGTATAAGATATGATGGAAGTAATTAGAACATAAGAAATTCTTTAATTTCCTGATCTGGAGTATCACTGAATTCAACATGCAGATTCTAGTTTGATGAAAAAGATCAGAAGAGAATACCTGAAGAATAGAATTAGTAATTTTCAAATTTAAGGCTGTGGAAATTAGCTTATTAGCATCAACATCTTTATACATTTTCTTCAAACTGTCCATTACCTTTTCAAAATCTTCAGCTAAGAGCTCATCTTCATGAAGGACCAAAATTGCAACTCCAAATCTGTAAATAGTCTTTTCTCCTTCCAATAGGTAAATATCCCAGATTCTTTCCAGTATTTCAAAAGGAAAGTTTATGGCGAATAGAGTTAAGAACCACTGCGAAGCATACATACTTGGCTGAATTCTGTAGTTTATCTAATGATCAGAGAAAGATGGATAAGGCTTTACAAAGTGAGAATGGACTCTTGGTATAAATCTCTTAATGAGAGCTTGCAACTTGTAAAAAGCACTATTTAGAGAAGACATTGAGTGGGTAAAATATCCTTGGAGATGATTCTTTTTGACAACATAGTCAAGCAACCAAAAGGATGACTATTTTTAATTTGAATCATTTTATTATACTTCTTCATCCATGTATGTTAATAGTACAGCTGAGATAAACCCCATTCCTTGGCAGTAACCAACATCTTTATTTTTATTTGCAAAAACTCTCAAGATATTATACAAGGAGGTTTGTCTTTGAATCACTTATTACTAAAAGGATTATATACCCTTCAGCAGTATAACTGTTAAACAAAGGATGCTTTGGAAATGTTCTTTGAATATCATTCACAATTAGATTTTCATATTCACAGGTAGGTGCCTCCAAATATTCCTTCCATTAGAAAACAATTATTCAAAATTACGAGATAAGTCTCTAGCGATTCATTTGCAGATCTTGAATTTGATCCTATAAGATATTGCCATACATTTCCACGAATAAGATCTGGAATTCCGTTTCTTACTCCAATTTTGACTAATCGTCAAATATCGCTCAAAACAAAATACTCAAATATCTTTGCTTCTTCATTATTTTATCCCAGTTTTGAATTATTTCGATCCATTTTTCAATCCTTTTATCTTCATCAATAAACTCTTGAATAGGATTTTTGCTTTGATTTATCATTTTTTATATTATTTCGCTTATTCATAATGCTTAAGTTGGATATTAGGCTTTTCTGTCATGATTGCTAACAATTACCAGGACAGAAATAACATGCTGAAAAGTGTAGGTTAAATAAATAAGGATATGCAGAGCATTAATATTTGAATTAAAGACGTAACAAAAAATAATTTTTAGACTGAAGGAAATTGGATTCGATGCATTCCGTTAGTGAGGAAATAAGAAACAAGTTACAAGACTTTAATAACAAAGTCCAACAAAAAGACTTGGTCAAAGAAATGCTAAACACAAAGAGCGCAGAATCATTTCAAGATATTGCAGAATATATTGCCCCAAATAGCATCTTTAATAAAATTCTAGAGGATATTGCAAAGAATGGGGATATCCAGCCTTATGAATGGAAGGCAATAAAGCCTTTTATTCTCTATAGACTCAGAGAAACTCTAATTCAAATGCATGAATCTTATCCTGATACAAAGAAAACTCCAGGAGAATCATTTGAAGAAGTGTTAGATAGCATTCTTACTGGCTTCATGATCTTTGAAGAGAAGTATAGTTTGAATTGGTATTACCGCTTACATCAATAGACCGCCATTTACTATCCAAAGAATCTGCGAGTTGATTCTCTCTCCAAAAAGATTTTATAAAAGCTCCAAGAAACTTCTTTATGCTTTCGAGAAGGTAAGCTTGTTCATGCGATAATGTAAGTAATAGCTTGTAAATATAAGCCCTAATGCTACACTTTAAGTGTAAAAGTGATGTATTTGTGTGAATTGCATAAATTTTGACTATATAATTCTTCCTTGTTTTTTAACAAATATCATGAAGCTGAAAAAGTTTCTATGAGATATATCTGTGACAGCCAGTAAACCTTTCTGAAAATTATACTAATGCATCATTTAAATAAATAAATAATCATTAAGAATTTGAATTATTTCAAAATGACAAGCAAGCTTTCCGCCTCTGAGATCGAAAATCTCGACAAGCAAATTGAACAACTTATGGAATGTAAACCTCTTTCCGAATTAGAAGTTAAAAATCTTTGTGAGAAGGTTCAAAACGCCTGATAATAAGTTTAATTGCATTAGGCAAAAGAAATATTGACAGAAGAATCAAATGTCCAACCCGTTAGAGCTCCTGTCACTATTTGTGGTGATATTCATGGCCAATTCCATGATCTTATGGAATTATTTAGAATCGGAGGAAAATCCCCTGTACAAAAAGATTTTTCACAAAGATAATTTCTTTAGGATACCAATTATTTGTTCATGGGAGATTATGTTGATAGAGGATATTATAGCGTTGAAACTGTTTCCTTACTACTTGCCCTTAAAGTTCGCTATAAGGAAAGAATCACAATCCTCAGAGGAAACCATGAAAGTAGACAAATTACTCAAGTTTATGGTTTCTATGACGAATGCCAAAGAAAATATGGAAATGCTAACTGCTGGAAATACTTCACTGATCTTTTTGACTACTTGCCATTGACAGCTGTTGTTGAAAATCAAGTTTCCATTTATGATCTGGATCTAATATTCTAGTTTTTCTGCTTGCATGGTGGCTTGTCCCCTTCAATTGATACTTTAGACCATATTAGAAAGCTGGATAGAGTTCAAGAAGTTCCTCATGAAGGTCCCATGTGTGATTTGTTATGGTCTGATCCTGATGACAGGAATGGTACTAGAATAGTTAAGCTCAAATAATTTGTATAGGATGGGGAATGTCTCCCAGAGGAGCTGGTTTTACTTTTGGACAAGATATATCTGAACAATTCAACCATACTAATAACCTCAAGATGATTTGTAGAGCACATCAAATGGTCATGGAGGTATAAAATTGAAAATTGCATATAACCTGTCCAGGGATATAACTTGACCCATGAAAAGAACGTCTGCACAGTATTCTCTGCACCAAACTATTGTTATAGATGCGGTAACCAGGCAGCTATTATGGAAGTAGATGAAAATTTGAATATGACATAGTAATATTATTGCGAGACTTTTTATAAAATTTTAGTCTTCAATTTGATCCAGCACCAAGAAGAGGTGAAGCTCATATAACAAAGAGAACCCCAGATTATTTCCTCTAACTGATTTATACTATTGTAATTCTAAAGTTTTGGTTATTTGGAATACAAATTTCCTGGTGAGATTGGAATGAGTTTCAATCCTTTGATGTAACTCTGTCTAAGTATATTCATTATAATAATTTTTGTACAGAATCAACCAAAATCAGAGTTCTCAGTATATATAAAGGTCTCATTATAAAAAGTTTTTATTTCTTTGAAAGGTACAGAGTTCTTTCAGATGGTAATTAAGATGACCTATCATCTAAAATATTTGCGTATACGTAGTTCAATGGGATAGGATACTATCCTCTCTTGAAGACTATAATAAATATATGTTGGGGAAAATAATAATATTGACTCTGCAATAATTATTATGGCTCAAAGTTCAAATTTAAATGAAGTAGCTGTTAAATTTTGAAAAAAAGATGTCTTTCTCAAAAAACTTATACTTCAAAGTCAGCTTTATGCTCTTACATCTCTTATTAAATGAAATCAAATAGATGCATTTAGCTTGGTAATTCCTCACTAATCAAGGAAAGACAATTGTTAGTATGTTTAGAAGACGTATATTAACGTTCTAATAAATTTGAAAATTTTCAAGATTCAAATTTTCCAGTCATCTTTCATTATACACAACGTTCAAATTAAAAATTTGAATTCAAATAATTTAAATACGATAAAAAGAACCTAAATCCTAATAAATCAAAAAAATAAATTCATGTTCATGGATAAGCCCACTCTTGATGAAAAGGAAAATATCCCTGGCCTCATTGGAGCCAAGCTGTCCAAACCTCCAGGTTTGAAACCACCTGTATATGGGTTCTCCGTTCCCCAATCTAATACTAAAAAAGCAAAGCAACCCAAAGTCAAACCTCAAAAGACTATTAACACTAGTGTCAGAGCTGGAGACTGGGTCTGTCTCATCTGTAACAACTTGAATTTCTCTTTCAGAAATGAATGCAACCGTTGTGGCATGCAAACCAAGAAACAAAACTACATTCAGAGCCTTATGCTGATTGGCGATCAGAAGCTGGAAAATAAGCAGGTTGGAGAAAGAGCTCCCTTGAAGGACCTCACTAACCAAATGCCTAACCCAAATGATACCAATCCTCATAAGGGTAGAGAAGTTTTGTCCAAGAAGAATTCAATCGATGAACAGATGAGCAATTATAATAATATTCCTATGGAGCCAATGATGAATATCCCTCCGATGGAGAGTGGCAAGTCAGATTTCGACTTTTCTTCTAACTATGGCTTTGTGAACGCCATTCTTCTTACTCCTCCTAGAGTTAAGAGTCAGCAAGTTGTTAATAGATTTGATTTTACTGATTCCAACCAGAAGGATTTCCCTCCCTATAAATCTCCTAAAGAACTGCCCTCAGTCTCTCCTATTCTTAGGAAGGTTGTAAGTTCCGAAATGAACTCCAAAGTCGAGCCTAATCTGAAGTTGGTCAACAACAAGCTCATCTTTGAAGAGCCTGCAGAGTCTGTCCAAATCAGAAAGACCATTAGTGCCACTTATGAGTCTACTACTGACTACTTCAACCTTGATGAAATTAATAGATTCATTACTGAGAGTTTCAAGAATGAATCATGTGAAGAAAAGAGTGAGGATTCATGCGGCTCAGACGAGCATGAACATAATGAAAACCCTATTCATTCAACCAATGAAAACGTTAATCCTAATCTAGCCAATATGGGTATGACTAACGCTAATCCTTATCAATATGCTAAGATGGGATTCCATCATGCAAATAGTATGGAAGACATGAGGAATAAGAAAAACAAAAAAGAAAAAAAATCAGATTGGATTTGCCCACGATGTTCGAATTTGAACTACTCATTTAGAAAATTCTGCAACAGGTGCCAAATACTTAGATAATTGGAAGAAGTTCCTTCACTTTTCGAGTGTAGATACATTTTGGTGAGTGCATATCCGTGTAGTGTTTATAACATGCGTTAATCTATTAAGTTATGTCCTAAAATACTCATTTATTCACATTGCAAACACTTTCGATTTAAATAATTTTGAAAATGCCTAAAATTAAGACACTAAAAACAAAAAAAGCCCCAGAAGGATGGGACTTGATTGAGCCATATTTAATGGAGCTCTCTAATCAAATGAAGGATGCTGAGAATGAGCCTCATGAAGGAAAAAGAAAGCCAGAAACACTCTGGAAGATCTTTAAAATTCATCATCAAATGTCAAGATACATATATGAGCTTTATTACAAGAAAAAAGAAATCAGCAGAGATCTCTACGAGTACTGTCTAAGAGAAAAGTGGGCAGATGAGAATTTGATTGCTAAATGGAAGAAACCTGGCTACGAAAGACTCTGTTGTGTGAGATGTATTCAGACAAGAGATCATAATTTCGGTACAACATGCATTTGTAGAGTTCCTAAATCTAAGCTCGAAGAGGGCAAGATAATTCAATGCATTCATTGTGGGTGTAGAGGTTGTGCTTCTGGTGATGCATAATTAATCGTATAAATGATGTATCTCTATATATATCTTCTTACAATTGTGTAAAATTACGAGTCTAATTGAAAAGTAGAACTAAAATTTGGAGTTCAGTTCATACAATTTGGGATTTTTCTTGAGGAGATAACTTTGTTGATTAAGTCTGTCAATATATTCTGAAAAATCCCCCACATTCATGTTCATGGATTTTGATATATTTAGCAGCTCTTGAAACTCGAATAAGTAACTATCCTTGTTCTTTCCTTCTTCTCTTAGTTTATCAATGAAAATCTTGGTCTGCTTAGGTATACTAAGAATACCAATATTATTCATATTTAGAGGCTTTCCTTTAGCACCTTTGATTGTCGCCCCACCATTTATGTCTTCTAGGACATCAAACAATGACTCAGACATCAAATCAACTGCATCCTAGAATAATTAGATTAGAATTCACTATATAGTACTTGTGCATCTTGCTTGGTCACTTCCGTTCGACATTCAATTTTGGCTCTCGCCTGAGCAAGACGAATAAGGGATTCGAGCTGTCTAGTTGTTGTGGTCAAGCTGGAATTGGCTTCACTGTTTTCTCTAAGGGTGATAAAGAAGTTCTTCAAAACTTCGGCGGCTTCTTTGGATAGACTAATAAATAAGAGGAAAATAAAATGGGTTACTATGGATGAATATTCTTCTTGGCATAGGCAATATACTTTCTAAAAATGTTCTGGTCGATAATCTGATTAGATGAGAAAGTTTCACAAACTTTGGTTAGTCTTTCACTAAGGGAACAAAATCTCTCCATAATTTCTCCTTTATCAGGGCTCTTTTCAACTCTGACTGTAGATTTACTTGATGGCACCTTCAGTGAGTCTCCACTCTGCTTGTTGAGACCAAATTGATAGTAATTTGTAAAGAATTTTTTCTGGAATTGGGAGAATGTAACATTTCCTTTTGCTGGAGATTCAGAAACAGTAGGAGATCTGGATTCATCTTCCATTTGATCTCTCTTTCTTCTTTTAGTATTATGTAGCTATTTTATTAAAACAAGAATCCAAAATCCTATACCTTCATTACATGTTCAGAAAGTTTTTGATCTCTTTGTGGGTCAGGATGATCCAACATCAAAAATATCAGATCAAATCTACTCAAGATCGCATTCGAAATTTTGATGTTATCCTTAATATTCTTGGCTTTACTACACAATTAAAAGACTTTATTCAATTTTACTTATAATGTCCTCCTTTTGGATTGGCAGCAGCCACTACAGTAGTTCTTGTTGAAAGTGAGCACATGACACCACTCTTAGCAATCGAGACAGTCTGTTGTTCCATAGCTTCGAGGAGAGACAAATGTTCAGAGGTCATTTTGTCAAACTCATCAATACAACAAACTCCTTGATCACTGAGGACTAAAGCACCTCCTTCTAAGGAACCTTCTCCAGTTGCTGAATCCTTTGTAACAGTCACGGTCAAACCTGCAGTAGTAGCAGCATTACCACAAACATAAACTCCTCTTGGTACGATGTTAGAAACAAACTTAAGCATTTGACTTTTACCTTGACCAGGATCACCAATCAAAAGGACATGGCAATCAGGTCTGAGAGAAGTCTTATACTTCTGACTCTTGTTGCCAGACTTTCCAGCTTCTACTCTCTCGAGATTTGATCCTCCAACAATAGCTAAGATAATTCCTGCCTTAATGAGCTCATGCCCATAGATTGCTGGACAGAATGACTTGACTAGAAGTGGGAAGATATTCTTTGTGTTTGCCAGAGTTTCTATGATCCTGATGTCATCCTCTGAAAATTCATCTTCATTAAGGTGGTTGTGATACTTCTCGTTGTATTTGCAATTTGAGATGCTATTCACATCAATGTAAGAGATAAAGAGTCCCTGAACTTTATTTTTACCACCTCCAAAGACCTTGCTCTCAGCTTCTTCAGCCTTTTCAGTCTTCAATACTCCATTTACAATAACAATGTCCCCTGAAATCACACTATTAACCAAATTTTCTTTCAACTCACAGTCAATTGTTTTGGGAATTCTTCCAGATGTGTCACCTGTTGTTTCGTCATTTATTTCTTGAATTCTAACTCTCTGGTATAAAATAGTCTGGGCAGATGCCTTATCAGGAATGAACAACTTTGATTTGCAAGTCTTATCATCACATGCCATGGGCATCGTAAAAATACCATCTGTAAATTTTCTATACAAATTGCTTTTACATTCAGCACATTGGAAGGTCAAAGCTGTAGTAAGGAGCTTGACAGAGGATGTTCTTAAAACTATTCCTTTCACTGAAACATAATGATTAATCATGCTAGATTTGATGTCATTAATCGAATAGAATTTTTCAACGTTGTAAAAACGGGCTATTACACGCTTTCTGGGTTTCTTTAGCTTATGAATTCTGATTTTTTCAAGAGCTAGTGAAACTGAAGGGATGTAGTCAACAGCATTTTCTGTAAAATAAGCAAAAACTGAAGATATTTCTTTATTAGGTCCACTTAAGAGCTTTTGGAAGTCTATAAATACTTCTATTAGTCCATATCTCTTATCCCCACCCCACTCATAAATCTTCTTGTAGTATTCTTCATCATAAGAATTGAATATCATTCTAATGACAATATGTCTGAAGTCTTTATCCTAAATAAGTTAGAAAGAAAAGTCAAGAGTGTACATCAAAACCGCCACAATCATCCTGGAAATAGTCAAGCCAATTTTGGACCAAAAAGTCCATAGGATTCATTTGTGACTTCTTCATTACACTTTCTTTTGCTTTTGGATAATAATTCTGTGTTGCTTGGGAATTTTTTTTTGTTGATATGGTACTATATATGCCTAGGGGTTGCTTAACATTCTCTTTGTTGACTACAGGATCATCCATAAAATCTTCTGCGTTAAAATCGTCCATTTTCAAGTAGAAAAGAATTAAATATTTACATAAATTGCGGGCTTTGTTTAAATTTTTGAGTCACTACAAACAGTCACATTCAGTACTCTGTACAGTGAAAAATGACACATTACTCCTGGACACTCTAATTTGAAGAAGTAAATCAGAGTTTCCAATAGTTTGAATAATATGAGTTTTTTTAAGTTCATATCTTTTTGAGTTGAAATCATCTAAAATCAATTTTATCTTTAAATATCAACACATCCAGAAATGGGTTTCGGACAAGTTCTTGGTAAAACCTTATTTATTACCTTTCTCTTGCTAAGAGGTATTCAACATCATTCAAATCCTGCTTCTTGGTCTGATAAATTCCTCACTAAGTATAAAGATTTCCATACTTATCACACCTCCCAACCATACATCAAGAGCATTCCTCAAGAGATTACTCAACACTTGAGCCCTGCTAAAGTTACACCATTTGTCAACAATTACGTCAAATATTTGGGATATGCTGAACTCTTTTTGGCTGCCTGCATCTTCTTGGACATTCCATTTTTGCCTTTGTTTGGTGTACTTCTCCTCACCATTGAAACCATCGTTCTTTACAATCCCTTCAAAGGAGAGATCAACAACGATTTCTATTACTGCGTTGTCAGCTTTGCTATTATCGGAATTGCCTTGATGATGAGTTTCAGTCCTCCCAAGAGACAGGTCAGAACCGATGATTCCTCATCTGTAGCTTCTGAAAGCCAAACCTCTACTTCAACTGCTCAAGCCAAGAAGACTGCTAAGGAGAGACAATCTAGCGCTGATGAGAAGAAGGAGAAGAAGGGAAAGAAGGCCAAGAGAGACTAAATTTATTGATTATATTTGCACTCTAGTATAGATGCATATATAAGAATACATTTACCCTGTATAAGGCTATTTATATGGACTCTAGAACAAAAACAACATGCAAAGATAGAAATTTGGATATTCGCTTAACTGTTAAATTTGAAAATATTAGTTTAAATAAACTGAGCCTAAGTCGTTTCTTTCAACAATGGGAAATAAGCATTCTTCTCACAAAGAACGCAGAGATAACAAATATAAAGATGGTCCTAAGAAAAAGAGTGTCCTCAAAGATGCTCTAGATGAGTTTCGTAAACTAATTCGTCTCTAAAATCACTATTATAGTTCCTAATATTTCTAATTGTTACTATCTTCAAGAAGCTCCTCCTTTAGGACCTGTCGAAGCGATTAATTGTCCAGCATGCAGTAAGAGATTGATAAATGAAGGTCTTGAGGACTATACAAGATGTATCTATTGCCAACAGAAATTTAAGAGATTAAGCACAGGATTCAAGTAACGAAACTAGCTATATTTATATCTTTAAGGACTGTGCCACCAGAACATAAGAGCATTATAGACATGAACTTAAACCAAAGCAGCTTTAATCATTTGATTACACTTGGAGCTGTCCCTGAGTTAAAACAACTAGTATTGTCAGTTTGTCATGAAACCATCCCTCCAGAGATGAAGTTTGCTGGGCATATTGACTATTATAACATAATGAATAACATCGCTATTCCCTTCTTTGAGAAAGAGACCAGGATACTCAAAGAGAACAATTTCTTCTCCATTGATAAAACCTTCTTTAAAGTCATTTCTGCAACTCCATGTGCTGGAAGAGTTACCAATAATACAGCTATTTATTGTTCTAGGTATCATCATTTATCTTGTTTAGAACTCTTAGTGAAACACGATTGAAGAAAGTGTTGACTAAAGTTAAGCTATCCCCCTCTAGTGATACTAACTTTTCCCCTGAAATTATTCAGAGCTTTTTCTCTTCCAGAAACTTTACTGTACATCTAGAAAAAGGTATTTCCGAGAATATAGTCTTAAAACGGTTAGATCAAAATATTATTATCTCAGGAATTCCGTTTAAAGTTGTCAAAACTGAACCCCGTTGTGGTGGAATCACTACCCGTGATACTGTAAGGCAATGATTATCCTAGCTAAATTTCAAGGAATTCGAAGTTAGGACAAGTGTTCTCCCTGCAGTTAAGACTTTGACTTTGGCTGGGTTTATGGTATAAGGAAGTTAACCTCTATAATTTTTTAGGATCAACTTCCTCTAGTCGTAAAGAAGGATAAGATCAGCACTCAAGAAGTCCAAGACATAATGCAAACGAAGGTGGTTGAGCCATTTTTCAAGGGTGTTAGCAGATATGTAAAGAAAGGAGAACTAATTACCATCGGAGATCTGGACTTTTATGTTGACAGTTGTGATCCTTCTGCTGGACTAACTGTTTCCACTTCAACTATCATCACAAAGATATATCCTCAAAAAGAAGAGTATAAGAAGAAACTCATCAGACAAGATGGTATTATTGATGAAAACAAAGAAAATCGTGCTGTCATCAGGACTCATGTAATTGTGGAAACCATCAATCGTAGGATTACAACTCTGCCCACACTTCATGAAGAAGAGGAAAAGATTGATAGAAGACAGCCTCTTCGAGAAAATCAACAATTATTAAATAGAGACAACACTGTTGGAACAAATGTGAGGAAGCTAGGACCTTCTCTCCATTTGTGTCCTCACCCAAGAAAAGAAAGCGATTCAAACATCAGACCTAGATCTACAACTCCTAGCCAAAGAGCTGGTCATGTGACAACCAGCTTGACCAATTTGGACCAAAGACAGCAAAGAGAAACTATTATCATTGTTAGCAACAGTAAGATTGCTATTGTTTTCTCTTAATCGTTAGACCGTAGACGTGTTGCTAACAATCAAAGATCAAACCACAACAGCAGATCCAGAAGTCAGGTTAATAATAAACAAAGTAAGCAAATTTCTATTCTAAACTAAAAAATAGAAATGAAAGGGGCAACAAAGGAGCAAATCAACATTCTTCCTCTGAGAGAACTCGACTTAGAATTCCTTAAGGAAAAAAATCTTGCATCAAATGACTATATGAGGTAATCATAGGAGACATTGTCTTATTCCTAGATGCAATATCTGTATTACAGAATATGAGGATAAGGAGAGAGTCAGAACTCTACCCTGCCGTAAATATGATTGATATTTATTTAATTTTCTAGTACATTATTTCCACCAGGAATGTATTGATGAATGGCTCTCAAGGAATAAAGTTTGCCCTATCTGCAAGACTAGCATTTGTTAGATCTAGTATCAACTTTATATCTGTATTGTATTATTTCTTGTCTTCCGTCTTTGGAAGCCTTGTACATTGATAGTTCTTCTTACTTCTACCTGTATAAAATTGACTTTTGGAAAATTGTTAGATAAAATCAATAAATATGAAGATATAGATCTAAGAATGGATCTAATGGAAAAATTAAACGAATGAGATTAAACAAGTTTGTTAGGATTACTTAGTATTCAGGTAAAGAGTTTGTTATTAAATTATTTCTTCATTAAAGGATCAAGAGAACTCAAGGCTTCATCATATTTCATCTTGAGCATACTGACTTCTTGAAGCTTCTCAATGAGTTCTCTATTTTTATGGGCCATCTCCAAGTTACTCTTTTCAAGCTGAGTCTTATACAAATCTCTTGATCTTTGCCTAAAGGATTATGAAGGGGGGAAAAAAGCAATTTTACAAGTCTTCAGCCTCTTTATAAAGTTGTTCGTATTTACTGCTTAGTAAGGCAAGTTCAGCTTCAAGCTCTTTAACTTCTTTGGCTAACCTAGCAGCCTCAGCTCTTGAATCTTGAAGCTAAATTGATTACATTTTTGATTCTTATTCATACCTGTTCGGTAAGGTGTTCATTCTCGAGCTTTCTTTGGTTCAAGAGCTCGTTCAATTTCTCCATTTCCTTTCTTGTGGCATCCATAGTACGCTTGACTTGGTTAAGTTCAACTTCAAATTGTTGTCTTTCAAGATCCTTTCTGATTTTGCTTTCAAAGTTGGCCTAAATATTAATTTGAGTCCCAATTTAGACATACTTGATCAGCCTTTTTGAGTCTATCAATTTCAAGCTTCAGGTCCTCAATTTCATTAGCTAAAGCGCTCTTATCATGTTCAGATTTGGCCTTGAGCTCATCTAGTTCTTTCTTCTTTTGGGCTGCAGCAGCTTGAAGTCTTTGATTTTCTTTA
>Ga0065720_1002870_pt1 | contig 40969 bp, 19 predicted proteins | sample Thericmetagenome_FD_59107 | JGI IMG/M metagenome (GOLD analysis project Ga0065720, IMG submission 59107) | Thermophilic microbial communities from the Joint Bioenergy Institute, California, USA of rice/straw/compost enrichment - eDNA_2 v2... | ecosystem: Engineered > Solid waste > Grass >... | reverse complement strand
ATTTATGCCGCAAAGATTCCCTTATGCAAGAAGGAACAAATATTTTAATGTTCTTGTCCTTCAGGGTAAGAGAATTATATCCAAAGGCATCGTCTTGTGAACAAAGAATGATGTTTCCTTGAGCCTCTCTTTCCATACTGATGAAGAATGTGAAAATATTGGAAGAATAGATATTTTCTAAATTGAGATCCTCACCGTGATCGTGCCCAGCGTTATAGGATAGGTACTTTCGAATGACTTCTTGAGAACTGTAGGGTGCATTTCTCACTAGGCTGAGATATTGTCCATATAAAATATATTCAAATTCAGCTCCTTTTTGCTTTTGAATCATCATTTCTTTCCATGCATGTTCAACTTTTTTGGCCTCTTGATCAATTTTATGATTTCTCTCTAGGAGGTCTCTCATGTTCGGCTCTGCTTGAACAAATGCTTCCCAGAAGTTCAAGTAACTCTTAGTATTAACTTTGATAAGCTCCTTGAGATTAGATCTAAGTTGATAATATTCGAATACATGCCTAATATCGAGGGACTGTACTGTGGAGTATTGACTAGCTTCTTGCATCTTCTTTTCAATCTTTTGCACTAAATGAGCTGCAGCTCTGCGGACCTTACTCTTTCTGGACTTGGTCCTACAATAGGCTGCTAACATTAGTGCCCTTTCCATGAAGTCTCCCTCAGAATAATATGAATAGGCAAGGGCAAGCTTGAGAGCATCTAGCCTAGGGAGTTGCTGAATACCTTGCCTAAGAATCTCTCTCATTATCTGGAGAGAAGTGTTATTATAAATTCGATACTGATTAAGAGCAATCTTTTCACGATTCTGGCTCTCTTTTAAGATAACATTACAAAAGCATTGCTCACTTGTACAATGCTTGCTATGATCAGATAATATCCCCAGGTAAAGCATTTCACTCATCTTAAGCCTCTCTTTGTTGACATTACAGATGATATCTTCATTAATGAGAGTTCTTACTGCAAAAATTTTCTTTAAAATTTGATCTCTTGATTTGACTTCATTCATCGATAATTGACCGTAAAAGATTATCATATCTCCGAGCCAACTATAACTTATTTTGGTGAGAATAACACTCAAAATGGCTATAACATAGGGAGCAAAGGTGGGTGAGATATCTCCAATCACAATAACAAGGGCTGATATTAAACAACTATACTTTATGCTTGCTGAGACAAGAAGAGCTTTGAAACCTTCTATATTGTGGTAGGGAAGCCGCCTGTATCTTCTTGTATTTTCAAACATGTAAAGAAATCCAGCAACTATTCTCAACCATGCTGAGACTTGTATATTTGTAATGAAAACGCTAATAACAACGTCAACAGTTTTGTACATAAGGGTATAGATCTCGATTTTTGAATCTTTTGAAGCAAAATAATATTTGAGGCTTAGATAATCAGAAACAAATATGGCTCTAAATAGTGCCAAACAAAGGCTGAGAACTATTGTCGCAATAGCCATTCCATAATAGCTTCCGCCACTTGATTCAGCTGTTGTTTGAGTTTTATTAATTAACAAACAAGCTTGTAGAGTTAGCAGCAATGTTATATTCAAATGGAAATCAAGGATCCCTTTCACACTATACACAAAGCGATAGCTTTTCTGATTTCTCCAGTATAGAACAAGGTTGCTAATCAGCAATCCAAGAATTATAGTGACAAATATCAACAATGTCAAAGTAGTGATGGTTGGAGCATCGAGAAAGCTATCATTGAACTTTCTATAGCTAAGATAGAGGCTAAGTTCATCCCAAAATTCTGTGGTTGAATCATTTTCTATGTCCCGTGAATCAAAAGAACATCTTAACATTAGAGTTATCATTTGAAGTTCACTGAACAATTTGAAAATTGTGCTCAACAGAGGATTAGATCCTTGAATTCCCTGAAAGTCAGTCAAGGCTGTATCTATAGTAGCTTTGAGTCTAGACTTTTCATTGAGGTTCATTGTTTTGTAGCTAAATTTATTAATATAACTGAATCTAAGTGGAGTATAAATTTGAGCACAATCAACCTAAGATGCCTGAGGGCCAATATAGAGTAATAATGTTCAGCCAGGCTTCTTCAATATGAAAATAGTAATCTTTGAAGAGAACCCCTTTGAAAATGACCCTTTTTAATTAATTCCAACGACCATTTTCTGACCTAAAAGCATTGTTAATTAATTACACATCTGTCTAGACTTTACAATTGTGTCGATAAGGCTGAGTCAAAAGTCATAGATTTTGATTACCCAAGAGTTCAATTCAAGATGATTCCAAGAGAATTAAAAAATACTATGTCAATCTGTCAGATTGTGAGCTTATCTCTTAGGAGACTCTAGGAATGATTAATTAATTAAAACTTAACATTGAATGCCCTCATTCAACTGATCCTAATCGCAATATCGAAGATCTACTTGAGCAGGTTTGTACGAAAGCCTTTTTCTCACTTTGAAATGTACACCAGTCACCCATAAATAAATACTGATATTAAATTTATATTCAGTTAAGGTCAACAATCAAATGAAAACAAGGAATTAAAACAGATTTCTCATATTCTTCAACAGTTCCTGAGATGTCAAAATCAGATAGTGCTTTATATAGCTGTTTTTCTTGATTATATTGATAGGAATTAGCCTGATCATCTTCCTTAGTAAGATTTTCTCACTCAGAATTCCATTCCAAAGAGGCTGCAGAAACACCCAGATGAAAATAAAAAAGCAGGAAGTACAAGTTATTATAAGGGCCTTTGAATTTGTTATCGAGCTCTCTACATTATTCATCACCTGTTTCTTCAATATTGCTTCTAGCTGTTGGAATCCAGGAGGTTGATAAAGCCAATAAGACCATTCCATATCAATTAAAGTATCAAGATTTATCAATTCTTGGACCGCTTCAGTAGTTTTATTTGATGAGTCATAAGACACCTTAAGGACACTAGCTCCTTTCAGCATCAAGCTATTAATACTAAGCAGCCCATTCCTAGCAATTGCAATAGGCCCAAAGCAACCACTATAATCATACATCAGAGTACAAAGATCCTGTTTTAGCACTTCATCTAGTTCTCTGAGAAATTCTTTATCATCTGTCTCTCTCAATGAATTAAAGAAACTTGCAGAATTTGAAATTTCATCATATGCCCTCTGCCATTCATCTGAGTAGGGCTTATTTCGCATGGTAAGAGCTGAATTGCCTTGGAAGTATTCATAAAGCGTTGAAAAAGCAATTCCGAACTGATTGAATAAAAGATTTGTTTCAATAGCATCGGAAACAGCGCTCTCGATATTTTTCTTCTTATTCCTGAAGTCAACATAAAGTATCATGCAAAGTCCTCCTAGCATCGACATAAACAGGAAGACCTTCAGTAAATGCTGGTAGTTTTTATAGTTCAAGTTTGTAGTGTTAGCAATCTTAGCTTTTTTTGACTTATCTTCTTTACTATGTAGCTTCCCTTTTGTTTTTCCTGTCAAAGTTAGCAGTTTTTGTGTACATTCTGCTGCACAAAGCTGATCATAAAATTGTCGAATAACAAGAAGTTCTTTCTCAACATCATCATTCCTTATTCGCATGAACACGTCCACAAACGTATTTCTCTTTTTGAAGAATCGTAATGTCTGATATACTAGCAACCCAAATATCACGCAGGAAAATCCTATTATGACAAAGTTAAGACCAAGGTTGAAATCTTCGACTCTTTCAAGCTTCAAAGTGATGTCCTCCCGAATAAGGTGATAGATATCTTCCTCAACTATTAATTGATCATCCATAACATTTTGCTCGACAAAGGTGTAATCAGGATCATCTGGGTTACCCTCCGTTATGAGCTTCTCACTATATAAGTAAAGCCTTAGCATAGCATTTCCAACCAAGCCATCGAAAGTAAATATATCCATAAATCTGGGTGAAGTTTCGTTTGGCATCCAGACTCTAATAGGAGCGAAGAACCTATCCTGGAGATCATCTTCAAATAGATCTATTGCTTGATATATCTCTCTAGAAGAGTGTATTAGTTCTTCTCCCACTGATTTATATGCTGAAACAGTATAGTTATAGAAAGTTTCTGGGTCCATTTCAAATCTATCATTTATAAAACCTCTTAATTGATATTTAGTAAGGTAGATGTCCCAATATCCCCATACCCACAGGTTGTAATGTCGGTTAAAATTAGAGGTGGAGACATCAGCAATTTTAGGAATATTTTCCAGCTTTCTGACTAAATAAAGGAGGAAAGTAAGATAAAGTACAATGCTAAGGAGAATATGGGCAACCATAAAATATTTCAATAGGGTTACCTCCTTAAATTCTCCCACATAATAAATAGCTTTCTCTAGCTTAGCATGGAAATTTCTGGATGAGATAGCTGAACTTGGGATAGATTCTTCTCTGATCTTGAGGTCTTCCCTCGCCCTCTTTATTTCCAAATTGCTACTAGAATGTTCTCCTCTCCTCAGAATAGGATTTTCGAAGCTTTCTTCATCACTTCTAATTAAAACTCTATCCTTATCTCCATCTGGATAGACTTGCTGGGTTAGCATATTAGTATTTTCACGAATAGTTCCGGTACCCACCCCGGTAACGATGCCACTGACATTCTGTTCAATTTTGAGGGTGGCATCCTCTGTGTACTTCTCTCGTGTAAATTGACTATAGGTCAAAGACTTCTCCCTTAGCATTATAGAGGATGCCTTCTCTAATTTTAGCACCGTGAAATTTTCTAAATTAGTAGGAAAGATAGTAATCAGGTAGACCATTCCTTCCCCTCTCACACCACTGAGTCGGGCAATCACTCCTGAGTTTTCTAAATGTGAGCGAATATCATAGTTCCTCATTGGATTCTTTGCGGTTGGCTTTAAAGGGGAGCTCATCTCCGTAACTGGCTCTTTGAGAGAACTCAAAGTTTCTTCATCCTTCTCATCAAAGATTGCTTCTAAGATTTGTTTGCCTTTGGAACACAATTGATGAAATTTTGCAGAGAGCCCTCGGTTCTCATCGAGTCCCATTGACTGAAGCCATCCGCTAGTTGCTGAGTGAATTGTTCCATCACTTGAAACAATTAGATAATCATGTTGAGTGTGGATCTCTTTCATGAATAGAACACACAAAGCTTTGCCCTCGATGTATTGTACTGAAGACTGGCAGACCTGAGCCTGAGCAATGCTACCGTCTCTCTTTTGAATGAAGAGAGTTCTGATCTCCTTACTAATGTCTTGATTGTGATCATGATTAATTTGGAGTATGTACTCGTAGCTTAGCAACTCTCTGAAACATGAAGGAACCAGCATCTTCAAATTCTTGTCTTTGAAAGTCAGTAAATTATATCCAAAGATCTCCTCCTGAGAGCAGAGTATGATATCCCCCCGTGCTTCACTTTCCATGCTGACAAATAAGGTGAATACATTTGAAGAGAAAATGTGTTCTAAATTGAGCCCTTCATCATGATGCCTATCCACCCCAAAAGCTATGTACTTCTTAACCACTTCATCAGAACTGAAGGGTGCATTACGTACTATATTAAGATACTGTCCATATAATATGTACTCAAGTCCAGCTCCTTTTTGTCGTTGGACCATCATTTGGTTCCATGCTTGCTCCACTTTTTTCGCTTCTCGGTCCATCTTCTTACTGATTTCTATGAGTTCTCTCACATTAGGTTCTGCTTGAATAAAAGTTTCCCAAAAAGCAATATAACTTTTTGTATTAACTTTGATAAGCTCTTTGAGATTTGATCTGAGTTGATAGTATTCATAAATATGCTTTATATTCAGAGAACTCAAAGTAGATGATTTGATGGATTCTTCGTATTTTTCCTCTACTCTTTGTAAAAGAATATCGGCAGCCCTTTTAACATTGTTTTTCCTTGACATAGCTTTGCAGTTAGCTGCTAAGAGTAAAGCTTTTTCCAGGGAATCTCCTTCAGCATAAAAAGAGTGTGCTAGTGTGAGTCTGATAGCATCAGATTTAGGAAATTTTTTCAGACCCTCGTTCAGCATTTCCCTCATTATATGGACGGAAGTTATATTATAGATTTGATACCCATTAAGAGACTGGTTATCAGCCTGTTGGGTATCACTCAGAATCAGACGACAGTAACAACTGCAGCTGGAGCAATCCTTACTGTGATCGACTAGTATTCCTCTGTACAATAACTCGCTTGGCTTTAATTTGTCCTTCGTTACATTGCATACGATGTCTTCTTGGATCAAAGCTCTGAATGCGTAAAGCTTCTTATGAAGTTGTTCCTTAGAATTGATTCTTTGGATGGGCAGTTGACAGTAATGGACTAGCTGATGTTTAAGTAAACTCTGAATGATTTTAATAATGATGATACTCAAGATTGCTATTGTATAAGGGGCAAAGTTTGGTGACAGATCTCCCGCATTGATAATGAAAGAGCCAAAGAGGCAGCTATATTGAATACTAGTTGAAATAAGCAAGATTTTGAACCCAAAAATATTAAGATAGGGGAGTTTGAATAATCTTCTGGATTTTTCTAACAAGTAAATAAAAGCGATCGATATTCTGCTCCAGGATGAGATTTCTGTCTTTGTTATAAAGATAGCCAAGTAAACATCTATAGTTTTGTAGCAAACATTTAAGAGCTCAATTTTAGCGTCCTTTGAGACAAAATAATATTGAAAATTCAGATACTCTTGGGTGTGTATGGCTCTAAACATTGCCAAGAGGAAGCTGAGTATAATTAAGACATTTGCCAGGATAGGAGAAATATTAGTTATCGAACCATTGTCCATGTCGGTTTTAATGATCGTTAGACCTGATTGTAAGCAAAGTAAAAATATGATATGTAGGTGAAATTCGCAGAGTTCCTTCACAAGATGCTTAAATGCGAACTTTTTCTTATTCTTTTCATAATAGAATAGATTAGCCAGAAGTAGGGCTACTAGAACGAGTACAAAAACTAAGAGGGGTGCAATGAACTTGGCAGGGGTGTCGATCACGGAGTCGTCAATTTTTCTGTAGCTTAGAATGAGGGTTAATTCATCTACAAATTTGGTTATTGGATCTTTAGGAAAGCTAGCATTATCAAAAGAAGCTCTGAGAATCAGGCATATCAACTGAAGTTCACTGACTAACTTGTAGATTATATGCGTGATAAAGTTTACCCCCTGATTTCCTTGGAAGGTTATTAGCATAGTCTCTAATGAAGCCTTGAGTCCAGCTTTATTTGTTAGATTCATTTTTTCTTTCGAGAAATTTAATTTTAATCTGATTCTAGTAATCACAGCTTGTAAAAAGATCAACCTCAACTATAAACTAACAAATATCTTCAAGTAAGTGAGTCTGAGCATCTCATCTTTCTACTCTTCTAAACTGGTACCCGTTCCTTGAAGAAAATCATTCAAAACCGTAATTATGTTCTCACATTGATCTGGAAAAAACCTTCCTTTAGAAACTACTCATCGAGGAAAAAAACACCACCTCATAGGACTCTCATTTTCTAAAGTTCAGTGCTCGGGTTTTTTTGAAAATATCAATAGCCAATGTGTTTAACTTTATAAATTTTAATTAATTGTTAGAACAGTCCAGTAACTGTCTGATTGATCCTCAGGTGAAATCTTGATATTTCATGCCATGAAGATACATAATTTTAAACCTCTGAATCTATGGTGTCAGTGTTTTACCGCACTGTCAGGTTCTCAAGTAGATACTCCCACCTATAAAATTAGTGGAAACCTTTCAAACGTATTAATTTAGTATAAAAGCTTAGCAGACTCATTTAATACAGCTCAATGAGATCATAAAATGATCATAAAATGTCTTTGGTTAAATAAAATAGTATAGATATCAAAAGAAGACCAACGTACTGCTCAATAATTTTGATTTGCATCAATAAAATTAGTTAAGATTGATTAAATGTATAAAAATAACCTCTGAAGGAAAGAGGCTAGAATTTGTTATCATCTTTTGAGTTCGCATGCTGGGATGTTGACATAAACCCTAGTAAGGCCAAAGTCACTACATTAAGGCCAAATAGTCTAGAGTGTAAATGAAATCTGGATTTATTTAGTTTCTTCAGTGTTTCATTTTCTCTTTGACTAAGTCATGAAGACAGTTCTATTTTTCTGAGAATGGCTCGAGGCAGGTTGTTCCGACCTTGGATTAGAAGGTTATTTAGACAATTTATTGCTGTATGACTTGGTAAATACTACAGACAAAGTTAATAAAAACATAGATTAGATATAGATAAGGACTAAAAAATGAATGAGGTTAAAGTTTCTTTCGTACTGTATTTAGCATATCATTACAATTATTTATCAAGTAATTCTTAATGAACTGTTCTCTCTGATAATATTGACTGGAATGACTCTCATCATCTTCCTAAGCTTCGCCCGTTCATATCGGAAGGTGTTCCAGATCCTTTTCCATATCAGCTCCGTAAATATTAAAATACAAACTGTAAAAGTGACAATAAGGCCGGTCGATTGAGCCTGAAAATTTTTAATTGTATTCAAAACTTGAGTCTTCAACAGTCCTTCTAGATGCTGAAAGGCTGGCGGGACATATAACCAATAAGACCACTCCGTCTTCTGGAGTTCATCAGTCTCCAGGATATCCTTAATAGCTGCTAAACTCTTATCTGACCTGTCATAAGCATCCTTAACAGTTTTTGTGGCTTTGATCATTAAACTAGAAATTGCCAGCAATCCATGCTTTGCTTCTTCTCTGGCTCCATCACATCCTGAATGGTCGTGCATGATAAGGCAAAGATCTCCTGTGAGCAGGTAATCTAATTCCTGTAAAAAAGTCCTGTCACCTGTGTCTCTTAGTTTCGCAAAGTAATCTGCATATTGTGATGCTAATTGATAGTCTCTTTCCCACTCTTTATCAATCGGATTGTTCCTTACAGTCATCTGGCCATCTGTAACTATGTACTCATAGAGCGTCAAAAAAATTGTTCCAAAATTATTGAAAAGTAAATTTGCCTCCACAGCTCTATCCACCTGGGTCATAATATGAGACTTTCCATCCGAAAATATTGCATAGATGGTCAAACAAACTGCCACAATAAGGATTTGGAACAGCAAGGCACTTATCAATAAAATATATGCCTTTGTGTTTAACTTGGATAGATCAGGACTCTTCCCTTTTGCAAACTGAAGCTGCCCAATCTGCTTAGCCTCTAACTTCTTGCGCCTTTTATCCCTTGTTAATATGAATTTTTCCTTCACTTCTTCAAGCAAGGCATCGTTTTGTTCATTCTTTTTGACACTATTCAGGAAGGCTTTCACAAGTCTAAGCTCACTCTCTACATCACTATCCTTAATCTTGAAGAATGCCTCTATAAAGATGCTCTTCTTCCTCATGAACAAAGCCTCACTATATACGATCAAGCCAAAGAGCAAAATACCTATCCCCACAATTATAAAATTATTCATCAAACCAAAAAATTTTATCGAGCTAAGCTTAGACGCAACATCGTTTTGCACCAGCTTATAGACTAGTTCTTCTTGGATATAGCCATCATCCAATACATTATTGAGTACAAGTCTAAAATTTTTATTCTGAACTGAAAAGTCAGTCATAGGCTTGGTGCTCTCGGGGTAAAGATTATACACAGCATTCGTCAGCTCAGCATCAAAAGAGAACATATCAACCTCCCTTTCTTCACCCGAGTCATCCAGGCGAAAGGTGATTGGATTAAAGAATTGGTCACGATTTTCCTTTTCAAACAAATAAGCGCTGGCTTTAATCTCCTTGCTGTATTGGGTGAGACCATCTCCCATGTATTGCCAGTCGCTGGTCAACCATTCATAGAGATCTTGTCCATACTTTCCATATCTTTGGTCTACATAGCCTCTGAGGAGAACATCTAAATGGGCATTACTCCAATACATCCATATCCAGAGATAATAATGACGATTGAAGTTAGCGGAAGAAATGTCAAAGACCTTTGACAGTGCATCAATAGACTTGTTAGAGGAAATGAGGAATGTTAACAAGAGAATAATGCTGATGAACATATGCAAGAGGACTGAATAATTTAAAGCTTTCAGAGATCTACTTGGATGGATGTAATGTATGGCATCTTCAAGCCTTGAGTTGATTTTCTTAGCCTTGCGGGTTGAGCTATCCACTGAAGAAGTCACAGAGTGATCTATCTCCTGAAAAATTTGTTCAAGGTCCTTATTGATCATCTTCTTTTTGTCCTTCAATTTCTGCTGGTCATCGGATTCATTCAAATAAGCGAACGTCATTACTACTTCAGACTTCCTTGTGGGACTGGTTACAGTAGTTTTACGCCTTGCAGCTTTTCTCAGAGATGTCCTTCTCTTTATTGATAGCTGATGCTGTATTAATTCCGTTAAACTCTTTTTCTCACTTCTAAGGGGGCTCAAGAGTTGTGCATCGGACTTCTCATCAACTTGATTAAAGTACTGGTCCATGCTGTCCACCTCTTCCTCTTCATCCAGAAAAGCTGCGATATTGGCAGTTTGATAAAGTCTTAGTAGAAATCCTTGTTCCCCATTTTCCCCTTTGAAGTTCGGCATCACTTTTAAGTGAGTATGATAATAGGCTATAGTGTTATCAAGGTGCTGGTACTTCAAAATAACTCCATCTGAAGTTATTTCCTTAACAAAATTGTCAAAATTTTCAGTGGATTCGGGAGTTTTGAATAGTTTAATGGCTCTTTTCTCTTCAGACCATTCAGCTAAAGTCGGGATTTGGATGGTGGTGGACTGTTGCTTGACGTAGGCTGTATCTAGATGAATGGATCCCGATCTAATCCGATCCATTGCTCTGATAATTTTCCTATACGCCAGGCATACAGATCTCAGATTTGTTGAGTTAGGTATTGAAGGATTGATCCCGAAATCTTGTCCAATATGCTCAGTACAGGAGCTAATGTCACCATTCTCATTCACAATGAGATAGTCTGTCTCTGTAAAGATCGGTCGGACAAAAGCGGAAAATGCAAATCTCTGATTGAGGCCTGGGAGGGGGGCAACATAGAGGTTGACTGGAACTATAAATCCATTTTTATGGTTTGCGAAAATAAATCTATTCTGATGGACTATATTGTTCTTATCTGCTTCACGAAGGTCGTTCAAGGTGGCTTGATGTCTTGCCTTGTAATAATATGGCACCAATGCATTAACATTATTGCCCTGAATGTCATAGACCTTCCAGCCAATACTCTCGATTTGTGGAGTTGCGAAAATAATTGTCCCGATCTTCTCTATCTCCATGCTAACAAAGACTGTGATAATATCGGGATAGTAAATGGTCTCTGGAGATATGGCCAGGTTTCTGTCCTCGGCTTGTAGAGTGTTTCCAAGTAATGAGAAATACTTTTGAAGCATATTATGTGCTGTGTAGGGTTTTCCTCTTGTTAAGTACAAGAATAGTCCATAGATCATGTACTCAGAGAAAATGATTTGCTCTAAGGAGTTAGAAAGATATGACCATATCTTTTCTAATTCGATAACTTCTTTATCTATTTTCTCTGCTATTTCAAGGAGTTGTCTCAGGCAGGGATTGGAAGTCTGGTAATGTTCCCAGAGGGTTATAAATTTTTGTGTGCTAGAGATGATCATATCTCTGAAGCTAATTTTCAAAGAAAAGTATTCATAGACTCCCTTCATTTCAATTTTTTCAGGGGAATGATCATTAAAGCTAGTCTTTTCAATGTCGTCAAGGATCTCAGTCGCCAAGATTTTCATATGCATACTTCGTGTATTTTGCTTGCAGCTTAAGGCCATGGCAATTGCAGTAGATTCTGAGATCTTTTCAGTTACAAGTAAGTGAGAGAGCGATAATTTGATTTCATCTGCCTTGGGAAATCTATGAATAGCATCATTATGCAACTCTCTTATTATATCATTTGATAATTGCTGAAGAATCTTGTACTGATAATGGGACTCATTTTCAAGTTCTGGCTGTGTACCTGTCAGTATTCCATGGCAAGGACACTTGGATTTCCTGCATGCCTTATTATGATTTGACAACACTCCCAGAAATAACAGCTCCCTGAAATCTTTTTCTCTTTTGAGATGAGTGTTTATGGCTCCTGTTTCTATAAGGTAGTATATGACATGCAGCTTGGCAAAGAATTCATTAGGAGAGCTGAGTTTCTCTGAGGATATTTGGGCATATCTCTCGATTGTATACTTTGTCCAAATTTGGCCAATCCTGAGCAGAAGAACAGATAAAAACAAAAATAAATATACTCCAAAAAGGTCAAACTGATCCTCCTTGATGAAACAAAAAAGTGTTGTAATTGCTGCAGCTATACAGATGTTATTGAAATTTTGAAATAAACAATTTGTTTTCACTTTGATAAATGGAATTGAAGTGTAGCTGCTGGCTCTCCATAGTGTAATCACCAAGGCAATTACCAGGCGAAGCCACTTAGAGACATTTCTTGGCACTATAAAAGCTAAAGAAATATCCGACAATTTGAATATTACTCCAAGAAATTGTGCAGTTATATCCCTGGCCGCAAAAACGCTAGTTGATCTTAGAGGGAAATAACAGAGTCTTGATCCTAGGATTGCCAGCCCTATGTTTATAACAAGCATCGCACAGGAGAAGACAATTGTCACTGCCTTTGGCACATCATCTGGTGGATTATATAGAAAATAAAATAATGATTGCATCAGAAAAAGAAAGCCAAACAGAAAATGAAAAAGCACATACCCTTGCCATGCACACAGAATTGGCTCTCTCAGTCTCTGGCTCTTATGAAATAACCACAATAGCCCTGAGAAGAGGAGGATACCAAAAATGAAATAGAGTCCAGCTAGTATCAAGAGCTCTTTCTCATGAGAGTTAATTCCAATGCTTTTGGCATCTAATACAATGTAAGAAATAAATTTCCTCATAAACAGGACAAATGGATCTCTAACAGGGGCTTTTTCTGAGTCCCAAATATTCCTCAAAACTAAGGCTACAATTTGAAACTCGCTTATGACTCTGAGGCAAATTTCAAGAATACTGGGCCATATTCTAGCTCCTATGAGGGAGCGAGTTGTAAAAGCCCTGAGACCTGTCTTCTCTCCTTGCAAATCAATTTTTAGAAACTCAGACATTTTATTAAAATTAATAATCTGAATTATTATGTGTTATTATTTGGCTCAGGAGATTAATTAAAGAGGAAGCCGCCTTTTGTCCAAGAATTTTCTTTTCCTTGCCGTGTTGATCACAATTTCAGTTTTCTTGCCAGATTTCACTCTCAGGTCCTGAAAAAAGTCTTTCCTTACAGATTGAGAAGGAAAGGCCAAAAGGCTTCTTTAACTATCAATTTTAGCCTGAATGGATTATTTATCAACTCCTTACTTGTTCTGAAAATTTGGTCTAAATTTACTTTGATTAATTAAATTATCAGAACAATAAAATAAAAAGCTGACTGGCATAACATATGTTATTCTTTCAATCAAGTTAATGCGTTCCTAAAGTTTCGACATAACACTTTGGCTGTTGGAGTGTCTATTGAAGCTCAGGATTTATGTGATAGTGGCTGGTTACAGTTATTTCGACAATAATCTATAAGAATTTTGGAAGTGATTCTATGTAATTGTAATATTAATTGTACATCATAGTCTCTCTTCATAAGAGCTTTCTAGGGTAGATTCTCTCTTAGATGCACAGACAATATTAAAATAACTAATTTATAAATTATGTAATAATTGTATTTTATCAATACAAATCTTAGAAGATTGATGAAGTCTTATGATAGCACATGAGAATAGGTTTACAATGAACTAGGCAAATATGTTGAAAAATGTCTCGAAATTTCACGCATACTGAAAAAACACCGTAATCTTTTATGGAGATCACAATATATGATTTATTTCGCAACAATAACCGAAGTTCCAAAGTAATCTTGCCCATATACTAGATCAAGAAAATGCCAGGATTAGAATCCAAGATATCAATCAAAATTTTAAGTTAAGAATCCAAATTCCTAAGTACCTTTGCTGAATTCGCAAACTTCAAATCTCAAAAAATTAAAGTCTGAATGGGAAAACTGTTAGGAATTCACTATGCTGAATTTGAGCAGTCATAGATCTAGTCCTCCAAGAATTAACTGGTCATCTCTTCCTTCTCGAGGTATTCAAATTTATGACACCAGGAAGATACTCTTTTTAAGAAGATTAAAAATACTGGATGAACAAATAGAACTTTTGGCATGGCTATTCATTGCTAGTTTTTTAGCATATCTTTTTTTCCTACTATATGCCCTATGATAAAAAATCACAAACAACTTAGTTCTTAGAGATGACTACTGAAATTGATTATGACAGCAACTGAGATAGTGACTAGCTATGATCAAGTCAGCTGATGAATAATAATACTTCACATCTTAATTATAATATTTTTTTCTGTAAATGGTCTTATATCATGTTTTTCTTACCAAACCTTTTTAGAGCTCAGGTATTTAATCCTGATGTATGACCATGAGCTTGTATGCTATTTCTTTTTTTAGTTGTTGGAATATATCTTATTCGGTTCTGATGGGGAAAAAAATACCTAATTAAACTTTTTATCATTCAAATATACCAAATTAGCTGATTTTTGTTCTCGTAAGTCACACTATATAAGCATGAGCAATAATTTTCAACATAAAATCCTTCAACATTGCCCATATTTAAATGGCACTTAAGAGAATCCAAAAGGAATTAATAGAAATCGAAAAGGAACCACCTTCAAATTGTTCAGCTGGATTAGCCGGAGACGGAGACTTTTATAACTGGACTGCTACTATTATGGGGCCAGATGATAGTCCCTATGCTGGAGGTCTATATTTTCTCAGCATAAGATTCCCAACAGACTACCCATTTAAGCCTCCCACTGCCAAATTCATCACTAGGATATATCACCCTAACATCAATTCAAATGGTGATATTTGCCTTGATATTCTTAAACATGCTTGGAGCCCTGCCCTTACGGTACCGAAAATCCTGCTCTCTATTAGTTCTCTATTGGATGACCCCAATCCAGATGACCCTTTGGTCCCTGAAATTGCACATATTTATAAGACCGATAGGGCCAGATTTAATGCTACTGCTAGAGAATGGAACAGGAAATATGCCAGTTAATTTCTGTGACCAAGAGACATGATGATTAGTCAAAGAAAACAAGGCAAAAGAAATCATTTGTATTAATCTTCAATCTTATGAAGCCCTTTACTTTGTTTATAAATTCACTCTTTAATGGAAAACATGGTTCATTATGGAAGATTTGACTCTAACTTTATCTAAATTTTGAATTCAAGTAATTTTCTGAATGGCAAAATAACTTAGAATATACCTTGGAACACAATCAAAATTATCGAGCCAAATTAGATAGGAAGACTGTGTATGAGAAAGATTCATTCAATTATACTAAAAAATCTATATAGATGAATAATATAAATATTATACAATCACCCAGGTCAGATATCTTGATTTATTACTTGCACTCATTATGAATTTTCCTGATTCCAGATCCGCTAATTTCATAGCCCTGGGTCTGCGCAATTTGCAAGGCATAATCAATAAAAGCCTGATTTAATTGTTGTTCTCTTGAGAAAAATATCAGGCCTTGGTTGTTAATATCAGCTAAGAGAGCCCATCTATAGTGGAGAGAATCAACGGCAATCCATGCCCAATTAGACTTATCTTCATTTTCCCAAATATTTCCTTCTTCGTTCACAAGTCTAGCTTTCATATCAGTTGTAACAGACTTTCCAAACACAGTCATTGTCGTTTTATATTTAACCCAAGATCCGTCAAAGGTATAATCAACTGAGAAGCAGGTGATTGCAAAGTTTTCATTAGTAAGCTTTGGATCATTTAAAAGTCCAACGTACCAAACTCCTGCCATTTTCTCAAGGTTAAAAGGTTTCACAGGAATGGGGCTCGGAGTCTGAGCCACAACCATAGTCGCCAAGCTTATAAGAACAAAGATTATGTTCCAGGACATATTCGGTTTGTTCCTGATAATTATCTTAAATTTTATTTCTATTTCAATAGAAAAGTTGTAGTATAAATGGACTAAAGAACTGCTATAACAATGAAAATATCTTGCTCAGTATACAGAAACATTTACAAGTAAGTAACACTCTATTAGTTTGTAAAAACTTCGAACACTTCTAACTCCTCAATACCTTGTATTCTCTTTTCATAGTAACTCTTATCCAAAGGACCCGAATGAGTCCCATCCTCCAAATGGATAACACACAACGCAGGATAATCCTGTGGATTTAATGCAAGTGTATGAGTCTTAATGGACTCATGAGTAGACCTATTTCCCTTAAGCATTTTCTTCGAGGTGATAAAAATTGAATTTGATAGTACATAATAGTCCGTAAATCGCTGGGTTTTGCTCTCCTCCTTCTTGAGATTCTTTGTCAAGTTAAAGGATACGGCATGAATATCCTTCTCCTTACATATCTGCAAAGGACACCTGAGGGCTCCCAGCACTTCTCCTTTGTGAGTCTTCATTATTGTTATAATGTTCTTTCTTGTAGAGGCTAATGTCCCAATTTCATCATAATTAGAGGCATTCTTTTCCAGTTTTCCTAGCAGCTTTAAATATAATCTCCTTTCCTTTGGCATAACCAGATTTTTTATTTCTTCAATATTGGCTGGAGAGATTATGCTTGATTCTATTCCCAAGGGTCGGAGTGGTATGATCTCATTTTGAATCTTGCCCACATGTAACACAAAGTCATTCAGTTTTTGAGTCAATTGAGTCCATTGAGTTGAGAATAATTCTTCCTTGGCAAGGATACTCTCAGGAAATTGATTGGTAATTTCTTGCAACTTAGTTTTGAAGTGCTTGATGCCATCAATGACCACCATCTCCCGGACTTCTGTGATATCATTAGTTATTCTCTCATTTTCTTCCATTTCAATTAGATAATTGCGGACCTTTTTCTCTAATTCCTTGAAATTTAGCGAAGAATTTAAGTCCCTCATGATATCCTGTTTGCTTGAAATAATTGAGCTCACTTTTCCATATTCAAAATGCTTCTCAAGCTGTTTCTTAAATTCAGCAAAATTGGCCTGTAAAGCGCTCAGTTGAGAGTCCAATTTGCTTATAATTTCATTTTTAACCTTCTGAATAGCCTCAACAAGTGTTCTTTCTATTTTAGTGGCCTGAGCATTCACCTTGGACTTTTGATCATAAATATGGTCGGCTAATTTTTTCATAAGGCTTTCTTCTTCTTTGAGAATTGAGAGGAGAGACTCAGGAGGCTTGGCATCTATTTTGACCTCTTTACTGGCTACTAGGCTCGTGTAGACTTCATTAACAAGGACTTCTACAGGGACATAAAAGGCTGTACTTCCAGAATCAGCCTCCATTAGACATTGTACGCAATAGAGAATTTTACTGGCAGCTGGCTGTTTAAGTACTCTTTTGACAGGCTCTGAAGGATGACAGGGACATTGGAAAAATCTTAGCTTTGGGTTGGAGTCCATTTTACAACAGTCCTATCTAAATAAATTTATTCAAGTTCTCTCTAACAGCTATATTATCTCTTGAAATGTAAAAGTCCTCCGTATATACATATGTTAACATTTCTTGGGGTGGCAGACTCTTTTGATAGTCTATATCTAAGATTTTAAGTGCCAAGGAAATTACGTAGAGGCTAACTCTCATGAGAAGATAAATCTTAAGGACTGGAGGTAGTCTTAATTGTAGGTTGAGGAATATAAATTCAGGTTTTATTTGAAGGATATTTTTGGGAGCGCAATTAGCTGACAAGGAATTCGTCACCAAATACGTGTTTTAGAAGTTTGAGTTGTTAAATTTATTTAATACGTTCCTATCTGAATATGGGGTTTCTCATATCAAAGTTAGTCGGCCTTCTACCATCCTCAAAGAATACAAGAATAGTCATGCTAGGTAATATCCTCGGACCTTTAATTCAATTTCTAGGCCTTGATAACGCAGGGAAAACCACAATTCTACGTAAGAAAACTAATTTAAGAATATTCATGAACTTTCAGACAAATTAAGTGGCAAGGACGTCCAAACAACTGCTCCAAGTAATTTCGAGTATAATGAAATAAACAACTTACAGCTATCGGATTCAATCTTGAGCAAGTTGCATATAAAAACGTCAAGTTCCAAGTTTGGGATCTCGGAGGACAAGAATCCCTCAGGTAATTTTCGGCGATCAGCACATATAATATTCAGACCGTATTGGAGGGCATATTATCCTCAGACAGATCTTGTCATCTATGTTATTGACTCCAGTGATAAATCCAGAATGGAGACATCCAAATCTGAGCTTTTCCTAATGCTAGAGGTTTCTTATTACCCCCTGTAAATTAACTTAAAAAGGAGGAGGAGCTTAAGAACACTCCATTATTAGTCTTCGCTAATAAACAAGTAATTTTCATGGAAAACTTAGTTATTATTTTTAGGATCTCCCAGGAGCTATGAGCGAGGCTGAGGTATTGAACCAAGGGCATATTGATTAATTTCTAGATTTCTGAGTATCTTAATTTAGGATCCTTCAAGAATAGACAATGGGCCATATTTAAATGTTGTGCTAAAACTGGAGAAGGCCTTGAGGAGGGTATGGAATGGATCGCAGAAGTGATAAAGAATAGTAAATAATGTAATTTTTGTGCTTGTTGATACATTGTTTCCACTGTTATTTTATCCTGTATTATTTTCGAACCATTCCATCTTAGTAAAGAAATATCGCATTGCAAAGGCTCTAAAATAATTGAGGCCGTTTCTGGAGTCTTCACAGTGAGAGTAGAAACAATATAAGGAGAGACTGGTTTTCTAATTTGAATTCGTTTTGAATTGAAAACAGATAGTCTTAGAAAAATCTGACAATTTTATATACTTTAATCTCGAAATCTAGATGCTTCTGTACAGAAAATATGCAAATAAAATATAAAAAGCATTCCACCTAAATGACCAGTATCCCCGAATTAACCTGTCCACTTCATCCTGACTGCCTCCTCACTCACTTTTGCCTCTCAGACAAATGTCTCAAAGGCATTTTGTGCTCTCAATGCCTGCCCTCCCATAAAAAAGATCATCATATCATAACACTAAAGCAAGCTTTCCACAGGGACGTCAAACATTTCGAGCAACTCTTGGCGACTCAACACCAGTTAGAGGACCTTCAATTTAACACCCTTACTCAAGTTAAACAAATAGAAAAAGACCTGAAAGATCTTTTTGAGAAAATACAGGACAGGATAAATGACCTATTCAAGAGGTACAAATATAATTTTCAGGCCTACAAGAAGTGGCTTACTGATTACAAGCAAAGTATCAAACTTCTTTGCCAGGACTCGGAAAATAGCAGTGAAATTCTGCCGGCTACTTTAGATCTCTACAAGATCCTTAAAGAAAAATCTCATTTGATTACTCAAAGTCCTAAGAGGGGGATTGACCACTTCCTAGACTCAATGAAGTTCGAGTTAGAGGGGTTCACAGCCACACTTAAGCTATTAAATGAGTCTTATTACCCTGAAGAAGACAACTTTAATGATATTACCTATTTAGGAAAACGAGTTATAAGGGAAGACAAGGGAATTTCTTTGGCAGGAGTGCCTCTGGGTAATATGGCGGCTTTCTCTTTTGGAAGTCATAGTTCTGCAACAAAGCTAGGATCTTTGGGGTTGTTCCAATGTAATCCTTCCAGTATAATCCAAAAGAATTCTTTTCAGACTATCGAAAAAAATCAGATCTCATGTGTTCGAAGTATAGAGGATCAGAAATGTCTGATTACAGGGTCTTCTAAACAGATCAAAATTTTTGCCTTGCAAAAGCCTACTCTAGAGATGAAGTGCCTAGCCACCTTAAAAAGAAATCAGGGAACAGATTTTATATACATAAAAGAAGAAGATCTGATAGTTAGTGGAGGACGGAACCCCCACCTTGTAATCTGGAAACTAAACCGGACGAACCCTAAAAGAATAGGAACCTTCCACTCCATGGATGATCATAATCACTTTTGCTCAATGTTGAGCTATATTCCAAGTCAAAAGGCCATCCTAGTGGTCTTTACCTCATCTATTGAGATCATTAGTCTGTTAACATTGAAAATCATCAAGTCCATACCCATATCTGGTCTCTGTTCATCATTAATATACTGGCCTCAACGAGAAGCCATTTTAGCTGGAGTGATAGATAAAGAGGTAAAGGTCTATATGCAGGATGGGTGTGGGGAATACTATTTGGAGAGAGTGATAAAAACAAAAGGGATCCCATATTCTATATTGACGAATGATGAAGGAGATCAATTACTGATGGCTACAGGAAGAAAGTTCCTGGAGTTGTATGATTTTAAAACAAATGTTTCTAAGCAGTCGAAAGACACCGAGATGGATATTTACCATATTGTTTACTTAAAAAATTGTAAAGAAATCTTGGCAGGAGGGTCGAGTAATACTGTGATAGAATTCAAGATTATGGAGGGATCTTCTTTGGATCCATTCTTTACAAAGAGAGATGATTGAACCACGAATGAGTATATTGACTAGATTGATATAATGTTTTATATATCGTTGATGTTTATATGATCATATTTCTCGGTTTAGCACTTTCTTCAGACAACATTAAAATAATTTTTGCCTAAGATCAAAGCAGATCTACCTATGGTAGAAGCACTGATTCGAGAAGAATTATAGATTGTCAGAAAAAGAAGCCAAGGACGGAAGGCCAAAATTATGAAAACTTCAAACTCGAATCTCTGGGATATTTTATTCCTTGTTCTTCATGGATTTGTTGGTTGCTCTTGGAGCTCGGTGCGGATTTGCAGAAGATCAGAACAACATGTCAAGTGGAGTTTCTCAAGTTTCAGAAACAAGCTCCCTCTTCAATCAATGGAAGTACTTGTTAGTTTCAACTATTATGGAGATTGAGTGCTCCAGTCCTAGTTGAAGTTGAGTAGTCGTATTGGTAAGGTTTTCAAAAAATTAGCAAATATTTTAGAAGACAAAATTGAATCAATCTGCCCTGCAAGTCTAATTTTTCTGATATGCAATGGTCTGCGATTTGGGTATCATAATCTTCGACAATAAAGTTTCTGTAAATTTGACTTAAATTTGAGATTTCATTGACCATTTATAAGACTTGATAACAATATACCGAAACATCAATCAACGATGAATGATAATCACATACGGCTAACCATTACTATTCTTTCAAGCTACTTCTTTAGTCATCATCATCATCGTCCCTGTAGTACTTTCTGATATCATAGTCACCTAAGTCTGCCTTCCCTTCATCTTAATCTTTCTGTACTTCTCGTTCATAGCATTTTTCCCATCTTTCATCGTTTCTACTATACTTCTCATCAGCACGTTCTTCTGAGCTCTTGTCAAAGTCCATTGAAACTAAACTGAATTTTTTTTTAATTATGTTTAAAGTGCAATTTTTATAGATATGAGATCTTCTAGAATTGGTTTAATTCTTATGTTTGAATCAACCTTAATCCTGCTCTAATTTCTAGATGTAAATTCAGATTTTTTTCCGAAATCCTCCTTGTTAATTTCTTATTAGTCATACAACAAAGTCATTGGAAATCGAAGCACTTCACGACGAGAAAAGGCTGAATCATGATAATTAGGGAATGAAATCTCGGAATACAAAGATAATCTAATAAAGGGAACAACTAATTCTTATCGAGAGAAATTAGCACTTGGCAGAAAGGATGAAAAAAGAATTTGAGGCTGAAAGATCGATACCGAGAGATTGAAGGAAGAAAACTTCGAGTCATAAGCCATCAAGCCGAGCAACTTATCACTTTCCTTGATCTCGTAAGACTTAAAATACATTAAGTTTGTGAGGAAGAAGCTATAGAATTCGTCAAGATATATCCAAAATATTACAGAAATTGCAGATGTTTAGGAATCAAATGTCAATAAACATTAATATAGATCTATTCATATGAAGAGATTCTAGGCTTAGAAGAAACAACTTGAACATTTAAAGTTTCAACTATTCTATTCTCTTAAAATTTAGCTGCACCCCCTGTAAAGCAAAAAATCTGGGATGAAACTATATTCTATTAAATCTCTGTTAAAGACCTTAAAAATTTCGTTTTAACCCCGAAAGGCATGGAAAAATATCACCCAGATATGTCCAAGGTCTTTTCTTATAAGAGTACAAGAAGATTTCTTTTCCTCAATTAGGTTGAATTCTTCTGAGGATGGAACAAAGAGAATCGTCAATATAGTTAATTTTGATCCTTACCTAGTTGATGCTTTTATAAGGCTTCATAGGTATGTCCATCTTCCTATTTCAGTTAACTCGTCGCTTTTCTCTACTCCTTCAAATACCCTAGATAGATAATCAATAATCTGTGGAGGAGACTCTGGCTTCTTTTGTAAAGAACCCCAACAAAGTTCAGACCCAATTCTGTTCTTAATTTCATGAGCATTGGACTCTCAGTGCTGAAATTCAGGGTTCTATTGTAAAGTTCTTCAAATTTTGTAGAGGTAGAGTCTCTTTCTGAAGGGCTATATTAGAATCGGAGATGAATAAATGAAAAAGGGCCATGAAGAGAATCAGTCAGCTTCATAATATAAAAATTGTAAATGAAAGTTTTAATTATCTGGCAGTCTAGAAGACTTACAACAAGATGATTTATCATTCTAATCAAAAATTTCTTAGATCTAGTTGTCCATATTGATAATTGATTTGATAAAAACTCTTATTTACTAGTGCAATAAATTCGCCTAAATAAAATGGACTCAAAAATAAAACTCAAAGAATTCAAATGTTCGCAACATGAGAATGAGCCAATTAAGCGTGCATTAAATCAACCTTATGCCAGCAAACTTTTCTATTGTTTGGAATGCATGGTTAGTACTGAACCCAGCCTAAAATCTTCATTAGTTCCGGTTGAATCGCTTATTGAATCCCTATTCAATAATGCCAAGGAACTCATGGACACTAAACTTACTAGCGAGATCCCAGACTCGCTTACTTCCGTTCTCGCTGATGAAGAGACATTGACTTCATTATTTACTGACTATATCTATGGAGAAAAGCAAAAAGTTATACAAAATTGCAAACAATTGGAAGAAGCCATAATAACAATCCTCCATGATTCTCGAGATCAATTGCTGAAGCAGCTAGACATTCAGCTGACTCTATTTAAGAAAAATTTCGAAGATTATAAAAAGAAATTGGCTAGACAGTTCGTTGTAGAGAAAAAAGAGAATAATTTGACGATGGAATCTCTGGTAGGAGAGCTTAATGAGTGCTCAAACACAGCAGAATTGGAAACATTGATTCATAATTACTTAGAAGAAATTGAAGAAATAAAACAAATAAGAAATTACAAGTCCAAGGATTTCAGAAATAATGTCATTGAGAACCTCACTTATCTCAGAAAGAAGTTAGACGAAATGAACAGAATATACCCTGAGTCTATCTTCACTGAAGAGTCAGAATATGAGACTCATAGCGATAAACTTTTGGGGGCTGTGCAAAAGTTCGCCCTAAATATGGAGAATATTACAAACCCAATTACTCCTTTAGAACTAATGCCTTTTAATTCTGTAATCCTCTCACAGGTGCACCTTCCCACCTTAAAGAACTGGATAGCTCCTACTCAGCATCAGCTTACACTAAAATTACTCACAAGGGCTGAGAAAGATGGATCCAATTTTAAAATGATCGCTGAAGGGATAAACAATATTGCCAATATAGTAATTCTATTAAAAACCAATAAAAATCAGGTATTGGGATGTTATAAATACTCCCAGATGGATATCACTAAGAGAAAGACTGACAATACTTCTTTATCCTTCAATTTGACTCTAAAGAGTTTCAAAGAAGGAGCAGAATTGGGCCAACTGGGAGACGGTTATTATGAGTTATCTCAATATTTGTATCTAACTCCAAATAGACCTATTGGTCTTAATGACGATCTCTATAATCAGTTAGAAGGAAGCGAAATAAAACTTAATCCTAGGAACTATGTATGTCTCTGTTTGAACTATCTTGATTCCAAGGAGGGTCCTAAGCCAGATATGGTTCAAGAAGATCTGAGGAGTATCCTTTATGGAGTGGAAGAATTGGAAGTTTTTGAAGTACTTAACTAATTTACTTGTATGTTCATAAGCCTGTGAATTGCTGTTGTGAGGTCTCTGTTCACATTGAATACAAGAACTATAAGAAATTGTAGAATTACAGAAGTGAAAAGCATGCTACAAGTATTTGTATTGGTAACTGGTCCATGTATAGAGAAAATCCAGTAGACTCTAAACAGGATATATTCCTAATAGCCATTCTCATCTCCACAATCAGAAGGATCCGCCTCCTGGGGTGGGTCTGCATAATCTGCTATTAGCGTCAGCAGCTCCTCTTCGGAGGCACTAAGATAATCCATGTGCTCAGAGCTGAACCAATGTTTAAAGGCCCCGTTTGTGCTTATAAGCTCATATTTTTCTGACATGATTGTGAATAAATTTCTCATGCCGGTATGATTAGTGATGGATAGGACGCTTTTATCAGATTCTGGGATGTCACCGTCCGGGAGGACATCAAGTTTATTAGGATTTAAACTGATTTTGGCTGAAACATGATTACATCCAACGCACTGACTCAAAGACACCTTATTAAGTGCCGAGCTCACCTCAAAGAGAGTGATGTCCCCTCTGTACATAAGTGAGCAGCCTAGGTACACCCCTGAATCCAAAGTTAGATCCATCAAGTGATTCGAGTGGCTAAAAGCAGAGTTTGTCAACTGCTTTATGCTGTATTTACTAAATTTTGAGGTATCTGGACATACCAAGGGAGCCATTGAAAGAGATAGAAAGTGAGTTTGAGGGAATGGAATCAAGTTTATTTGAATTTCTGAGAGGCTTGAATTAGCTGGCCCTCCAAATCTCATGGGATGGGTCATACATGAAAATCCCTGTGCTATAACTCTATTTAGATTTTTATATGTGGCATCCTCTATGTCCAGGCTATTGTGGCATATGTCATAGAGCTTTTCGTTTTGCAGAACAACAGAAATATTCGAGAAATCTATCAGAGAGCGTATTCCTGCAAGGGCGTTATATGGCTCTGTAATCACATTGGACATATTAGTTGACGGAAATAGGGTAAAAGTGGTCTTAACTTTCTTTCCAAAATTGGTCAATTGGTCCAAGATTAGGGCTCCTAAGCCTGATCCTGTCCCTCCACTGATTGAATGGAACATTACAAAACCTTGTAAATTATCACAAGTCTCAGCTAATTTTTGGATTTTGTCATGAATATACCATTCATATTGCTCCCAGCCTTCTTTATACCCGTATGCAAAATTCGAGGCTGCACTTCGTGTTCCTGTCTGAAATTGATAAGATTGAAAGAGATCACTGTAAGGTGTTTTTCTAAACTCGTCTACAGGGATTGAGTCAAGGTCAGCAATTAATGACCTTGAATAGTACTTTCCTTCTTCCTTTTGAGACTCATAAAAGAATGTCTCTATCTGATTATTCGCTAATTCATCATATTTTTTCTTTATTATCTTTCCTTCTTGGCTGAGCCCATGCTCATGAGTTAGTAACTCATTTACTTGGCTTGCCAGCTGCACTCCTGCCTGCCCTATGTGCAAGCATATCACTTCCCTATTGTTCATTCAGAGGTCGGTGTGATTTTTCTCACACTCCAGCTAAATAAAAATTATTGTTAGTTATATAGATATTGAGTCAATTTTTCATTTGAGGGTATTTGGGTGCCACTTGGGTCCACTTGGATAAATTAGCTAAAGCTTTCCTAAGAAAGTGAATTCCTCGATTTAAGTGAGCAATTAATTCAACCTGAATTCTTATCTCCTTTCAGTAAACAGAAGAGAAAATCGAATTTAATTTTTCTTAGAATTGGGGCTTAATTGTTGATTTCTTTCTTTTGTACTTTTAAACACAAGACCAAGAGGTCAGGAACACTGCATGTCTGGACACTTGACAGTCAAAATAATTGATGGAGCCCTGAGACCTATACAAGAAACAAACGGAAAGATTGATCCGTATGTGAAAGTCTCTGTTGGAGAAAAGTCAGCACAGACCAAGCCAAGCAAAGGCCAATACCCCTCTTGGGGAAGCCAGTTCACTATTAAAGTAGGAGAAGATGAAGAAATGATAAATTTTGAAGTGAGAGCAGCAAGTATTCCCTCAAAAGATGAACTTATTGGAGCCGCGGAAGAAACTTTAGCCTCTGTTATTCATAGTGACTTGAAGTATGCTGGCTGGATTTCACTGAAAAATGGAACAGAAACTACAGGAGAAATTCAGATCGAAATGACTTTCTATCCAGACCAAAATGTCACAACGGGAGCTGAGTCACTACCTGATTACAATAACTATGGCTATCCCGACTATCCTCAGAAATATTGAGACTGAGTTCAATATACTTTCTCTATGGATGAAGAAAGGGCTAGATTCTATATATATTAGTTAGACATATTTAACATCCACATTTCTGTGAATTCTTAGCTAGGGCCTTGATTATATCCTGAGATGACAACGTATGCACCATTTTATTATATAGCTGCATCGAATAAATCAATTTAACTTGGTTGAAATAGAGTTAATTTATTGAAAGAAAAAGGATAATTATTCTTCAACCTAAATCATCTATCATCAACCTTTAGACCAAGAAAATTCTCATAACCCATAATATTTCAAGGTAATATTATTTCAGTATTTATATCTCAAAATCAATAATTAATTGCTGTCTAAATAGGGTAACTATCTAACCCATTATATAGCTTCAGAAATTCTGGATTTTGACCTGTTAGGGGTCGAGGGCTTTAGCCCAGTTTAGGTCCAGTTATGAATGTTAACTAATAGATCATACAAGGAGCCCGTTGGTATTATTTTGAGAGCAGGACAGAGGATGGGAGAGAATTACATCAGGTAATATCAAATATCCGAAATAGTCAAAGTAATATTAATGTGATAACTATGATATGAATGACAGCAAGTGGTGCAGATTACGTACCATTTCTTTTTTTCATTTTTCTTTTCTTGTCAGCCATTTACTGGCTCATAATCTTATCTCCTTTGTCAACCTCCTTCAACTTCTCCTACCTTAAAGCTAGATATTATCAAATATATTAATGATTTCAACCATTTTTATGCTAAGAAATCTGCAATGAAGAGTTTCTAGTTTGTAAAAGTAAAACAAATCTAATTAACTTGATTTGGTTCTGAAGAATAATTGACGCATTACAGATTCATCTTGCCTGGTCAATTAGTCATGGCATTTTTCAATAAGTTGAGGAAAGCTCAATTTTCCAGAAACAGTTTTCAAAAAAGGAACATATTAGAGCAAAAGTAAAGGACAAGATCGAAATTTAAGTGATTTATTAATTCTCAAACTGAACCAACCAAAGAAAAACAAAAACACCCAGAGTCAAAATCCCATATAAAGTCTATCCACTATCTGAGATTCCTCATCATGGACCCTTATTTCATTGAATTCTAATTTAAGAAGTTACTTGACTGTAGTAAAAAGATAAATATCATTTTCGGTTTTCATATAAAAACTCCACAAATCTTCAAGTGGAATTAGTAAACTCACTCTCATAACAAGCATTTCAGCGATTGGTTGAAGCTGGAATGTTTTAAACACATAGAATAGCAAATTTTAGAAAAATCTAACTTGGCACATTCTGAGCATATGGAAGGTAATCATAGAAGTCGCATGGATTGATAATCCAGTGACTTTGATGACTGGAATGTAGTCTGTGGAAGAATTAGTCCAGGGTTTAGTACCATAAGATTTTTATTTTCAAAACACATTTTTTCTTCACAATTTACGAGCTATATAAAGACTCCTTTGGTAAGAACCCCGTTATTTTTATCTCCAGCTCTAGCATTGCTCAAGGAAGTTCATACCTCCAGAGTACCTTTAAGCTCAGCTTCTTTAGAAGTCTAAATTCTATTTGAGCATAAATGAAAATTTTCTAAGATCAACTTGCCATTAGTGGCCCAAAATAATAGGTCGAAGTTAATCAAAATTCTGATTTAAAGGGTTCAATGCAATATAATATAATTACTTGTAATTCTCATGAGAGTTCTAAAAAGAAAAATACTCAAAGCTCAACAAAGGTACCACCTGGAAGTTCAAAATACAGGAAATGATCTTGAAGAGATTCTGCCTGATGAGTTAGACCTCCTGTTGATCAGCCAAGCTAGTACTGCTTCTGTGGAGGACACCAATTCTTGCTCCTCAATATCACAGAAGAATGTTAAAATAGCGAGTCCAGTTACCAAAAACAACTATGATGTAAAATCAACAAAAAATATCGTCAAGAACTATGGACGGGCAATATGCAATTTCATCTTGTCCCCAGTTGCCATTCCTTATATAGAAGATTTTGTCAAAAGGCATAATTTTAAAGTTTGTCCCAAGGCTTTCAAGGTGTACATTAGTGAGAGAAAGGAGGTTCTTGATTGCATAGAACGCCTGAAAAATATGCTTACGATCTCTCACACAGATTCTGAAGAAGAAGTGGAGTTTAAGTTGCTTTTTAAATATATTGGAGAAGTATTTATAAAGTACTTCAGCGTAAACTGGATTTTCAATGGGAGAATGACTTACAAACAGTCTCACCTTTATTTCAGATTCAAAATGCTCAGAAGGCTAAAAAATCCTGAGCTTTTCACATACCTTAAGTAATGTTCATAAGATTTCTATTTTCATAATTTGGAGTGCCATTTGCACATGACCTCTTGAAGTTTATACCTTGGGATCTGAAGTTGAGCTTCAGATCCAATAGAAGACTTTTTGTTTAGGCCTCTTAATTTTATTCGAAATTACCCAAATAAAAGACTTTCGTGAACGTCCAGAAAGACTAAATTTTCCCACAATCTCTAAGGTCTGAGAACTCTCTGGATGATTTTAAGAGAGACAGATCATAATTTAGAGATACTTAAATTTGATAGGTTCTCTTGGAATTCTAGTTATGATCATAATTTTATTTAAGAACATCAACACTATCATTTTAGAGAAAATTGTCTCAATTCGAGCCCGCAACGCTTAGGATGGATGTTATCAATGCGCCTATCCTTGTGGTTGACATTATTTCTAGGAATAAGTACACAATTATTTAAAGTAAATCTTCCAAAGGATATACAATTTGGATGGCATCCGTGCCTTCAACATGGAATTGATTAGGGAGTCTTATGTGGAAGGGAGAAGTGGAATTTTGAGAAGAATCAGCTCAATAGTTCGTGTTATACTATTACTCATGTGCGTTTATTGTTCCTTTTATATTAATGTCGAGCCCAAGCAAGGAAAAATTACTTAATTAGACAATAAATAATGAAAAGAGGGAGCTAGTAGTATAACTTTTTATTAGAATTTTATTTAGGAATGAGTGCTCAATTAGAATTTTGTCTCGACCTGAGCAAATGAGACTTCTTTCCGTAATCTTATCATCTGCAGCATCTTAAGACGTTTACCTATATCCCTGATGTTAATAATCCCTAAAACATATGCAAAACACATTAAATTCCTAATGTTTACGAATTGATTTAGAGGATTCCATTCTTGAAACCCTTGCAAATTACCAAGCATCTTCTAAAGAACACATCAGAGTCGATTGAGCTGATTCTCTAATCTGTCGATCTCAGGCAGACTCTAGCTCAAAGAATGATTTCCATTGAAACATTAAATATTTCTTATCAAACGTGATCTGGTATTCTAATTGGAAAATAGGGCAGGATTGCTTGTAAGCTCAAAGATTGCCAGCTTGATGAGGAATTAAGAAGAGGACGAATATTGAAGAGTTATTTCTCAAATTTCTGTGCATGAAGAGAATATGTTGCTTTATCTTTACTCGTTGCCTTAGGAGAAGCGAGGAAAAAACACAACATTACAAACATAAAGAAATTAACAAGGAGAAAATGTTGAAGAAAATGGCTATAAATAGGACCCAGAAAGTCTCTTGCATCTTCTATCACGTTTTTTAAAAAATTCTTTGCTTCGTACATGACTAGAAAATAGAGGATTTTGCAGAGTTCTCGATCTATAGTCTAGATTCTTTTGTCAAGAAGTTTCATTATTAACGTGATGTTGAAGCAATCTTTCCAGTTTAGATGATGGTTTGTATAGTTAAGAAGAATTTTGTTCACACAGTTTAAGTGTTTTTGTCCCTTATTTCTTTGTGAAAGAGAGTCATCACTAGCCATCTGATTAATTCCTCATAGTTTAGACATTCTGTCAAAGCTTTAGCATGAAAGGACCAAAACCAATAGTGTTAAGAATTTCATTTAATCATTCTAAAGACGATATTAATCTAGTATAATAATATAATCACTCTGAAGGAATCAAGTGGTCTGAAGTTCAGAGAGGGCATTTTTCAGGTTACTTTGCTTAAATAAAAACATCAGTAGGACACAAAATCCTTCAATGAGTATAGACTGAATACCAATTTCAGATCAGTATAAAGACTTATTCTCTTGAATTTTGTAGCGTTTGACTTTGATCAGAATATCCTTTAGCGGATTTTTCTTTGATTTGAATTTAGATTCGATAAATAAAATGTCTAAGGAGATTTTTTGGCCTACAGAGACTCCCAAGATGCCTTGTGGGTTGCATCCTGAATACTTTTATACCCACCTATGTTTATCTCATGACTGCATAAAAAGAATGCTTTGTTGTGAATGCCTAGGTGAGCATAGAGAAGATCATGAGATTATTCCCTTGAAAAGACTCCTTAAGGACGAAAGAATCAAGCTTCTGAAGGCCATGCAGCACGATAATCTTCGAATTGAAGAAATGTATGCAAAGACTCTTTTCAAGCTGAATTCCATTCAGACAGAACTGGCTCGAACTTTTGACCAAATAGAAAGGCGCATAAAGGATATCTTTAAAAATCTCTCAGAAAACTCCAATAGCTTCCTCAAATGGGCAGAAGCCTATATCGACAAAGCATACAGTATATTATCCAACCCTCAACAAGAAGATAATTACAAAATTCTAGTTGACCTCTATAAGTTTTTACGTGACATAGGAGACATGTATAAATTCAGTCCCATGCCCATTATAGACGACTTCCTTGACAAACTCTCAAATTGGTCGATGGAGCTCCAGCCCCTCCCTTCTCTTTTGAACAAGGCATATTTTAAAATTGAAGAAAACTTCTCTGACTTAGTCTTCACAGAACAAACCTCAACCTCAGACTATAAATTAACAACGTCTAGAGGGGGTTGTTCTCTAGGGAAATATGCAGCCTTTAGCTTGGACCCTTCTCCTCTTAAAAAGAGTCCGATGCTGATCTGTGGAGCTAAGCCTAATAATTCCTTATATGGGAGCTATCATGATCCTATAGATGTGAGCCCTATTCAGGTGATTGAATGGCTGGATAAGGACAATTGCTTTTTGACAAGCTCTTTCCATAATATCAAACAATTTCATGTCTATAGCTCCTCAATTATCCGGGTTCTATCTATAGTGAAGAGAAACCAGCCGATGGATTTGAAGTATATCAGGAAGAAGAACATAGTTATAAGTACAGGGATGAATCCTCACCTTGTTATATACCAGATCAGATATTCAAAAATAAAAACTATTGGAAATGTTGTCTTACCTTATCGAAGCAACGAAAAATGCTCAGCAGTAGCATATATACCCCACCATGAGGTCCTGGCTCTTTCCATGCCCAAGCAAATCCTAATCTATCATTTGGAATCTCGAAATTGTCTTTATGCCTTAGACACACATAGTGAATGTCTAGGGCTTCAATACCTAACCAAAAGAGAAGTCTTGGTTGTAACCATGAATGTCTATATCTACATCTATAATTTCAACGGCTGTGGACGATTTTCGCTTTCCAGAAAGATCAAAGTTCATGGGCCAAAGGCCAGTAAGATTATAGCTAATGAGGAGCAGACTCAACTTCTGCTAGCCTCAAATGGAAACTTTCTGGAAGTATATGACTTTGATTCGAAAGAAAGCCAGATTCTAAAGTCACCAACGAGCTCACTACAATTGAAAGAACTTGTATATCTTAAAGACAAGGGTCTTGTTATAGCCCTTGGCCATGAAGAGTCTTATCATACTGGAAGATTATGTATTGTTGGTCTTGATTTTAGAGGAAAGAAATAACCCTATTTGTATATTAGGATATTGTAACACGAGTAAATTTGTGTTTGAAATCCAAAGCTAAAGTCCACAATGAATTTCATCCGAAAATTCAGAACGAAAATTTCTTTCCATCTAGAAAGGCCTAAGCTTTCAACATAGCAAAAGGCTGTAATAAGGCTATCTTGCAAATACTTCATTTGCAAATTTTTTGGAAAAATCGAGAGAATATCTAAATTAGATTTATTCTTTCCTTTTAGAATTTTTTCATAGACTATTTTGCTAAAAGCATGTCCACTAGACCCTACGAAGATTTAATGAGTTGCTTGGACTCTTTATTCAACAGGGTGTCCCGCAGCATCTTCACCTTAATAGATAGCCAACGGCACAATTTAGACCGCTCAGTTCAAAGAAGTTTCAAAATCGCACAATCTTCAGAGAGATATCCGAGTAGGAGCCATCATAAGCAAGTGAAGAACTTCGCTGCTCTGGAAAAATTCTTTTCTCAAAAGATGGAGGAACTGGAGAGTCAAATTAAAAGTACTTTGAATAATTTCTTCTCCAGCTTTGAAATTAGTGTCAAGGAGTTCATTTCCAGATATAATAAACCAGTCCCTTACTTTGAGCCCAAAAATCTGAAGGAGAAATGTATTGTAGACGTCTTGCGAAGAATTCATAGCAAAAGTGTAGAGTACTTCGAGCAGCAAAATGTCCTCATTTGTGGAGACAATAGTGGATTTGTATCGGTTTTAGACTTGAATACATATAAAGTGTGTGACCAGATCCGTGTTTCTGACTCACTAATTTCAAATCTAAAAATATGTGAGAAAAATAAGACTGTTATTGTGACTTCTAATCAATCAGTGACTTTGCTCAACTTACTAGGAAGGAAAAAGCTAAAAAAGATCAAGACAGTAGACCAGCATGATAGCTTGTTTGCTCTTTTGCCTTTGGAACACTTAAATCAATTATATACTTCAGGGCACAATCTAGGAATTTCTCTGTGGGACATGAGCCTTCTTAAGCCAAGAGGAAGATTAGACACTAATGGTCACAAAGGTGTTGGGAAAATGCTCTATCTGCCTAAATATAATTGGATTGTTGCTGGATTTAAGGATGGCTGGATTGGGTGTTATGATGTTCGAAAGAGAAAACAAGTATCAGGTGTCTCAACAGGTTATAATCAATGGTATATAAATCACATGTCCTTTTCTGATTCCCAAGATATACTATTCGCAAACGTAATGCAAGGCCGTATAAGTTCTTGGAAATTAATTGATGGGAGACTAGAATTCTATAAAGAAATACATTTTGATGGATTTGAATTAAATAACATTGTCTGTACTAACAATGAGCAACTATTTGTCTATAGCTCTGGAAACAATAGAATCCAGGCATTCGATGTAGTCTCAGAGCACAGTATGGACGCTCTCCACTTGAGCTATAACCTAACCTTTTTCAAATTTATTCCTTGCAAAAATCTTCTTGTTCTTGGCTCGGCTTCTCCTAACAAATTGCGCTTCCTAAATTCTTCATAACATAAATACTATCCTTGTTGTTTATACATAGTTTTCTTTATTTCAAAATAACTTGTAAATAACTTCGTATTATTGAATATACTAAGAGAACTTCATTAATAGCCATATATTGGTCCAATACGATTAGCGTACTGATCTGAAAGATTAATTAAATCATTTCAAACATAAGAAAACGATAATTTTGGAAATACTTCAGTTTTAAGTAGGATCTAAGAAATTCTGATGTTCATTATCAAAGGAGCTTCATAGAGCAAGATTAGTTACTCCTCACCTGCTAATACGACAAGTCTTCCGTTCAAGGCAACTTCTGAGCTGAATGGTTTTCACTAATGGAATGAATTCATAATTGTTATAATTTTATTGCGATATGGAAACAGTTATCACCCCGAAAAAACCTTTTCTTGATAAAATTAAGGAGACTTTTGAGGAGCTAGATGCTTTTGGCCAACCCATCTCCTTTTTCTATAATGGAAAGGAGAAATATAAGACATTATTTGGTGCATCATTGACAGTATTGGCTTACATTTTCGTTTTACTTCTTTCTCTGACAATTATTAAGGCAGCACTTTACAAGGACGACATCCAGTTCAACTCAGCCCCAATATACCTCTCAGATCCTGGTCACCTTCCGCTCACAACTCAAGCTTTCCATCTTTCAATTCTCATTGATGATCCTACACATTCCTTTGATAACAGTATGCTAGGGATCCGAATCAGATGGGCCAATTATACAAGATTCCCAAATGGGACTTTAATAAGGGAGAAGAAATCCATCCCAATGAGGTTATGTACTATTGAAGACTATGCTGAATATCCAAAAGAATTCGAACTATATAGACTAAATGCTGCTCTTTGTGCTGTTCCTACTGAGATTCCTCTCGCTGGGGACTTCCTTTCTGACACATTTCAGTTCTTAGAAGTGTTGGCCGAAGAATGTGACCAAAGCATTCATGGGATATCTGGGATTACCTGCGCACCTAAGGACGATAGGGACCTTTATTTTAGCAAAAATAAGGTAAAACTCCAGATTTTTTTCAAGAATTATAACGTGAACCCCTCAAATCTCGACAAACCCTTCCATGATTTCATTGACAACATCTTCTACGTAATTAATCAAGGCCAACTCGCAAAATCAGTTGACATTCTTCTCAAAGAAGTTGAACTTACCTCCTATGAAAACTTCATTAATAGTGAGAAGGATATCGTCAGAAATACTTACACCCATGATGCAGCAGGCGAGGCTCAAATTTATGTGAATATGAAAGACCCGAATGAGTATTTATCAGTGCAATTTAGAAAAAGTTATGTTAAATTAAGCTACACCAGATCTCTAACTAAGCTCGTAGATCTAATTGCTCATTTTGGAGGTATCTGGGGCATTTTGTATAGCCTTGGAAGCCTGGCAGCCTCTACTCATAACAATTTAGAGTATCAAAAATCTATTGCAGATAGAATGTTCTGGTTTAGCAAAGAGAATCAATCCACAAAGAAAACTTCAGCTCCCTATAAGATTACTCCACAGAAAAAATCCAATGGAAGTGATCCCGAGAGCCATGAGAATTTGGATTTAATTTCTCAAGGTATTATCAGAAAACAGACTATTTTCAAATCGGTTATGTCTTATATATTCTCAAAGCTCTTCTGCTTTACAAGAGACAGCGAGAAAGCCAAGATAGCTCAGCAAACAGAAGGCCTTGAGCTGGCTAAGAAGAAAATTGACATTATGTATATCGTTAAGAAGCTTGAAGAATTCGAGAAGATGAAATATGTGCTATTTGATAAGAATCAAATCGCCCTCTTCGACTACATACCTCCGCCTATTGTAAAGACCATGGAAGTCCAGATTCAAAACAAAAAAACAAGGATGTCCCAACTGATGAATACTATGAAGCACTACGACCCTAAAAACGAATTGATGGAGAAGTACAAAACTCCAGAATCTATTCTGAGACTCTATGAGATCTACAGAGAAGCAAAAACGGGGAATGAAGTCTCTAGGAAGCTGGTAGAAATGCTGGGGTATAAGGCTCTGATAATTTTCAGGTTTTTAGACCATTCTAAGCCAAGCAATGCTACCAGAAAAACGAAACAGCTTCTTGGAATTCGTCGAGCTTTGAGGTATTAAAGTCTAGACTGCAAAGAATTCGAGAAAATAAACTTATTGCTGATAAGTGTACAACAGAAACTAAGACACCAGATCTTACATCCGAAGAGACTTTAGTCATGGAAGACCTGGAGAAAAATCAGATAAAGCTTGAAAATACAATGGAATGTGATAATTCTCAATTGAATCTTTTATCGCCTTACCAAGATGGTAAAAGAAGTCAGTCAGCTAATTCTCTCTCTAGGGAATCTGGAAGAAGTCTGGAAGCTGGTAGGGCTATTTTCTACACGATAGATAATAGGAATGTTTCATAGACTTCATAGAAGTGTTTTTACAATTTAGCTTTTTGTGTAAAACTAGAGGCTGAGGCATACTATATCAGCCTAGTTGGCAAAAAGAGTAACTTTTCTGATCAGATGTAAAAATTAAACAGGCATCTCTTATTTACACTGTGAGACTTTTCTAAAAGAATAATAAAAATAATTAAATTTAAGTAAATCAGCCAAGTGAAAATCTTCGAAAGAGTCCAACTATATGAGTAAAGTAACGATGTTAATTTATTTTCTTCGTCCAGAATACGCAAGACTTTACCATATTAAATTCACCCAAACATTATTTTTCACCAAAGAAGAGAAAAAAATGCGAGATAGCTCCCATCTCTACATTAAGAAACTCAAGAAAATCACCAAAGTCGAAGCAAACTTCTGCGACTACTCCAAGCCCAAGTCACCCAAGCACATCCAATTCCTTAACACTCTCAAGCGGTTTACGTCACTTAACAAAATCTTAAGTAACAACATTAAATGTTCCGAAGAAGGCTTAGACTATTTGTTAAAACTTCCACTCCGTTGTAAACATATAGTAGACTTCGAGCTGATAGGAGATTTTGATGGAGATAATATCAGCAATTTCAAGCACCTTAGGCATCTCCAGAGTCTTAGACTCTCCAAGATAAAATTAAGAGTGCAGCAACACGGTTCAAGTCCAGACAGTGACAGAAATACTCAGCCCATATTTGAGAAGATTTTCCTGAGCTTGAGCAAATTGGAGAGACTCAAGAGCCTCTCTTTGTCATTGTTTGAGCCATTTAGTCTCAGCATTAAGGCTATTACTAATTTTCTGACCTCCACCTCGCTAAAGAAAGTTCTAGAAGATGTAGAACTCAGCTTTTCGAGCTCCGATGACTCTGATTTCCAAGATACAGTAGGTCTATTTCAAGGGTTATCGGAATTAGTTCACTTGCGTTACCTAAAACTTGAACTTGTAGGGGTTTACAAGGGCTCTGAAGCACAATATGAGCAAATCAGGAACAGTATAAGAAAGATGGCTGATTTGCAAAAATTAAAATTAGACTTAGGAATGAGTTCGTGGGAAGGATATCAATACGGGCTGAGGATGATCTTGGGAGCGTTTATGAGTCTGGAGACCCTTGGAGACTTTCAGGTTCAGTTTGCTGATTCTCCTGATATAACGCACTTTTTCGGGGAAATTTCAATTATGTCAAACTTGAATAGTCTGTCCTTGGGATTATGTGATGTGGACTCTATGGACGACGGGTGGCTCTCTGTACTATCATCATCCCTAGGAAGGCTGGAAAAGTTATCCAGTTTAGAAATAGAAGTGGTTCCAAAAGGGATTTCAACCTTCCATTTAGAAGATTTTCTCAACAGTTTATCAAATCTAAAAGGTATAATAAATTTAAATCTTTCTATATTGGATGGTGAGGATATTCCCTTCGATGGTTCTGCCTTAGTAAAAAGTCTCACAAAGACAGTCAAGAAGCTCGAGAATCTTCAAAGTTTCTCATTAGTCACGCTTTCCGGTTTCAATAACATTCTCATCACAAATCTCGCTTCTCTTTCTGCACTCAACCAAGCAATAGGTCTCTTGAGCTCACTGAAACAATTGACTCTACATTTGAGTGTCAGCTTTGAATATGAAGAGAGCCAGAAATATCTGAATTCCTTTTCTAAGATGTTTGGAAAGTTAGTAAATTTAGAATCCTTGAATCTCTCGTTGACTATTGAGGGGGATTCCCAAGGGAGGGCTACTAAGCCCATTATCGAGAAGCTGAACAAACTCAAAAAATTGAAGGACTTATCCCTGAGAGTATATGATCCTAAATGGCTTTTGAAGAATAGAGATATTGATAATGTGGGCTACATGGTGAGGAGACTTACACAACTTGAGAGTTTGAGTGTTTTTCTTCACGGGAGTGCGGAGTATAATGCCAACAGATTCAGAAAAAAATTAAAAAGATTTAAATATCTGAAGAACTTGCATCTTCACTTTCGATAATTTGAAGTTTTTGAATATACTACATAGATCATATGAGATTCTCTTTGGAAAATGGTAAAGTGTACCTTTGAAAGGGATTTTATATGATTCAGTATTTTATATTTTGACTTTAAAAATCACTGTACAGTTCATTAATTCATAATAAATCTTTGATAATAAAAATTTTTCAAACTTAATCTCTACAGAAATATCGTTCCTTCAATTAATATCTTTAACAGTTGCATTAAAACCTTAGAAATTGTCTGATCTTGGTCTGTCTGTGTCCATCCTACAAGTGTTCTTTTGTTGAATGCTAAATTTAGCCCTTTGGGTAATCTTTGCAATCAAACAACCTTGCAATTCAGCTATCAATAATTTTGTGAACATTATTCTAAAGAGGGTCTCTTCAGGATTTATCTTCTGATGCTTTTGTTCACAATAACGTAATATCTAATTAGTCATCCAGCCTGAAATAATCATCAATGAGGACCTTCTGCCATTTATATTCACAATTTCATGTTCTTTGCCATCATTGTGCCGTGGGTCTTCTGATAATTTTTGTTATATCTTTACCGTGTATCCCATCCCACTTGGAGAGGAAATCAACTTTTCGAACCACTATATTTAGGAACTTTATCGAAATTCATATAAAGCATAACAATTCTAAAACATCCAATGCGAAGCAGTTTAATTTATACAGTACCCAATTTGTTCTTGAACCAGTTTTGGGTTTGATTACTCTATAACTCTCTTATCCCTCAAGTAGACCTCTTGATAGATCTCGTTACAACACGTTAAAAGTATAACACGATATAAAAATCAAATTATTACGTGTAAATGTCTAACTTATCACGATTTTCTTAAATACCTCAGAATTAATATTCTAAGATAAATAACCTTTCTCCATGTCTAACCCACAGAGGTCTCATAGTTCTAACGAAGAGGCCTCACCTCATCAAAGCCTAGTCATCATTGAGACTCCATACCAAATTGAACCAAAGGAAGAAAATGAAACTACTCCTATCAATATTGAGCTCCCAAGAACCTTTAACCTCAAGAAAACTCACGACTTTTCTATCAGATAGAAACAAACAACGGCATAGTATTTGTTCCTGCCGACAAACAAGACAATGAGCTTTCACACAGAAGGATAAGACTCAAGAGTTGCTATCAGATGGAAATTCTCCAAGTCAGGATCAAGAAGCCCTGTTTGACCCTGAAGTCCTCAACCCCGTAAGATGGAAAGACTCACTGGAAAAATACATTTCAGGTACTGGAATAGTCAAAAAGTACACTTTATTGTTATATCTTATGTGCGCTTTTAGTTTGACGGGTGTTTTACTGTTCTTTTCAAGTGAGCTTAGATATTGGGTGGGATATAGAGCTGAATTCTATGCACTCTTTATAGTTTTGGTGTATCTTGGAGTTGGAATTTATGGAATTGTCACTCTAAGGAAAATTGCAATAAATCATTTCAAAATATTTTTGAAATTGTTAGTTAAGTGGGCTATTGGCAATCAGTCTCAATAACGTTGTGTTGTGCTTAATCACTACTTGGGATTTCCCTCTCCAGATGACTGTTGTTTTCATGAGTGTATTTACAGTTTGTCTTGTTCATGCAGGGAATAGACTTCTTAATTCCCTTTCGAAACAAAATCAATTATAATTTTGTATTCACTTTGCAATAACAAAAATGTGAAGATTATTTGTTGACTATGAAAAGCAACTAACTAAGTTTTCCTAAATTCTATCTTTGTAGGATGAGTAAGAACATAAACATCAATTATTAATTCATTTCATGAAGAATTACGTATTGCCTTACTTCAAAGGATTATAGGCTTCCACCTCTGAGTCTCAAGAGAGAATAGATTGTAGACTCCTTTTGAATATTGTAGTCAGAGATGGTTCTTCCATCTTCCAGGCCTTTTCCTGCAAACACCAATCTAAGTTGATCTGAGGGAATTCCTTCTTTCTCCTGAATCTTAGCTTTGACATTCTCACTAGTATCACTTGGCTCAACTTCAAGAGAGGTTGTCCTTCCATTGACATTCTTCATGAAAATCTGCATACCTCCTCTCATTCTAAGTACCAAGTAAATAGTGGATTCCTTTTGAACATTATAATCAGAGAGGGTCTTTCCATTTTCGAGATCCTTTCCAGCAAAAGATGAATCTTTGCAGATTAGCTGGAATACCTTCTTTCTCTCTTATCTTCTCTTTGAGTTGTTCAATACTTGTAGAGGATTCAACATCTAATGTCATACTTCTTCCATTCAAAGTCTTGACAAATATCTGCATTCCTCCTCTTAGTCTCAAGACCAAATGAATAGTAGACTCCTTCTGAATGTTATAGTCACTGACAGTTCTGTTATCTTCAAGGCATTTACCAGCGAAGATGAGTCTTTGTTGATCAGCAGGGATACCTTCCTTTACTCTGATCTTTTCTTTGACTGATCCTATGGTTTCAGATGGTTCAACATCGATAGTTATGGATCTTCCAGTTAGAGTTTTGATAAAGACTTGTCTTTGATTCTTATTAGAATTGCTCATTTGTAATGTAAATTGTTGTTGTAATTTTGAGTTATTGTTTGAGTATGAAGTGTAAAGTTGAGTATTTGTAATGGATTGAGCGGACTCATTCTGAGGATTAGTAGAGGAAACCTGATTAAAGTACCAAATTAGGTCTGTTAACAAAAAAATCAAATAAGGTACGCTTATCAATTTGATCAGATGATCTCAGAAAAAATTGATTTTTGATAATTGAATAAATGAGTCTTCCAAGGGCAATTCAAGATATATGCTTAGACTAAGGCCTGCTAGATTTCGAGGAGAATAATGTACCTATACTCTAGAAAACCAAAATATAATTTATTATTATTATTGATCACTGTGACGACATCATGACGTCATCACAATGTTTNAATGCTCATACTGTGATACTTTGTATATAAAATATTTTTTCCGTTACATATTTTTACAAGATCCACGAATCGTACAATGCAATTTTGCTTGTGAAATGCAAATTTTGCTCAAAATTTTTGAGTTCGGACT
>Ga0065720_1019057_pt1 | contig 40983 bp, 38 predicted proteins | sample Thericmetagenome_FD_59107 | JGI IMG/M metagenome (GOLD analysis project Ga0065720, IMG submission 59107) | Thermophilic microbial communities from the Joint Bioenergy Institute, California, USA of rice/straw/compost enrichment - eDNA_2 v2... | ecosystem: Engineered > Solid waste > Grass >... | reverse complement strand
GACGAGGACGGTCCATCTGGCGGCTATGATAGTTGGGGGAAGGGGGGCAGAGGACGCAGGGGAGAGGGGTATGGGCGGCGGTCGAGGAGGGGTTGGTGATGGATCGTTGAGAGCCTTTATCATCGGGGTTCTTCGCGCGGCGTTTGGCGTTTGTGGGAGTATAATAAAAAGCTGGGACGGAAGAACAAAGACTTGGTTTTCTTGATTGTAACCGTGGCAAACTGGCATCTCTATCCAACTGTCATTCCTCACCTTCACGGGCTTATTCATTCCAGAATCTCAGAGCTCTCTCGCTGGCTGTCCCATCCGGACTCCTAGGTCCCAGAATAAACCTCCGCAGCAGCAGCGACCTCATCATCCCACTTCCCAACCGGCGGCGACAGCGGGATATCCGCCATACTCGTCGCTTTCCCTGGGCTTGGTTTCGCAGGCCACGTCACCTCAAGTTTCTTAGGTACTCCTGAGGTCGATGGCAAAGCAGGGAAGTCTTCCGGCTTAAGTTCGGGGTTCTTATCCTTCTGATCCATCTTCTGGTCAGCAGCACTCTCGCACTGGGTTTGCCCCCGGTCGCGCCAGTGCCGCCTTTCTTCCCTCTCACGTTCTCGTTCAGGGTATGCTTCAAAGAGGGTGCGACCGCCGCGACCCCCTCCGCGGCCACGCCCTCCCCTTCCTCGGCCTGACATCCCTCCTCGGCCAAAGCTATCTCCGTCTTCTTGATCATTAGACTCCGCAGCAAATCTGCTTGCTCCCATCCCTTTATACCCCTTTACCCCCCCAGCCGCGCTCCTAAATCCCCTATCCGGCTCGTCGTGACTCTCCCCCGTCCAACCTCCCCTCTCCTTCAAAACCCTCAATTTCCTCTCCCTGTTGCGTTCTCTTTCCTCCTCAAGTCTCTTCCTCTCCTCTTCTTCCCTCTTCCTCCTCTCTTCAGCAGCCTTCCTTCTCTTGAGATCCTCTTCAATACTCTTCGCGATCGCGGCCTGGTGCTCACTCTCATCACGCTGCGCCTGCTCGAAGCGGCGCTCCTTCTCGGCAGCAAGGAGACGCATTTTTTCAATGCGGGCGGTGAGCTCGGCTTCGGTGAGTTTGGGACGGGGATTCGCGCCGGAGGTGAGTCGCGTTGAGCTAGAAACGGAGGAGGTGTTTTGGCCTGTGCTGGAGCGCTTTGGTTTTGGGGTGGATGAAGATGGAGTCGGTGTTGTTGAGGAATCTGTGGTTGAATTGCCATTGTCTGTGTTGTTATTGTGAGTAGATTTGTGGCTTTTGTTGTTGTGCTTGGAGTGGTTGGTCGAACGAGGAGGCTTCTCTGCCCCTCCTCCTCTTCCACGGGGGTTATGTCGCGAGTGGGCTAACGACTTTGCCGGCGCTGCCGGTTTCTCTTCCTGCGCCATTGCAGCTTGCTTTTCTGTCTGCTCGTTCGTCTGCGCATCCCGAGCCGGCGTCACTGCAGGCGCTGGACTTGGAGTGTCGCTGATAACAACTGGCACGGCAAGCGCCTCGTCGACGGGCTCGATGTCGTCGGCGAACAGGTCGTCGTCGGTTCGGCCGCCGAATTGGTCGTCCATTATGTAACACTTGAAACAATAAGTATATAGTTAAAATTTTTGTTGGAAAAAATAAAAGGCAAGGCGAAAGTCTAAGTAGAAGAAACTGGTGAGATGAAGGTGTCCCGTCGAGGTCAAGCCGGCTGATGAGAGGTGTTGAGCTCAACAGATGTGCTACCCCGCCCCCAATTGGTTGCGCTGCGGGGCAATTGCACAGGCAACCGCGGCTGTGGGGGCGCATAAGAGGTGGGGTAGTATGGCAGCTGGGTACTAAGGTGCAGTTGATAACAGTTGTCTGACAGCTGGCTGATGTCATTCGGGGGCAACAAAGCAGTGAAAAGGGGGTTTGTAAAAACTAGTTTTCTTAAGGTTTGTCAACATTGTAATGTTCATCTTCACATGTAGCGTAAGACCTGTTCTGTGATGCAATCGAATGACCACATGCTCTCTTCTTCACACTCGATATGCTTTCATGAACTTTGAACAATGACAGCTTAGGTAAAGTGATGGTGTTTTAGAGGCATTTCTTGGCCGACAACGACGAGGTTACATTCCAAGTGTCGGGCTGCCTTGGGGCTGACTTGTGCCCGCATTATGCCTTGTTGCTGTCTTTGTTACTCGAGCCTCTGATAGAGGCTTCTTAGATCATACAGCACTAAATGATCTGTTTCCAAGAAAAATCTTTGCTCTCTAGTTATCCTCTACAATTACTATCATTCTGTAACAGTTCGACTCCCTGAAAACTGTTCTATTACTGAGGTGAAAATTACATATGAGCTCTGATGGTAATTCATCTCCTTCGTTCCACACCATGAGCGGCCCCAACAATATCTCAGAGATATCCATCAGACGCCTCGTAACCCCTATCAATTTCACCTCTGACAGATTTTAAGCGAGACTGAGCACACTTTCCACATGCGAACTGTCAATGTTGAAAACTTTCATCCTGCCAATACCTACTTGCCAGGATTTATTGAACAAGAGGACTAGTTGAAAGATGGATATGACCGCTGCTATGGACATCTTCTCAACGATGACATAGGCTCAAATTTTAGTGCCGTGGTGTCATGTGTTACAATAGGAACTTGAGTTCTCTGGGCAAACAATGCGGATACATGGCTAATTATCTATGATCTCGTACTATTTGCAGGGGTGATGTGTATGCCTGGAAGCCACACGACAGTTCCCTCTAAACACCCAAAAGAAGACATTCTCCCTTTGTTCCTAATTTCCGATCAAATCGTCCACCTAAGTCCTCGGTTTGAAAGTGTGCAACCAACTGTCTGTCCTAGGCGCATCAGCCCAGGAAACTTCCTTATTGTTTTGCGGCGTTAGCTTGGGATCGGGGAACAAGAATTCTGTTTTAATTAACCAAGCCTCAGAGCAGTTACGAGATGTTGAAGCTATCCCCGTACTGATCTGGCCGTCAATGGTAAACCCCCAATGATATGCCAGCATCCCTGGTGGCCAGGTTTTGGCTGCTTATGTGCCTCTCTGCCGTTGGATGCAGAGAGCCAATTGCCGGTTGAGGGCATTCATTCTCATGACAGGTTAGACTGCACAGAATTCCACAAGTAATCTACTCTGCAATAAAAGCTAGCTACAGCCTTTCACATTCATGCACTGAACATGTCTGTACTCTTGACTGGTGTCTAAGTTGCATTCTTCACATCCTAGTTTCCTTTAGCGATTATATCGGGTCAGGAGGGAAATGATGCCTCTCGTGACCATGGAACTGAGGTTTCAGTGCCGCGCCTCAGCTGGTCTAATGTAAATCCTGTTTGTTTCGGCAAATGAGCTAATACTTCTTTGTTGCTTTGTCCACATACTGGTCCCAATTTAGTCAAAATCCAGTTTGTGTCCATCAGCAGAACCTTCTTACTAAGATCTCCTCCGCACCATCCAGCTCTTCCAGCTAATCAACCATATTTTCCTTGATCATGCATGTATTGCTTCATGTCAAGTAACTTCAGCCATTAGCAAAGCCACTTTTTGTCTCTTTGTCACAGTCAGTGCATATGGGTATGATTGACCAGATGCCCAACTTAGAGTTACATCCCCCATTCTCCTCACTCACGCAATCTTGTCTCGTTCCCTTTTATTAGCTTCGACCATCAAGAATTTCATAGGATTTAAGTTTCCCATTCACTGGTCTACCAAATCTTCTATCTACACTGCGACTATACGTCGGCAAGTTATCACATGATGGGCGATGGGATTTCATGCTGATTTCTCCGGTTTGTTGGTACTTGTCAAGACATTAGAAATGACAATATTTTAGCCCTCTAATTGCCGCAAAGATTGAGGAGGGCCACACTCGGATCATGGTCCGAAACCACATCATCATACGCAGCCCAGGCATTAACATGGACATGTTCGAACTTGACCGATCTGGTCTTAGCAATGGCCGGGCTGACATACATGTGGTCGAGGGCCTGGGCGTTCATGTCGTATGCGCTGTTCCTCTGTTAGCAGGTGATTACTGAGAGGGCGGAGTTGAGAAAACTCACTAAGTGTATCTCTCATTGGCAGGGATGCCAGCAACCTCGTCAAGGTCAACCATCTTTGAGACAGATGAGAATCTCTTCATAGGCTGGACAAAAGCAAACTCGTTGAAATCGCCAGCAGCGATGACATTTGCAGAGGGGTCGAGAGCCAAGATCTTGGAGATGAATGTCTACCTCGCGTCAGATATCGTACATAGCACAACCCAGTGGGATATACTCACCCCTGTAACATTAGCCTGCGTAATCCTAACATTAAGCGCCCCATTGATCGGCGGCCGAATGTCCCCATGCAACGAGGTGCCACCGCCTTTGCTGCTCCAGTGCACATTCACCGTGTAGAAAGGCTTCTTGGCCTTCTTCGCAGTCCAGGCGGCAGCGAGCGGCTTCCGGCTACCCTTCCAAGCATCACTTGCAGGCTCAATCCGGCCGGGATTGAACGACAGCGACGGGCCGGTCACTGTAGAACCTTTGCTCTTGGTCGCGGGAACGACCTGCGTTGCGTCGTTGGCGCCGCCTTGGTTGGGCTTGTACAAGCTGATTACATCCGGTCGGTAGAGGTATGCCTGGCGGATGTTGCCGCCTGGCTGACCGCCGTCGAGGTTACCAGGCGCAGGATCAACGCTGGCGAAGGAGTACTTGACCTTGCTGAGCTCGTAGATCGCATTAGTCAGGGCAGTGAGGGTGGCATTGGCAGACACGACACCATCATCGGTCGGTCCACTGTCGTCTTGCACTTCCTGGATGAAGATGAGGTCCGGTGTGTGCAGGTAGTTGACCAGATGAGCTGCGACTTTGGGCAGATGTGCAGACGTCGGGGCAAGGTTCTGAACGTTGTAGCTGCCGACGGTGATGGCGTTACATTGGCCGCGGCTGCGAAGGGAGGTAGGCGATGCGGCGACGGAGGCATTGACCTTGACCTTGACGGCGGTGAGGGGGAGGATGGAGTAGAATCCGTAGGCCTGCTGCACTACGCCAATGATGTCTTCTAGCTGGTCGCCCATTTTCGAGGTGGTGGGGTTTTTTGTGCCATCAAGGGGCGAACCAATGATGATAGCCTCTGGATTGGAGTCTGCTGCTGTTAGCCAGGACGTTATTGAAACAAGGACTCTTTTTCTCACCTTTATTGGTCATAGTCAAGCCTCCATGGGAGTTCTTGCCAGATACGACCCAGTCACCGTAAACCCAAGTGTCGCCGTACTTGTTCGGGGTCTTGATGACCTTCGGCTTCCTAACGGTGACCAGCTCGCCGCTCAAGCTCTCCCAGAAGTCCAAGCCATACTTGGACGGCTGGAGGACAGGATTGACTTCGGAGATGTTGGCTACAGCATTAGGAACGCTGTAGATGTCGCCCCTGTCGAGACTGCTGTACTGGACGGTTGGAGGGGAGAATGTGTCCTTCCCAATGATCAATGGCTTGACGGTGTTGTTAGAGGACAACACCTGAACGTTTTTAGGCGAAGTGATCTCAGTCAAGTAAATGTAGCTCTCGCTAGAGCGATACTCAGACACTTTGCCGTCCATAGATATGATATCGCCGACAGACAACTTGGCACCGACACTACTGCTGTAGACATAGATGGCCTCTGACGTGGCAGGGTCTCGGTCCGGTGTCGTCGAGCGAATCCAGATGCCGCTGGGCCCTTTGGCAATTAGCAGGCCGGTCACATTGGTGACTGTCTGTCCAGCGTAGGGAGAGATGAACCTGTTGCCGTTGATCTCGGCGATCGTCAGAGCAACGGCCAGTGACTGCAGGCTGGCAAGGGCCCAGACGAGCGCCCTCATTGTTGGCTTCATGACGGCTGTCTAAATGCGCTGAACGGGATGATGCAACGTAACGGTTCCTGAGCGACGTCCATTACTGCAGCGCGGAACGGCGATATGTATAAGAGCAAGTATAACGCAAGGTAGCCAGGAATTTCCCCACATGCAATGGCAAGCGCCAACATACAGTCAACTCCATGCCTCATCAATAGGCCTCTCATCAAACATGCTGATCCTACCTCTGGGTGGGCGGAGGGCAAATGGTGCCCGGACATTGCATCTGTTATCTTAAACAGGCGAGCAGGCGGCCGAACAGAGAAACCAGGGGCGCGTTTTCAGGGTAAGCACTCTGACTGGCTGAGTATGTTTGAGCGTTTACAAGAAAGACCTGCCTTTAACAGACAGGTGGGGCAGGGCCAAGTTCACCACAGCATTGCGCCGGCGGGTACCGCGTCGCCTGCCTGCCGTTTCGATGCAAGGCGCGCATCCACTGCTGCGGGGTGATGCAAAGGCGATGTGTGCGACGTTGTCACTGCTGCGACGTCAAAGATAAAGTCACGTTCCTAGAGGCTCATCGTCGATTGGCATGCGTAATGCATGGATACGATCCCGCATTGTCGACGGAAATGACGTCCTGATAACTCGGCACTCGACAGTCGGCACGACAAAAAATCAGGATCTGTCAGGATTCGCCCATGTATATATGGGCCAGCGACGACGGTGATTCTGGTGATGTTTACTGATGGTTCAAGCCTGACCCTGCATGCATGGATGATCTTCGTCGCGGTCTCTCGGAAATGTCATGCCCACTCCGGACCCACATTACAACTCGCCGATGACCGACATCCTTCGTCACGACACCGAGATCGAGAGCAACTCTGTGTATGCTGAGGGGCACTCTAACACCAACAGAACTCCGTTACTGCCAGGGGCAATGGTTCACTGGCAGTTGACCAATTCCCTCAATCCATGGCCCTGTGATCTTCAAGGACATGTCTGCGTTCATTGGCACCTGATGGGATGTCGTCCAGCAAGACGGGTTTGCCGAAGTTCAGCATGGTGTCTGTTACGTCAAGGAGTTGACTGGATAAGAATGGTGGATGAAGAGATTCTTGCTCGAGTTTGACGGAAAGAGGGGAAGGAGTAGTTGCCGGAATTGCCATCGGTAGGCTGTTGTCTGCCTGGACGGTCAGGTACCAGTAGTCTTTCCGCTCTCAACTCAGATGGAAGGCACAAATGTGGCCTCGATGCAGTTCATCGTCGGACAGTCAAGATTATGTGGCATCCGGCCTCTGCCTCGGATGCTTGTGGACCTATAAACAGATCTTTCCAGCTTTTGTGTCGTGTCTTGTCTCGCAGCAGAGCCCCCGAGCGCCCTTGGTTTACTCATACACCAACCATGGACGGTATCTACGATAACGGGCTCGATGACTTCGGTAAGCCACCCTCTGCTGGTGTTTATCCATCCAAACTCCCGCTTACTTGACGAAGACCGCGATCTCCTTGGTCATAACGCACTGCAGCTGCCCCATCGGATCCAACACTTCAACCATCTCCCAAACCAGCAAAACCCCATCAATTACTTCCCTTCACCGAGAGCTCCCAATTCATGCGAGCTAACGGACGGATACGGCATCAACTACGAGAATGTTCTGCTTCCATATCCTCTTCCTCATTCCCAACCTGTTTACCAGCATGTCTTCCCAGCCTCCCCTCAGCTGACTGCGCACAGGGGGCAAAATAGATACGTGGAGGACAGAAGGCAGAGTTTCAGCTACCCCGTTCCACAAGCAGCCTTCCAACAAACACCTCCAAGCTCAAGTCACTTCACAAGAACTGAAACTGCCCAACACCGCGGCCTGCTGACTGGCTCAGATGTATACGAACCAGGTCCAAGAAGCAGTTCTGCTCTGTCATCCAACTTTCAGTTACCGGCAAGCTCCAGTCCAACCACAAGAATAAGTCCTAAGAAGAAGCTCTCTGTTCCTGCGACAAGCAAATCCAAGCCCTTGGAGTCATCAGCCACCTTTCCATCCTGTCAGGCTCAAGGCAGCTCCCTGTCCAATACACCTGTCATTCATGGCATTCCCCTTGTCAGTTTGCGTCAGGCTCTGCCAGAGAAGTTCCGAGCCATCTTTCCTTTCGAACTATTTAATGCCGTCCAGTCGAAGTGCTTCAGCGCAGTCTACGAGACCAATGACAACGTCGTAATCGCTGCCCCAACAGGTAGTGGCAAGACTGCCATCCTGGAGTTGGCTATCTGCAAGCTCGCGCTTGACCGAGGCTCACAAAATTTCAAAATTGTCTACCAAGCTCCAACCAAAGCCCTCTGTTCTGAGAAAGCGCGCGACTGGGAGAAGAAGTTTGCCCATATGAACTTGAAGTGCGCCGAGCTGACCGGGGACACGTCCCATGCCGAGATGAAGCGAGTGAGTGATGCTTCCATCATCGTGACCACTCCAGAGAAATGGGATTCTGTCACTCGGAAGTGGCAAGACCACCAGAAGCTCCTCCAGATGGTGGAGTTGTTTCTGATCGACGAAGTCCACATCCTCAAGGACGTTCGTGGGGCAACCCTTGAAGCCGTCGTCTCACGGATGAAGACAATCGGAGCGAACGTCCGCTTTATTGCTCTCAGCGCTACCGTCCCCAACTCTGAGGACATCGCCCAGTGGCTTGGCCGAAACAACACCAACCAGCAGCTTCCCGCCCATAGAGAGGTCTTTAGGGAAGAGTTTCGCCCCGTGAAGCTGCAGAAGTTCGTATACGGATTTGACCACAACGGAAACGATTTCACCTTTGACAAATTTCTGGACCAGAAGCTTCCTAGTCTGCTTTCCCGCCATTCTCAGCGGAAGCCCATCCTCATCTTTTGCTTTACCAGAAAGTCTTGCGAAACTACGGCTACCATGCTCGCTGACTACGCAGCCAGCAGATCTGACAGCACTCCAGTGTGGCCCATACCGAATCAGAGAATTCCGGTCATCAGCAAAGAGCTCCAGGAGATCATTCACTTTGGAGTAGCATTTCATCATGCTGGCTTGGACTCTCAGGATCGGACAATTATCGAGAAGAATTTCCTAAAGGGTCAGATCGGGGTTATTTGTTGCACATCTACCCTGGCAGTTGGTATCAACCTTCCTTGCCACACCGTCGTGTTGAAGGGCACTGTGTGCTTTGCCGATGAAAAGCTGGAGGAGTATTCGGACTTGGAGGTCATGCAGATGCTCGGACGAGCTGGTCGTCCTCAGTTTGATGATAGTGCCACAGCTATCATCCTCACACGGAATACCAACAGGCAGCGCTACGAAAAGATGGTCTCGGGCCATGAGATCCTCGAGAGCACACTACACCTGCATCTTATCGAGCACCTAAACTCCGAGATTTGCCTTGGCACCATCAACAGCCTCGAATCCGCCAAAATCTGGCTTTCCGGTACCTTTCTGAGCGTTAGACTGAGGAAGAACCCCAAGTACTATCAGCTCACAGGCAGCACCACGAGTCCTTCTCAGATCGATGAAAATCTCGAGAAGATTTGTGAAAGGGACATCAGGCAACTTCAGGATGCCAAAATGGTTACTGATGGCGACATCTTCTGGTGCACTGAATATGGCCGTGCCATGTCCAAGTATATGGTCGAGTTCAACACCATGAAACTGCTGTTACAGATCCCTCGTGCGGCCAGCATGGAAGTGTTGGTAAGTGCGCCAGTGCATGCTGCAAAGACCCTGAAGACTAATTGAGCAGATCACTGTTCTTTCCCAGGCCACGGAGTTCAAAGACTTCCGCTTCAAGCCAAACGAACGGGCACTATTCCGCGAGGTCAATCAGTCTCCCCTCATCCTGTACCCAATCAAAGAGAACGTGACCCAGCTCTGGCACAAGATCTCGCTCATGCTCCAAGCTCACCTCGGATGCGTTCAATATCCTGACTCCGTAGAGTTTTCTAAAATCAGACGCCAGCTCCATGCTGAAAGGCGGGCCGTGTTTGAGAGGCTGGGTCGCCTTGTTCGCGCCGTTATCGACTGCAAGGGTTATGATCGCGATGCTATCGGAACGAGAAATGCCCTTGAGCTCGCCAGAGCCCTGGCTGCTGAGTCCTGGGAGGGACGAGCTACCCAATTAATTCAGGTTCCCCAAATTGGGCCCGTCGGCATGCGCAAGCTGGCAAGCAGGGGCATCCGCAGCGTCCTGGAACTTGCTGACAAGGATTACGACGAGATTGAGCGCCTGATGTCTCGTCAACCACCGTTCGGCAAGGACATGAAGGCCCACCTTGACAAGTTCCCCCGTCTTGACATGGACCTTGAGGTCGTTGACCGCAAAGTTGTCTCCAATGATCAGGAACCCGTCTTGATCGAGGTCAAAGCCACCCTTCGCTATCTCAATCGCAAGGGGCCTCCCACCTGGTTAAACCGATGGCCAGCGCTAACCTTTTTCGTTGAAGCTGGCAAAGGAGTGTTGGCTTTCTTCTGGCGCGGGAGCATGAAAAAACTCAACCCACAGAGCGGTCATGAGCTGCGGTTTGCTGTCGGGCTTCATGAGCCACAAGATCGCGTCATCTGCTACTTTACCTGTGAGGAGATCGTTGGCACGATTGTGTCCAAGACTCTCCAACATAATGTCCCGGCTTCAGTATTCCCGACACGTCTATCCCGATACGACACGACCCCACGCCGACGCAGTTATGTCGATGAGATAGATGATCCAGACAATGATGGTCTCGATGATGCTGACCTGATAATGGCTGAGGAGAGGGCAATGGCTTTGGTGTCAAAGAGACAACCACCCGAGCAGGGTTGTGAGTCTGTGGAAGAAGAGTATCCCCCTGTTGAGAAGGTCCTCAACCGTTCAAGCAGCCGCAACCAGCCAATTACGAGAGTGCTCGATGATCACTGGTCTTATCCCCACGACACCGACGAGGACAAGGACAACATGACCGTGGAATATCGGGAGCCCGTGAAATTGCCTAACGGCAAGTGGCAGTGCAATCATCCTTGCAGTGGAGGCACTTACACAAAGTCTGGAAGACCTTGCACTCATAAGTGTTGTAAGGAGGGACTGGACAAACCACGGCGGCGTCCGTTTCAGCACTCAAAGAGAAAAAGATCAGATTCTAACACCAAAAAGTCTGCTCCTGTTGACTCCAATGAGTCTCCGCTTTCTCAACTCTGCATCAAGCAGGCATTCGAGCGTGCCCTGTCCACAACTGAGGATTTCCAGGCCAAACGGGTCAAGGCGAACTACCCGGCTCCATCAAACCTGGCCAAACCATTTCCCCCGCAGTTCTTTACATGGACCATTGCGAACTGCAGGTCATTTAACGAGAAAGAATTCAAAAAATCGGAAGCGGATTGCATCGACCTTTCCTGGACCGACGATGAAGATGATCTGCTCGCCATTGCCATTGGCAATGGATTGCACACGCCGACGGAAACCAAAACGATGACCTCAGCCGCAAGCAACGCCCATCGAGCAGCAGATGTTGTTAACCAGAAGACTGGAAAGAGTCCAGTAGATAAACGGACCAAGGATGTATCATCTGTTGAGCTGGATCCAGATTGGTTTGATGATGACCTCGAGTCGCTTTTCGGTGACGAAGTTTCCCGCTTTGAGGGGCCCAGGTCAACCGGAAGCGCACTCACCTCAAAGACAAAGGCCGATTTCACACTGCATGACAAAATCACCTGCAATACGACTGAGAGGCACGGGGGCTTTCCCTCTGTTCCCCAGGGGTGCTCCAAGACAGACTTGCTGCCTGGTAGTCACACGCAGGGAGCCTCGCATCCTCAAGCACGTAGCATCCCCTCCGAGGAAACGAGCGACGAAATCAAAGTCGGCAGCTTCATTTTTTGTCAGGCATCTCTGGAGCAAGATTCTCTTGAGCAGCAGATCGCTCCAGCCACGAGTGATGAGCCAGCCTGGTTAGCTGAGTTTGATCCTGAGCTTGTGGACATGTTTAGGGGGTATGTGACATTTGTGGATTAGTTGCATGTCATGTGCTATTTGCATCTTGCATTCGAGCAAACTAGCTATGCTATAATTGCTATCTGAGTGCATAAGATTGAGAAATGGAGGACAGGACACAATTTGCCGTGAGATCTGGACTCTCGATGCTACTTCATTTCATGTTTTATGTTTTGGAGCCAGATGAGACTTTGTCGGCGATGTGAATGTTAAGTGAGCTCTGTGGCCAATGGAAGCTTGGGCATTGGCGTTTGATGAAGGGTAAGGGCACGCAGTCAGTGTCCGAGGACAAAACTCCAGCCTGTAGCTCGAGGTTGGTAATGGCTCGGCGGCTGCCCCACAGAGAATGAAGTGACCAATAGGAAGGTTCAAAGTGGGTCGATAGGCGGACCGATGGAAAAGCGCAATTATCGAAGTCGGAGAACTGTGACGCACTGCGGCAGCTGTGAGAAACTCCTCAACAAAACCCAAACAGGTAAATGGCAGAAGGAGAGGCGGACTGACAGCTTCGCATATAAATATGTATACAAAATCACCCATCTTCAGAGCCATGACGAGGACTCTCCAACTAGCAATAAAACCAGTTGTCAACCAACGACTGGTGACCGCAGTCAATCCCATACCCTACTGTGTGAAGACCCCAGTCCCTCAGGTTTTTCAACCTGGCCACTACCTCCGAAACCATCTCAGGAGGTTGTGGAATCGTCACACTGTTCGTGTTAGACATCGCCCAGAGCAGAACCGCTTCAGCTGGATACTGTGTCATTACACGAAACCCTCACTGGGAGTCCACATCGTGATCTAGACTCAAAAAGTTCTCTCCTAATTCAGACAAGACTGTAATAGTGCATATTCTCCTTGAAGTTCACCGATAAGTCTAAGTGACGTGCGCTTTTTGCTGTTCGCAGGATCTCACTGCCAATTTGGTCGTTGGAAAGCTCCCAATTATAACTTATTGGGCTCCTAATGCACAACCCTCATATATAACTAAAGACTCTGCCGTAGCTCTGGGTACAAGTTCACGTCAGCTATCTTATGCCCCTTTTCCAGCCTCCTCAGGGAACCTTCACAAAGAGCTATGCAGTCACCATTATGCACACTGTGCATCTAAAACCACTCCTTTTGAAGGCTATCGCTTCTCGTACTTACTCCTCTCGCTCTTTCCTCCTTCTCTTGTTCCTGCCTGAGTCCTTATCCTTATTCTTAGACACCGCGACGTAGCTATACCGAGTCCTGCTACCACTTCCACTGACAAAGGCGTGATTCGGGGATTAACCGAATTTACAAGTTGTCGTCTGGGTTCGGATTGTCCGTGATCTACTCCTATTTTCTGCCTTTGTCGGAGTGGGACAGTTCAGTTGGGTGTAAGTGTTCGGCGTGTGAAATTGTGGGTGTTTATGTGAGAGAACGTGAGAAGTGAGAATATGTGGAAGTTAGTGATATCGCAGACCGGTGGTATTCCAAAAGTGATTGAAGGAATGGCGACTAAGTGCAGTGATGGCAACTTAGTTATTTTGGGTGATGAGAGTAGCTACATTCGTAAATGGTAGAGGAATTGACTGTGTGGACAAAGGTGTTTGCTGATATTACATGACCTGTTGAGTCTTCTTATATCTGTTCATAAAGTTGAGAAGAGATGAAGTATGATAACAGGCTCAGTTGGCAGATCTTGTGGATGCAGCTCAACATGGTCGAGGAAACTAGACAAAACGATTGCATTTGGCTCGCCAATGCCGTTATATACACCCATTTGCTACTGTTGGTCTTTGATACTTTCAACTGGCATGTCCGGTTCTGATGTCAAGGAGATGCTGGACAAATGATTGTGAGTTACGAAAGATGGGTGGTAAAGTTCAATTAAGCATTTGCATAACAAATAAAACCTCTCTACATGAATCTATTATATTTTGCAGCTAGAAGGAATGATCATACCAGGTTTTAACTGTACGGTCTTCGTAGGCCGATTAAGGATTCGGATGGCAATACACCTGTCACATGAACACGGCAGTCCAAGAAGAAATAACCTTGACAGCCAACATATAGAACACTGATGACACAAGAGCCAAAAAGGGCAAAGGCATATTTGATTAGTAGAGCTCGGAAAATATAAGGGGTAGCAAGGATGAGTTAGATAACCTTGCCACGATAAGAAAAACCCCTGAAGGTCCCAGGAGACCGCGAGGTACTCACTAGGGCAAAGGGATTCTATAAAGGGAGCTATTGGGCACGATGAAGAGTTTCTCTTGGTTTTCCTCTCCCCAACACAAGGACACTGAGGACCAAGAAAGATTATTACACGTAGTAATTGACTTCGCTGTACGCCCCACATCGTCGGTGGCCATCATCTAACCCATCTGACCCATTGTCAATCCCTGCCTGCACCAGACCAAGTCACCCGTTACAACACCCGAGGATAGCCCGCTTACTCTCGGCCAACTACCACCATCCAAATTTGCTATTCTACTCGGTACCAAATTTTATCAAAGCGGCTATGTGTGCGTTGCCTACTTTCGATGCTAGTCGCACGTGATAAATTCTACCCTCCCTTCTACTTACAGCGTGTATAGCTCAGTTCCTAACATAGCATCTTGATTATCAAACTCCCAAAGAGGAAAGCATAGCTGGAGACCCAGAGATTGACCGTTACTCTTCTAGTCACAGGGTTCGGTCTCAATATCTCCAGGCTTACCTTCCTATGGGTTCAATGTGGGTAACACAGCTTTACAGAGAATCAGTTTGGGGGTCTTTTACAACATACCGCCCAGACTTATCTGCAACTAATACGGGGTAAGTCTCACAGCAGTCTGGAAGTGACGGTGACAGCTCTAGAGGGTTGCGAAGCTTAGACTATCTTCACTGGCATGCATGACGGATTTCTCATTTACAATTGTTCCAGTTCTTCTCGTTGTTCTGTCACTTGATTGTACTAATAGTATTATCAATGCATAATTCCCTTTTGAAGCTCAGTTCACATGGCTACAGTTTTGCATCTCTCAGGTTGTAACCCTTTTTAAGCATCTGTCAAGTAGTACAAGGAGAAAGATCATGACAGGCGCCTGGCGCCCCTCCTAGGGCTAATACGGTCTTTTACACAGAGCGCAACCTATCTAGCGCTCTGAATTTGTCTAAATTAGTTTCTGCTGTGGCGTTACCCCAGATGCGGTGTCAGATGCAGGTCATGGGGGGGTTGGGAGCGGTTCTAATAGGCAAGAAAAGCAAGGCTTTGGGAGAATGAAGTGCACACACCTTCCTGGGCGACTGATATTGGGCTTACATGCTCGTTTTCACATTTCGTCCTTTATGGGGCAACTTAGCCGATTAGGTTAAGCACATTCGGCAAAAAGCGACATGCAAGCAGCTGAGCCGTAGCCCCCTCGTCCATTCAGCCTCATGCGCCCTAACAAACTATCCTAGCTAACTTGACCTATCGTAGCATTTTGCCACATTCGTGCCTCAGGCTCAATAACCATGTCGTGCTAGAGTCATCCTTGGCTCATAGGCTGACATGAACCATGTAAAGAAAGATAAAGAAGGAGCAATGCTTTTGGTAATTGTCCCCTATGTGCTGAAAGATTGTCACTAAGAGGTCCAATAAAATTGTCGATAAGAGTACTAGGGTGCGACCAGCATGATCAGTAAGCTAGCGATATCATAAGCTGCTCTCTATATTTATTGAATGCTCCTCACTCCTTTCTTTCCTATCACTCTCCCCTACTACCTCTTGAATGACAACAATCGCTTTGACAACACTGTATGTCGTACTTTATTGCAAAGCCCTGTTGTACCAAGCAACTCGATCGTCATGTGGTTTCCTTCTATCGATATCTGCAAACGGCAGTACGAAAGCCAGCTGAATTGTACTATTGTTTGGTCCCACTATTTGACTGAAATCACTGCAGTTGGCAACATCACTCGTGGTAACTTTGAAGGACTAGTAGACATTGCGGGTATTGGAGTAAGTTCTGATCTTCCCCCGCATCATCCGCGATCAACCCTGACTTCCCCGCTTGGGCCAGCGGGTACAAGCTACTCAACTGGGCTTCGACCAGCTCAACCTCCCATCTCCCCCCTTGGACCAGCTGGACCAGCGGGTACAAGCTACGCGCGGGTTTTTCCCAAAAAAAGGGTTTTCCCCGCGCAATGTACTTAGCAACCTCTTGCCCTCCGTCGCCGTGGGCACGACCCGAGTACCTAGATATGGTAGATAGTGGTCGAAAAAAATACACATATATACATTCCCCCGCATCAATGAAAACGTCCAAAATAATGCATATTTATCTACCCCTCCCAAGCAGTTTCTGCAGTTAACATGTTTCATACTTAGGCGCTCACATCATTCTTTGGAATTACTGCAATATGTATTTTCCTCACCGCACTTCGAGTGCTTGAAAAGGGCATTCACTGGACTGACCTATCCAGTGAAGAAGCTGAACTTGTACATGTGAGGTGTTGCTCCAAATGCCGATATGTCATGTTATCTAGATAGACGTATGGTTAAAGTTGACAACTTTAGATTTACACCTCCATTACACGAACATGTCAGGAAGAGTTTGGCCGAACTTTTCCCAATTAGAACTGATGGTACATCCCCTCCTAACGCTGACAAGATAGCCATTACGCGGCCTCTTGTGCGAGTGATCCTAAGCTGTAGCGAGCAACAGCTGTTTTTTTGGGATAGGCCTTGCGATTACTCTCACTACATCCTCTGGATGCACTATCTCCGCATATCATCACAGCATGCTTCTCGACCTCCTTGGTGTTACGATTGCAACTCACATCATGGCACTTCTTGCTACTGATGAATACCTCAATAATTCTTTTCAATAATTCTTTGATCGCTATTCCTAGATTACGAGCGGCGACCTTCCTCGTCGTGGGTCTCCACAGAACTTTTAAGCAATTAGTTAACATCTGACATCATTTTCAGAGATCCTGCGTTTATGACACTTCCAACTATTTGTTTCTTTGCAGAAAAAAAACTATACTGACTTGCTGGGCCCCGATGTAAAGTCCAATTTGGAGATACGTGATTCATCGAAACTTGATTCCATCTTTATCCTCTACACATTGGCGCAAGGGTCTCACTCCATTCGAGAAAGAAATCCTCGTATCTGGTGGATTACAGCAGTTCCATTGTACATCTACGTAGCTGTTGTCTTATTTTCCCATTTCAGGTGTCCTCCGTTCCATCGCAACAACGCCGAGTCTCGTTCGAAGCTTAAGACCGGCCCTCTCGACTGGTGTTATCTAGGTTGCACGGGACCCACTCTTCCAGATAGAGCACTTGCGACACTTTAATGGTACCTTATTGTAATTAGCACCGATGAGATACATTGCACGAGATCTAGCAGAAATGGTAATCGGAACATAAACTTAAATTGGTTCAGTCTTTAACAGCATCATTTCTTACCAAGTGCTAGAAGCGAAGCTCCAGAGGCCTTGCATATTGCATTATAAACTCCAAGTCATCATACTTACAGCGAGTTAAGGTGCTATAAGCCTCCAAAAGATTTTCCTGCGAAAGTGGCCTAGGTACCCCTCAATTACTCACACCCGGTCTCACAAGTTACCCCTCCTTTTGGCTATGCAAAACCGTTTCAGCTTTGCCGCCCAGCCTTCCGCCCACCCCTGCTACCCTATGTTTTTGGGGCTGAGCTGAAACCAGCCGGACGAATCAGCTTTAAAGGAAGTTAGGCTGCCTGGTGAACAAGATCCAGGCGAGAAGACGAAGATAACATTATCATTTTGGGGGCTAAGAATTATAAGGCTGGACCAAGCCATCGCCCCGTGGGATTGGGCCAGAAGTATCGTGTGATGTGTGATACGTGCCTTTGGGGGTCGGGCCAGAACGCTCGATGTAGTCAGCATGCCATCCAGATGAGATGCTAGATCAGGCCTCCACTTCCGAACGCATGATTGTATGATAATAGGGGAGAACAGTCTTGACTATAAGAATTGATGTTGCACCTATAATAACGAACTTTTAACTACATCATGGTGTGTTTTGCCTCGTTTCTTGACCGTGCTTTATGAGCTTACATACTGATCCTTGGTCTATCAAGCATCTTGTGTAAAAGCTGATCCGCTGCCAGAGTGAAATCCCTCCAATTTGAACCACCACCGGACAGCCTGGCAATGACATCTTGAGGATGTCGTCCAGCAAGACCATCTTCCCAAAGATCGAATGGGGTCGCCGATGGTTCCCTTCCCTTGATACTTGTCGCACCCACTATGGAGTCACTCCCGACTGCACAGTTGTTTGGAACGACAATGCCACGAAAATAATCGCCGTCGGTGACAATCACCTAGGACAGTTCGAGGGCGAGGCGGATATAGCCGGTGTTGGTGTAAGTCCTAATGAGACAACATTCCATCAGGGGACATGCTAGACCCTATAGCTGTGCAGAATTAATCCTTGGTCACATCATAGGTTATCTATGCCTTCATCTTCATCACCGGTGTTTCACTCAGTGCTACGTTCATCCGTAATCTTGAGATGGGCTTCCTATTATTCAAGCAGCTAGTGATCAAGGCATACAAGTACACCCTGGCATGTCGTTTGTTCGGCGGCAAGTGTCTAAAGCATCGAAAAGATAGGCATCTGAGGGATGAGGAGACACGGTGAGTACCATAACTATCCAGGGAATAGAGACATTTCCCAAGCTGACCGCTTATGATGACATTCCCAGGTTCAAAAATTGGTGCCTACATGCAGGCTGGTTCCCCGCGCTCAACACCAAACTCAACCTTAAAGAATCCCAAGATCCCAGCAATGACATCACCCTACCCCTAGAACCCGTCATCTTCAGCTGCAGCGCGCAACAAATCCTCCTCGGCCTGGCCTACCTCTTCGTGACCATCGGTCCCCAAAGTTGCACCATCTCCGCTTACCATTATAATCTGATTAACGACCTTCTCTCCGTCAGTACGGCCACACATTTGTTAGCCCTCCTCTTGACAAGACAATACCTGAAGGAGAACGCCCTAGCTTTCGTGCGCCTGTTGGTCTCAACGTTCATTATCACAGTGCAAATGATATTCCTCCCACGACGAGGCGCAATCTTTGGGGTTATGAAATTTCCGACAGACATCACGCGCCACCCAGACTATGCTGTCATGTTTCGCGACAAGAACTTCATGATGGTGCCGCAGATATGTCTTCTCGAAGGCAGTAACTTGGACCGTTTCGGTCCAGGTTTTGATGCCAACTTGAAGCAGTACATCCAGTACATCAACGTCACCAACCCCAGCCTGCTGGACACCCCGAGTTGGTGGGATAACAGTGTGGATGGCTGGGAAATTGCGCAGACAGTAGCGTATTTCATTGCGGCCATTGTGACAGTGGTGTTGCTGGCATGGAGGTTGCTGGCGAGATGGGAATGGTTCAGCGAGAAAGTGCTGAATGTAGACCCACATACGAGCAGCAGGAGAAGACGGACGGCGTCGGAGTTGTTTAGGGAGGCTAAAGCATATGACTTACCGCTGGCGTGGATGTTTGGGAAGTTCTGGCCCACGCAGTACTTTCCGGATATTTGTATCCTGATTTCGGCGGTTGTGCTCTGGTTGGACATCAGGGCGATTGATAGAAAAAGAGATTGGGTTCAAGGCAGTGGCTGGTAAGTGTCTTGGAACCTAGATACTCAATGAGCGAAAGGCTGGTCCTCGATGTTGTCCTTTGCCTGTCTCTGCTAACAAATATCTCCAGGCTTTCTAAAGATGACAACGGACGGAGCGATGAGGACAATTTCATGACATTCGGCCAGGTCCCACCCATTATATTCACCGTCTTCACCGGCATAGAAGTTCTCGTCGCTCTGAAAGGTGAGTAAATGATCCTCCGTTATCGTTAACTGCTGAGATATCCTCAAGTTGACTTTGACTCTCACAGAGTGTTGGAAACGGTGGCGCCGTCATAAGCGTGGAAGTGAGTCTTCTGATGAGGATAACGCCGAGGAGCAGCTGCCCTTCGCCAGCCCTAATCCTACCCATAGCGAGTGTCGAGAGTATCCGGAGGGATACCACCCGATCGGACATATGAAGAGTTTGAGCTTTACCACGACGGAGTCTATACCATTGCAGATACGACATGATCGTCGGAATAGGCCCTAAAGCGCCTGAGATACCTACTTTTGAGTTTTGAAGTTACGGAGGGTTCCAAGGGGAAATGTTTGGACTGCAAGTAGTGCAGGGGAGATCCTGAAGAACTTGGCTTATCGCGTAGCCAGAGGAGGACAGTTGTATCGTTATATGTGCTCATCAGCTGGTATATAGGAATGCTGTAAAACTATGGATGGCTCGTTTGTACCCAAAAAGCGGCAGCTCACGGATATCACGTGATCAAGGATCGGTGATAACCCTAACCCTTGCTTTCCCGCCCGACCAAGACCAGCCACTGGAGCATGGGCGGGATGAACACAGCTGCAAGGCAGCCAGCAGACTCCTGGCTGAGTTCTTCCCCTTCTAATCCTCGATCTTGACTGTCAGACTCTAGAATCATAGAAATCTGTCCAGACCGCCATCTTGATCGCCATCCCACCTCGGGGGCCATTAACTCCAAAGATGACCGACTTGATCCACTCTCTCCGCCAACATAATGCCCAAATCATTCTCTCTCCCTTCCGACTCCAATTTACGGGCAAAGTCTCTCTCTTTTTAGCAGGCACAACCTCCTCCTCGCTGAACTGGCGCAACGTGTTAACCACCCTCCTCGCCCCCCTCCCAATAACAATCCTAAACCCCCACCGAAGCGACTGGGACTCCTCCTGGACCGAAGACCCTTCCTTCCAACCCTTTGCAGAACAAGTGGCCTGGGAGCAGGACATGCAATCTGTTTCCGACCTAATTATCGTGTACTTTGGAAGCAAGACAGATGCGCCAGTGAGTTTGATGGAGTTTGGCATGGCGGTCAGAAGGGGGAAGAAGATGATAGTTGGGATAGAGAAAGGATATCGAAAGAGTGGTTATGTGATGGCTGTTTGCCAGAGGGAGGGGGTTGAGTGGGCTAATGTTGATGCCGGGGAGGACGGCGTGAAGGCATTTGCTGCGGTGGTGAAGGAACGGGTTGAAGAGGTATTGCAAGAGAGGGGTGTTGGACTAGCGTGAAAGCTTAAGGTTCACCTGTCGAAGGCGATTTTCAGAACGATGAGGCCAACAACAACCTTTGGTAGGAATCAAATAGTTGGATGGCTAACTTCGAAGGCGAGGCACCGATGCCACCATCTGAACTTTCGTTTGGGCTTTCATTGATCTTGTCGGCTGGGCAGAGGTTCGGCGTTGTCTTGCTCGTGCGGTAGCTGATGCAAGCTCCTAACTCTGCTACCCAGAGTAGCTCGTAAAGGACGATGTCGATCTTCTTTTACTTCGCTTGAGGCTTTCAGTAAACCACACTGGAGTGACAATTTAATGCCTTCTGCGTCCTTTGTTCAAGGACCAGAGCGCTCCTCCAAACACTTGGCCGTTGATCTGATTTGCATCGGTGACACGGCAATTGATAGCGCATGATTTGGCTCTTGGCAAATGGTTCACTGCCCTGGTGCCGAATCACGTCAGTAACATTGGCTGGAGACTTGGCATCAAGTGTCACTCAAACACCTGCAGGTCGTAAGGTTCGGCAACCCTCTCTCTCAAAATTCCCTGGCCGGGAACGATCTGCCTTGGTCATCAATGGCTGTAGACCCAGCATGGAGGTGTACCAGAGGCAAGCACATTGACGAGTGCCTCGGTCCTTCTGTCAAAGGACATCCGAATGACAACTGAAGCCTCCTCTTCTGCATAAGAAGCCCTAGTGGCCAGCCACTCAGACAGGCGGAGGCTGGGGATTATTCCCTACAGTTTTGTACAAATCGCGCAATTCAAACGACTCGAGCATCCCCTCGGGAACCTCGCCAATGACGCGGGCAGGCTGCCCAGCAACAATGCTGAAACTCGGGATCACCATGTTAGGCGGGATGACGGCCCCATCGAGAACGCGGACATAGTCCTTGATGATGGCAAACTCGCCGACAACAACCTTAGCACCGATGTGCACATGGCTGCCGATCGATGCGGCCTGGATGACGGCACCAGGGCCGACATATACATGGTCACCCATGCGGAGGGGCATGTAAGTAAAGGCTCTGGAAATGGTGCGTGGTCAGTTTCAGTTACGTTGATGGGTTGCGGGAGCGTCGGATTGACGAGCTTACCCCTTGTACGGGCGGCCAGGCGGGCGCAGACAGCATCCCTTACTTAAGAAGCAGTATCGTCCTATCGACACGGCCGTGTTGTTTGGGGGTGCGCCGCTCGCCGGGGCAGGAGCTTGAATCGTTCGGACCAAGTCGCCGCGAATCATGGCTTCGGGCTGGATGACTGTCTTGCCGCCAAGCATGATGTTTTGGGTGCCGACAAGAGTAGCCTTCCGGGCGACTTTGTTACCTGTATCCTAGAAGGTATCGATGAGCCATTAGCACAAATTATGTCGATATGGGAGGTGGTTGCATACAGTCTCAATATACTCTCCTCTTGGCACCCGTCTAGAAGACATGGTTGCAGTAATGACAGGATCTGATGCCGGAGAATTCTGGATTAACACAGCAAGGTAAAGAAAAGGCCGATCCTGGAACTGTAAAGGGATAGTGGCAGACAGGACAGTGGCGGGCGCGTTGTCGATGTTTAGATGCGCAGTTGGCGGAGCAGCGGGCAATAGAAGCTCTCTGTCAAAGTTGCCAAGCGCCCAGAAAAGCCGGCCAATCCGTAACCGTAACGACCGAAAAGATCAAACCGGGGTGTGAAGCGAGGTGTGCGATTGCCCATGGGTCAGAGCTGGGGCAGTGGAGCCTGTGGACCGTGCCGAGGAAGACAAAGGACAAGGATTCCTTCGAAAAATCTGGACGCTGTCGCAACAGCAGTATACAGGCAGAGCCAAAGCGCCCAGCGAACTCGAGGACGGCGTGGGCATAATCAATCTTCAATTCCATCTCTTCTCGCCAACACTCTCGCGTTCCTGTCATCCTCGAGCACTTCGCTCCTTATGATTCGCCCGCGCTAGCTCTTCCCTGCAAGGGAGTTGAACCTACCGGCATTTTTTTGGATTTAATTCTGCTGTTTCTTTCTTTTTCTGCTTCACCACATTCTTTTGATACCCCCTTCCACCAAAGCGGACCCTGCCCCCCTGAGCTTACGACGTCATGGGAATCTGCTCTTCTTGTTTGGGGCGCCGCGGCGCCGATGAATACATCGAAGTATGTCAATGTCCAGCTTTGCAATGTATTTTCGTTGGCTCTGACCAGGTTATAATGGTTGTTGTGCCGTTTAGCCGACGCTGACGCCGCATCGCGCAGGATGACGAAGCCCAGCACCTATTCGACGACCCCAACACCGTGAATTATGGCAGTTTTGAGCAGCAACACGTGATGGCGCAGGAGGACCCTCAAGAGGTCCAGCGCGAGATCGAGGCGCTACAGCGAGTCGTGGCGCGGACATCAGAGTACGTCGCAGCCGCAGCCGATCGCCGATCTCCTCCCAGCACAGATAGCCCCCCGTTTTCAGTGTCAGTGGAGGAGGAGGAAGAGGGCGAAGAAGAGGAGGAGAGGGGCAGGAACACCCAGCTGACCGCACAACCCCAACAGCAATATGGTCGACATCTACGACATCATCCCAGCAAGCAACGACAAAGCCACCACCGCCGTCCTCCAACCCGGCACGTTCGCGTTCCACGGCCAGGACCCAACCGCCGCCCGCTTCCAAACCTTACTGGCCAAGCTCTCTTCCCACGAAGACCTCGCCTCCGCCGCCCGAATCGACTGGGGCACGCCCGACGACGATCACTTTGAGATGCAGCAGGGCGCGCCGCCGATTAAGGTCGCCGGGGGCGAACCACTTCTTGGGAACTTTGCCGATGCCGCTGCTGCTATGCGATGAGGGCCTTGGGGCAGCATGCATTTAGCTTGCCAGTGCTTTGCAGTCGTGTCTGGAATGGTTGTGTGTCACTGATGTTGGGCGGCAAGATTTGAGATTTAAGTCGCTTGATCACTCGAGCATATGGTTTAGGGAAGGAAAGGTGTCGAAAAAAGCTGGGTTGTTCAGAAAAAAGGAAAAAAAATTGTGAAAACGGATACCCCAAAGGCAAAGTTTGCCTCACTACCGAAGGTATTAAAGAAGGGTTTGGTTGTGCAGTTGGCTCTCCGGCACCATAGGGTCCAATTGAGATGGGAGACTGCACTCTGCGTTCCATAGACAGTCGTACACAGACATCACGCATCAATTGAAGTTTCTTTTTGTTTCTCGGATGGCTCAATGTTTGGCGGCCAATCATACTCAGTCTCACATAACACGCTGTTGGATGTCCATATTCCCAGTGGCCGACTGGCAAGGGTTTATGCTAACTGCGAGGATCAACAAACATACACTACAAATTCTAAAGCCCTTGACTGAACTCCAAAGTCTTTGGGCTCACTTGCCAGCCAATTAGCTCAGAATTAAAACACCCCCACACTCTATGCCTCCGAGCCACACGTCAGCCTTCGTCAAAGTCTCTCTGTCGCGCGTGGAGACTGAATCAGAATCATCGCAGTACTGTGCCAACACCCCTTTGAGACAGAACAGACTCCCTAGTCTTCAATGAGTCCACGTTATGTGACTGGCTCCTCAACTTTGGCAACTTTCTCCGGTGACTTCCCCTTATTCGAGGGCTACAGGGTCGTTCAATGGGCCCTCTGTCTGAGACCGAGTGAGACAGGGGATCAGAAGTACCAGCTGCAGCACGAGATGCAATTCTTGGAGCATGTCACGCACCGCACGGAGAGCAAGTCACGACACTTCCCTGTGCTGCATGCCTGACTGTCTACGGCTGCTGCAACCCCCTCATTATGTCAGGGCAAATTGCCAACGCGTCCTGGGGGACCTGTCGTGCCTCTTGCTCGCATCAACTCATGAATGGTTGGGGTCGAGGTATCGAATATGGGAATGCAGCCCTATCTCGAACAGTGCCACGGTGATGATGCTTGCTCTCGATTCCGGCTCAGCACTTTCAGGACTGCCGATGATGGAAACTATGTCTTCTCTCTTATCAACTGAGATAATCGTCTGTACAGATAGTAAAAGAAGCTTCTGGCCTCATGTGGCTGCACTCCAATCCCCAGGAGGAACCTCCATGTACTCAGGCTGAGACAGTTAGTACATCAGTTCCGCAGCAACCTCACTGGATGCACTACCCGAGTTCTCTTCTTCTCAGCCTCAAATAACTGGTCTTTATTGGATGCTCCTTTCTTCCCAAGTGTAAGTGACCCAGTCCTCTAGCCTGGGTAACACACAACTCCCCATCTATCGACTGATGACTCGCCTCTATCCTCTCATCTCACATCTTCACCGGCCGACTTACCCTCATTTCCTACACTTCGATGTCACATTCTTTTATCTTGTTGTCTCCAGTAGAGGAAATAAATGAGCCACTAGGGTCCCTTGCCGAAGCTGGATCATGCAGATGAGCATGCTGAGGACAAACTGGAATACTCGGACCAGTGTTTTCCGGCTAAGAGGGAAACTGTGGTGACTTGATAGAGAACAGAGGTGACACGAGTAAAGTTTACTAAACGATGCCTTGGATTGTGAAAGGATTATTAACATGTTCTCGTAGATTCCATGAGGGACCTCGTCGAATTTTAGATCTTGGGTCGATGGAAAGTTGGACGAACCGTATCTAGCACAGAAAGCTTATCTTTGTTTCGCAAATGCATTTTGCGTGAGCTAGCATCTTTTGCGTCATTATGAGCAAGTCTTCTGGAAGTCCCGTTCTCTTCCCTGTGGCTGTTCGGTAGGAATATATGACAAAAGACATGATAGTCAAGGTATGAAATGAGTGGTCATCGGTTCCCCGAGTACACAAAGCTTCATATCATAACCAAACATTTTCCCGTTTGCCCAGGTTATCAACATGGCCATCAGATTTGAACACAGCCTGTTCCTTTAACATCCCATCAACTAATCCATAAGACGTGCGCCCAAACCGCGGCTGGAAGCTCACTTGCCAAGTCGGCTTCACGGCTATGTGTGTAAGACACCGTCAAACGAGGCCGCTAAATGGTTGTTGACAAGGTGGTTAGCGTCTTGTCACAGCTACCAGCTGTTCGTGAGAGAAAATTGGTAAGAACGGACCCTGTAGATCCTCCATGACTGTCTTTCCATGCTTCTCGAGTTAAATCCCCCAGAGAATTGAGAAACATAGGAGAGAAAAGGATAACAAGGAAGAAGGTAGACGTTATCAAGGACAAACGATAGTGTAAAAAAAGAAACAAGAAAAATGGAGTGAAACATGAACGAGCAGAAGAGACATGACGCTATTGTCAACCCACAGATCAAATCCTCCCCTTAATCCTCCCCTCATGCTGCACCCTCAACCGATCCAACTTCATCTCGATTTCCTTAATCTCGGCAGTGGTCCGATCGATCGTCGCGCGCCGGTTGCCCTCCAGCTTCCAGCGCGCAATGTCCTGCGACATCTTCTCGATGCGCCGTTGCTTCTTGTTAATCTCGTCGCAGAGTTTGCAAATGTCTTCCTGAAAATAGGCCGTCATGACCAGACGCAGACCGCACGTCTCGCCCATGCGCCGCTCGCGCGGGCACTGCTCGCGGAAGACGGACCATTTCCAGTAGCCGCAGCGCCAGACTAGTTGGTCGTAGTAGCACATTCTGGGTTTTTAGGTTGGATATATGGTTGTTGTGTTTGTGTTTATGTGTTAGGTCTCCCTGGAATGATATTGAAGACTAGTTTGTAGGGGCGTTGTTGATGAGCAAGATTGTTTATGTGACCCTAAGCTGGTTCAGGGGGTTCACATAGGAGTATACTTGGTGATGGGCGCGGCCGCAATGATGAGGATGACCCTTCGTTAGAAGACAGTGATGACAGTGGAAATTAAGTGACCGATATCTCTCAGTGGGTGGTATCCATACTCTAGATATAAAACAATAGTTATTAGTGTCAGGTTGCCCTACTAACTTTAGCACTTGACGGCACTTGGGGTACCACAACAGCCCACGTACGTACTGCTCTGGGTTGCTTCAATTACCTGGAGGCAAATATACTGGATGGATAGGCCACGGATGCTTGTTAAAATCTTAGAAGGGCGGTTGTACTCGTGAGCCAAATCTGCTCCACAAGGCTCAAGGTGTCGAAGCGGTCAAGGGGTAGCTTGGAGGTCAATGATATGTGTCCCTTTTTGTGTTTGTTAGACAACTGCCACCGACACAATTCGACGTCTAATTCACCGCTTCTTATACCACCCTCGCCGTGTCCTTTGTCCGGTTTCCATCGGACTGGACCATTTTGATCGAAGTGGCCAACTTCGCCATGCATCAATCGGCGTCAAGGGTATGAAAGACACATAGCCGACAGGCTAGAAGCAAGGTGAAGGAAAAGATCCTTTCCCGCTTCCCCGGAATGGCGCGGTAAGCATGGAAGGGTGGGAAGTAGGAAGGGGAAAGATGCCAGTGTCCTGCTTGTACGTACACTCCGTTAAAGAAAGAAAAGAGCCAAGGGCGCAATTCAGCCAGCTGGCAGGCTCGACAGCTTCTTATCCAGAGGGATAGACACCTGTACTCCATATGTTTTGGGAAGGTCACTCACTAACCTCTAGTTAAGTCCACAAAGGATGTCGATAAGGAAGAAGGCCAGCCGGTTGTTGTAGGGAGTCAAGGCATGTACTTGCCGGCTATGTTGTAAGTGAAGTAAGTCCTCGAACCACACCCCGGGTGAGCCATCCTGCGTAATGGCAGCCACCGACTTGAGCCGGCAGACAGGTCCCGTTGATCTGGCCCGCGGAAAGGGGCCATCATCTCTTGGGATGGCCTTCCATAGGAGCCACGTCGTTCATGGCATATGAGAGACAAGAAAAGGCCCGTCCGTCCTGCTTCCCCACCGTGCTGCACAGCGACGCCATCGACTGCTTTGTGCTCGTCTGGAGAAAAGGCTTAACGAGGTTAGATGGGGCGTATTACACGTAAATATATTGTCTCAGTATGTTTGAAAGGGGGGGAAGGTTAGAGAGCTTAGAGAAGAGGGGCAAACGCTTGTCACACTGCTCCGTAGCCTTCCAGATTCCACGCGCGTCTGTCTTGAGCAGGACCTGTATAATTGGGCCGAGATAGGTTTATCGTAGAGAAATTCCCGCTTTGAGCTACTAGGTCAGCCATGGTTACCTTTAGCCCGCTGATATTCCGTTAACCATGCCTCCCTTCCGCGCAGAGGTCTCCATGCACGTTCCATGCACGGGGTAGCGGGGCACGCTTCTTTGCCGATGCCACTGGTCTTTAATTCCCGTTTCTGGACAATGAGACCCACAAAACCTCAAGAAACATCCTTAATGGGGCACTATGAATCTCCAGGGATTCACTTTGTTAGTTCCTGCCTAGACCGGACATGGTCTTGCTCGAGGCCTTGACAACCAGCCCCGCGCTTGATTCTCGACTAGGCCTGACAAGACCCATTCACTAGCAGAAAAAGGGATCTGCCCGTTGAGCTCGGGGAGCCGGCCGGGCGGGGTCCCCCGTCCGGTATCGTTCCATATCCGGAAAACATTGGTCCTTGCCTTGGCCGCCCTGGCCGCGGCCACGGGTCGGTTACGGGGCCAAGGAGGGGCAAGGTCTCCGACATGTGTCCATGATGCCACACACAGACAGAAAGAGAAAAAAAGACAGAAAACTTTGTATCAACTGTTTTTTCATGTAGACAAGGCTCTTGTCGTGCGGGGAGAATGTGCCTTGCATATCCCACCAATAGGGGATAGGAAAAAAGTGGCTGTTTTGCATGATTTGGGGGAGGATGAGGAGAGGGGGGCCAGAGCTTTGAGTGAACTTCTCGACAACAATCGAGGATAATGCTCACTCTTGAAAACGTTTAGTGATCCGAGGAACGGAATAGGAGAATAAGTGTGTGAATTGTTCAGAAGGATGATGTCCTGTTAGTCCACCTTATGCCATTGCAGTTATTAGGAAGGTTTCAAGGACATAATGATATCCAAGGATGCTTTCTTACTCATTAGTAGTTCTCTGATCCCCAAAACACTTATCAGGAGAAAGGCGGGCTGGACGCTCAAAGCACAATGACAGCCCAACTCGGATATCATGGAATGCACCCGCAGTTTGCCACGGTGCGGGACAAATCATGTCAGGTTAAGTTATCTGTTATCCTGATGAGGCAACAGACATTCATTGCCTGGTCCCAAACCTCCTCATGGCGGCAAACACTACTAGAGATTTTTCCTAATCAAGGTTTTAAAACGCCATGATATACGGTGGCAATACACACCTGGGACAAATCTGCGCTTGCCGGCGTCTACGCTCTACAGTGTCAATTTTACAGGCTTACACATGTTTGCTAGAACGGGTCTTCCAGGGGACAGGGTTCCGGTGCATGCAACTTTGTCACTCTCCAGAGCCGGTACAGCAGTCCAATCCGGATTTTACTCACTTCCCCGGAAGGCCTGACCCCTCACGCCTCAACCTTGCTCTCACAAAGTTCTTTAGCTGCAGAGAGCTCCGCTCTTGCCCACATATATGGAGTAGAATCTTCCGCTAAGCGCGCCATGCTCGCAGGACATCTCGCTCACATGAACGAGCGGCCATCTGGCCTGCTCCCCACTATCCCACGAGTCCAGTCCATCACGGAAGCACGGAAGAGGAGTGAAATTGTGATTTGCGTAAGTTTTCGGAGGCTAAAGCCTCTCCATACAGGCAGCTGGAGGGGGAAGGCAGACAGGCAGTAGTAGAGTTATCCCCACAAAACGGCCCGCTCTGAGCCCTGGAGGGTGGGTAGGGTTGTGTGCCAGAGAAATGACGTGGCGACACTTGAGTAGCTAGCGACTGTTGCCTTTTGGGGGAGCTTTGGGAGATATGGTTACAATTGAACGTGATTTTGGATCAGGACCGGCGTCTTCAGCCGTTAACCAGCTCTCTCCCGTTGTCTGTATCTCAGAGGGAAGGTTTCTCTGGTCTGTCAGCCTCACTTAGAGAAGGATGTTTCCCACAATAGGAAAGAAGTAAAGCGCTTCATCCGCGAACTTCGTGTTTCTGACTTTTGTATGCTAGTCAAGATAAGTCACGTAGAAACGAACGAGGAACCCAAACTAAATCGACACAGGAAAAGAAAAATTCACCACATTCATTATCTAGCCGACCAAGTCCGCGTTGATCTTAGAATGTGACTGGGCCGCAGCGGAAGCGGCCCCGGAACCGAGAACCAGATTACCAAACACCGACCCACGATGCATGTCATTCTCGTCGTGGTGTCGGCGGCCTCTCCCTCGCAGTCCGAGTCCTTAAGACTCTAGTCTCGGTTCTTCGTGACCGCAGGGTTTTGAAGAGTGATGATTGGCGTGACAGGAACCAGCAGGCTCAGCTCGCAGACCTCTCTGGTCACAGTAACTTCCACCTCGTAGAGTTTGTCGTGGGGTAGTGCTACATTGTCCACTGCTAGGTGCGAGCTGCCCGCTGCAACTGAGACTGAGCTCGGATCGAGAATATCGAAACCTTGCCGGCCTTCTTCACTGTTATACCGTATGAACCATGTTTCCAAATGAAAGGCCCACAAACTCGGCCTTGATTTGGTGACCGTATCTGGAGATTTTACTCCTTCCCGCTGTACGTAATGATCTCTGCCAATGCCAGGCTAGCGAGTGGCCGCAGCCGGACCGCGGCAGCGCCAATCTTCCGGCCAGCGTCTGTATATCAGCTGGGAGAACAACTCAAGAGGAACTCGAAGGGGCAGAAGAACGGCAAGGACCCTTGCAAGCTGGTCACTTGGGTTTGAAATTGACCACATAGGAAGCGAAACATAGAGCGCGGTGAAATCAATGTGGACATGGCCGCTAAGAATGCAACCTAGTGGAGCATAGTGAGAGACACAGGGGTGGTTGTAAAGCTGGTCGCCCCCCGCAAGGCCATTGTGTGTTTCTGTGCCCAATGATGAGCTGAACAGAGGGCACAGTTTGAATTTTCCCAGACGCATGAATCCAGTTATCAATTGCACCGATTGAGTGGCTATAATAGATTCAGTCAATCGAGAGGGAGCGGCCCATTTTTGAGAATGGATGGTGACCTTTGTCATTTTTAAAATCATTTAACTCCCTCGTCTGCTGGCATGCGGAGCCGTGGCTTCAGATCAACTTCTCTCTGTGGCTGTCGAACTGTCAATCTAAGGCTTCCCAGAATGGTAATTACAAGCACATGGGACTGATCCAAACATGTTGCTCAGAGTTTTGCGCGAACAGAGCATGACAACACTCAATGACTTGAAATCTGTATCTGCCACTTGCCAATGCTGATGATTGTAGACACAGCTCTGTTGTGCAGCCTTGAAACGTTCAAGAACCGAGATCGGCCTGCACTCATAGTGCACCGTTACTTCGTGGATCTGCAAAAAGACACACAACCAAAATAAATGTTATACTTTCGGATTTAGACATCTCCATGCTTAAGGAAAGCTCTTTGGTCAGCGATAATCTGGTGCAAGACATGTCGAAACATATGAACTGACGTTAAACGACCTGGCGCGCTAACAGCGGGTAACGGGGATCAATCGTTTTAGGCACAGCCTCAACGAGCCCATCTGGGCAACATCATTGGCCAGCCCTAACTTCGGCAGAAGCGGGCCCTGGACGCGGCCACAGGGGCACCCACGTCGCGGAACTACTTCCATCAAAAGACCTTTTGGTGATCAGAATGATGTCTAATATACAAGACAGAAGCAAAAAAATTACTTAGATCTCTACGCTGGATTTCAGATGGTCATGGCTGCCGGCGTATGCATTGGTATGCATTGTCTTGCTGGCTCCTTGCGCACTTTGAGGTTCTGACGGTCAATATATAGCTGGAGCCTGTTCATGGAAATAGCGTCGATAGCCTACGATGCGTTGCGTGAGGGCTCTGAGTTGGCTTGGGCTTAACCTCTTCGGGCCCTCGTTCAACATGATGAAAACCTGCCGCGCCAAGCATTGATGATGATGAGAGTACCCAAGCAAGCTCGAAAAGCTGACAGTCGGAGTGCTTTAGATATTGTTGGTCCTCGGCTTCCTTGACTGTTGTATTGTATTGTATTGTATTTTCGGCCCGTCTCACCCTTAAGGGTCCTTGATCGTGCCCAGACGGCGGCGGGCAAGAGATGATTATGGACTGCCTAAACTACACTATATACACGCGGGAAAGCCCAAAGGAGAGAAAAAGCCGGTGTGTTGCTGCGAGGGGATGGCTTCCTTGACTGAATAGGCATCGTGTGAGTGATGAAGAAACCCGGCCGCAGACGAGCAGGCCAGCCCCGCGTGTTTGAGCCGGCCAACGCGTCAATGCTGTGATGGAGCCAAGAAGTGGGGATTGTATTTTTTAGCTCATGGCTACCCTCAATCTTGAAGAGCTATGATGCTCCGCAAGTGAGCATTAGCTGTCAAGGAAATGGATAATCGAAAAGACGCCTAGCTTGGACCCAAAGTCTCAGCAACCTGCAGACGGGCGGCGTGCATGGCGGGCGGCTGCAGAAGGGCCTGGAGGGGATGCCTGAACAGTGGCACAAGCTTCCCGTCGGAGAGCTATACTGGAAGGTTGGTTTTGTGGCACCCTGGATTGCCAGCCGCGCGTCAGTACGACGCTAAAGCCGCTAAACAGAAGACTCGCAGAAGCAGGCCCTTTGCAGCCCCCTGCGCGTCGGGTTGTGGGAGATGGCAGCGGCACGGTGCAGGAGATGCTAGGCGTAGACAGATTATATGAGTAGTTTTCAGGTGCCGTTTGCGCGTTTCTTAGACTGATTGAAGACAAGAGAGAGAGCTTGCGAGACGTGGGGAAGCTGTTACAGTATTGGTAAGTTTTTCGGTTTGAGCTGTTTTACGGGCTGCCTTGTCTGGGAGAAGGATGCATTGATATTGGCCGTATGTAGGCGAGGACCGCAGCACTTGATGGACTGGACACACAAAGACTTTCTAATCCAACACCTCGAGACTCCAGCAACGGGCTTCGCAAGGGAGCCATACTGACTGGTTTTTTTCTCTTCGCGAAGTCTGGAAATCTGAGACAGTTTGCGAGAAGCTGTGCTGGGAGAGGCGCTGGAAGACTACTAACGAGCTAACTATGGTTCGCAGATCGGCTCCACCGTTCCCACATTTGCTTATCGAACGTTATCGCGGAAAGTCCGGACAGAAGCTTACATAAGTGACCTACCCCAGAAACAGTAACACCGAGGGGGAAGTGCCGGCCAGTTGGTAGTGCACTCCAGCGAATTTCGTATTAATCCCTACTAAAGTTTATCTGGTAAACAAAATGATAATATAACGTCAAGCAGTGCTCGTGCTTTATGTTCCAACAATTTAAGAGTTGCACGTCTTCCCTTGGAGGTTATGCCTGTCTTGACCGGACAGACCGAACAACATCACGACTTCCGTGCGCTTAAAAAAGGGAAGGCGGGGAAACAACCAGGGTCATGACAGGGGCGCTCTTGTGGCTGCGCTGCCTGTCGCAGGTCCTCGTCTCAGATGTTCTTGCTGTTGCCTTCTGCTTTCTTGCCTTGCATGCTGGCTTGGTGTAACGCATCTTCCGGTTCGTTCTCTGGCTCTCTTAGCCTACGTCAGCCTTGAGTTCCCCGGCAGTCCCAGCCAGTCAACAATCAGACGAGCTAGAGTCATCTGAGCGTGTATTGTGACCATCGCGACGTCAACACGGAGACGCCGTCACCTTCATCCCTTCGTCACGCTCACTCCCCATTCACAACAACGCCCTGATCATGTCATTAGTCTCTCAACCTGTTCACAGGATTCTGAACTCTCACAATTGAATGTGTCTGCCGGTTATACATACCTGTCCTCCTCTCCTGCTTTCGATCGGCCTGTACTGTGCACCCTCCATCCTCTCCCACCTTATCCCCAAGAACCAGCCACCTCGGTGACTTGGTTGATCGCGCGGGCCATCTCGGCGACCAACTGCTTGACCTGCTTTGTCTTCGGAACTGACGCTACTCTGTGCTCCCTTGCCTAATCCGTCTAACACTGTCCGAGGTATCATTGCCGCCAGCCGCGCCACGCTCCCCATTGCACAACCGTCTTACAGATCTGTTCGCAGCAGATCACACAAAGCTTTGGCTCTAAGTAAGCTGGGCTAGCACATGAGATAGGCGTTCACGTTGCTGGCCCCAAAGCGACCGTCGGCTCAGGGCTAAACTTGGTGAGGTGGCGAGTTGAGCACGAAATCGAAGAGACCATCGGCCATTCGTTTAGTTGCCCCGCGCTCGGTCTGGCCTCCGCAGGAGCGATAGTTCTCGGTACCAGCAAAAAGGCGCTACGGCAAGGTTGGAGACGCCCAGATAGCTGTTGTTGCGTGTGCCGACGACAGTATCCCGCTGCCAACTCATCAGTCCTAAGCTGGTTCACACACGCGCCTCACCCTTTGAGGAAGAGATACACGTCCTCTAGAGGGGACTTGGTTGTGATGGCGCCATTGCTAGTGACACCACGTCAAGGCCAACAGGATCAGATTCAGCCAGTGCTAGCACAACAGCAGACAGACACTTCAGCTCTGGATCTGGGCCATGTCGTCAGTGTACAACTCATCAACAAGACTGACAGGCTCACTCTTTTGGGCCATAGTCCATCGGAGCTTCCCAGTGACATGTCTGTTCAGTGTTCCCTTGTGATTCGACAGCTCTCAGGACACAATGTCCAAGGTTCGGGAGACGTCGAGATGGAAAGCAAAAAGCCGTGTGGTAGCTGGAAGAGTCTGCTCGACTTGCCAAACGAGATCCTGCTTCACATACTGTCCTATGTGGATGTTTGCGATTTGCTGTCAGTGTCGAGAGTATGTCCTCCCTACCCTCTGCCCCCTTGATCTTTCCTTCAGGAGTCGAACTTACAAAACTTCATCACTCTCTTCATCCCCTTCCCACGTTACTACAAGTTCAATCCTCAACCTTGATATGTACCCCGCTAACAATCAAAGGTATGCCGCCGTTTACGAACTCTTTCCGTCTCTCCCTTTCTCCATCGCCAACGCCTACGTCGCGTTCGCGACACTCTGCCGCCCATGCTTTTCTCTGCAACTCGGCCATCCTATGATGAGCTTGTCCGCCGCTCCATCTTGCTCACTCGGACAGCTTGGGCCTCCCGCCGACTCGCTCATAACCTCGCCTCAGCCCGTCTTGCCCGCCGACTGGCCATGCGGCCTTCGGCCGAGGAACTCGTTGCTCGTGCCGTCCTGCCAGAGGAGTGCGTGCCTTCATGGTGGTTCCGAGGCGGGCAGTTACCGAAGAGGAATGGGCCGGCAGTTGCCCCGAGTCTTGTGGAGAAGAAGAGGGCTGTGGAGAGGGAGCGGGTGAAGGATCAATTGAGGGGCTGGTTGGAGAAAGTGTGGATGGTTGAGGTGAAGAAGAAGGAAGAGATGGCGAGGGCTTGGCTCGAGAGGAAAGGCATTGGGAGGGTATGGCGCATGAGGGTTTTCTGGGAACGGATGGCTAGGGGAGAGGCTTAAGTTTTTAAGGGCTGGGCGGCAAATATGTGGATGGCGTTCCGGTTTGGTATGACATACTAGAGGTTTTTGGTTATGGGATGTATGATCTTGGAATGATTCCATAAACCAAATCATGTAACTAGAATTATTCATGACACGTACCGTCATGGTACACGATATTGTACAGACATTTCCGAAGTCCGTTTTGCTGCCACTGAGGCTTTTGCCAGCCTCTTCTTCCGATATCTATGCTCTTCCTTTGCGTTCCTCAAGACTCGGCTTGCCCAACCGTTCATCTTTCAAGCTCGGAAGCGGAACCCATCCCAATCATCATCATCATCATCATCATCATCATCCTCATCATCATCCTCATCTTCCTCTTCTTCCTGCACAAGGGTGGTCGCCTTTCCCCCCCTGTCTCCCTTTTCAACTGCTGCTACCCCCTGCCTACCACCAGCGCTCATCACCCTCGCCCTCAACGCCTCTCTTTGCTCTCTTAACCTCCTTGCCCGCGCCTCTAGCTCCTCCATAACCTCAAACTCCTCCTCCAACTTCCTTGTCGCCTCCTCTTTCTCATCCTCCAGCTGTATATCCACCAGCGCCCTCCGCCGCGCCTGCTCTTCCTCTTCTGATTTGGCGGCCACCTCCTCTGCGGTCATCGCTGGTGCTAAGATTACCGCGTCCGGGTTCATCTCCGGGTTGGTGAGTGTTTTTACGGCGGACGGCTGCAGCAGGTCGGCTTCGAAGGCTGACCAGAGGGCTTCGTCTACTTGTTCTTCGGAAGAGGGACCGTTTGGCTGGGTATGGGAGGGGCCATTCGGGAGGGCGGGCTCTGGTTGGGAGGCTGATTCTTCGGTAACAAGGGGGGAGCGTCCGAGGGGCGCGGTTTTAGGTGTCAGGGACATTGGTGTGCCGGAGCCGGTATTGGAGGATGTGCCACCTGGTGTGGCGGGGCGTGAAGGGATTTGGACTTCGAGGCCAAAGCCCATGCCGGGTAGGCGCCGTTGTTCTGAGAGAGTGGTGGCGTCATCCGGCTTGGGGCGTTTTCTGCGCTCATCGTTGGCGTCTTCGCCATTCTCCGCTACGGGTCCCGGCTCATCATGCTTCCTCTTTGCGCTGGGCGCTGCCCTCTCCCCTTCAACGTCGCCTATAAACCCCGCGCGGGGAGGTTCAATCGGTCGTGTGGAAGCTTGTGCTTGCTGCTGCTGGCGCTGTAACCGCTGCCGGTGGCTCGCGCCATGTAGGTGGGTGTCCCAAAGGGACTCGATCTTGATGTACTCCTGGCACAGGGTACAGACGAGCTTGCCATTGTCTAGATATGCAGCGAGCGGGTGGTTTATTCGGCGTGCGGCGCGCTGTTGTCGTAATAGGGCACGGGCATCTGCCATAGTCGAAGGATGAGATTGAAAGCGGTGTAAGTCGTTGGGTGTAGTTGAGGCTAGAGCGTGGCGGGGAGAAAACTGAGGCTTGCGCGATGGGTCAATTGATGACGTAAGGCGACTAGTGAATCCGACAATCTTGATTATGGTGATGTGAGCAAGTTGGATAATTAAATGGCTGGGAACCGCGTCGGCATGGATAAAGAGTCGAGAATGAAGGGAGACGAAACTGTTGCGCTGAAGCTTGTTCAAGAAACTTGGGTCTGCATAGGGTCCACTCACTAGCCACTTCATATGGGTAGCTGCAGCCACAGCCGTTGAGGTTCTCTGTGGCGTAAATCTTCATTAGTCGCATGTATACTGACGATGTCGGATAGAACACTGCAAACAACGCGGCGAGTGTTTTAACGAAAATAATGAAAATTGAGAAGATTCGATACTGAGCAAAAGTACTTACGACCTGAGTCACTTGTTGTGAGGGAAATTGATTTGAAAAGAGCCTGGACATTCTATAACACCAATCATGCCAAGTCCTAATACACCGATAGAGTACCTGGGCCGAGCGAAGCAATGCAATTAAAGGAAATATTGTATTACGGACACAACGTTATTACAATCACCATCGATAGCTGCGCGTGAACGCTGCATTCTGCCCCGCCAACCCAGACTCGGCACAATTAGCTTTCACGAACTTGAAGCTCGCGCCGCCCCGATGGAGGAGCGAATCCCCTAGTATAAGCCAGACTCAGTTGAGCTTATCATTACGAATCTTTTTCCGATCCAGTCGGCGACCAAATGCGACAGTGCCGCGGCAATAAAAATCACACCCCATAAGCCTTGCACATCACTCCATTGACAAGATGGATTCCAGCGAAGACGATGGCAACAAGGTCGCGCACCTTTGGCCTGACCCTCCGGCCTTCTGGAAGGACTTTACACCAGAGAACATTGAACGGTATAACGCGCTCAAGCAAACCTATGCCCAGCAACATGGCCTCAGCTCCGACGCGTTGGTTAGGATCCCAGATGTCCCAGCGGACTTGATCAACCTGCAGCCACCGCCAGAACCAGTTGATGGGAAGTGGAAGCTGTATGGTCAGCAAGAAGCGGTTAGTTACTAGATACCACTGTTTTTCTGGCAAAACTTATGCTGACATACACTCATCTAGCTCGCAAACTCTCTGCAGAGCCTCGAAGATGCGGGCATTCAGCGGCTGGCTCCAGCTAGCGAGACCACCTCTGACAGCAAGCATTTTGATCGCGGATTTGAGCTCAAAAAGTTGGCTAAGTCCCTGCTTGTGAACTATCTTGAGTTGATGGGCATTATGAGCATCAATCCCGCCCATGTAAGTTCTGCTGCTACCCGAGATCATCGTTAGAGAACCCTAGCTAATCCCGTATTCCAGGCCTCTGAAAAAGTCCAAGATATTAAGACTATTGTCCTCAACTTCCACCACATCCTGAATGAATACCGCCCGCACCAGGCTCGTGAGCAGCTTATCCAGCTCATGCAAGACCATCTGGATGCCAAGCGCAACGAGACGGCTGCTGTGCGCGCCGTCGTTGACAAGGCGAAACGCTTGATCGAGGGTCTAGCTAGTATCGAGATCCCGAAGGTCGAAGACGACAACGGTCGGAAGGCTGTTGAGGTGGAGAGGGCAGCGCTTGCCGAGAGGAGGGAGATTGCTGCTTGGCAGGAGGCAGACGCGTTGTTTACTTGAAGGGGGCAGAATGATCATGTTAAGCTCGATGTGAAGAATCACCACCATCTTCTTGGCCTGCTTTCGACACCCCTAAACGGAACATCAATGGGAATACAACATCAACCCGTTGCATTCCCGCCCGCTATTTGCAGCAAGCTGCTGGTTTAAAAGCTACTGATGATGCTGGAGGCCTACCGTATCGGTGGAATTCTGGACTCCAACATCGATATAGCAGTCGCGAACAACAGGAAACAGTCGGCCTGTGTTCAGATGCCAGGTTCCATTATCTTTCGGATGTTACGCAAATATCACAAGCCTTCATCCGCCGCCCGAATTAAGATCTCAACGCGGATGTGGATTGACCTCTACCACTAATGCTAGTAGTGTCTACCAGACACCAGGGCGCAAAAAGGAAGGATGTGGGCTTTATTTTGGGAGATATTTGGATGTGTGCTCATATAGAGCCTAGACAATCCGTGCAGTACTGATCTCCAGCTAGTACACAAACGACCGGCCATCACCCGCAGTTCTATCTCCAAACAAATGGACAGCTTACCATAAAAAGACGGATAATTTCTAGCCAGATCGCCAACTGATGTAAAACATGATACCCGTAACTTGTCAAACAGACTGAATTTTTCTCTCTCAGCCCGAATCAAATCGCAAACGCAGCTGAACACTCAATGCCGATCTCTCACATCGCCAAGCAACACATCACACCCGCCGACAAACGAAAGAGTGAGCTTGGACCTGCATATTATTTGGGTCCGCCCAATCCCCGGCGCCGATTCTAACGCCACAGTCCCCGGCTAAACGGCCTGCGCACAGCGATCCTTGGTGTGAGGTCTTTCTTTTGCGGGACTGGCATCATGGTGATGGGCGTGGCTTGCGGGTGATAGGGGTTGGTTAACGGTTCGGTGGTGTCGGGATCTATTTATGGGGGACTCACCTTGGCTTAGAGAGGAGAAACGTCGATTTATTTTTTACTCTTCTCTGTGCTATCGCCAAGAAGGGAAGTAGACTCACAGTAAACAATGACCAAAATGAATGGGACATTTTTTGTCCCAGCGAAGCCAGCTGCGTTCCTTCTTCGGCCTGCCCGCCATACTTCTCAGATCCGTCTAGGTACCGGTCGCCGCCACTTAACTTCGCTTCTCTTACCTTACCCCGAATGTGCTAGTAATGAGGTCGCTTGTCCTCAAGGAGGGTGGTGCTGTATGTTCCCTTCCTTGTTCGTCTTTACCCTCATGGCTTAGCAACTGACCTGTTGGAAAAGGCGGTGCGAACGAGTCATGCGCGCTCATCGTTGGTGCCTTCCATTGCTGTCCTATTGAGGCTGCCGCGTCTGGAGGATGCAGCAGGGTCTGTGCTGAAGGAGACTTTGAGTGTGGAGGGGTTTGTTGTGCTCTTGGACAGGCGTGCGGTGAAGGGGGAGGATATTGCTTGGATCTTGCGGCAACAGGTGCCGTGGAACAGACGCCGCTGGAAATATCAACCATCACGACTTTCACTAACGGTGTCACAGTGGTATTCTCTTCAACTCGCTCTGTGACGTCAGCAACGGAAAGGTCCTCTGGCCCCTTCAGCCCGTCCTCAACCTCTTCCTCAACCAGCCAAACCCCCTCACATTTCCAGCTCCCGTCCTCATCTCCAACACCATCGCCAACTCCCCTTCCAACGAACCCCACCTCCGCATCTTTACCAACACCGTCCTTACAACCCATCATCCCAAACCACAGCCACGGCTTCTCCATCTCAGGCCAAATTGCCATCGGCATTTTGGTCCCAATCCTCGTCATTCTCATCATCACGGCCCTTTGGTTTTTAGTTTTTCGCCGTTCTGCAAGGTTCCGTCGCCAGGATGACAACTGTGGTGATTTCGGCGAGGATGAGCCCAAGAGGCATGGGCGTGGGCATCGACACATGCAAGCTCCGAGTTCAGATGGTGGGACAGTTGTAGGGTCCATCTCTGGGTCTGCTGGTAGGCGTAGGACTACCAGTATTACGAGGGACACGTCGAGTGTAGGTAGTCCAGCTAGATCTGTGGCAAGAACGGGGACAGCTGTCTTGGTGGGTGTTGGGACAGAGAAAAGGTCTCCTTCTTTAAGTGCATCTGTTCATGTTAAGGCTGAGAAAGGTTGGTTCCGACTAGGACGAGGCGGTCCAGACGAGGAAAGAAACTTTGAGGCGGCTGGCGCTGGCGCTAAGAGCAAGGAGAAGGTCGAGATGTGGGAGCCGACTCGGGGGAGGTCAACTGTGTTTGCGGGGGAGCCACATCCTGGGAAGGAGGTTGTTGTATAGGTAGTGGTTGTGGATGGTTAAGGAGTGGCCTCGGAACGACAGAGAACAACAAGAGAGGGATCTTCAAGTGACAATGGTTCATTCAATATATGTTTCATGTTTTTCAGAGGAAGATCTTGACTCTATTGTCGTTGATTTTGCCTTGACAATATTGTCCAGGCAAAAGGGGCTATTACTCGTTGCATAACCCTCAAAACCAGGGCTCTAGAATTACTTGGCAAGCGGGACCTAAATGCCCTAAATCCAGGCCTGGAAGATAGCTCGGGTAGAGTTTGCTTTACAGCTAAGTCAGCATGCGAACAGAAAACATGAACTTTGCCTTCAGCCTTTACCTTCCATGCCTTCAGGCACTGGTCACCTGCTCCTGAAGGGG
>Ga0065720_1019056_pt1 | contig 40989 bp, 39 predicted proteins | sample Thericmetagenome_FD_59107 | JGI IMG/M metagenome (GOLD analysis project Ga0065720, IMG submission 59107) | Thermophilic microbial communities from the Joint Bioenergy Institute, California, USA of rice/straw/compost enrichment - eDNA_2 v2... | ecosystem: Engineered > Solid waste > Grass >... | reverse complement strand
TATGCTAAAAGTCGCAATAGAACTGAAAAAAATAAAGAAGAGGATCAACTTGTCTGAGTGCTTTCCCAGGAAAGTGTTAGACCGTTTCTCCACGAATGTTACATTTGGCTGTACGACCTCACTCTCGATTGTAATCTCTTGGGTCTGGGTGCGATCTAGAGACTCGTCTTTTTGTTTTTCTTCTTCTTCCATAGTTTTTAGGTTGAATTTAAATTAAAGATTATTGGACTTTCTAATTAGATTTTAGGCTAGCCTACAGAAATAGGCATGCTATCAAATTACAATCTAGAAGGAAGTTGCAATTCATCAAGACCAAAAGCCTACAAGTCGGATGACTTCTTCTGATAGTATGTATCAATTACCCTAAGGATATCCTCATTTTTAGGCTCATGCCCATAATTTTCCTGGGCAAAATAATACAACAACTCTCCCTTAGGACTCACAACGATCAACCCTCCTACCTGCTTTTTCTCTCCCCTGAGGTCTCCATCAATGCCATGCTCCTTGGATTCTCTATATCTCGCTCTTGTCTCACTAGACAATAGCTTCCCAATTCCCTCAATGAATCCTATTTGCTGGAATCCACATATCTGGAAGAGCTCGTGATTCTCATCAATATAGATCTTTCCACAGCTGAGATATTTTCCAGCCTTGAATTCATCATATCCCAGCTCTTCTAATCCAATTCCAAACACTTTTACATTGTCTTTGCCATATTTTTCATCCAAAACAGGCTTCAGCTTACACAAGCCAGCTGCAGCATCCCTACACAATAAGCAGCCAAAGCGTCTTAAAAACTTAATTATCACTGGACCCTTGGCATCAGCATACAGAGACTCAAAGGACACGCGCTCCTTGGAAGCTGATTCAGGGTCAAGGATGGTCCTTCTGGAAAGGCCTTTGACCAATTGGTCTTTGGAGGCTGCTAAGGATTTGCTAGCTCCCATGATAACTAAAATAAAAATTAAGAAAAATTCGAATTTTTTTCGCATTTTTATTACATTTTGAGACTCAGGATTAAAGAACCCTTCAGCTATAAGAGGGGTTATGCCAATAACATTATTAGAGAGAGAAATACACCACATAGTTTATTAAAAAATGGATAATTTTTACAGCATTTTATATTAAGAAACCTATTGGAAGACCTTAATTTGGGCCACAACGACCGTAATATCATCAGGCTTTCCACCTCCAATATCGCCCAAACCGGCCCTTCTGGCATTAATAGCGAAAGGAGAGTCAAAGGTTGGGTCAACTGAGTTCCTTTGAGCAGCATTAGCTATAACCTGGGCAAGTTCTTGAGGATTATCAAGGATTCCATTGGGTGCGTAATCTCTAAGTATGTTGATCATAGATCCTTCAAACAGGTTGTCAAAGAGCCCGTCTGTGCCCATAATGATTATATCATTATTCTGTACCTTTAATGTTCTCTCAACAGCCACAGAAGGATCATTACCGTTCACAATATTGGCAGCAAGCTGATATGGCATATTGAACTTCAGTTGATAACTTTGGTAAGGATAAACAGTCTTCCATTGTCCATTTTCATTTCTGAAAACTGCAAATCCGGAATCCCCGACCTGGGCCACGTGCAAATTAGGAGTCTTTTCGTCAAGAGTAACCAACAGGAAGGTACTAGAGCCCTTCTCTAGGTCCTGGCTCCATGCGTCCTGCATTAGGGTTCTTGGCGAGCTGACATACCTTTGAGGAGATTGTTTGAAAAGCTCTGAGGCTCCTGAAACCAGTTTTCTGGAGTATGCAGAAGGATCAACGCCTACAAGCTCCCATCCACCGACTCCGTCAGCCACAGCAAGTAGATTCTCACTTTCGTAGTTGGCATCATCTCCTCCCTTGGCAACTTTGTCAGCACGAGGCAAATAGGAGCAGCCGTAATTGAAATAGTTGTACTTGGTCTGTTTTCTAATAGAATAAGCCAAGACGAGAAGAAGAGCTAAGGATATGAGCCTTAGACCTTTCATTTCTTTGATTTCTTGTCTAGATAAAACTAAGTAAATATATGCGTTATCGTTATTAAGTGTTTCTCGATGTTTAAACTCTTCCAGAACATTTGGTTAAAGGCTTCGATTTAAAAAAATAGAAGAATAAGCCTTTGCCCTCTCCTCCAACAAGACCAACCAGTTATTTTCAGTCAGGGTAAACCTAGACAGAGCATTGAGAATTAACCCTCCTTGTACCATATTTTCATCGAATAATTAATAATTAAACGGCTCAGCATCATAATGGCAGGGTAAATTGACAGAATTACCCAACAATGCCTTTAAACCAATGAAAATAAAGGGAATGAAGACCCTGTTAAAAAGTTGATGGATAGGAGCATGTTGAACAACAAGGTCTTTGGATTTCATTTGTAGAAATCGGGTGATGCAGGAGCTGAGTCAAATGATGAGAATTTCAGGAGTTTTGTAATTTTATTCAGCTCGAAGTAGGGACATACTGAAGAATAATGAGATTGTGTGAAATAAAGTAAAATTCATAACATAATCCACTTATTTACTATAATATTTTTTATTTCAGATTCGACACGATGGGTTGTTCTCAAAGCCGCAAGGAAAACAACAACATCTACACACAAATCGTTAAGTCAATTTCTCCTCTTCCTGATGAAACTCCTGTGTTCAGGAGCATCAACGCACCAGAGCTAGTCTCCAGATTCAGAGATAGCCCAGAGATTGACAACTTACAGGCCGCATATCTTAAATTCTTCAAAGCTTATGCCAAAGAACCAATGCACGGCACCAGATTACGCAATGCAGACGGGACTTTCGGAGATTATGTTTGGAAAACATATGATCAGGTCAAGCAGATCTGCCTCAAGGTTGGCTCTGGAATTCTGAGTCTTGACCTAGCCCCACCCGTCAAGGGAGAAAAGGAAGGGGAGGAATACAGATTCATTGCAATTTACGCTAAAAATAGAGAAGAATGGGTACAAACAGATATTGCAGGGTGTCTCTATGGTCTCACTGCCATTGCTTTATATGATACCCTTGGTCATGAAGCTATGGTCCACGTGTTTGATCAGACCTTGTTGTCCACTGTCTTCTGCTCGGGTGAGAATATTGACAAGCTTCTCAAGGGTGCTGAAAGTGGGGAATATAAGACTCTTAGAAATATAGTCTCTTTCGATCAAATTAAAGAGGAACAAATTAACCGAGCCAAAGCCAAGAACATCAGAATCATCCAATGGGCTGAGCTTATCGCCGAAGGTGAGAAGAAGATCCATGATCTTCCCAAGGTCACTGGCGATACTATTTACACATTTATGTACACCTCTGGGACAACCGCCCTTCCCAAGGCTGTCATGATCACTCACTCCAACCTCATTGCCGGTATTGCAGGATATAGCGAGGCCCCTATCACTGAAGTCCAAGGTCTGGGCCCAGGAGACTATCATCTTTCATACTTGCCCTTGGCACACAGTTTTGAAAGAATGTTCAGCCAGTTTTTGTACTATAAGGGTGTTGCTATAGGTTTCATCTCAGGAGATGTCACAAGATTGACCCAGGATCTTGCCGCCCTTCGCCCTACAGTCTTCATCTGCGTTCCAAGAATCCTCAATAGATTCCATGATAGCATCAAGGCCAACCTCGAGAAGCTTGAACCAGGCTTCAAGAAGGATCTTGTCAACAAGGCTATCGCTACAAAGATCGAGAACCTCAAAACTGAAGGAACTTACACTCATGCATTATATGATCGCATTGTTTTTGGCAAAATGAGGGAAATTATTGGAGGAAGAGTCAAGTTCATATTATCAGGAGGTGCCCCCCTAGCCAGTGATATTGGAGCCTTTTTGAAGATCGCCTTCTCAACCCCTATTGTTGAAGGATATGGGCTTACTGAGACCTGCGCTTGCGGTTTGGCTCAGAATACAATTGATACCAATTCAGGAAGAGTGGGAGGGCCCGCTCCCTGTATTGAAGTCAAGCTTATTGATGTGCCTGAAATGAACTATACTACTAAGGACAAGGCTGAGGATGGAACGCCTATACCTAGAGGAGAACTTTGCATTAGAGGTCCTACTGTGTTCAAGGGATATTACAAGAACCCTAAAGAAACAGCTGAAGTCTTTGATCAGGATGGATGGTTCCATACTGGCGACATAGCAAGAATTAACCCAGATGGATCTTTCTCCATTATTGACAGAAAAAAGAATATTTACAAGCTCGCACAAGGCGAGTACATTGCCCCTGAAAAGATCGAAAATGTATATAACTCGTCCAAATATGTCTCCGAAGCCTTTGTGTATGGAGATTCCCTCCAGACTTTCCTCGTCGGTATCCTTGTTCCAGATAAAGAAGCACTTGAAAGATTAGCCCAACAGCTTGATATCCCTGGAACCTTTGAAGAACTCTGCAATAATGACCAAATTAAAGAGGCTATCCTTGCTGATCTTGTTAGAGCTGGTAAAGAAGCCGGCTTTCAGGGCTTTGAGCATGTTAAGAAGATCTATCTTGAGCCAAAGTCCTTCATTCTTAGTGGGCTTTGCACTCCTTCATTAAAGCTGAAGAGAGCGCCTGCTAAACAGCATTACCAAGATATTATTAAGAAACTATATGCGTAATTTTTATAAGTATCCTCTATATTATTTTTATGAAGAATGGAAGATGAATCACTAGATATTTATTATCTAATGCCTTGCAGCTAGTCTTAGCATACTCTTCTTAAATTTTACCTTGGAAAAAATAAATTGACTGGGCTAATCTGATATCAAAAATAAAACCTAAATCGACTTGAAAATGGGAAACCGCAATTCCTGCAGCAGTCCTAAGAAATCCAAGCGTTATCAACTACCAAAAACAACAATCCATGAAGGCGAGTACAACGTCCCTGACGGCCCATGCTATGGCGTTGGACTAACCCCAGATTCCAGGATATTAGTAACTACACACGATAATAGCATCAAATACTGGGATTTAAAGACCAAAAGGGTCATCTATACCATAGAAAGGGCCCATCATAGCACAATCTACTCACTTACAATGTCTAACAATGGAACAACCTTCATAACAGGCTCCAAGGGAAATACAGTTAAGATATGGAGTGTGGACAAGCCCCAGGAGCTCCACAAATTCAAAAATATCACCGAGAATTGCGTCTTTGAAGTCAAGCTCACTAATGACAATAATTACTTCTTGGCCAGATGTGGATATGAGGAGGAGGCCCATGTTCAATTCTGGAATATCAGAAAGAAGTCCCTCATTAAATCCTTCCCCCTAGGGAATGCCTTATGTATAGCTATAGCCCCTAACGATGAGATCTTTGCATGCAGCTCTTGGAGTGAAATTAAGGTCTGGGACCTGAGAACGAAGGAATTAGTCAGTCAAATGAGACTCATTGATACTTCTGTTATCATTAGATCACTGGTTTTTACTAACGATGGTGAGAAGATTATAACAGGGTCCAATGCCTGGTTGAAGATCTGGGATGTTGGCAGTGGAAATTTGATCCACACAATTGAGCACCAATCTAAACTACCTTTAACTTTGCTAAAAATGCTAGATGATGAGACTATGATAAGTGCTAGTGATGATGGAGTAATAGGAATATGGAATATCGAGGAAAAGAGGTTAATAGACTCTTTTGTGCATAATGAGAACTTTAAAATTAGGTCTAGGTACCAGGATCCCAAGCCTAGAATTACATTCTCTGCCTCAAAGGACAAGAAGACCCTTGTTACTGCCTCTAATGAGGGTCTTATAAAAATCTGGGACCTGCCTAGTAGAAAATGTGTGCATACTCTGTTTACTCCAAGAATCACAGATGACAGCTAAACATTTTTCTTATGCGATTATTGAGTTCGTATTGTGTATTCTATACTTTACTTGTTTTGAGTCCTCAAAGGATTTTTGATTGAAAGTTACCAAAGAACATAGAAATGCAGATTTCAATAAAATTTATAAAATGTATCATTTGAAGTTGCTATAAGGTCTCAATGAATTAGATAGAAAATTCCTAATAGAAAGCAGTGAAAAGAATGGACATATTTTCAGAATAGAGAGAGCAAGATGATCAAGAAACATAAGGTATTCAATAAGAACAAGACACAGCAGCAAATTTTATAATAACGTCTCAAAAAAATAAAATTACTTTTTTTTTTGGTTTGCTCGTGTTGAGTTTTTTTGCTTTTTCGATAAACAGATCCACTACCAATTCAATTGAACCAATGTAGCGACGATCCAAAGATCCATTGGTGCATATTCGAACATTAGCCTTTTTAGCTCTTTCTTCCATAAAATCTTTGTCATGATCCTTTTGATGAATAACTAAAACTGCTATAAAATCAAATTCTTCGATGAATTGATCAATAATTATTGATATAGCACTTGAAATTCAGGGCTTTTAACATTAATCCTGCTATTTTTGTTTTTGAAACATGAAGAAATCAATTCAGTCCATTTGCTATGAATTTTCTCTTTTGTATCAATTTTTGCTCTCTTCATTGTCTTGTCTTCTGCTTTAATTTTCATTAAAGCTATTGTCATTTTCGCCCTCCAATCAGGATCATTACCAATCTGTTCAAAAAATGTAGATTTTTGAATTTTCAACAGATATTTTGTGACAAACCACCACAAAATATCAATATCATCTACCATGCGGTAATATTTATCTTCATAAACCGAATATCTTCTCGACATTTGATTATCTGGAGAGGATTTCTCTGTTTCATTTTTTTCTGAAGAAGTTTGTCTTTCACGTTTTGAGGACGTGTTTTTGAGGGAGGAGCTTGCTCAATCTTGTTCTGAGGGACTACAGATGATTCATTATCAACACTGCAACTAGCTATCTCTGAGTCCTTATTATTCATCATTAATTACGAAAGAATTAATCATTATATTTGCTACAAACAGCAAAGCTTTACTAAAGGATGATGACAAAGTGCCAAGTAGAAAATGTAAGTCTTTCATGACTTTGGGAATTCCGGATGACAACGAAATAATGTTGTTCTTATGTAATTGTCGAGTTCGTATTGTATATCATGAACTTTACCTGTTCTGACAAGTCCTTAAAGAATTTTGATTAAAATTTGCTCAATAATGCCCCATATTATTACAATTTTAGCTAAAGCACATATAAATAGTATCATTAGCCGCATAAGAAGAAGCAAAATAATAAGATGAAGAATTCCCTATTTGCTTGATCTTAAGCCTGCCAATACTGAAGAAACTAAACTCTTTTCACTGGCATATTCATAATTTTCCCCATATACTTCATTCACTTTTTTTATATCATAGGCAAAGATATAGATTCGAAGCTTTCCCTCCCTTGTGCTCTTCACAGTGTCTTCTATCTCCACAAAGTTCTCCTTCGAGACCTTGTCATTAAAAATTGTATGCTCAGAGACATGCCTATTGTCCGGAGGGTACCCATAGAAACAGACCAGATGCCTTTTCCCTTGTTCACATTTGCTCTTCAAGGCTTGATAAAATGAGCCATTGTCTTTAAGGTTTTGCAACAATAGCAAGATAACAGAAGCTCTTTGCTCGATAAATTTTTCCAAAGGCTGATCTTTTCTCCTGGAGTGAAATCCGTACCTAATCAGAACAACATTATTCTCTTTTCTATTTTTGAAATACTCGAACTCTCTTACTAGTTCCTTAGCTGGATCATGGGCCGGCCCCGAGTGAAAATTTTCGTCTATTTCGAATGCAAAACGAGTGTTCTTTGTCTCTATATAGAATTTCTCTAATCGATAGTGGTGAAGCTTTCGCTGAAAGGTAAAGGAACCACTATTCTCAGTGGCAAGCCCTCTGGAAATGGGAACGTTGTGCTTTTTCTGTAAGTAACTTATAATTTGGTTTTCCGCATGGAATCCATTAGTGCATTTATATATGTACTCATGAATCTGGTCCAAAACCTGCAAATCCTCTATTTTCTCCAGCAGAGAGGTTATTATTTCCCGCTTCTTGGACAACAACAGCTGCTTTGCTGCTTTTTCTGGTTCGACCATGTCAAATTAAATCGGAAAATAGCTGCTAAATAACATCTAATAGACACTTAATATAATAAATGAGATTTCTTCGGATTAGGTGTCTACCATGCATAACTGCTTGCTCCCTTTATGAAATGTAGTTAGAGAAAGTGCTCCAAAATATTCTTTAACAGGAGGAGGAATATTCAACCTGGGGTGCCTGAAGGGTTAGGATTTGAACGAAGCTGTAGGCTGGGATTATTTAGTAGGCAAAACACCTGTTCGAGAATAATTGAATACCATGATCAGATTACGTTCTTGATATGTATATTGCGTAGTTGAAATAAAAATAATTCAGTATCTCAATAGGTGTGTTATGAATAATACCGCAAGCTTATCAAATATCTCCCCAAATAAGGAACCTGCAGCCTCCCCTAAATCAACGAAGAAGTCTGGAATTCTCTATAAGCGTAGCGATCACTTAAAACAATGGAGAAAAAGATTTTTCCAAGCCGAAAATCAATTTCTTAAGGTTTCTCATGACGAAAGCGGCAGCAAGACCAAGATTATCGACATAACGGATTACGCCCTCAAGTGGAACAATAAAGTCAAAGATAAATTTGTATTCTCGCTTGTCTTGCTTCCAGGAAAGAAATCAAATACAATAAAGTCTCTCGTCCTAGCTTCCAAGGACGAGAATATTGCAAAGGAGTGGTATAACTTCTTTAACGAGATATTGGTAACATGATATTCCCAAATTTTTATTTTTAGAGAGAACAAAATCCATCTCCAGAAAAAGTCCAAGACAATCCTGTCCAACTCCTGGATGAGAGTAGTCAAACAATAGCCAATATTAACGGGCAAGCCTCTGATACAGATGATTCTAGCAAGAAGGGAAGCCCAACTTCCAGAAAAGAAAGCGAAGAGGTTAAGGAAATTGACATCAAAAAAGAAGAACTAATGAATTCCCCTGTTTCTAACAAAAACGATGGAGATTTTGTCACTAGTGGGTCAGAAGCTGATAATGAAGATCTTAAGGGTCATAACCTGCCCCCTGAGCCTCCAGCCTGGTTAGAGACAATCTTTGAGGAGCAGATAAGAGAAAATGAGCAATGGGATGCTTCAAAGATAAGGGAGTTTAATCCTGAAGATGTCTCGGATCAGTGGGATCTTATTGAGAACCAAGAGAATATGAAGATCCTTCAGGACCTAAAGAATCCTAATATATTCAGATGTCAGTATAAATTCAAGAAGATTAAAGTCGAAAAAGTTCTGCAAGTATTATTAGATTGTTTAAGATTGATTTGTTAGATCTTCCTGGATATTAAGAATAGAGACAAGTGGGATAACTCCTTTGACAAGGCAAACATTTTATCCTATGCCCCTTCAACCAAACAATACATAATTCATCAAATCAACAGGTAATCATCTTCCTTCTGTTAGCATAATTCCTAGACCATTCGGTCTACTCTATTTCCCCAGAGAATTCGTCTACGTTCGCTACACATTCAAAAGTAAGAATACATATTTCGTTGTCGATAAATCCATCGACCTTGACGGTGAAAAAATCCCAAAATCAATCAGATGCCCAAGGGGCACCATTGACTATTCAGGTAACCCGCTCTAAGTTCCTAATTTACCACTCTAGTCATGCAATTCATCCAAGACCAAGAGGATGTCTACTTGAAACTTCTTATAAATCTCACTAACGGAGGACTTGTCACCTCAAGCCAGGACACCCAAATCACCGTCTACGCATTGAGTAAATATCCTGAGATATCCAAGGTTCTGGATGAATATGAAGACGATTATTCTTCAGAATTCATCAGTGTCCCAGATGCCTCAATGAGGAAGCTGGAGCGTAAACCTAGCGAGCTACCGGCCATGAAAATAGTGTATGAAGTCAAACCAGAGGAAAAGAAGACCGATAAGCAGTCTAATGAAATTGATATTCTTGATGAGGAAGAGAAGCCTGTAGAAGACGAAAAGTTGGAAATGGTCGAAGTTGATCAGTCAGACTTGCTGGATAATACTCTAGCTAAGCCTGAAGACTTGACTGAGATTGAGCAGCTAAAGAAAAAGCTTGAGAAGATCGCTAGCAACAAGCATACTATTGAGTGTATAGATAAGAACTTCCCTGCGAAGAAGCTCACTCCACAGGAAATTGAGTGCAAGAACGTTGATAAAAATGGGCAGCATTTCTTATATGGTAAGTCTTGGAGAAGAGACCCTGGAGGAGGTCTTGAGCTGATTGATAAGGAGCTTTGTGAGAGGCAAAAGAAGGTTCTTACTCATTTCTTGAAGAATATGGGAAAGAACTTGCTTGAAGGAAAGTCTATAATGAACGTCTCTCTGCCTATTACCATATTCAGTTGTGATTCTATCCTTCAAAGAGCTGTGGAAATGTTTGGGTATGCCCCCTACTACCTGAAAAGAGCCGGCGAGCAACAGGATAGACTTGAAGCTTTTAAAAATGTCCTCACTTTCTTCTTTACAATGACTCATCTCGGTCTCAGCCAAGAAAAGCCCTTCAATCCTATTCTAGGTAATTCACCTCTTATTCCTTATTAATAACTATCAGGTGAGACTTATCAAGGACTCATCAATGGAATTCCAGTCTATTGCGAGCAAATTAGCCACCATCCTCCTATTTCAGCTATCTATGTAATATCTCTGAGAAATCCCTTATATTCTTAGATGAAAGCTGACAAGTACATTATCCATGGTACTTACAACATCGAGGCCGTTTTGGGGCCAAACAGTGCCACTGCTATTCAAAAAGGAAGAGTTTGTGTGACACTTCCAAGTCTTGATATGACTATCTACTGCTATACTCCTACTGCAGCTGTTAGCGTAATTATTCGTCGAATTTTTTCCTCATCTATAGGGAACTGCCATGGGAAAAAGAATGTTCAACTGGTCAAAGAAACTAAGAGTCTATGAACCTAAGTACAATTTATATGGAGAGGTCCATTTCAATCCTGATGAGAAGGGTCTCATTGCAGGATTCTTCTCCAAGAAGACCCAAACTGAAAGCGATAGAGCACGGTAATTCAATAACATATTGAGACTTATCTTTCGATAGTGGAAAAATCTATGAAGCTAAACCCGAATTCATCCAAGAACTCCATGGTCCCAAAGGCTCTAAGGCAAAGTTTGAGCCAGCCGCTCACTCTGTCAAGGAAATTTGCTCTGTAGACGGCATTTGGACTAGTTACTTAGAAATTGATGGCAAAAGGTATAATTTTGTTCTTTGAATTCTAATAAGAATAGATATTGGAATATTGAGGATCAGCGTCCTTATCAACTGTTGGATCTCCCTTGTAAAGCATTGCCTTCAGATTCGGCCTATAGAGAGGATTTAATTTACAGAAAGATGGGAGATTTTACTAAAGGCCAGGTAAGAGAGTATTAGTGAGTGGGTTATCTTGTAGGCTGAAAAGGAGAGGCTGGAGAATATTCAGAGAGCGGACAGAAAGCTAAGAGAAAAGAAGAATAAGAAAAAGTAATTCGAATTTTTAAGGCAACTTCCTCTGTAAAATAAGTGCTTTCATCTTCTATTTTTATCTTGTGTATTACCCAAAGCTTGTGAACTGTCTTCCGTACTTTATATCAAAAAGAACTATCTAGCCACATCAAAATCCATCACACCCACCCCACAAGCTAGACTAGCATTATCCTCTATGTTCTTTTAAGAAATTATTTTAATTTATGAGTTGGTCCTTCGATAAACCTCAACAGAAGAAATGGGATGATACCGGATCCCAAAGTTCCGAATTTGGCATGCAGTCAAGCTCCGGTTTCACTCCCAGTGAAAGCTTTCAAAGTTACCCCTCTCACACAGAGACTTTAGGCCATATGAGCACTGAACAAAGACCTACTCCACCAAGACATACCCCTTTAAGGAAGACCAAGACTATTGACTTCGAAGATTTCATTAAAAATAAGCCTGGTGCCTTCCTGTACTTTTCTAGAAAGCCTGAGACCAAGAACATGTTTGAGCCAACTGATGTGGAAAGAGTGAATGAATTAATGAATAAATTCTCTCGAAGTGCCACTACTACCTATCTAGGTGCCTGTCTTGCTGCCATGATAGGTGACAGAGTCCTAAGATATAAGAACTTGATCTATGGAATGACCTATAGAAGCTCTATCCTGAAATTCCTACTTAAGTACTGGATGTTCCCAACAATTGTTGCCAATACAGCTGTGGGAACCTACTTTGCCCCTCTCTATGAGCCCCAGATCATGAATATTATTGATAAATATCGTCTAGATGATCCTTTCTTCAAAAAGATCTATGAAGGAGACGATCCTAAGAATACTCAGCAGCAACAAACAGGAACTTCTTTGTAATTGTCTATTATTTTCCTGTCCGACATTTCGTAATTAATGTCAATAGAACAGCCTTATTGCATATAATATGATAAAGGGCCAAACATGAAAACTCGACTAAGAAAAAGAAAAAAGTATAGATTTACGCATCTAATAGATGATTTTTGTGAAGCATCCTTATGATCTTCTCAAGCTCTGATATTCTCTCTATTATCTCCGCCTTTATTCTCTCCTTCAACTTAGGCTCATCCAAATGTGCAATCGACTCCAAATATCTCTGTCTCTCCTCAATTTCCTCTTCAACCTGCTGATACAATTTCTCCAGCTCCGCATCCTGCTCCTCAACGCTCATATTCTTGCTCTTCTTTTCAAGCTCCTCCTGCTCCGCTTGTTCCTTTCTAGGAGGCTTCTGTGTCAAGAATAACTTTTTCTGAGAAATTTTTGCCAGAGCTCTGGCCTTTAATTCCTCCTCATCATAGTCTATTCTATTCAATACTTCCTCCGATATTGCAGGGAGCTCAGCACCCTTAGGCAACGCGCCCCTCCCCCTCCTGAATTTTTCCTGAGTGTATTGAATTAGCTGAGCTCTGTTAATTCCCCTCTTGTATTGGAGAGGAGGGTGCTTGTAGAACTCCTCTATTTCTTTTTTATTTCATGTTCGGGTTTCCTCTTGGGAATCAAATCCACGGGATATATAGGAGGCAAGGTTTTGCCTTCTCCTTTTACTCGAACTTTTGGATATTGGATTACAGTCTTTGACTTTGGAATGACTTTGGGCTTGGGCAGTGGGGTCATGGACTCGGACTTTGGTTTGACTTTTGGCTTTGGGTAATTGATTTTGGGGGCATGTCCTTTGTGAAACAGCTTGAATAATAGTTTTCCAGCTTCGGATTCTCTGCCGTAGATCTTCCAGAGATCATCGTTGGCTATTTCGCGACTAATCTGGAGCACGGAGCGGACGTTGGTCAGGTCGACCTTCTCAAGACGTTCTTCTAGTTCGGCGTCGCGAGGGTTCGGTCTGAACATGGTGGGTTAGTCTAAATAATTTTTATTAGTTATCATATAAAGAAAAGAGGGAAGAGGTCGGGTAAAAAGTATGATGTTGAGAAGAAATTGAAGAAAATATTGCTAATAATATCACATACAGGAAAATGCAAAGTTTCTGATTTTATTAGAAAATCTAGCCTGATAATTATACTGTACTTCGGGATAAATTATGCGTATCTAGTCAGACTAAAAATAAATTATAAAAGCATCAAAAATTTTACAATCAGAACATGAAAGGAACCTTCTTACCTCTCAAATTAACCTCATATATCGAGTTAGCCAAGCCCTTTGGCCAATACATCCAAAGCAAGCACGGAAAAGAAGCTTTCATTAACACCGAACCTACATTCAAGGAAATGCAAAGCGTCAGAGGATCATTAGACTTCGCCAAAATGCAGAGTCAACTTAACAACGACTACAGGCTAGCTGCTGAATTCGCGACTACAGTTATCAATTATGTCAGGTATGTGTACCTGATGGACAACTTCTTCGCAAAGGATTTTGTCGATCCAAAAGGAATTAAACTCGTTTTCCCCTGGACTGATTCTTTCCAGCCTAACAAGAAGTACAAAGGCCTTAGTCATAGTAAATATGAGCTTGCCTCCGTCCTCTATAACCTCGCCATCATTTATTATACTGAGGGTATCCATTATGCCTCAGGTCCTCAGGACCAAGACAAGCTAAAGGGAATCGCCAAGCTCAGAAACTCCCTTTGGTGCCTCAACGAAATCAAGATGATCCTCCCAGGAATCTTGGTCCATCCCTCAGATCTCCCCAATGACCTCAACCTCACCTTCATCACCCTCCTTATCAACTATATCACTGGTCTCACCTACGCAACCCTCATTGAGATCATGGTTAAAGATACTAAGAAGAATTCCAACGAAAAACTCGCCGGAGTCAATAAAGCTGCCGCTAACCACTTCCAAATGGCCTACGACATCCTCAAGGCCCTTAAACAATACCCTCTACCCGAACAAGACACTAAAAGACTCCTTGCCAATCTCCACTTTAACGCTGCCATGCACAAGGCCGAAGCCATGTATAGAATCACCCTCACCCACTTGGACAAAGTCGATGAAGAAATCTTGAAGGGTCACATGGGTTACGCTACCTCATATCTTAGGATTGCCAAGGAAGAACTTGACAACCTCTGCGTCAAGAAGGGTGACGCTGAGCTCTTGACCCCAGAACAACAAGAGGAACTTGGCAAGTTAAGGAAGATTATCAACAGCAATTATGATAATTGTGCTCTTAAGAACGCCAAGGTCTACAAGCAACAGGAATTCGCCCCTGAGCAACTCCCAGAAATTCCTGAGGATAAGACTGCGATCACAGGCATGGAGCCCAAGGATATTAAAGGAAAAGTCGGATCTGAGCATAAGTTCGAGTGCTTCTTGTCACCTGAAATCCTCGCTCTTAAGAAAGAGTTCATGGATCTCGTCTCAACAAAGGCCTTCGAATTGGAAAACAACCTGAAAAACCTCCATACCACCAAGAATAAGCTCTATGCTGAGGCCTATGTGAACTACCTTTTGAGCTTGGAGAATCAAAGTAACAACAAGAAGATGGAAATCCCTCCTGAACTTAAGCAAAGAATTGATAGATTCAGACAAAACGGAGGCTTCACTACCTACGAGATGACCCGCAAGAATATTACCGAGAGTGGAGCTAACTGTGGAGCTATTATCGATCAAATTAAGAACCAGTTGGCTAAAGAGAAAGACGAAGATGAAGCCATTAGAAAGACCTACCCCCAGAAGTGGCTTAGACCCTATTCTGAGCAAGTCAACAAGGACTATGTCTTCAAGTTAAGAGGTATGTTTCTTTAGAAAGTTGTTAAAATGCCCTAGATCTTGAACAAAAGTACTTCATTGCCCAAAACACCGATAAAGACATCTTCAAGAAGTACGACCAGTTCGCAGATTGGATGATGCAATTCAGTCAATCTGACGACCAGATCCTCAGCCTTATTCCTCAAAGCTCCGATGCCGAATTCGTCGTCAAGAACAAGACCCAAATTGCCGAAGTTTCCGCTCTCAACAAGCAGCTTATGGACTCTGTTGACCCTGACAAGCTCAGAAAGACCATCAGAGATGCCTACGAGAAATGCATGATGAATGACAATATCTCTTCCTTTGTCAACATCTTCAATAAGCAAGTCTCCAAGGAAGAGGAGTTCGAAAAGCTCTTGGCCCAATACAAGAAGGACTTAGCCCCCGTTGAGAAAGCAGTAAGCTCAACTTAGTACTTTTTAATGTTCTAGATTAGCGATGCCTACCCCATGCTTGACACTATCGTCTCCAAGGCAAAGCAAATTAACTCTACCAGAAACCAAAACACTCAGACTGCTGTCAAGGTCCTTGAGGAAATGAACCTTGCCATTGCTGTTATTAACGGTATCTATGATGACTTCCAACAGGGTGCCAATTTCTACATGAACTTGGGCTTCCACTTAAATACCCTTCAGAAGGTGGTTAGCGATTTCGTTATGGCTAGAGATATCGAAAAGAAAGCTCTCCTTCAAGATATTGAAGCTGACAAGAACTACAATCAGTTGAATGTTGGAGGACAGAAGCCTTTCTTCCAGGAGCAAAACATGCAATTCCCTCAAGGAAGCAGTGAATTCATCCCTATTAATGCCTACCCCAATGCTAACCAGACCATCATCCAAGCAAATCAAGGACCCACAAAGCAACAATACCAACAGACCCAAATGTTCAACCCTAACCAATACCAACAGACCCAGATGTACAACCCAGGCCAAAACTTCCAGCCACAAAACACTAACTTCCAACAGAACTTCCCTCAAACCCAGACCCAAATGTACAATCCAAACAACCAAGTCAATCCAAATCTTCAAACTGTTAACAATATTCCTTCATCTCATCACCTTCCGAATGTCAATACAACCTCCACTATGGGATATATGCCCATCAACGACCCCTTCGGTGGCCTGGGAGGAGGAATGGTCGAAAGTACTATCATCCCTAACCCCTTCAATAACCAAAATCAACCTGGAAAGCAATAATTTAAGAGTATGTTTGAGTTGTAGCATATTTATTTGTATGCGTGGACTACTATGATATGGACTTTGATAATAAAATATGACTCTTGATTTCAAAGAAAAGGAAGTTTTTCTTAGAGGAAATTTTTTATCCATACTAGCTATACGAAATTAGGTAGAAAATACTAAAGTGATCCTTGCGGTAGAGATAGAACCATATAAATATTACATTAGTTTGTGGGAGTAGTCACGACAATTTTAATTAGATGATTCATGAACATTTGTAAGCTGGCATCATCATTAATGAAATCTCCACCCTAACAAAATTACCCAAATTTCTTATTATCTTACTTGGCAAGTTGCATTATCAAGCTCAAGACCAGAAGGATTGACTCTAGACTTAACCTTTCTTTCCTTAGTATGGCCTGGCCAAGTCAAGAAGAAGCTTGGAGCAGGATATCTATCCTCAATAATAAGCTAATACTATTAATTTTTCAATAGAAAGTCTACCTTAGAGTCATCGAGAGGTGCTTGTAACAAGTACTTGAAATTCTCGTACTCGGGCTGGTCTTGGTATCCAGCCTTTTGCCATTTTTGGATCATTTCTCCTTGCCTAGAGAAGTTAAAGGAGGTTTTAGGGAATACCTTACCAGACAACAATATCAAAGAAGGTATCCAAAAGCAAGATGACGTTATTCTTCATGCTTGCAATATCAAGAACGACTGGGACAGGTTCTGGGTTATCAAAGGAATACATGAGAAGAGAAGGCTGGATCATGACTGTACAGTTGGTGGTATTCTCACGATTCATCATTCCTCTGAAGAAAGCGCTTTCATCAGGACTTGCTGCGAAGGTTTGGACGAAATTGCTTCTTCTCAAGTGGTACATGAACTGAGGGAATAGAGAGAATTCCTTGGGAAGTCTGAAGGAAGTAGTGTCATCCTTCTTGAATTCTCCGAAACGAGAAGCAACTCTGATCAAGGTTCTATCAAGCCATCTGATGACTTCAATAGGCTCTTCAACTTCTGTCTTGGCAATAGCCATTCTAGAAGTCAAAACACATGCGGCCTCTTGGTCAAAGCCTTGGACGAGGTCGAATTGATTGTTTGGATCACCGAATCTTCTTGAGATTGTAGTAACTCTGAGTCTGTATTTTCCTGAGGGATGTCTATATCTAGTTACGAACTGCAAAGTGCCAGCCTTGCTCTGTGGACCGGCACCTTGTTGTCCTGGAAGGTCCAAATAGAAAGCAATAGTACTGTTTTTATCCAAACCTCCCAGGTACCATTCCACAGTTCCTCCCTGACCGACTTCTTGTTCAGCAACCAAGGGGTGGGCCTTCTTGAGGGAAGTACAGGGTCCAATAGCTCCAGCTATTCTTAGGTCTTTGGAGAGGTGGAGTGTGATATCTCCACAGAAGCCAAATCTTAGGTCTCCGTTGGCATCCTTGTCGAAAACTTTCTTGAAGGTTTCCCTGAAGACTTGGGAGTTGAAGAGTTCGTTGGTGGTGGCTATACCTCCTGTTTTCTCACAGACGCTTTTCATTTCGAGCAGACCGAATTGATCTGTAGTGTAGGCGAAAATGTCGACAGTTTGTCCGGATTTAATGGCTCTTTGGGCTAAACTCTGATAGAACTTGGTTGCCTTCTTGTTGTACTTATTCATTTCATTATCCTTTTGGATATCTATCCAATTTCTGATTGTCTCGGCTAATTTTATAGAAACAACCTGACCGGGTCCATAAGTACAAGGACCACTAATAAAGGTAAGAATTCTAGCACCCTGTCCAGGTAGAGCAGCCTCCAATAACCCAATAGCAATATTCAAAGCATTTCCTGTGCATCTCCAGGGTCTTTCATCAGAAGGAACGTTCCAAGGATCGGGCTTTAAGTCCTCTAGAATTGAAGTAAGGATGCTTTCACAGTCAGAAATAGGAACAATGAACTTCTTTATGGCTTGTGTGGCTTGTGGGCCTCTGGGATCATGCTTACTGGAAATTCCGAGCATTTCCCAGATTTGGGCAGTAGTGTATTCCTTATCGCCTTTGAAGGCATAGCATCTAGAACAATCGTTAAAGGATAATTCATGGACGAAGGCAAATCTTCCGAAAGTGATTAAACCGACCCAGGTCTCAGGGGGCATGAGGTTGATGGCTTGAAAGATGGCATCCTTTATTGCTTGGAGTTCTTCGGGAGGCATGCATGTATCGATCAAAAAGAGGTAAATACTGGGAGGGAGGTTTTGTAGATTCTGATTGGGGAGAAGATACTCCATTGTACTATACTCTTGCATAAGTTCGGCTGGAAGACTTGTTTCGCTGATATTGTCAGCATATTCTTTGGGAAATCCATTTTTATTAGAACAGAAGGGGCAGAGCCACCATTTACCTTTGAAGTCGACCCTGCACTCGGGATTTAGATAAGCTTGGCACTTTGTACAGGCTTGGGGCTTGTATTCAACTAAAAGAAGGTTCTCAATGTCCTTCATAGGTGAATAGAGAACTCCTAAAGGGACATGAGCCTTGACCAAGGATACTTTGTTGGGTGGGAAGATGTTCCAGGAGCATCTTACACCGTCTTGGGCTTCAATTCCATAAAAATCCATATCAATAATTTTTATTTGGGCAATTACACGTCAAATTGAATCTGATTCTTAAACCGAGGAGAGACAAGAAAAATCAAAAAGTATTTAAAATAGCATGATTCGATTATCCTAATCGGAAAATTATCAGTTCCTATTGTCCTCCACGTACATAAAGCCCTTTTTCAAAATAAAACCCTTATGTTTCATCGTTTTTAGTTCCTCATCCCTCAAAGATCTATATTTAGTCTCTGAGGCCATATCTCAAAACTTCAATCTCCTGAACTATTCTTATTATCCGGATGTCCTTGAACGACAAAATCCAATATTTAGCTTCTCTATTCTCTTTAAGAGGAAGATAGGCATAATTCAATATCTTTAGTAAATTTTTTGTATCAAAAATATCGAAAAAAAAATTTTTTGAGATTTGAAAGTCAATCAATAATTCTATTAGCCTTCTCAAAAGAGTTCCTGATTGTCTAAGGATAGAAACTCAGGACCAAAGCCTTGTCAAAAGGAATTCTGAAAGTTATTCTAAGAAACAGAACAGACCACAAAGTATGAAAACTTAATATCTTTCCGATAGCTACTAAAACAATTTTTAAGTGTGTGGAACATTCTCCGGTACAAGAAGAAAGATTAGTAATTGCTTGCCTGTTCGTTGTTTTGGTGTTTGTATCACAATGATCTTTTCTAGTGAGCATCAATGATTAAAAGATAATTTTGAAAAGAAGTGAGGGAAAAATGTCTCAAATTGTGTAAGTCTTTAATCAAAAGGGAACATGATCAAAGTGTAGAAAGAAGGCATTTTATGCAGTTTTAATGTTTAGAATAAGTTTTAATTTGTTTCCTTCGCTGACTATGAGAAGTCAAGATAAGAAGAGAGAATAAAATAGAAAGAAATTCTATCCTAGGGAATCTGCTTAAGATTGTTGTTATTATGATTGTCTATATAGCTATGCTTCTTATCATAATTTAAAAGTTTGTTTGTTCTTATCTCACATTAGGGCCACGCACCTATACAAGAATATATATTCGATACCAATATAATCGTGAGGATCTTCGCTCTTGGTGATGAACAAAATAGCAAAACGTTTATCTGTAAGACTTTTGTCTTCTAGCTCTGGCACCCTTACCACCGTATTTCTTGGGTTCGCATCTTCTGGGATCAGTGACCAACAAGGTTCTATCGTATTGTAAGAATTTCTCCTTGATTTCTCTCTTGGAGTGTTCGTCGACGAACTTTTGGTGATAAGCAACGATGGCCTTAGCAATAGCTTGTCTAATGGCATAGATTTGGCTGGTGTAACCACCTCCCTTGACTCTGACTCTAATGTCGACCTTGGCGAAAGTCTTGGATCCCAACAAGAGGACGGGTTCATAGACCTTAATTCTCAATGGTGCAGGTTCAAGAACATCAATAGGGTAACCGTTGACTCTGATGACACCAGTACCGGCTCTGCAGGTGGCAACAGCAATAGCGTTCTTCTTTCTACCAAAGGTTTGAACGTACTCAGCTCTGGGCTTGGCAGTTGTTGACATGTTTTGCTCTGGGCTTTAATATATCAGATATATTTTAATTCAGAAGGCTTAGGCACAAATTTAATTCATGGCGTCTGGCAACATATCTTCTTTCCTCGAAGTCTAGACCCCAGCCCAGAACAGCCTTATGGATTCTAATTTCAGGAACAGCCCTTCTCATTAAAACCTGAATTGAATCCTTCTTAGTAATAGAGAATTTTAAATGTGAAATTATTGCCTTTTTGAATTCAAAAATACTGGCCTAAGTATAATATAAACAAGCTGGCACAGAAGATTTCTTATTCACAAAAATATTGCCTTATGCAACAAGCAAAAATATAAAAAAATAAAGTCCTACTTCCCTCCCAATCGAAAAATTATTCATTCTTGTCCCGAAATTCCTCAGGGAAATAGATTCTCTTATGCATAATATACTCAACCTCTGCCTTTAGAGCCTCATCCCTCGCCCTGTTAATTTCCTCAGTCAGGGTATAAAAATCATCATCTCCTACATATTTCTGAGGAGTCACAATGAAATCTGGGTTTATCTCAAACCTGCTAGACTCCATATTTTGCGTTATCATTCTAGCATCATCTAGCACTGAGTTCCTCTTATCTCTGTCTATAAGAACATTCGTCAAAGAATCCAAAACCATTTGATACTTTTCCTCAAGAATATTAATCTTGTTCAAAAGCATACTTCTCTCCTTTGATTGCTCCATTTCTGCCACCTTCCATTTCGGAGGGTTCTCCTTATCTACATTAGCATGATTCAATAAAGAAACTTCGAAACTCATAAGCCCATTATCATCCTGTCCTCCCCCTTCTTCAATCACAGACATTTTCTGCTGGTTTCTTGAGTCAGTCGAAATTGTCTTAGTAATTCCCATCTGTTGTTTACCACTTCCTGTAATTAGTTGAGGCTTTGAGGCAATATTTTTAGCTAGCGTTTCAACTGCAGTAGATTGAGTCTTCTTAGTTACAGGGTTCTGTTGCTGGAATTCGCTCTGTGATTGTCTCTGGGCGTAGTCTGACTTGCTTTTAGTGCCTGCAACATCAAAGGTGGATGCTCCTTGTTGGGACTTATGAGAAACTTCATGTATTGTCTTTGTGATAGCTTCTGACTTTGCCAAGTTTTTGGCTGCTGCTTCAACAGGATTCTTGTTTTGTTCAGACTTGGAGACATTTTTTATAGAAGCTCCTTCTAGAGAACTTCTATTGGACCCAGCCTTTTGAGTAGTTTCGGCAATTGACTTGGTAATGATTTCTGAACCTGCAACGTTCTTGGCTGCTGTCTCAATGGCGTTCTTATTTGATTTGGATTGCTTTTTAGGCTCAGTGGAATCAGTAGCAGGATTTTTTGTGAGACCCTCACCAGAGCTCCTGAGTGAAGTCTCAGCAATTGCTTTATTTATTGTTGTTTCATTTTTGGCTAGATTCTTAGCAGCAGCACCTATGACGTTTTTCGACTGTTGGGCTTTTTCCTCTTTTCCGAGATTGACTAGATTAATAATTTTCTGAGCTTCAGTTTTCTGAGCAGCAGGACTCTCTATAATAGTGGATAATTCTCTAGGGCGTTCTTGAGGTGAGTTCTTAACGTCTAATTTATCCCTTGATTGGCTGCCACTCTTCAGGCTCTCTTCCATATCCAGTGAGTCTGTAGATTCTAAAGCTAGATGTTTGCTTAATTTCTTTTGATCCAAGACTTTCTTTTGCTGAGCCTGAGCCTGGGCTTGGGGCTGGGGTTGAGGTTGGGCCTGAGTTATAGTTTTTTGTGGCTGAGGTTCTATCTGTCTTTGTGTGGGAGCTTCTGTTCTTTGGGTGCTTTGGGTGGTTGTGGTAGTCAGATTTGCCTGGGATGAATCCTTGGGAACCTTTTGGGGCTCAATTTTGACATCTTCTGGGATCTCAAAAGTGTCTTCTAATTCGCTAATATCATCGATCTTGAGCTCGTCGATGACCTGCTTAAGGATGGTGTAGTCATATCTGATGATAGGTTTGGTTATGAAGAACTTGGAGACAAGGAGCTTGTTGATGAATTTGCTGGGCAAGAGGAGCTAGAAAATTAGAAAGGAGAAAATAAGGATATACTCTTTGGAAACAGGAGTTAATTTGGTCAAAGAGTTTGCTGAATTCTGGGATATCAGCATACTTCTTAAGAGAAATATCAAAGAAAAGATCTCTGAAATATCCTCTAGCAGGAGACAGGTGAGGACCAATAAGGAAACGATGGATAAATATAGTTTTTAAGGGGATCTGGCTGGAGACTTTGGTGTCTGTGAAGGCAGCCTTGGTCAAGAGATTATGCATATCTCTCAAGAAGACTTTCAAATCTTCAGGCAAACTTTCCAATAATTCAATTGCTTTGTGTGCTGGCTCTCCATTGAACTTGTTATAGAACTCTGCAGCCTGTAGGTTCTCAAGAGGAGCCAGATATTTCGCACAATATTCCTCAAAGGTTCCAACAACAGAAAGGTAGTTATAAGCCAAATAATTCAGAAGAAAGTCCAAAATGGGCTCAGACCTACAATTTAGAATATTTTATGCCTTGAGTACTCTCTTGGCTCTCTGAATAGCATGTCCTTTCCCATTCCCTGTTTAGACTTGAAATAGGCATAGATCATTCTTCTGATCATCTCTTGCCCGGATTTCATATGGCTCTCAAAGCGCTTCTTATTGGATATGTCCTTGTTATAGTAAGACAAGATTCTAATAAGACTGATATGGTTTGCGAGCTTATTTTCTATAAATTAAGGGTTTTTTCCTCTTTTTTTACTCTTTAAGGAAATTATCTTGATAAGCTTGTTCACATCCCCTCCAAATATAATCCTATTCAGATAAACAAGGTGCTCCTTGATAGGGGGAGTCTCTGGGGCATTGAAAATGAACTATACCATTAAGCCATTAACTAAAAAACCCCTTACAAATTCGAACTTTGCTCGGGACTGAGCAAAAATCCTCTTATCTATTCCCTCATTCGCGATCATGTAGTCCAGTGTGGAAATGAAGGTCTTGATCTATTTTATGAGTATTTTTTATGCATTTTTCTACTTGGAGACAGATATTAGGCAAGTATTGCTCAGGCAAGTTCTTGGGAATTATTTTCAGGAGCTCATCGAAGATGTCCTGACAATCTAGGAAGTATTTGAGGAAGATTATAAACTTCTTTTTCTCAACATTGTTGAACATAGAGTCATAGCTCTGACTTGCGGACATGGAGGCCTGACTTTGATAAAGTGTGGCTTGCAATTTTGCGGATTCTATGGTCTTGGTCTTTGAGTACATGTTGAAGAAGAGAGCGTCAAAGAATAAGAAGAACATCTGGATTTTCCTTGAGGTTTTTTCGGGATCGTCGGGCTTGGCTTTAACTTTGCCCTCAGGCAATACTCCCTGGACTGCTTGGTTTACAAGGTGATTTTTGTTGGCTTCGTAGAGGGTTTCGCGAAATATTTCGACAAGTCCTTTAGGATCATCTAAGCTTTTTGTGATAATTTCTGTCAAAAGAACTTGTTGACCTGGAATTTAGTAAAGTGGAGGTTATTTTTACTGCTGAGGTCAGCAATTGTCTTTGCATGAATATTATTAAAGATATAGGCGAGTCCTTGTTTTACTCCTGCTGACATTTTGATGTTATTAACAGTTAAATATATTCAAAATTTTAATTGAAATGAGGATTTTTTATAAGCAATACAGTGTTGCAAGGTTATTTCCTCTATTTTCAGGCTACAAGAAAAATTATTATAGCCTTTGAATAAGTGGGAATGACTGTGGATGCAGATGTGTAAAATTTAACTAAAAGGGGTTTGCAAAATTCAGGCTTATGCTTTGATAATTGTTGTGTACGAGTGAAAATATGTTAGGTCATAAGTAGAACTCTCCCAAATTATACTAGAAAAAGCCATAGAGAAATAAATTAAAGCCATCTAATTCTCTTTCCATCATTCCATTCTCCTTCCTTTTCTTCTCCTCTAGCGTTAATGTAAACACCTCTTCCATGCTGCTTTCCATTCTCCCACATTCCCTTGTACTTTCTGCCATCAGGCCATTCAAATTCACCATAACCTTGCTTCTTGTCATCAATATAGTCTCCGATGTACTTTCTTCCATCAGCCCAGGTGAATTCACCCTTTCCATGCATCTTATTATTCTTCCATTCACCCTTATACTTTCTTCCGTCAGCCCATTCATATACACCATATCCGTGGATATTATTATTTTGGAATTCTCCCTCATAAGTGCTGCCATCAGCCCACTTGAAATGTCCATGTCCCTGCTTCTTACCCATTTCGTATTGACCTTCATATCTTGCACCATCAGGCCAGATTTCAATACCGTATCCATGTTGCTTATCCTCAAACCATTCACCTTCATATCTGGCTCCGTCCATGTGAATGTAGGTTCCCTTGCCATGAGCCTTATCGTCGAGCCATTCTCCTTCGTAGACATCTCCATCAGCGTGGATGAGTCTTCCCTTTCCATTAGCCATATTATTTCTCCAGTAACCGATATATTGAGAGCCGTCAGTCCAGTATTGTTCTCCTCTGCCGTGTCTGACTCCGTTCTTCCATTGTCCTTTATAGATAGCATTGTTTTCGGTAAATTGATAAGCAGGGAGGTAAGGAAGTTCAGCATCTTCAGGTTGATCAGCATCGTAAACAAAAGGTCCAAGTTTTTCCATAGTAGCAATGGTATTTGGATTGGAATAATTGGGGACTTCCTTGACTTGAACAGCTAGATCTGAAGGAGGACCGTGTTTAGCGGCTGCCTCTGGATCAGTATTCTCTACTAGATTGCCAGAATTCAATTTCTTTTGGACTTGATGTCTTCTGTAATTGGCTTGAATCTTGATGGCAGCATTATTCAATTCTGCTTCTTCTTCAGGGGTTCTAGGGACGATCCCAACATGGTTGTTTAATTCTTTATCATTGTGGTTTGCAGCACAACAGTTACCCATTTCGTTATATATTGAATAGGTTGCTAATTAATTGGTAAAATATTAATTATTTGTTCAAGCTCAAATTAAGAAAACGAATCCTAACATTATTGAACCCTCCCTTCTGCAAAAACAGGGGCGCATGCTTTAACTCCCTATGAACCTTAGTCCTTTTTTCAAAAAAATTGTGTCTCGCCCTTGATTTTGCCCTGATTTAGTCAATTTAATGAATTTACCTCATAGTCAAAATTAATTTACTTCACAAAACCTCATTGTAGGTTAATTGAAACCTATTCTAAATACTCTTCTGCAGCCAGTGCATGGTATTCTTAGATATGTAATCTCTATGAAGAGGCCAATTTGTCCACCCGAGTATTTCTTAGAATATGATTAGAGTATAGTGGAAGTGAGGGTTTTATTCAATATACCGATGCTCTCCGTTGTGAGCGCCTTTTTTCAGTGTATTAGTGACGAATAAATCCACGCGAAATAATTTAAAATTCAATAGAAATGATCTCAAGTGGTCAAGACTTCCTTCAAAGACTCCATCAAGCTTTTATAGCTTGTGGAATGGCTGATAGTGCCAAGAGGCAATGGGGTGAGAAAGAACTTCAAAATTTAGGCTCAAATAACATCTATCCTTTGCAACTTTTGTTTTATTTAATGTCTGATGACCCAAACTTCCAAAAAGAAAAGCTAAGAGCAGCTATAGCCTTTAAGAATTGGGCTAAGGAAGACTGGGTATAATTTTCTTCAACCAAATTTTTATTTTTTCTAGGCTAAGCCAAGTTTACAAGATGTCCAATTTTCTGAAGTTCATATCGAAATCAAGAACAACATTGTCAGGGTCTATCTCTCCCTGCCTGACAAGGAATCCAAGCTCATCTTGGAAGCCATCCTCGCCATTGCGAAATTCGAGTATAGTCAAAGATGGGAAAATCTGTCCACAGATTTAATGAACAGCTTAGACCCCAACAATCTTCACAACCCTACTAACCACAGAATCTTCAAGTGTTTATCCAAAATTTACGCAAAGTATGAACATGCCACCAGAAGCGATGACCTTTATCTCGATATCATCTACAGCTCCAAAACCACAGCTGAGTATCTCCAATATTTTGCAGAGGTAAAAGTCCAAGTAGAGGATTAATTTGTTAGAATATTAGCAACATTCTCGTTAGCAACCTCCCCAATGACATTTCCGCAGTAAAGATGCTTTACGAAATCCTTAAGCAAGTAATTGGATGTTTCTATTACTTGAATTGCCACGTAAATTACCTGAAAACGCGCCATAATTTTCTAGGATATTCCCGAGGAAATTGAGAAGAATCTTGGAGCCTGGATGAACATTCTATCGAGAATATTGACCTTCAATAATAATATCGAAGAACTAAAACTCGCCGAATTCAAGTGCAAAGGAGAAGCCCTTAGATCCATCATCCTCTATTTCACCAAATACAGAGAAGATGTCCAGGAGCTTGTCCAGACCTTCTCTTTCCAAATTTTCGAAGCCTGCTTAAAGATCTCTGACAATGACGCCTCCAATAAGGTACCCTCCCCTCACCTTAATTCTTATTTTCCTAGTTCGTCCTTAACGCTATGAAGTACTTCAAGAACCTGTTGTACTGGGGCGACCTGAGAGACTACTTCTCAAAGGAAATCGAGAACTTAACCCTTAATCTAATCCTAAAGATGGAGAAGCCAGTCAGTATGAATAGTCATAAACATTCCTAATTTTCATAGTGGAGGATAAGGAAATCTTCGATACTGAGCCCGAAAGCTTCATTGAAAATGTCTTTAATAATGCAGGAGGCACTTCCAGAAAGAATATTACTCATGACCTTGCTAAGGCCATTACCAAGTATTTCAAAAATGAGGCTGTTCCAGTCCTACAGAAGATCGTGTATACATTTCCTTTATCTTTCTTTGAACTTTTAGTCAAGACTATGCTGAAGTCTTCCAGAGCGGAAACAATAACATCATGAACGAAATCACAATTATCAATCTCTTGATCGATATGGGTGTCAACGCCTTCACTCCTAGATGTAATTTCCTTTGATAATGAAAGCTAATCCGTTAGTCGGTGTCACTGAAGTCCTTATTCCCGAGGAATTCTTCACATTTTTCTTCACTTCAGTCGTTGAACCAGTCTTGAATAGCATCTTCCAGAAGGCCAGTGATCCTGTAATTTTGAGAGTATATTTCCCTTACTTACTAGAACTTCGATCTCGACAACTTGAATCTCTTCCATGCCGCCCACATGATCCGATATGTTTTCTTCTTCAGAAACTACATTGACAAGAACAAGATCCTCGATCTCATCAAAAATATCTCCACTCTCTTCAGAACAAAGGAAGAGAGCTTCAGAAGGGCCTGCTACTACACCGTCGAAAACCTCATCATCATGAAGGAGATCCAAAACCCCTTCCAGCAGTCCAACTACATGTTCAATGTCCATAACCCCCAAATCAGAAACGCTCTACTAGACAATTTCGGTATTCTCCTTCAGACCATCTTCGTTGACATCCAAAATACACCTCTATTAGAAGCCTACGAGGTCAGAGCCTTGTATAATACCATAAAGGTCTTGGACAATGCTTGCGTTGAGTTCATCGACGCTTTTGGAGAACTGTTCAAGATCATGATCCAAAAGATCTACGATGTCTATGACTTCAACAGCATCTATGTGGTATTCGACGCTCTCGCTACGCTCATGATCCAAATCAGAGAAAGCGGACAAGCTGTCAGCAAATTTGTCAGTGTTATCTTCCCCGTTCTGAATGAAATCATCGTTAAGAAGCACTATGACCTCATGTCATACGTCTTCCAGATCTATGCTCTCGCTATTCATTTCTACAGCATTCAGAGCCAAGATCAACAGGTATTTTATGAGGGTTCTTTACTTATTTATAGACTATTTCCACTATTTTCATCAGTTTGATGGACGCTCAGAACTGGAGCCAGGAGAACAGCCAGATGTTCCCTGCCTACCTTATGTTCATTGAGGAATTCATCAACAAGGAACTGAAACTTTTGGCCGACTATAACAACAATATCCAGTTCATCCTTGACACTCTTCTCAAGTTCAGACATGAAGACTTGTTCTTCAGCTTGGCCACAAACATTATCCTCAAGCTCAGCTACGATGACCTCAAGAACTCAGGACTATTAAAGACTATGTTCTTGGCCATTTTCAATGCCCTCTGCGATCCTTCTAATACTAACCCTAACAAGGGCGAAGGAAAGCTGGGAATCAGAGGAAATCTCGCTAAGGGAATTATCTTGTTCTTTGCCCTTTGCATTGTCAATTTCACCTTTGAGAACTTTATTCAGGATGTAAACCTTCTTACATTGAAATAATCTTGTTAGCTGGCTGATGCCTTCGGCAACAACTACACTGTGTTCTACCAGTTACTTACTGAAGAGCACAACATCATCAGATTCTACCAGAAGCAGCCTGAAAGAAGAATCTTGATGCACGGTATGATGAACATTATCTTCTCTCGTATCGCTGATCAGATCCCTCAGGATGTCTGGCAGATTATCTTTAACTCAGTTGTTGAGAACTTGACTCGTAGAAGAAGAAATAAGCTCGGATATTACGATGTTGATGATACCAGAGGAGGAGTCACCCTCGGTACTGCCTCTAACTTCCAAAAATTGAGCTTCTTTAAGGGCCAGGTATAGTTCTTAGTAATTTGGTTAAGATATTAGAAACATCCTTATCCTGTCTTACCTGATGAAGACAAGAGATTCCCTGTTGACTTCCAGCAGAACTTTGCTAATAATGCCCAGCATATTCTTGACAACATTGTTGAGGAGAAACTCAAGGTAAAGATCCTATTTTTATGTTGCTAAGTTCTTAGAATGGGTTCCAAGATTTGTTCAATCAATAGAGTGAGGCTTCAGCCTAGAAGAATCTAAGTTTATCCCTAATTATATTCTATTAATAGCTGTAAGTGTAATTGTGTTTGTACGATTATTGTAATACTGACCTGCTTGCAGAATTTTAGAATATTTAGGGTGTATTTAAAATAATCAACAGAAAAATTTCCCTCGTTTATCAAAACAGCTCCTTAGTGTGTTGTTTGAAATTTTCAAATTCAAATAAATCCAAATAATTTTATTCGAAATATTGGCAGCTTCTTTCTCACAAATCATGAGCCAATATACCTTTAGCGTATTTCTTCCCAAGACAATCGCCACATGTCCCAAGCACCCAGAAAATGTCGTAACTCTTTTTTGTTCTGATAAAAACTGCCTCGAATCTCTCTGTGTAAATTGCATACACGACCATTCTCTTCTCCACGACAAGCGAGGCAGCAAGCCAACCTTTGGATTATTCTCTGACATCCTTTCTGAATGTGAAGCAAAATTAAAGACCATTATAAGAGGACTTGAAGACTATCTATCAAATTTAAAGAAGAGCCAGGACATCCAAGGAGCCAGAAGTCTCGAGGACATAGAATTAGAGAAGATTAAACGCAGCAAGGAATATTTAATTAACTTCATTGAGAAATTCTACTCAGACTTGACTGATAATTTTCATGGGAATACAAGGCCACTCGAAAGCAGGCTCGAAAAAATTCTCAGTGAGGCAAAGTCGCTTGAGGAGATGCTCAAAGGGAAAGATGGTGTCCAGGCATTAAACACCTTTAGTCGAAGGGATTTTGGAAGAGAAATAGAGGAAGCAAAGCAAAATTTTACCACAAAGAGGATCTCTGAAGATGGTGGGGTCACCTATAGGAATAATATAACTGTTAATGTTGACTATGCAAGGTTGTATACTAATATAAAGGCTGAGTTGCAGAGATATATCAGCCTTAGCAATCCTCTTTCTAATCAAAGAAGAGAAAATGACTTAAATCCCATGATTCCCTCAACTGATCTCTTAAGAAGAGACTCAATGACTCCCCCTGCACAATCTAATGAAGCCAGCAATGCCTTCTCTGAATTTAGTTTTGTCAAGAAAGATACCATTTCAATCGAATCTAAAAAGCCAACCCCTCAGCCTTTGATCAAAGACGAAAAGAGAAGCCCTCTCTTCCTTCCCTCCAAGACCCCCTCCCCTAAAAAAATCCACGAACAAATCAAGATGGAACCTGAAAGCGGGAATTCAGACACCTCTAGCAAGCTTAACGTGTCTCAAGTGCTTCACTTCTCTGGAATTGATGACTCCAAATCTATTCGAAGCAATGACGGTAAAATCACCCCTTCTTCCCTCGTCAAGAACCCTCTGCTGGAAGATAGCGAAAGACTGCCTCACAAGAAGCTCTTCCATGACACTCCCTTTAACCCTAAGGCCATAAGCTACACTCAGAAGGAGGAAGAAAAGCTCAATTCTTCCTTCAGTTTCAAGTCAAATGGTGCTGAACCAGGCAGTACAGCCAAGAAACTGACTCCTTACCAAGCTAAGAGAAGCTTAGTTAAGGAAAATTCTAGGTCAACTTTTACTGAAGAAACTCAAGCCAAGCTAGACTCTCTCAGAGCTGAGTTCTTGAGCAGAAGGATCTCAGATACCCCTACATCCGTTGATAACAACAATCTATTAAACTCCAGCAATGGCTTTACTCATAGGCTCTTCAATTCAGCCTATAGGAGCTCTTTGGATAATACCAAGTCTCTTTTGGACAAAAGCAGGATCGAAACTCCAAGGAGACTTAGTCTCCTTACCGAGGCTTTGAGTAAGCACACCTCTACTTTAGGAGATATCTCCAATACACCCACCCAGTTACGTCCTAGCTTCTCACAAAACTCCTATTGTATCGAGGAAGAAGGCTTGAAGACCCCTGACTGTGGGGATAAGACCCTTTCTACCATTCAAAGCCAAATTGACCCTGAGGAACATCTTAATCCTTATTTCTTTACCCTAGATGAAGTAAATATTGTCAAATTGTTTTCCTTAACATCTAGAGCGGAAATACAAGCTCCAATTTTGATCTATTAGAGGAAGAGAAAAGTAATTTATCCCTGTTGCTTATTGTAATCCCTTTTAGAGCCTGAAAACCTTTCTCCAAAGGATTTCAAGATCACTATCAATGACTATTTCTCTCCTAATGCTAAGCAGAAGATCCTGCATTTCTTCCAGTGGAGATCCAAGGAAGTCCACATCCTTCCCTTTGAAACTTTGGCCGAGTCATACGCTCCGAGATTTACCACTATTACTCTTGACATAGACTTCTTGATCCCAGATTACCATAGTTCTATTATTACTCCAGATGGAGACATCTTCATGATGGGCGGTCAGAACCCAGAGAATCCTGAAATCAGATATAACAACACTTGGGAGCTCAATATCAGTCAGAAGACCCTCTTCCCAAGAGCTAATATGATTAGCAGCAGGGATTCTCATGCAATGTGCTACATTGATGGTTTTATCTACGTTATTGGTGGCATCTCTGACGAGGAAGAGAAGAAGACAGTCACCAGAAAATGCGAGAAATATGACGTATTCCAGGACAAGTGGACTCCTATTGCAGAACTTAGCATACCCATCTGCAATCACTGTGCCACTCCTTTCAATGGAAAGTACATCTACTGCTTCGGAGGAAGAAATCAACAAGGAAAGCTCAATAATACTATCCTTAGATATACTATTGAGACTGACAGCTGGAACTGCCTGAAATTGCGCAGCTTGAATAAAGCAAAACTGAGATTTTCGCTGACCTCACAGGCGGCCTGTACCCAGATAAATGATGAGCAGATATTCGTATTTGGTGGATATCTTCAGGACAGGAAGGTCTCTAATCAGAGCTTCTTGTTGGAGGTTCAGGAGAAGCAAGAAGAGGATTTATTGAGCCAGGAAGAGGTAGAAAGGAAAGAAAAGTGGCAGATAAAGAATGTGAATAGAAGGCCACTGACATTTGCTGCTCCTTTCTGGGATAAGCAGGTGATTTGTTATAATGGGCAACTTTACTGTTTACAGAATGTAATTAGTATTAATAACCCTAGGGTTTCATATAGCACTACTAAGAGACTTCTGGTGTTTGATGGGGTCAAATGGAGTAACTTGAACTAACTTAGTCTGTATAAGACTGTGTTGTTCGGTTTATTTCAAGTTGATATTAGCCTTTAAATATTGATACATATTCTATTGTTGTAATAGATAAGAAAGTTTATCATACAAATTAAGACTTATTCCCTATTTATTTATTTATTTATTTATCTATTTATTCAGAGCATCCACAACCTGTTGCAGCTTCTTATTAATCTGATACACCTTATCCTTTGCCACAATTTTCGAGTAAAAGACATTACAAGCCACATTTTCGCACGGAACTTCAGGCACTCCATTCATCACGCACTTTGAGCATGCTCTACATAGCCCCTCAAGGTTATTATATTCCCTTTCAATAAATTTCATCTTCTGAAGGCTCAGAATTGTCGCCGTCTGAGGGTCAGACGCACATCTTTGACAAATCAGGTTCTCTGCCTGCTCGAAGCACAGAATACACACCTGAAGACGGTAATACTTTTCAAGATTATAATTCAAACTCTTAGGAATATGTTCTCTTGTTGTACTTCCCTAAAAAATTAGACGGGGTGGGACCTAGACCTTACCATGAAATGGATCTCATTGACAAGGAGATTTACCTTATTGAGTCCTTTGGGAATATTCATGTACCAATCCTGAAGGTTAATGATTATTGAGCCAAATTACTTGAATATCTATCTTAAAAGCTTCAAAGATTCTATTAAGAGCATTGTTGATGACATTCTCGATGTAATATCTCGAGTTCAGCTTATAATTATGCTTCTTTATATAATCAGCAGGTGACACAACCAAGTCCTTCACCCTACTGCCCTCTTTTCCGGAGATAACAATATACTCAACTCTTTCTCTGTACTTTGGCGCAAGCATAGGATCCTTCTTGGTATTCTCGATAGAGACCAAAGCAGCAGGAGGCATACTGACGTAAGTTCCTAGTCTCACTTCTCTGGCAAAAATGAAATCCTTTAGATTGATATGCCCCTTAAGAATCTTAGACCATTGCTTGTGTAGGTAATCTTTGAGCTAGATAGTTCAATAAAACCATATGTTCAGCTTACCGCACTGACGTTTCTTGTTTGGAAAAGCTCAATAAGACACTTTTGCATGATCTTTACACAGGCTTCAACACCATCTCTTCTGACTGTCTCAAGTCCTTTTCCTTCTAAAGTGGGTTTTTCTCCCTTTTTCTCGTGCTTATATCCAGTATATCTCTTCTTGGCTAGTGGAATAAAAGGGCAGTAAACTTTTTCGAATTTTAGTTCAATGGGATAAGGGTGCATCTTTGTGATCTCAATTGCCATGGCATTACCAATATCCATAGCCTGTTCTACGCTTCTTCCTAGAATATTAATAGAATCTAAGTTGATATTTACCCTTCAAGAGAACGAACATACTGTCAGTATCTCCATAGATCACGTGAGCTCTCCATTCTTTATGTTCTTCCTATTGAGCTTACTCGAATTTTTTAATTGGTTACGATGTGCTTTATGCTGCTTTTGAGGATGTATTTTCCAGTTTCGACCACAGCATCCGCAATATCTGAGCATGGCATTCTTCCAGAAAATGAAGCTCCTGTATAACCATAGACGACATTCATGAATAGCTTCAAAGCTGTCTGTCTGCTTGTCAGCAGTCTCTTGAGAAAATCGAACTTATCGTACTAGAACCTCACGCTAAATCTCACTTAAACTTACGTATCTCATGGATTTCTTGATCATAATTCTTGTATTAAGGAATTCTTGCAAGATTCTTGGGATAATTCCTAATTGGACTTCCTTCCTAACAAAGGCGACCTTGTTAGGACTGATAATAATCTTTGAAATGAGATCTTCTTCTTTGAGGTCAGGCTTATCTCCAAACAAATGCTTAAAATCTGGGTTGGTGAACTCGTACACTCCCATTCTTTTAGTTCCAGCAATGAACAAATCCTCAATACTTCCTAGACAAGTACTGAAGCAATAGTTATAGGCAATCATAAGGGAGGGATATAGTGACTGGAAATCCAGAACAATAACAGGACTATTATATTAGAATCATCTATAAAAGACTCTACTCAACGTAAAGCTGCTTAGGAGGCTCCAGAATCAATGGAACACACTGGAGCATCTTCTGATGGGCGACTTGGAGCTTTGAGGCTGTGAGCAATAGATAATTATTGGACTTAGTAACTCTGATCAAAATAGCCTCGACCTTGAATTGCGAACCTCTGACTAGCTAAATAATGTTAATTGTGTATTGTCTTTAGCTTACAACAGAATCGAAATCTATTCCATAAAGTTTGGTCATTTCGACTGTTAGTGGAATGGTATTGAGTCGATTTAGAATTTCCTCTGTGTAGATTAATCTCTGCCTTATGTAATTGAGGGTTCTGGACCTTGATTCTCTTGATTCGTCCCACCATTGAGTCAGAGTCCAGTTAGAGAAAACTGGTTCTCTTTTCTTGAAGAGATGGAATATGACACTCTCTAAAGAGTAATTCTTCAATTTTAACTCGAATTCAGCAATTCTCCAGACATTGATAAGGACTCTTCCACTAATATTAAAGTTCAAAGTGTAATTCTTGATCTGGGTCCATCTATTATCCACCTGCCTATTCACTTTCACATTCTTTTTGTTGTTTGATTTGGTATTCAACTTGACAAACTGAGTCATTTTCTTATTGTCTGATATGAACTTGGCATTGTCGTTTATGAAGCTTCTGGTGCTCTCATCGAACTGAACATTCTCAAAACTCAAATATGTCTATTCTGTTAATGCATTAACCCAAAGAAATTACAAATATATCGTCGATATTCCTTGGTGCTCTCGAGATATAGTTCATAACATCAATATTGTGTATCATCGCCCTAATAGCCAGATAAAACACTGAAGTCTTTTCAACATCATATCCTAAGAATTTCAATGCAATTCTCGTTAGAAATACCATAGACGATATCTGGATCAAACTTGAAGACCAATGCAATAAAGGCATTAATCAAATCCTTTTCTTCTTTTACAACTAGTGCCTCATCAAATTCATTCAATTCTAACTAATTAGTATAGGGAGGGGATAATGTACTGTAATATATCTTGATCTTGTCTCTGAAGTCTTGTACATTGGGATAGTCCTGTTCATCGACCATAATAACACCAGTGACTAAAATTACTAAATGGAAAATAATTTCTACTCTTTTTATTCTCATAGACATCAGAATATTTGACTTTCTCATTTGATAAGTTAAAGATTAGTGCGTTGATGGGGTCTAGATCAGGGTTTGGAAGCAAGTTAGGTCTACTTCTAGCAAAGACTTCAAATCCCAAAAGAGAAATATCAACAGAAGAGCTCTTTTTACTTAGTTTTTGGTCTACCTCCTTGTCCTTGTCAACTGAATTCTTAAGAGGGGATATCATTGAGTAATAATCTGTGTTCTTGCTATTATCTCTAAACAAATTGCTAGTTTTGTCTTTATATCCAGGGGTGTTAGATTCGAGAATGGTTTTCAAGCTAGGAGGCTTCTTTGTGTATTTATAGGTTCTTGGCTCGGGGATGAAAGTGGGACGTTGGGCATATCGAAGTTCATAGTTAGGATAAAATCTCATGAATAAAGGGAATTTTTCAGAATCCTTTATTGTAGGTATGCTGTCCTTGAGCATTGTGGAAGTCAAATATTGAATTGAGAGTTTATTCATAGCTTCAGCCAATGGAACCATCTTTTCAGCTGAAGAATAGTCCAATGACTTAGAAGGGATAACTGGCTTCAGTTTATAATGCTCCAAGAAATCCTTAGCATTATCAAAAAATGGCCTATTATATTATAAGATTTCAAATTAGATCTTACTGCTGGGGAATATGCTCAATAGCCCTGGATTTCTGAGAATCAAGAATTTCCTTTAGTGAAGGAGGCTTCTTGATGTAAGTGTACTCTTTTTTGCCCATTTCTTCAGGAGTTAAAGATCTTTTCTCTATCAAAGAAAGCATTTCCTGAGACTTCAGCTTCTCTTCTATTTCCTTTTGCTGTTGGGTTTGTCTCTCGCAGGTACAACTATAGACATCCCTTAGACATTTGGCACAAAATGCAATATCTGGAACAGTATAATTTTTTGTTAGCTTAATCTTCTTAGGCCCAATTTGCTGCTGTTGCTTTGGTCCCTTGATATTTGTGGTTGAACTTTCTATATTCTTGACTTCTTCCTTCAAAAACTCATCATCTTCCTCTTCCATATAAGCATCTAGCTCATCAGCCATATCTCTCATTATCAAAGGTTTCAATCTTTTATTCTCCTTGGCTCTTCTATTCCATTCCGCGAACCTAGAGGTCATCATAGTGACCATAGCATTCTAAAGAATTATAAACTAAAAAAGAACAACTATACCTTTTCGTGTTGTAACAGGGCAGGGAAACTTGCGATTTGCATCTCGTTAATTGTGATTTCTTTAGCTTCTTCCTTGTTTTCTTGCTGCATGTTCTCGATAGACTCGTAGAAGTTCTTGATATGATTGATCAATTTTTGTCTGTAAGACAAATCCCAGATAAAATTGCAAGGCAGGATTTCATGAAACTTAATATCCTGACTTCCAGAAAAGAGTTGGAAAGATTTGGGATTCTCTTCTACATTATTAGAATAATTGATATAGAAGGTCGTGGAGTCCTTTATTCCCATGTCTTTTCTTCTTTCGATCTCGTCATTCCACCAATTTAATAAAGCCTTGGTAATCCTAACGTAAAAGATTTCTTGGGTTTGGGCAGTGTTAAATAGCTTCTCAGGGGTCTGAGTAAAGAAATTAGCCTCTCTTAGCTCATTGATGATTTTATTGATAATATTCTCGAAGTATATATCAAGCTCCACATATGAAGTTGATGTTTTTCTAAAAAAGATCATATTCTATGCAAAATATTCTTTACGTTAGATTGGAGAATTTATCTGGAAAGATCTCTTGTAGATCGATGAGATCAAACATCTGGGTGAAATAATCAAAGGAGCTTCTGAAGGCCTTTTCGACGAAAATTTTTTGGAAGTTTCTCATTTTTCCTTCATCGAAGTTTTTCCTGAATTTGAAGTTCATCATGGTCATTTCGCTCATACCGAAAATGTTACAGTCCGAGTAAAAGTGAACAAAATAGCTAAAATGAGCCTTTGATTTTAAACAAAAAGCCATTCTCTTACTTCATAAGCCTGAAATCTTCTATTCATGATTATCGGCTGACTCAGGATCTTGCTCAGGGGTTTCACATACTTCGGATCATAGACTTTTATCTTGAAGAACTTTTCTGGTCTGCTGTGATATCCATAAAAATCAAGCTTATCAACAACTTCAATAGAATAGATAATATAGCTTTTAATAAAGGGGTTTCTGGCAGAATCATTTTGAAATTCCTGAGCAACCTTGCTGGCATTTTTGGCCTGAGGATTTCCATAAGCACCATTATAACATTTTTCAAGACAATCTCCAAATTCTCTTATAAAATCAGGAGTTAACAGATGCTTAATCTCCTCTACTTTAACGTAGAAATAGGGGAAGTAACCGTGTACATGAACACAACACTTCTGCCCATAATTGTTAGTGCCATATAAACGTATGACTGGCGCAATTTTCAATCTTCGATTTTTGTAGTCACTAAAATATTTATATCCAAGGTCGTTCAATAGAAAGCTTTGTGTCTTGTGCGGATATGTCTCTATGTTTGGGAGGTAAATCATATAGTAGTCATGCGAGAAGATTGTGAACTGGAACTCATCAAGATTCAAACCTTGCATTCAAATAAATTTATTTTCATTATCTCAAGTTTATTGAATAGAAAAGAATAGACGCTAACTTTTCTCCTTTCCCTTCCCTATGATTTCCTATAAAACTTGGCCAGAATGCCCCACACCCTATCCCTTAACAACTCCTATTAATTCCTTTAAAAAAGCCTAAAATGCTGCTTTTGTGAATAATGAGAAAGTTGAATCTTTCGCCTAGGGAAAGAAGGCTCTGAAATGGATGAGATGAGAGTTAGCCTTAGTGTTACTTTTCTTAACAAGTTCGAAAAAAAATTAAACCTTCGTTATCCCAGAAATCGATAATTTAATAAAAAACAAGTGTTATTTTTTGTGCAATGTACTATTCTGTTCTTATCTTCTTATTCTTGCAATTTCTTTACTTCCAATCATGCCAAACTTACGTGATAAATAACTTTGAGAATTCCATCTTCTTCCACTGGAAAGGAAACCTCACTTCCAACTCTATCACAATGAAGATCTTTAAAAATATTGCTAGTTCTAATCTCGAGTCCAAGCCCTTCCTTCTACTATATCAAAAGCAGAATTCTGAATATGTTGGGATAAGAAAGATCTGGATAGATTCCGAGGAAAATCCTACCACATTATACATTGACTCTTTGACCCCAGACACTACTTATTACTACACTTTCTTAGTTTCTAATGACGGGACCATCCTAGAAAACTTTATTTCTAATTTTCGTGGGCTTAATCACAAAGAATATTCATTCAAAACTTTTGGAAAACCATTCCAACCTTATAGCTTTAATTTTTCTGCTGCTAGTTGCGCCCAATCTTCAAGCAACCACGACGTATTCAGGGTCATAGCCGAGAAGAACCCTCAATTCTTCATCCATTTAGGAGATTTCCACTATGATGATATCACTGAGAATAATACTAATGCCTTCTATACAGCCTACTACAAAAGCTTTTTAAGCAACACCCAAAGAGAATTATACACAAATGTTCCTATTACCTACGTATGGGACGACCACGACTATGGAGGAAACGACTGTGAGGGGGACTCAATTACTCGAGATGCTGCAACTGAGGCCTACAAGAAATTCGTCCCTCATTATCTTACTCAGCATCCCTATCCTTTACTTTCTAATAGATTTGAACAGCTTTCTACTTTAAATGAATCCTCCTTGCTGAGGAAGGTCTTTAATAGGACGCTTCAAAGAAAGACTAATAGCTATGGGATTTATCATAGCTTTATTGTTGGAAGAACTTTCTTTATTGTGATGGATGAGACTTCCTATAGAATTCTAAGCACTCATGAGCTCTTGGGAAGTGAGCAACAGGTCTGGCTTGAGAACCAGATTTATTTCGCTTCGAGGAAGAAAGAGATAGAGGTCGTTTTCCTCGTTAGTCCTCTATCTTGGAATAGCTGGGCCTTTAACAAATTTGAAAAATCGAAGTATTTTATCTCAGACATCGTTAAAAAGTACCTCTATCCTGCTAACAAGCAGGTCTACATGATCTCAGGAGACGCTCACATGATTGGATTTGACGATGGCTCAAACAATGATCTAGCTGGATTTCCAACAATCCAAGCTGGATCACTAGATAGCAGGCCTAATTGTAAAGGTGGACCTTATTCTCATGGATTCTTCCCCGGAAGAGGCCAATATGCCTTCATACAAGTGGAGGACGATGGAGAAAAAGTATGCCTTAAGATCAACCTAAATAGAATGAATGAGACGCTCATTTATTATGACACTTGTAACAAGTCTGAAAAGCCTGAGAAGGCTGAAGTCTGTATATAAAATAAGAAAATTTTCTTGTGTATGTGATTGAGGGGATATAAATTCTTCTCTGTGTATCATTTTGTAAACATTTGTTTAATTTAAATTTGTGATCCAATTTGACCAAGGAGAAGATACCTCCTCGCCAGCTTGATACGACCTCAAGGTAAAGATTTATTCCTCTTCCCATGTGATGACAAAACTGTGGGTTCAATGAACTCGCTAATGATTTATTTACAATTGTTCCTTCTGATCAAATTACCTTTTATCTTATGGAATACTAATTTGGATTAGGTTAAAGGACCTTGAAACACAATAAACCCATGGAAAACAAGGACATCTCTTTGGAGATGGATCAATGAAGGCACGAAGAGAGTATGCTGAGTGCAAGTTAAGACTCAAAGGAGAAAAATCTATCTAGAAATAGAAAGAAAATTTATTTAAGCTACCAACTGAAGCAGTTGGGAGCGTATTGAACATCTATATAGATTTTTTTGTGTATTTAAGATTTATGAATTGAACATCTAAAATTTGTTGAATTGATAAGTTATTGTTGTATTGACATGACACGTTAAACTCGAAGACAAAAATTAAGATTTGCCGTAGGAGGCATTTTTGTTATATTGGAATTTTAGAAAAAATAAGATTTAGCTTGTCAAAGTAACTTCCTATAAGAAATAAAATTAAGAGCAAGTTTATATCAAATGGGAAATAATGCAAGCTGTTGTACAGCGGGCTCCGAAAAAAGATTCGAATTCCTCAGCTTCTTTAGACGCAAGAAAGTGTATACAAGAGAGGAAGAACTTATCATAGCCATTCAGGCTCATGTTAGAGGATATTTGATCAGAAAGAAACTTAGGGGAATCCAATTGAAAATTTCCAACGAGCCCAGAAAGAAAGTCGCTGAGAGAATAGAGGAATATAAAGGTGAGGGAATACCAAGAAACGTCATCGAAACAGTCAGCAAACGTACTTATCAACCGCCAAAAGAGGAGGATAATAAAGAAGACGGTGCAGAATTTATTGACGCCTTCTACAGAATCGTTGCAGACAATAGTGTATATATAGGAAAATGGAAAAAAGGAAGGAGAAACGGTTTTGGTACTCTGTACATGGCTGATGGCAGCATCTATAAGGGTAATTTCAAAAATGACAAAATG
>Ga0065720_1003176_pt1 | contig 41001 bp, 30 predicted proteins | sample Thericmetagenome_FD_59107 | JGI IMG/M metagenome (GOLD analysis project Ga0065720, IMG submission 59107) | Thermophilic microbial communities from the Joint Bioenergy Institute, California, USA of rice/straw/compost enrichment - eDNA_2 v2... | ecosystem: Engineered > Solid waste > Grass >... | reverse complement strand
ACATGGTTTGTCATGTCAGCAACACCTCCCAAACTCCTTATCTTCATTATACCAAGAAACATGGAGAATTTGGGAGAAATATTAAGAAAAACGGTGGTATTGGTCAAAAATTGGCGATATTCAGCAATCAGGGATGGCGGGTTTATTCACAATTAATAGACAGTCTCCTCCGTTCCGTTAGAATAGGCAGAACAGGCGTAAATGGCAAAATAACGCCTCCTCGTTCCGTTAAGATCATGAGGACACGCTGGACTGCTTTCCGGTCTGACCTACGCCCCAACGCTGCCCCCGCAACAGACAACAGGCATCGCCAGACTTGACAGCAAGTCTGGCGATGCCTGTTGTCATCTTCAAACGTTCTTACGAATACAGCTCGCCAAATTTCGTCTGCAGATGCTCGATCAAGTAGCGTGCATCGAGTTCCTCACCTGTTACTTGCTGCATAAACTGCTCCGGCTTCATCATCATACCATGCCGATAGATGCGCTCCGTCAGCCATTCCTTGATCGGCGCGAACTCTCCGCGCTCCACGAGCCCCGTGAAGTCTGGCAGCTCTTGCTTCATCTTCGCGCAGATCTGCGCGGCGTACATGTTGCCAAGCGAATACGATGGGAAGTAGCCGAACGAACCGCCAGACCAATGCACATCCTGCAGCACACCCTCACCGTCATGGCTAGGTCTTACACCGAGGTATTCCTCGTACTTGTCGTTCCAGATCTGCGGCAGATCCTTCACTTCGATCTGACCGGCGATCAGCTGCTTCTCGATCTCGTAACGAATCATGATATGCAGATTGTAAGTCAACTCATCTGCTTCGATGCGAATGAGAGAAGGCTCAGCGCGGTTGATCGCCCGGTAGAATTGATCGACAGACACATCGTCCAGTTGGCCGGGGAATACCCGTTGCAGCTCGCGCAGGTACCGGTTCCAGAACGGACGGCTCATGGAGATGAAGATCTCCCAGAATCGTGACTGCGACTCATGGATGCCATAGGATGCGCCTTCTGCCAGCGGTGTGCCCGTCAGTTCCGCCGAGATATTCTGCTCATACAGCGCGTGGCCGCATTCGTGTATCGTGCTGAACAACGCAAACGTCAGATCATCTGGCTTGAATCGCGTCGTTACCCGCACGTCTCGCGGATTCAGACCGATCGCAAACGGATGCTCCGTTTCGTCGAGACGGCCAGCATCGAAGTCGTAACCCAACTCTTTCAGAATAAACGTGCTGAACTCACGTTGTTGTTCCTTGCTGAACGATTGCTTCAAGAAGGAGACGTCCGGCTGCGGGCTGTTCTTCACATGCGCCACGAGAGGTACGATACTCTCCCGTACCTGGCCGAACAGTCTGTCAAGTTTATGTACAGTCATTCCCGGATCATAGTCATCGAGCAACGCATCGTATGGATGATCCTCGTAGCCCCACAGCTCCGCAAATTGCCGATTGTAGTCCACGATCTTCTCCAGATAAGGTTGGAACCGGGCGAAGTCAGCCGCCTTCTTCGCTTCTTCCCAGACGGATTCGGCTTCTGATACGAGCGTGACATACGCTTGGAACATCTCAGACGGAATCTTGCGGCTCCGCTCGAAACGGCGTTTCATCACCTCAACCAGTCGCTTCTCCATCGGTGTGAGCTGCTCCCATGCTTCTGGTTGGGACAGTGCGGCAAGCCATTCGTCCATCTCATCGGCGATCGTCAGCTTGAACGCTTCCGTCTGCAAGAGACCAATCGTCTGTGACCGCTGCGGAACTCCGGCGCGAGGCGCACCTGTGCGGAGATCCCAATGCATGAGGCTCACCGCTTCCTCATAGCTCTTGATCTTCCTGACTCTTTCCATGAATAGATCGCGAATTGATGTTGACATCCAATCACTCCTGTGTTCGGTAGAATCGATATTCGCCTTGCTACTTACATAGTATGAAAAATGACGGCAAAAAACAAATGTGATATAATCGCCTAAAGGAGGTTAAGCAACATGAAAATCCATATCACAAGTCCGGCAGCCGACCGTCTGCATGCCCTGTCGGGATCATCGGATACGATCTTTAAGCTCGTCTATGACGCGGAGGGCTGCGGCTGTGCAGTCAGCGGAGTGCCTGCGCTCTGGATGCTGGACCGATCCAGCTTGCTCGATTCCGATGTGATGGCAGCCACCGAGCCGATGATCGTGTATGAACCGAGACATGAGGTGTTCTANGAGGATCATCTTACGTTAGACTATCAGCCGGACAAGCGGTCCTTCCGCTTNACCAGCAACAGCCAGATCTACGCGAGCGATCTGCCTGTTGTAGACCGCAGATAGTTCGNACCTTGAGAACAGGATGGTGAATCAACTCTTGCGTAAACTAGATGAAATACTCGCTTATAATAATCATTTTGTTGAATCCAAAGAATATGAACATTATCTCACCAATCGCTATCCCAACAAAAGAATGGTCATCCTGACCTGCATGGATACTCGACTTACCGAGCTGCTGCCCCGAGCCCTCAATCTTCGCAACGGCGACGCCAAGATCATCAAGAACGCCGGGGCAATCGTCATTCAGCCGTTCGGCAACGTCATGCGCAGCATCCTCGTGGCGTTGTACAAGCTGAGTGCAGAGGAAGTATTCGTCATCGGCCATCATGATTGCGGCATGACCGGTTTGAACGCCGAGATGATCGTGGAGAGCGCAATTGAGCGTGGCGTTGATCAGCAGATGCTGACCACGCTTAAGCGTGCAGGCATCGATCTCCGCAGATGGCTGAGAGGATTTGACGATGTCCATGACGGGGTCAAGCGAAGCGTAGAGATCATACGCAATCATCCGCTGCTCCCGCCGGGCACAGCTGTACATGGCTTGCTCATCCATCCGGAGACGGGCAAGTTGGATGTGATCATCAACGGTTACGAACACCTCTCACAAGAACAGTTAGATGATTAACGTCGTTAACTTAACTGAGCAGCACTTGCATGCGGTCTGCACACGAGACAAGCCGGGTATCCGGCCTATACTCCATGAACGGAAGTGATTCACATGCTGTTTATCGATAACCAGGGCAACACGGACCCCACTCTGAATCTCGCGCTGGAAGAATACGCGCTGCGCAACCTGCCGATGGACGAGACCTATCTGCTGTTCTACATAAACGAACCATCGATCATCATCGGCAAGAACCAGAACACGATCGAAGAGATCAACGAGGAATATGTTCGCGAGAACCATATTCACGTCGTGCGCCGGTTATCCGGCGGCGGCGCTGTGTATCATGACCTGGGGAACCTGAACTTCAGCTTCATCACGCAGGACGACGGCCAGTCGTTCCACAACTTTGCGAAGTTTACGCAACCAGTGATCGATGCGCTGCGAGCGCTCGGCGTGGACGCGGCGTTGACCGGCCGCAACGACATCCAGGTCGGCGAGCGCAAGGTGTCCGGCAACGCCCAGTTCGCCACACGCGGACGCATGTTCAGTCACGGCACGCTGCTATTCGACTCGGCGATGGACAACGTCGCTTCCGCTTTGAAAGTGAAGCCGATGAAGATCGAGTCCAAGAGCACCAAGTCCATACGCGCCCGCGTCGCGAACATCAAGGAATTCCTCCCTCCGGAGATGCAGTCGATGACGATCGAAGATTTCCGTGCGACCTTGCTGAAGTATCTGTTCAATTGCGAGGCTCAGGATGTACCGCAATATCGGCTCACGGAGCAAGATTGGGACAATGTTCGGCAGATCGCGGAAGCACGTTATCGCACCTGGGAATGGAACTATGGCCGGTCGCCGAAGTTCAACATCTCCAACGCGCACAAATTCCCGTCCGGCATCATCGACGTTCGTCTCGATGTCATGAACGGCATGCTGGAGAATATCAAGATCTATGGCGACTTCTTCGGTGTAGGCGATGTGGCCGAACTGGAGGATCTGCTGCGCGGCACCCGCTACGAGCAGTCTGCCATAACGGACAAGCTTCGGAATGTGGATCTGAAGCATTACTTCGGTCAGCTGACGCTGGAGCAATTTGTCGCCTTGTTGTTTAATCAGGAGATTCCAGAAGTTTAAAACGTCGAATTGTGGTGCATAGAAGAAAGCTTGGATGCCTCCAGTACTTGCTGGACTCATCCAAGCTATTTTTGACCGTTATGCATCAATGCGACTTCCGTTCCTCGAGCGCTGCCTGCCTGGCCTGTCTCGCAGCCTCTCTGTCACGAAGCTTGTGGCGATTGAGCAAATATGAATCTTGCATATCGCTTGGTTGACCGAAGGTACACCCAAGTTCCTTCGCTCTCTCTTCACAGCGCTGAACCAACTCCTCGTCGATGATCGGGATATTCAAGTCCGAAAATGGCGCCGCTGCCTCCGACCGTAACTCGTCGAGACGGTTACGCATCCTCTCCAGCAGCGCATGACCATCCACACCGAGCTGTTCCATATGCGATGCGTTGAAACGGCCTATCGCTCCCGTCATCAACTTCACGGCTCCAGTCCTGTTGCCGCGCCGCTCGTGATACAGACTGACCGCGAGTTGGATCAGCATCACCCACGTTTCCCGATACGGGCTCTCGGGATGCTCCTTCCAGTATTCCTCCAGAATCTCATGACATTCGAAGTAATCCCGTACCGCATGAAACTGCACGAGGTATTCGATATACGCCTGCGGATATGTCCTGCGTTCTCCATTCATCTGCATCATCTCCGTTATCCTCTCACCGCGCTGATCTGAAATGCGTATGGATCCTAGCCATCCAACAACTTCTCAAGCTCGGCGAGCGTGGACACCGGTGCCTGGCAAGTGAAGTTCTCACATACATATACAGCGGGCTGACCATTCACGGGTGTTTTGCCCTCCAGCACCGGCATCAGACGACTTGCGGCAGCTCCTGCCTCCCCAGGCGGATGCAGGCTGACAACTGTCTGCGGCAGGAATCTGCGGCGAATCGCTGCGATCATCTCCCGCGTCTCAGGATCGTCCGGTTCACCGCTGATGACGATCTCGCGGCTCGGACCGATGGCGAACATCAGTGCATGCAGAAACATCGCATAGCCGTTCGGATATCGGTTTACTTCTCCAGCGAACGCAAGCAACTGCCGCTGGGCGAGTCTGCTCAGTTCATCGTCTCCGGTCAGATGCGCCAGCCGTTGCAACACATACGCAGCGACAGAATTGCCGGAAGGCATCGCCCCGTCATACAACTCTTTCAAACGCGTCAGCAATTGCTCGCTGTCATGGGCGTTCATATAGAAGCCGCCATGCTCCTCGTCCCAGTACCAACGAATCATCTGACGGCAGAGTTGCACCGCTCTGTCCAGATAGACGAGGTTAAACGTGGCTTCATACAGCTCCAGGAGGCCATAGATATAACATGCGTAATCGTCCACATACGCAGTATATTTCGCCTCACCATCCCGGTAACGGGCAAGCAAACGGCCGTCAGACGAGATGAGCTTCTTCTCGATGAAAGTTGCCGCTGCCTCTGCCGCCTCCCGGTATGCCTGATCTCCAAATGCCTTGAACCCTTGTGCCAAGGCAGCGATCATCAGCCCGTTCCATGACGTTAAGATCTTGTCATCCTTGCCAGGGTGAACCCGCTTCTCTCTCGCTTCAAACAGCTTCTGCCGGCAAGCCTCGAACCGTTCATCCAGCTCAACCGGCGTCTCGTCGAACCAACTCTCTGAGATGCCAGGCTCGATCAGATTCGGGATGCTTCTCCCTTCGAAGTTTCCTTCCTCCGTGATGCCATACAACGTACAGAAGTCCGTACCGTCCCGCTCACCCAGCACGTCTCTCACTTCATCCGGCCTCCATACATAGAACTTGCCTTCCACACCTTCCGAGTCCGCATCCTCGGCGGAGTAGAAGCCCCCCTCGGGATGCGTCATATCGCGCAGGATGTAGGTGAAGATCTGCTTCGCCACATCCGCATACAGCTCGGTTCCTGTGATGAGATAGGCCTCGATATAGGCGGTCGCCAGCAGAGCGTTGTCGTACAGCATCTTCTCGAAGTGCGGCACGAGCCACTTCTCATCGGTTGAGTATCGCGCGAAGCCGAAGCCGATATGGTCATACATCCCGCCGCGATACATCGCCTCCAGCGTCTTCTCCGCCATATCGAGCGCAACCGGGTCCTTATATCTTCGATACAAGCGGAGCAACAAGGAGAGATTATGCGCGGCCGGAAACTTCGGTGCCTGACCGAAGCCTCCGTACCTTGCGTCATACGTTTCTCGGTAATGCTCCAGCGCCAGGCGTAACGTCTGCTCGCTTAGCTCGCCCTGCTTCGTCTTGCTCGTGATGCGGGTGATCTCCTCCGTGATCGAGTCGGCTGCCTGAAGCAGCTTATCCGGCGACTCGGTCCATTGCTTGCGCACAGCTTCGAGGATATCGATGAGCCCAGCTCGTCCATACTTGCTCTCACGCGGGAAGTAAGTCCCGGCGAAGAACGGCTTCTTGTCCGGTGTCATGATCACCGTCAGCGGCCAACCGCCATGTCCAGTGAGCGCCTGACACACGGTCATATACAGGCTGTCGACATCCGGCCGTTCTTCACGATCCACCTTAACCGCCACGAAATGTTCATTTAATAAGTTCGCCACAGCCTCGTGCTCGAACGACTCATGCTCCATCACGTGGCACCAGTGGCAGGTCGAGTAGCCGATGCTGAGGAAGATGGGCTTGTTATCGCGCCTTGCGATCTCGAATGCCTCTTCTGACCATGGAAACCAGTCAACCGGATTGTATGCATGTTGCAATAGGTATGGTGACTTCTCCCTGGCTAATCTATTGGGTTTCTTATTCGTTGTCATGGGACCACCCCCTCGTATGTCAATTTATTATCAGTATAACCAATAGCACGAAAGAAGCCAAAAAAATGAAAGATACAAGACCTAATACGGCTCCAATCGCCATAACGGAACGTTATTCCTCTATTTGTGGGAAATCGTCCAATAACGAACTCCTAACGGAACGGAGAAGCTTTATTCTTAGATTTTGATCAGTTCGCCCCCTCGAATTGGAGACATAACGTCATCACGTTCCGTTAGTGATCGTAATAAGGGGGATATTCTCCGAATAACGTCATCTCGTTCCGCTAGCGCAAGGACGTGAAACAAAAGCCTACGGGGCCGCCACCCTGTAGGCTTTTGTTATTAATAGGCGAACATAGACGCCTGCGGAAATATTGGTTCATATCCTTGCATTGTAATTTGACCAAAGACCGTCATGGGGACCGGAGAAATGTATTCGTACGTTTACAACAAATAACTCCCCAAAATAGCCAATGAATCGATCATTCGAATGTTGGGTTCATCGTGCGCACGCTGATATCGGTTCAACCAGATGCCGGTCATGCCAAATTTCTCACAGGGGAGTATATCGATATATAAGTCATCGCCTACATAGCAGCACTCTTCCGGCGGCAAGCCAGCCTTCTCACAAGCGATTTCAAAGATTCGAACGTCCGGCTTGGCCACTCCCGCATCTCCTGAGGTGACGATGATCTCAAAATGCTCTCGAATGCCCATCCTCTCAAGCTTAAACACTTGTTGGGCATGGTCTCCATTGCTGATAATCCCGAGCCGACGACCCTTCAGTGCATATAGGCAAGGGATGACATCATCATAGGCTTTCCAATGATGTTCAAAGCCCTTCAAGTATGTATGAAACTTCGCCTCCGCTTCATGATCGGACAGGCGAATGCCGGCTTCAGCAAAGACACCCTTCGTTCTCTCTATCTTCTGCTGGGCAAAGGTCAGCTCTCCATCTAGATATTTCTTGTAATAAATAGAAGAAACATTGCACCACAATTGATAAAACACATCTTCATTCATCTGAAGATGCTGCTTGTTCTCCAGATATAGAGTTCGCACACCGAAGTACTCCGCAGACTTAAAGTCCAGCAGCGTACCGTCCAGATCAAAGAATATCATCCGTTCAATCGCCCCTTAACAGATTCATTAGCGGGAGATTAAGTGACCCAACTCGCAATCCGTCCGCAATTCAGCAGGTTCTTCATCCCATTCAGCTCGATCCAGTTGCTGTACAGGAATCCTTCCATGAACATGATCTGCTAACTTTTCTCTTCTTCTGCATCGCACCACAAACCGCCTGGATCGCTGGTGCTGTCTCCGCAGCAGCCGTTCCATTGCCCGCAATTGAAGCACTTCCATTTGGCGAACCACCACTCCATCTTGAATCCGCAGATCGGGCAATGCGGGATTTCCTTCGCTCTTCTTGGCTCCACGTCAGATTCGCCTCCTATGTGACAAGTCAGTTTGGTTTCATGTTCCTGGCATTTACCTGGACATAAAATAACATGAAAGATCCGATAGTGTCACTAGTTTGTTGAAGGTATTGCTGTCATCAGTTGCGCAGGAGAAATGTCAGATCATCGGCGGGTTTCCATTGTTCTGGGAGGAGTTATAATTGCGGTTTACATCAGTGAGTCCGTATATAGTATAATAGTTGAAATGTCTTGATGTCGAATCCAATTCACCACAGAGGAGTTATCACACACATGGCAACAGCACTTCTAGTCATCATCTATCTCGCATTTATTAGTCTTGGTCTTCCGGATTCGGTCCTTGGCTCCGCTTGGCCGATTATGCAGCACGATCTCAACGCTTCTTTCGAGCAAGCGGGAATCATCTCGCTGTTCGTTGCGGGCAGCACGATCGCTTCTAGTCTGTTAACCTCTGCCGTCGTCAAACGCTTCGGTGCAGGTGTTGTCACCTTGCTCAGCACCTTCTTGACGGCTGGAGCTCTGCTGGGGTTCTCAGCCGCGCCTTCGTTCATCTGGCTCATCATCTTGGCTATCCCTCTCGGGCTTGGAGGAGGTGCTGTCGATGCTGCCTTGAACAATTATGTCGCCAATCATTACCGGGCAAGCCATATGAGCTGGCTCCATTCCTTCTGGGGGGTTGGCGCTACGCTCGGCCCGATCATCATGTCCGCCTATCTGGTTGATGGCGCTTGGAGAACGGGATATCTCACCATCGCCATCATCCAGTTCTCACTCGTCGCAGTCTTGCTCCTGTCATTGCCGCTGTGGAGGCGCATGAATAGAAGTGACAGCATGAATAACACCAAGGATGAGGTTGCAGCGACCAGCCGAGCTCCGCTGGGCAAACACGGCATCAGTCTGGCTATGTCGTCCTTCCTCTTCTATTGCGGCGTCGAAGCGACGATGGGACTCTGGGGCAGCAGTTTCTTGGTGAATGTCAAGCAGATGGATGCAGCGGCTGCCGCTGGTTGGGTGTCGACATACTACGGGGGCATCACCCTTGGCCGATTCATCAGCGGCTTCATCACGCTGCGGGTATCCAGTCGAACGTTGATCCGAGTTGGACAGATCCTTGTCCTGATCGGCACCTTGCTCTTCTTGCTCCCTCTGCCGATCGCTTGTACGATCACCGGCTTCATGCTCGTGGGCATCGGCTGCGCGCCGATCTTCCCGTGTATGTTGCATGAGACGCCAGCACGCTTCGGCCGCGAGCGTTCGCAGAAGATCATGGGCTATCAGATGGCAGCGGCTTATACGGGCGCCACTCTGTTGCCGCCGTTGCTCGGCTGGATCGCAGGACGAACGACGATCGCGATCTTCCCATATTTCATCGCCGTATATGCCTTGGTCATGCTGCTCAGCTCGGAGCGCATCAATCAACTGCTGGCGAAGAAGCCATCTTCCGGCGCCTAAGGAACTCACGATCCTCATAACGGGGGTTATGGATGTGACAGAACCCCCGTCCCCTTGTCACACGGGCGACCACCAATTCCAGCGGCCAAACAGCTTCATCAGAACCGGCACGAGCCCCATGCGGATAACGGTCGCATCGATGAACAACGCCGCAGCGATGCCGATCCCCAGCTGTTTGACGCCAGCCACATCGGCTAAGGAGAACGGCAACGTGACCGCGATCATAATCGCCGCGGCCAGCGTGATGACGCGCCCCGAGGACACCATCCCATGCCGTACGGCCAGATCATTGTTTCCTGCGGCCCGGTACGCTTCATAGATGCGGGATACGAGAAATACGCCATAGTCCATGCTGATCCCGAACACCAATCCAAAGATAAAGACAGGGATCATGATCGCGATTCCGCCCGGCTCGATGCCGAACCGCCCATCCTGACAGATCCATGTGATGATCCCATATGAGGCGCCAAGGCTAAGCAGATTCATGAAGATCGTCTTCAGCGGGATCAGGAGCGAACGAAATGCCGCGAACAAGATCACATAATTGATCAGGATGATGAAGGCAATCGTATAAGGAATGTGGCGGAAGATCGTGTCATGGACTTCCTGTACATACTTCGCTTCCCCGCCCAGCTGGAATGGCAGCTCCGCCCTCTCTCCTCTCTGTTCCCACCGCCTCAGCCACTCATGTACTTGACGATCGTTTGGCCTGCCGCGCAGCGTCACTTCGTACAGCATATAACTCCCACTGATCGATCGTTGCAAGATCCGCTGATAGCGATCCTGATACTCCGGTTTCTCTAGCATCCGATACAGTTGTTCACCATCCATGCCCGCAAGGGAGAAGATCGACTGTACCTGCATCACCTCTGGATCGCCGCGCAACTGCCTTTCGATCTGATAAGCCTCCATGAGGTGCTGCTTCGACAACGGTTCATGTTCGCCGCCCAACACAACATAGATAAGCGATTGCTCGCGAAGTCCGGAACCCTCCAGCCAACGTTCATAGGCAAGGCGCGATTCAGCTGCCTGTGGCAAGGAAGTGGCATCCGGGACTTCCAACCGCAAGCGATCCAGCGGGGATAAGCCCACGAGGAGCAACACTGCCGACAAGATACCGATTAGAAAAGGACGTTTCATGACAAATGCTGACCAGCTATGCCAGAGCGATGTTCGATTGCTCGAAACGTCTCCTGGCGCGCGAATATACGGCAGCAAGACAGCCATGAGCGCTGGTACAAGTGTATATGCGGCTATCAGCGAGATTAACAGCACCGTGATCGAAGCAATCGCGATAGAAGCAAACATCGGCAACGGGATGAACAGAACTCCAGCCAGTCCGCATAGCACACAGGCTGCCGACCACAGCACCGCCTTCCCCGCAGTCCGCATCGTCACGAGCAGAGCTTGTCCATCCGAATGAACGTTGAGCTCCTCACGGAAGCGGCTGACGATCAGCAAGGCAAAATCGATGCTGAGAGCGAGACCCACCATCGGAATCACGTTCAACACGAAATTGGACAGCTCCAGGTGTCGTCCTGCCAGCGTTGTGATGCCCATCGCTGTGATGACGGACGCAAGTCCAGATATGATCGGCAGAACAGCTGTCGTGATACCGCGGAAAGCGATCCACATCAATAACGCTGCGATCGGGATTCCCATCAGTTCCGCTCGCGTTAGATCTCTTCTGCTCGCTGCATTGACATCTGCCTGCACCACCTGCTTGCCCGTCAGCTTGATGTCCACATGAGCAAGCTGAGGCAACCTGCTCCGCACTTCATCAACCATATGCAGTTGCTCGTATGGAGCCAGGGCGAATTCCAGTAATACATAGACCTCGCCTTGCCTCTTGCTGCTCCCGCTCGTCAGCATGATCTGTTTCAGTCCTGGAGCACCTTGAAGCTTCGAGACCGTCTCCTGGACGGCATGCGCGAACTCCGCCTCACTCGCTGAGCTCTTCGCCGTGATCACGATGATCATCGGATCTACAGGCAGATGAAACTGCTCGCTGATGATCCGATTCACTTCTTCGTATGAGCCGGTTGGCGTAAGTCCGTGGCTCCTAAGCTCATCGGGCAATTGAAGCGCATAATATCCAAAACCTATGACGAGAGTGAGCCACAGGACGAGTGCCCATCCGGCATGCTTGTACGATCTGGCGGCCAACCTGTCGATGCCCATCGCGAATAGCCACCTCATCATCATAAAGTTTAAGCGGTGTCAGAACTAGATGTTGCGTCAATCTATGTCATCCAGATTGCTGATATTTAATAGTGTTAAATATTCAATCTGGTCGCTCGCACGATCCGTCTGGAGATGCCTGGCCAATATTGAATCGCTGGCCCAAGCACTCTTGGCAGCCAAGGATGAACGACACAGCGATGAGCGAGACGTCCCCAGCGAAGAGGGGCATGAACTTTGCGATGCACGGCCTGCTCATACTGATAACGCCATTCCTGCAGGTCGATCAGCCCGCGCAGATAGCGGTCAGCGATATAGGCACATTCACGGGCTGTATACAGTGCGATCGACATGCCGTCCCCGCAGAGCGGCGGAATCATCAACCCCGCATCTCCGATGAGCGGGAATTGCTCTGATTCATCCCACAGGCGCGGCTGCTTGCCCAAGACAATCGGATGAACGGATGCCTGGGATGTCTCTACCGGCATCGCTCCCTGCAATCTCGATCGCAACAAACGATTGCCGCGAGCAGCGAACTCCAGCTTCTCCAGGATCGATTCGGGTCCCTGTACACGGTCGTTGCGGATCAGAGCAGCAACATTGGCCTTGCCTTCATCGATTGGAGCGACGCCGACGTATCCGCCAGGTACCGTGTACAGTTCAACGGCATGCTTCAGAGCCAGATTCGTGTAGTGGGATTTGAGCCCGATATAGACCGGTTCCGAACTGTCTGGCACGATCGAGGCATCCGTCTGGACACGCTGGCTGCCCCATGCGCCGATTACGGCTCTGGCGGCGAAACAACGCCGCTCACCGCCTTGTCTTGCCTCCACCAAGTATCGATCATCATCACGGCGGATGCGCGTGATCAAGGTGCGGGTCGCGATCTGCACTCCAACAGATGCGGCGGCCATATGTAAGGCAGCGTCCAACCGATATCTGCTGATGCCGTAGGCGATATCGGGCAGGGGCAAGTGGATCGGCCGGCCTTGTCCCATATAGAGCTTCGCATGGTTGATCCGCTCAGGCTGCAGGAGTTCCACACTGCTGAGCAACCCTAGTTCATCTAAGATGGACTTTGCTTCTGGGGAGAGGAACTCCCCGCAAACTTTATGTCGGGGAAAGCTGCGTCGGTCGCAGCAGATCGTTCTCCATCCTCTCTCCTGCAACGCCTTCGCTGCACTGATGCCAGCCAATCCTGCACCCGCGACCACCACGTCGTATATGTCGTAGATCAAGGTCATCACACTCCACTCCGTTCATCCAGCGTTCAATAAGGTGAGTCCTGGCAAGATGAACGATGTCTACCCGTTCTGCCTGCTGACGGTAACCGCGTACCGGAACAATGGCCGCCATGCATAGTTAAGGTTATAACCCGGCAACGCTTCGTTGAGCGCACGCCAATCGGCAGCCCGGAAACCCCGGGCAACGGACAGTGGGCCGTCATGACGAATGAACGGGTTTCGCGAAACGAGTCTGGTCACGAGCCAGACCGCTGCCCATGGAATCGGATGGCGATGGATGTCGCTGATGACGACTCCGAAGCGGCTGATGCTGACTAAACGTTCCACCATAGCGGGAAGCTCTGCTGAAGAGAAATGATGGGCAAACTGTGAGGCGGTTACGATATCTGCACAGTGCGGCGGGATGGATCTTAGATCGCCACTTCGAACTTCCACTCTGGGTTCACTGTGAAAGTACTGCCGCGCCTCCATACAAGCTTCTTCGGACCGGTCGATCAGGATGATGCGCATCTCGATCTGATGACGATCCGCGAAACGGAGGAGCTGCTTGTTCACATCACCGGAGCCTGCGCCAATATCGAGGACGGTGAGTTTATTCGGCTTGCCGAAACTTGACCACAGTTGCCTGACTCCATACAACACAGGTGCAGATGCTCCGAAGATCTTGTTGAGCCGCCGCAGGTGGCGGTACGCTTCCTGCAGCTCACGGCCAGCCCGCACTTCATCCATCCATTCCTTACGCTGATCTCTCTCACGCAGACTGCCGATCATGATCTTGCCTCCGATATGAGATGTCCTGCTGACTACGCCTAAATGTCAATCTGCTCATCTCCAGCGTAAGACCAGGGCCAAATGCCAACGCCAAGCCATCCTGTACGGGGATCTCCTGAGAGACGAACCTTCGCTTCAATTCCTGTATGACGAACAAGATAGTCGCAGAAGACATATTGCCGTAATCGCGCAGGATGCGGCGGCTAGGCTCAGTGATCTCATCGCTTAGTTCCAACGTCTCCTGCACGGCATCGATGATCGCTCTTCCGCCAGGATGAATCGCCCAGCATGCGGTATTCGCAACATCAGCAAACGTCTCCAACCGCTCACGCACATGATGACCAATCAGTCTCGGAATATCAGGAGACAAGTACAAATCGAAGCCATAGCTGCCTACGTCCCATGTCATGACTTGCGCACAATTCGGCAGCAGCTCGGAGCGATCATCCTCCAGAACGATCCTCACATCCTGCTCAGTTGCTCTGCCGATCACACAGGACGAGGCGCCATCACCAAAGAATGATGCCGCAAACAGTTCCTCACGCACGCGACAAGGTTGAATATGCAAGGTGCATAGCTCAACGCAGACGACGAGGATGACGGCATCCGTAGAGGCAATGGCAAGCTGCCTCGCCAGATTCACGGCTCTCAGTCCGGCTGCGCAACCCGTAAAAGTAAGCGGTACACGATTCACATTCGCCCTTAGCTCCAGTTCACGAACTAGTTCCGCATCAAGACCTGGAAGATACTGGCCGGTACAGCTGACTGTCAATAGATGTGTCACCGATGATGGATGAACCGCCCCATCGGCTAAGGCGCGATAAGCTGCCTGTTTGGCGAGCGGCAGAACTTCACGGCGATAGACCGCTATCCTCTCGCTCGTTGTCGGCGGATCATCGGATATGTATCGACAATCTGGCGCAGCTTCCAATAGATTGGGCTCGCAGGTGTACCTGGTGCTTACTCCGCAGCCGCGGAAGATACGTTTAGCGAAGCGAGCCATATCCCGATCTTCATGCAGTGCATCGGCCAACCGCTCAGCAGCGTCCTGTTGGTCGATCCGATAAGGCGGCACGGCAGTACCGATGCCTAATATAGCGATTGGTGACAGTCTGTTCTCCAACTTTGCATCCACTCCCCCTGCTGGCTGCTCGATGGCCTATCTTATACCTTCATCGTATTCGTGCCTAACCGGAGTTATGACGAACTGCGGGATGGATTGGACGATTCATGATTCGATGATATAATGTCTAGTATTTCTATGATTTCTTAAGGGTGTCGTAGGAGACGCCGCTTGATGACAACAACGGAGGATCGTGACTGCCATGGAACCTGATTCATCGATGCAACGGACACAGACTCAATCGAAAACCAACCATATCCTGCTGCTGCTCGTCGTCTTTGGCGGCTTCTTCATCTTCGGGTTGTCGGAGAACATCAAGGGACCTGCCTTGCCGCGCATGCAAACAGACTTCACGCTGAGCGAGCTGCAACTTGGCTTCCTGCTCTCCTTAAACTCGCTTGGCTACCTGCTCGCATGCTCCTATACCGGCTGGCTCTCGCTGAGGATCGGAATCCGCAGCACAGGCATCATCGCCTTCGTCTCAATGGCCGTATCTGGCATCCTGATGTATGCATCCACCAGTTATGGCTTGCTAACCGCCTCCTATTTTCTTCTGTATCTAGGCAACGGGATGCTGGAGATTGGGCTAGGCATTATGGCAGCTCGCATCTTCACCAGAAACACAGGCATGATGATGAATCTGTCGCATATTTTCTACGGATTAAGTTCTACTGTCGCTCCGCTCCTCGCCTCATCGATGATGGGCTGGTCAGCGTTCGGCCACGATCTCGGCTGGCGGGGCATGTACCTGATCCTCCTGATGTTGTCTCTGCTCCCGGTTATCCCAACGCTCTATGGCAAGTTTCCGGAGAGCGCCCAGACGGCCGAAGAACGCTTGCCGCTGAAAGGTTTCTTCCGCGATCGAATCGCTTGGATGATCGTACTCATCCTCTCCTGCGGCGTTGTGGCAGAACTGTCGATCGGCAGTTGGCTTGTCAATTATCTAGAGAAGGCACACCAATGGTCTACCGAAGATGCATCCGGCATGTTGTCTCTGTTCTTCCTCTTCTTCATGCTCTCCCGTCTGTTGCTCGGGCCCCTTACGGACCGAATCGGCTATCTGTTGTCGATCATCCTCCTGTCCGCGCTGGCTGGGCTATGCTGCATCGGCGGGATTCTGCTGAACGGTAAGGCAGCTGTGTTGTTTGCTGCAGCAGGCATTGGCGTTGCACCGATCTATCCGACCGTGATGGCGCTCCTTGCCAAGCGTTACCCGCGCGGCACGGAATCCGCGATCACATTCACCGTCACTTTGATGGGGATCGGCAGTGTACTCGGCAATCTGCTCATCGGAGCCATCATCGACATCGCCAGCCGCTTCGCAGCCGCACAAGGCTGGGACAACGATATCAAGTTCGGCATGCAGGCAGGATTTATGGTGATCGCCGCACTCTCTCTGCTCTGTTCCGTATTTGCCGCCGTACTGTATGTCCTTCTCCGCAGGAGGCATGAACTGCTGTAGATACGAAAAGGGCTGTTATGGAACAGTCTCCATAACAGCCCTTAAACACGAAGATCACTTGCCTTCGGATAGTTCCATCGCAGCTGCAACGCGCGATGGTCCATCGGCACGACTTGAGCCTTCCGCTCGCGAAGCACCTTCTGCTCGATCCGCTTCTTCTGCATGAAGTGTTGCATCAGATTCCGCAGCAGCAGCTTGAGCTTGCTCATGTGCTTCTCTGAGCATTTTCTTCTTCTGATGTCTCCGCTTCAGTATGATGCCAATCACCAAGAGCGGTACGACGGTCACCGTTAAGTACAGCGAAACGTCCTTCACCATGCCTTCTGCGGCACGCCCGAACAGATAGAACAATCCGCCGACGATATAGAACTTCGCCGCTCTCCCGATCGCGGCATAAACCATCAGCTTCCACAGCGGGAAGTTCAGAAAGCCGGAAAGTATCGTAAACACTTTAAACGGAATCGGGGTAAATGCCCCGATGAGGATCGCAGCTTCACCGTTCTTCTGGAACATCCTCGTAGCAGCATCGATCCATTGCTTCTTAAGGATGTGGTACAGAAGTGCTTTGCCTAAGAGTCTGCCAATCAGATACCCGATCGGCGTCCCGCACAGACAAGCGAGAAAACCTGCTGTTGCAAGCCATAAAGCATCCTGCGGATGGACGAGACTAAGCGAGACTTGCGTAAAAAATGCAGGAATCGGAAAAATAATCGCATCGATAAATGCGTGGATGGCCAGGCCTAATGCCCCATAATCCTTAAGAAAATCTGCGATACTCTGTAACATCTCCCATCTCCTTTGTCTAAAGGTTTATACAGACGATCGAACATGGCCAAGCATGATCGAAGAAGCATTCGAGTTTGCAGCACTCCTGTTCGACTGACGCAGATAATCCCGCAGATAACCGGAATAGATCAATTCGAGAGATTCAGAGTTCGCAAAGTCCGATGGTCTCGTAAACGACGAGCATTTGGGCACGATGTTCAGCCCTGCCTGTTCAAACAGAAAAGCAACAAACTGAGAGCAGAAAAAGGCATAGTCGCGTTTAATCTTGATATTGAACATCACGCCAAACAAGCCAAGCAGATTATACTTGTACAGATGCGCTTCTCTCTCAAATCTTCTGATATTGTTTCTGATTTGATTGTAATGCTTCTCTTGAATCATGCACATATAGACAGCACATGTGGCGTCGCGAAACAATTCCCCGCAAAAATCCTCTTTCACGAACCCGCCAACAAACGGATTGCCTGGACGTTTGCGGCCAAAGCTGTACACTTCTCTCAACTCAGAATCAAAAGCAATAGAGGTATGATTCAGTGGTGCTCTGGTGTACATGCGAATCATGCGCGTAAACCAAGTTCCCGTATCTGTTAGCACAATATAGATTGGTTTTTCAGCCACGTGACATTCACATCCATTTGTTTGCATTATGATCAAATCTGAGCACACGCTTGTAGAAGTATACCAATACCATTATACCTGATCAAGCGATTTCTTGTACCCTATTTTTTCAATCTATACTAATAACGAACTATATGCGGTTAAGGTTGCTGGTTTTGTATGTAAAGCCATTTAAGCAGTCGCTTTAAGCATAAAAAAACCAGGTTGCAACGCAACCCGGTCTACTCGCATGCTCGATTATCCCAGCAGCGAGATCACAAGCAGTTCATAAAGGACAAGCGGCAGGATCACATTGGCAGCCGGATTATAGAATCCGGGGTAGAACAACCGTTCATACTCTGATTGAGGAACACTCAGATACAGATGCTTCTGATCGATCCCCGCAATGGTCCCTTCATATACATGTCCGTCAATCGTCTGGACTCTTACCTTGCGGTGCATGCATCCGCTGCAGCAATGATGCACTGCCTCACGTATCCGATGGATCGCCTGGACCGCCTCAGGGTCCGCTTGATAGAGCAGCTCGTTCATTCATCATCCACCCCTGCTGGTCGATTAGTCGGTTCCATACACCATATGCATAGGCGTTTGTGATGTGTCAACGGCCCGGAAATTGGGCGTGGGTCAGCAGACAAGCGAATGCATCAAGCGAGCAAATATTGCTACGGATAAGGCAAAGGCACATGGATATCATAATGGTCGGAAGGCCAGCCACACAAATATTCTGGAGAAAGGAAGTTGAACGATGAAAAAGCTGCTCTTATCCGTACTTGCATCCTTTATGCTGCTGGCTATGCCTAACTTGGCATTCGCAGCCGGCCGCAGTGATGACAATGACGGAAATGCCATGCGACCTAATCAATTCGTGAATCGGGTTGGTGATCTGGACAACAACGATGATGGTCTGCTGAAGAAACGCAATTACACCCGAACGACGAACGAAATAAACAGGACGAGAGCGTACAACACCAACGACCGATTCAACGACCGCATGACGACGAGAAACTGGAACACCGATTGGGACAATAATATGACGACACGTACGCTGAATAACAATTACCGTGCAAATGCTGTAGACGATGGCACAGACTGGGGATGGCTCGGACTGTTGGGATTGATCGGTCTGGCCGGTATCATGGGGCGCGGCCGTGATCGCGGCGATGTCAAATAATGACCTGATGGTTCGCGATTGTATGCATGCAGAAAGAGTGCAGGGCTGGTCCTTGCGCTCTTTTTGTTCATTTGATCGATTCGATTCGCATGTTACGATTACTTATAGTGGATTATCAGGCCGCAATTCATGTAGAATGTAATGGAATTATGTAAAGATATGCTTGGAAAGAAGGGGCCTAACTTGTTCGTAGCAAATGATTGGCAAGACTATCAGGTAATCGACACTGGCGGTGGTGAGAAGCTGGAACGTTGGGGTGACATCATCCTGAGGAGACCAGATCCGCTCGCCATCTGGCCGATCCAGGACCGGCAAGGGCTGTGGAAGCAAGCCGCTGCTCGCTACCATCGCAGTCCGGCTGGAGGCGGGCACTGGGAATATACGCGGAAGCTTCCTGAGCGCTGGTCTATCCGTTATGATGAATTGAAATTTCACGTTCGTCCGACAGGGTTTAAACATACTGGGTTATTCCCTGAGCAGGCGGTCAATTGGCGTTGGATCATGGACAAGATCAGAGGAGCGAACCGACCGATCCGCGTGTTGAATTTGTTCGCTTACACAGGCGGTGCGACGCTGGCAGCGGCTGCTGGAGGCGCAGTAGAAGTGGTGCACGTTGACGCAGCCAAAGGCATGGTTCAGTGGGCCAAGGAGAATGTCGAACTGTCCGGGCTTCAAGATCGAACGATCCGCTTCATCACTGACGACGTGCTTAAGTTCGTACAGCGGGAGCAACGTCGAGGGCGCAAGTATGAAGCGATCATCATGGACCCTCCATCTTACGGGAGAGGTCCCAAAGGCGAAACATGGAAGCTCGAAGACGATCTGTATCCCTTTGTGGAACAATGCATGGAGATCCTCGCGCCGAATCCGTTGTTCGTCTTGATCAATTCTTATACGACGATGATCTCTCCATCCGTGCTGCGCAATGTCATGACGCTGACGCTTAAGCGCCGTTTGGGAGGTACGATTACGACTGGCGAGATCGGACTGCCGGTAACAGCATCCGGCCTCGTATTGCCGGCAGGTATCTTAGGCCGATGGGAGGAACAGGCTTGATACCCATCCTGTACGAAGACAATCATATATTGGTTGCGGTGAAGCCGCCCAATATGCCGAGCCAAGAGGATGCAAGCGGTGACCCGGATATCTTGACGATCTTGAAGCAAGATATTAAGGAGAGGTACAACAAGCCCGGCAACGTCTTCCTCGGACTCGTTCATCGGCTCGACCGGCCGGTCGGCGGGGTCATGGTGTTCGCCCGCACGTCCAAAGCGGCTTCCCGGCTCTCCGATGATGTGCGCACTCGCAGCATCCATAAGCGCTATCTGGCTGTCGTTCATGGGCGTCCGCCTCATCAGACAGATCGATTGGAGCACTATCTAGTGAAACATGCTTCCACGAATATGGTGAGCGTCACATCCGCCCATGATCAGCAGGGCAAGCGTGCTGTACTTGAATACGAGCTGTTGGATACTACGGATGGCTACTCCCTGCTCGGCATTACGCTGGAAACAGGCAGGCCGCATCAGATCCGCGTTCAGCTCTCCCATATCGGCTGTCCGATCTTCGGCGATCAACGGTATGGACGGGTTCAAGCAGAGGTTGGGCACAACATCGCACTCTGGTCATATCGCTTGGCCTTTACCCATCCGGTTCGCAAGGAGCCAATGAACTTCACAGCCGAGCCGCCGCTTCAGTCGATGCCCTGGAACTTATTCGACATCAATCACGTCAGATAGTACATGGCAGGTTGAAGGACCGCTCGATGCACATGTATGATTGATAGGTACTTCCATCATTAACGTTTCCGGGAGATATGTTTTATGCGCAGAAGATCATTGATTGTATTCATCATCCTATGTCTATTGTCTATCATCTTGGCGGCTTGCGAACTGACAGGCGATGCAAATCAACGGACGGATATTAGCGATGCGGAAACATCCGCCGGATCAGGAGCAGATGGCTTAGCGGACGGCAATGACCATGTGTCAGACGACATGCCGTCAGATCCAGCTCAGGATTCTCCGCCTCAGCCTTATACGGTTGAAGCAACGCTCGTTGCAGTTGGCGATATCATGGTTCATAACCCGCAGTTAACAGCAGCTTATTCGGTTACTACGGCGACCTACTCCTTCGATGACAACTATGTCCAAGTCGCGCCGATCCTGAAAACCGGTGACTGGGTCATCGGCAATCTGGAAACGACGCTAGCCGGTCCGCAGTATCGTTATTCGGGATATCCGGTGTTCAACAGCCCCGACGAACTTGCCGATGCCCTTGTGAACGCAGGTTTCAATATCTTGGGCACTGCCAACAATCATACCTTCGACAAGCGGGAAGCCGGGGTGTTGCGCACGCTGGAACAGCTGAGAGCGAGGAATATCATAGCCGTTGGCACCAATGCGAGTCCAGAGGAACGAGACCAGATTCAGATCGTAACCAAAAATAATATAGACATGGCGTTGCTCGCTTATACATACGGTACCAATGGCATCATCGTACCGGCAGATAAGCCGTATCTCGTCAATATGATCGACGAAGATCGGATGAAGTCCGACATCACTAAGGCTCGTGAGCTGGGTGCTGACGTCGTGACGGTCATGCTTCATTACGGCAATGAGTATGATCGGCAGCCGAGCAAGTATCAGAAGGAGCTGGCGCGCAAAGTCATCAGTTGGGGAGCGGATGTCATCCTTGGCAGCCACACCCATATCGTTCAGCCTTATGAGTTCATCGAAACTGCCGATGAACAAGGAATCCCGCGCAGAGGGGTTGTCATCTATTCGCTCGGCAATTTTATCTCCAATCAAGGCCCCGAGCATGACCTGCCCCTGTATACCGATGTGGGCGTCATCTTCAAGCTGACGATCCGGAAGCACTATCCGGAGGAGACGATCGAGCTGGGCGTGGTGGAGACGATCCCGACCTGGGTGCACAAGTACCGCGATCAGACGAAGCGTCACTATCGCATCCTGCCGCTGGAGGAAGTGCTGTCGGAGCGGGATGACAAGTGGCTCACGGAAGCCGACTACAAGAAGCTGGACGCTTACCTGCAAGAGATGACCAGGCATCTTCATTCGATGGCCGTTCCGGTATCCGAATCGTCCGATTAACCTGCTAAAGGCACGATACAGACTGGCAGCGCCAGCTGTTCGTGCCTTTTTCCTTGTCTTGTTCGATTCGTCATCTTTCGGATTCGGAGAGATTCGGATGTTGATCATGAGCCCTGATTGGACATCTCCGCGGAGCGATTCGTCTGCTCCTCACTGCCCTGCGACGGGGTGATCTTGCCCATCAGATAGCAGAGCAGCTTCTGATTATGCTCCGAGAGCGCATTCAATCTTGCGGCGAAATAGTTTCTGCGAATCTCCACGCCTCTTTCAAACGCGCGTCTGCCCTTGTCGGTCACCTTCAGCCAGACGATGCGGCGATCGAACTCGTCCCGTTCACGCTCGACCAGTTCGTTTCTTTCCATGCGATCGATCAGCGTCGAGATCGCGGCGGGAGAGATATCCAGATGCGGGATCAGATCCGAGGGCTTGGCCCGATCAGATGCGAGGATAAGTTCCAAAGTGTGAAGCTGCACCTCCGTAAGGTCCGGAGCAAGTTCCCTTTCCATATAGGCTTCATAGTCACTTTGAAGCGTCAACCACAACCTGGAGAATTGATCGGAATACATCACTTACCCCCTGACATCCGTCTTGATCATTTCCATTATATCACAACTACCGGCATCGTCGTCTATGGCAGATATGACCGCATCCCGCTCCGCCTGTTCATAACGTGCGGTTGATGTTCGGGGCGATGGCAGACAGGCATCTGCCGTCAGGGCTGAAGGCCCTGTCGGCAGATGTGCGCGCGTCATGCTAACCTGATGATGTCGAGGATCTGCTGGTCCTTCGCAAGGGAAACGACCTGCTTGCCGGTTGCGCGGCGATCCTCGATCGGCACCTGCTCCGTGTCAACCGTCTGGACCTCACCGGTGCTTGTCACGACGGACAGCATATACGCTTCCTTCACAAGGAATGCCTTGACGAGCTGCGTACCATTGGAGCGTACCCGCTTCCCTTCCTTGAACTCAAACGTCGATACGCCCTTGCCGCCGCGCCCTTGCTGCGGATAATCCACGACCAGCGAGCGTTTCGCATACCCGCGGTCCGAGAAGACGAGCACTTCCCCCTCATCGCCATCGAGCCACAGGCCGCCGATCACCTCATCGCCTTCCGCCAGATTGATGCCTCTCACGCCGCCGGAGACGCGGCCCATGCTGCTCACCTCCTGCTCCCGGAAGCGGATGCTCTGGCCGAGTTTGCTGATGAGCAGCAGTTCCTGATCGCCCGAACTCAGCTTCACATCGATCACCTCATCTCCGTCCGACAGCTTGCAGGCGGCGATCGCCGTCAGCCTGTTCGTCGCGTATTCGCCGAGCGGCGTTCGCTTCACCTGGCCGAGCTTCGTCAGGAAGACGAGGCTCTTGCTCTCATCGGTGAAATCCTTGATCGGGATGACACTGACGATGCGATCCTCCCTGGTGATCGGGATGACATTGACGATCGCCGTGCCGTTATCNTTCCACTTGTATTCGGGGATCTGNTGGACCGGAAGATGGAAATATTGACCCCTGTGCGTGAAGATCAGCAGGCTGTCCACCGTATTGACCTCNAACAGNNAGCGCAGATAGTCCCCTTCCTTCATGCCCGTCGACTCCACTTCACCGCCCGAGCGGGTGAAGGACATCATGCTCGTCCGCTTGATGTAGCCTTCGTTGGTCAGCGCCACCTTCACATCCTCCGGAGCGACGATGACCTCCAGGTTCACCTTGAGCTCCTCGATCTCCCCGCGGATCTCGGAACGACGGTCGATGCCGTAACGGTCGCGGATATCGGCCAGCTCCTCCTTGATCACCTTGAGCAGCTTCTTCGGGTCCTCCAGGATCCCCCTCAGGTAGGCGATCTGCCTGATGATATCCTTCAGATCCTTCTCCAGGGCATGGATCTCCAGATTCGTCAGACGATACAGCTGCAAGGTGAGGATGGCGTCCGCCTGGCGCTCGGTGAACCCGAAACGGCTGACGAGGTTGTTCTGCGCGTCCTGGCGATTCTTGGACGCCTTGATCGTGGCGATGACGTCGTCAAGGATGTTGAGCGCCTTGACCAGACCTTCCAGGACATGCGCCCTGTCCTCGGCCTTCTCCAGATCGTACTCGGTCCGGTAAGTGACGACTTCCTTCTGGTGGGCGATGTAGGCCTCCAGCATCTCCTTCAGCCCGAGCTGCTTCGGCGTCTTGTTGACGATCGCCACCATGTTGAAGTTGTAGGTGATCTGCAGGTCCGTTTTCTTCAGCAGATAGTTCAGGATGCCCTCCGCATCGGCGTCCTTGCGCAGCTCCACGACGATCCGCATGCCGTCCCGGCCGCTCTCGTCGCGCACCTCGGCGATGCCATCCACCTTCTTCTCCAGGCGGATGTTCTCCATCGCTGTCACGAGCCGCGCCTTGTTGACCTGATACGGGATCTCCGTGATGACGATCTGCTGCTTGCCGCCCCGCAGCGTCTCGATCTCCGTGCGCGAGCGGATATAGATGCGACCTTTGCCGGTCGCATAGGCCTCGCGGATGCCGTCCTCGCCCATGATGATGCCGCCGGTCGGGAAGTCCGGTCCCCTGACGATCTTCATCAGCTCATCCAGCGACATGTCCGGTTGATCCATCAGCGCGATGCAGGCATCGATCACTTCCCGCAGGTTATGCGTCGGGATCTCCGTCGCGAAACCGGAGGAGATGCCGCTGACGCCGTTGACGAGCAGGTTGGGGAAGCGCGCCGGCAGCACGACCGGCTCCTTGGCTGTGTTGTCGAAATTGTCCTTGAACAACACCGTCCGCTTCTCGATATCGCGCAGGAGCTCCATCGCGATCGGCGAGAGCCTCGCCTCCGTGTAGCGCATCGCTGCCGGCGGATCATCGTCGATCGAACCCCAGTTGCCATGTCCGTCGATCAGCACATGGCCCATCTTCCACGGCTGCGCCATGCGCACCATGCCCTCGTAGATGGACGAGTCGCCGTGCGGGTGATAATTGCCCATGACGTCCCCGACGGTTTTCGCCGACTTGCGGTATGGCTTGTCCGGCGTGTTGCCGGCATCGTACATGGCGTACAGGATGCGGCGCTGCACCGGCTTGAGGCCATCGCGCACGTCCGGGATCGCGCGATCCTGGATGATATATTTGGAGTACCGCCCGAACCGGTCGCCGACCAGCTCCTCCAGATAAGCGGGCAGGAATTGTTCGAGTATGCTCACGTTCTCACCTTCTATTCTTCAAACTCGGTAAAGTCGACATTCTCGATGATCCAGCGCTTGCGCGGGTCCACCTTGTCGCCCATCAGGGTGGACACGCGGCGTTCCGCCTTGGCCGCATCTTCGATATGCACCTGGATCAGCGTGCGCGTCTCCGGGTTCATCGTCGTCTCCCACAGCTGCTCCGGATTCATCTCGCCGAGACCCTTGTACCGCTGAAGCTCGACGTTCTTGCCGAATTCCTTCATGATGCCCTGCAGCTGCTCGTCCGTCCATGCGTAGCGAACCTGGGGCGTCTTGCCGCCTTTCTTCGTCACCTTGTAGAGCGGCGGCTGGGCGATATAGACCATGCCCGCGTCGATGAGCGGCTTCATATACCGATAGAAGAACGTCAGGAGCAAGACCTGGATATGGGCTCCGTCCGTATCGGCGTCGGTCATGATGATGATCTTGCTGTAATTGCTGTCCGTCAGCTCGAAGTCCGAGCCGATGCCGGCTCCGATCGCTGCCGTGATCGCCTTGTATTCTTCATTTTTCAGGATATCCGCCAGCTTCGCCTTCTCCGGGTTCATCGGCTTGCCCTTGAGCGGCAGGATCGCCTGGTAGCGGGAATCGCGCCCCTGCTTCGCCGAGCCGCCCGCGGAGTCGCCTTCGACGATGAACAGCTCGTTGCGCGTGAAGTCCTTGGACTGCGCCGGCGTCAGCTTGCCATTCAAGTTCGAGCTCTGATTCTTGCCCTTCTTGCCGCTGCGCACCTCTTCCCGCGCCTTGCGCGCCGCTTCGCGCGCCTTGGCCGCCTGGATCGCCTTGCGCAGAAGGTTCTGCGCCGTCTGCGGATTCTCCTCCAGGAAGACGGCCATGCGCTCCGCGACGACCGCTTCCACCGCGCTTCTGGCCTCCATGCTGCCCAGCTGGTCCTTCGTCTGGCCGACGAACTCCACATCCGACATCTTGATGTTGATGACGGCCATCATCCCTTCGCGCAGGTCGACGCCGTCCAGATTCTTGTCCTTCTCCTTCAGCAGGCCGGTCTTGCGCGCATAGTCGTTCATCACCCGCGTAAACGCCGTCTTGAACCCGGTCTCATGCGTGCCGCCGCTGCGCGTCGGGATCGAGTTGACGAACGAGACGATCGTCTCTGTATAGCCGTCGTTGAACTGGACGGCAACCTCGACCTCGATGTCGTCCTTCTCGCCGAAGAAGTGGATCGGCTCATGCAGCGTCGTCCTGTCGCCGTTCAGGAACTGGACGAATTCCCGCGCGCCGCCGTTGTAGTGAAAGGTCTCCTTGTTTCCGCTCCGTTCATCCTTGATGTTGATCGTCAGGCCGGAGTTCAGGAACGCGATCTCCTGCAGCCTCTCGGCCAGGGTATCGTACGAAACGGCGATCCCACCTGCGAACACGCGCTTGTCAGGCTTGAACGTCACCTTCGTGCCTGTCCGGTTCGTCTTGCCGATCACTTCCAGCCCGGTAACCGGCTCTCCCACGTGCTCGACGCCGTCCTTGTCCACCCAATATTCATATCGTTGCCTATGTATCAGTCCGTCGCGGCAGATCTCCACCTCCAGCCACTCGGACAGCGCATTGGTGACGGAGGCGCCGACCCCGTGCAGACCGCCGGATTTCTTGTAGCCGCCGCCGCCGAACTTGCCGCCGGCGTGAAGCACGGTGAATACGACCTGCGGGGTTGGAATGCCAGTCTTGTGCATCGCGGTCGGGATGCCCCGTCCGTTGTCCTGGACCGTGATGGAGTTGTCCGCATGGATCGTCACCTCGATCTGCGTGCAGAATCCCGCCAGATGCTCGTCCACGGCGTTATCGACGATCTCCCATACCAGATGATGCAGACCTGACGAGGATGTGGAGCCGATATACATCCCCGGGCGCTTGCGAACAGCGACGAGGCCTTCCAGCACCTGGATATCGTCCGCCCCATAGCTGCTCTCGCCGGATGGCGTATCCGGCGATGGCACCGTGAATAAATCCAGCTGTTCTGTCATTCAAGCTCCTCCCAACGAACTTTATTCTGTAAGTATATAAACAGATTCGCTTCCATTGCAAGCGTTCAGCCTGCGATCAAACGTTGCAGCGCCTGCAGGCGCTCCTCATCATGCTCCGGCGAATCGTTCGACTCGAAAGCCGCAAGCATGCCTTCCGCATAACGGGTGGCCTCACCCTCCAGATGCGCGGCAAGGGCAGCGATCGCCTCCCGGAAGGCCCCTCGGTAATGCTCGATGAATGCTTCCTGGCTGGACTGGGCAAGCCGCCTGATGCGCTCCTGCAGCATCGACTCCAGCTCGTTCCTGAGCTCAGCCTTGCCTCCCTGCTCGAAGAATTGGCGATTGTTGCGATAGGCGCCTCTGACCGCCTTCCATTCTCCCTGCTCCTCCGCAAGCTCCGCCTCGCAGTTCGGCGCCGTCCACTCCGGCAGGCTCCGTTCAGCAGCCGTGAAGCCCTGCAGCGATGCGCTGATCTGCCTGGCGCTGTCCTCCTCGATGCCCTTGAGCAGGCGATTCATGAAGGTCTCGATGCGAAGCGTGGTCGCCCTGAGCTCCTGGCTGAAGTCAAAGGCCAGATATTGCAGCAACTCCCTGTAGGCGATCGACAGTTTGTCCTTCTCACCGAGGCCCGCCTCTGCAAATGTGGACGGATTAAACGCCAGGTTGTACAGCTCGCCGTAGCGGAAGGTGACGCGCTGCGCCGCATAATAGATAAGCTCCTGGATCTCCTTGACCAGGTCCTCCATGCGCCGCGTCTCGCCAAGAGTCGCCAGCATGCTCCTGGCTGCCGCCAGTCCCTCGATCATCCGCTTCGCCTGCGCCTTACGGTCGCTTCTTGCTTCCCGCATCGTGCGGATCCATTCCGCCAGCGCCTCGCTGCTGCGCACGAGCTCCTGCTCGCCGCTGCGTATGCTCATCTCGGCCAGCTCTTCCTGCACGAAGCGGTAGAACTCCGACTCGAACCTGCGCATGCCGGATCGCTCGTAGCCCTCGGCATCTCCCGCCGTCAGGCTCTCGCTGGCGCGCAGGCTGGATACCGGATAGATGCGCGGCTCGCGAATGCCGAAGGTGGCCAGATTGCTGCGCACGTGCTCGACCACCTCGGCCAGCTCCTCCTCGCTTGAGGCCAGGTCCGCCGCATTGACGATGAAGAACATCTTGTTCAGCGCGAACGTATCCTTCACCCGCCCGAGCTGCAGCAGAAACTCCCTGTCGGCATGGGAGAACGCATGGTTGTAATAGGTCACGAACAGGATGGCATCGGCATTTTTGATATAGTTGAAGGCCACGCCGGTATGGCGGGCATTGATCGAGTCCGCTCCCGGCGTATCGACCAGGATCATGCCCTGTTCCGCAAAGGCGCTGTCGATATACAGATCCACCGATTCGAGGAAGCAGGCATGGGACTCATCCGCCACCGCCTGGCGGTAAATCTCCGTATCCACCCGCTCAGCGGTGCCAAGCTTCGGCCCATATCGTTCCCAGCCCTTGCGCACGGCATTCAGGAACGCGACATGCACCTTGGCGCCCGGCGCCGCCTTGCTCATATCCGCTCGCTCGATCGCCTGGATCAGTTCCTCATCCGCCGCCGGCACTTTGGCCTGCAGCTTGTCGAGCGACAAACGGATATCGGCCGCCATCGCGGCGGGCGATTTGTAATACAGTCTCGCATAGCCGCCCGGATTGTCGCTGGATGGCGGCAGCACGGAATTGATCGCCGCGGTCGTCGGATTCGGGGACACGGGCAGAACCCTCGTATGCAGCAAGGCGTTGGCGAAGGAAGACTTCCCTGCGCTGAAGGCGCCGAACAGGGCGATCGTGTACCGGTTCTGCTCCAGCCGCTCCGACTTCTCCCTTAGCGTGCGGGCGAAGCTGTCGAAGATCGGCAGACCGTCCAGCAGCTCGCTGGCCTGACGCAAGCGAGCCGCAGCGGCGCGCAGCTTCGCCTGGGCGCCCTGCGAGATATGCCATCCGCCAGCGAAAGCGCCTGCCTCCCTTCTGTCCGGCTGCACGCTGACCGCCGCTGCCGGCGGCTGCTGCTCCGCCTGTTGCCGGCGGCTCAGGCGCACCTGCCTCAGCTCCACATTCAGTTTGCCGTGCAGCTCATTTAACGACGGCAAGATTCCGCGCGCAAGCATGTCGCCGAACGAGCTCCGCAGTTCGTCGACGTAGCGCTGCATCTCTTCATCCAACTGGCGGAGCGCGCCGCGCGCCTCCGCGCGCTTCTGCGCCTCGGTCAGTCGGCCCTTCAGGCTGCGCCTTCTTTCCTCATAGATCGGACGAAGGATCTCCTGCAGCCGCTCCAGAACCTCCCACAGCTTCTTGCGATAGCGTTGCCTGATCTCCTCGGCGACAGTCCTGGCATATTGCAGCGTATAGGAGTCATCGAAATGCCCGCCCGGGATCACCAGACCTTCCAGCAGGTCCTCCTCGATCGGGACATGCAGGCCGTCCAGCAGGTTGGCCGCAGCCTCAGCCGCTTCCCCCTGAAGCGCCCAGCCTTCGATCAGCTGCTTCACATAATCCGTGACGTGCCAGCGCACATGCGCATCGGCCTGCCTCTCGACCTCCTCGCGCCATGCCTTGCGTCTCTGCTCCCGCTCCGCCTGCGTCTTGCGCTCGCTGAACAGGAATCCGACGCGGAAGCCCGCCTTCTTCGTCTCCAGATATTGCTGGGCGATATCGCGCGAAGGTGCCGGGATCACGTTGGCATTGTTCAGGATCTTCGCCAGTTCCTGTCTGGCAGGTTCGGCAAGTTGCGCATACGCCTCATCCAACGCCCGCAGCTCCTGCTCCAGCTGCCCGGGGGACGACTCGTCCGCCGCTTCATCGGACGATTCCGCTTGGTCTGCCTGCGCCTGGCTCGTCTGCTCCAGACGTTCGCGCAGCTCCTTCTGCTGCTCCCTGAGCCATTCCTCATGCTCCCGGATCAGCTGCAGCGCCGCCTGCAGCACGCCTCCGGTCAGCATGGTATGACTCTCGCCGATCAGCCTCTCGATGAGCTTGATCAGCAGATCCCACTCGTTGTTCGCATCCTCCGGCTTCTTGACGGAGACGAACATGACAGCCTGCGGCGTGAGCTTCCAGTCTTCCAGCGCTTCGTAGACGCGGTCGCGGAAGGAAGCGAAGCTGAGCTCCTCCGCCCGGTGCTTGTCGATCTGGTTGACGATCAGATAGAGCGGCTTGCCGAATTCCGACAATTTGCGAATATAGTGAAAATTCATCTCGGACAGAACATGGTTGTAATCCATGACATAGAAGATCGCATCCGCCATATGCAGCGCGTCCTCCGTCGCCTTGCGGTGAGCATCGTCCGTCGAGTCCACCCCCGGCGTGTCCAGCAGACGGGCTGCGTCCCTGAGGAGCGGCACCGGATAGCGGATGTGGACCCGCCTGATCTCCAATCCATCGCGGCACGCCTCATCCAGTTCAGCCAGCGTGACATGCTTCTCGCCGATTCCCGCCTGCTCCACGACCACATCCTCGTCCCCGTTCTCGATCAGCACCACGTTGGCGCTCGTCGGGATCGGGCTGGAGGGTAGGATCGAAGAACCGCACAGCCGGTTGATGAGGCTCGATTTGCCCGCGGAGAAATGGCCGCAGAACGTAAAGTCCGCCTTGCGGCGCTCCAGCTTGCGCAGCAGATCTCCGATCTTCTCCGCCCTCTCCGCATCGCCCTTCCCAGCCATCGTGACTCGCATCTGAGACAATTGATTCATCAATTCTTGCGCGATCTCCATGACGCTCTCCATCTGCTTGTTACCCCTACCCTGCCTGTTTAGTTTATATTTTGTCACGCGACCCATCGGTCGCATGGGTTCATCAACAACAGAAAACCGATGATCATCCTGCGCATCCCGCACAGAAGATCACCGGTTTCTAGTGTAGCATATTTTCACACAACGTTGACATCCAAAAATTCATATTGCGCCTCGATCAGCGCCTTGTAGGTGCCGCCCTTGCGCATCAGTTCGTCGTGGTTGCCCTGCTCGATGATGTGGCCATGGTCGAGGACGATGATGTTGTCCGCATGGCGGATCGTCGACAGGCGGTGCGCGATCATGATCGAGGTGCGGCCGCTGAGCAGGGTCCTCAGAGCCTCCTGGATCTTCACTTCCGTCTCGGTGTCGATGCTCGCCGTCGCTTCGTCCAGGATCAGGATCTTCGGATCCGCCAGGAGCGCCCGCGCGAAGGACAGCAGCTGCCGCTGACCCATCGACAGGACATTGCCGCGCTCCTCCACCTGCGTATCATACCCCTGCGGCAGCTTGACGATGAAGTCATGCGCGTGAACCGCGCGCGCCGCCATCTCGACCTCCGCATCCGTGGCGTCCGGGCGTCCGAAACGGATGTTGTCGCGGATCGTGCCGGAGAAGATGAACGTATCCTGCAGCACGATGCTGATCTGCGAGCGGAGGCTGGACAGCGTCACATCGCGGATGTCGCGGCCGTCGACGAGGATGCGTCCGCCCGAGACGTCGTAGAAGCGGCTCAGCGCGTTGATGATGCTCGTCTTGCCCGAGCCCGTATGGCCCACGAGCGCCACGGCCTGCCCCGGCTTGATCTCGAAGCTGATGCCACTCAGGGCATTACGGGTATGGTCATAGGTGAAGGTGACGTTGTCGAAGACCACATGCCCCTTGATCGGCGGCAGCTCTTCGGCATCGCTCTTCTCCTTCACGTCCGGACGCTCGTCGATGAACTCGAAGATCCGTTCGGAGGAGGCCATGGCGATCAGCAGCTGCGAATACATCTGTCCGAGCCGGTTGATCGGCTCCCAGAAGTTGCCGATGTAGTTGGCGAACATGACCAGCGTGCCGACCGTCATCGCTTCGTTCTGGGCGAGATAGGAACCGTACAGGAACAGGATCAGGATGCCGATCGCCGAAGTGACCTCGATGATCGGACCGAAGGACTGGTTGAGCGCCGATGCGCGGTTCCACGAGCGGAGGTTGCGCATATTCATCTGATCGAAGTAGGCGATGTTCTCCAGCTCCTGCGTGTACGCCTGGGTGACCTTGATGCCCTGGATGCTTTCGTTCAGATGGGAGTTGATGCGCGACTGGTTCATCCGCACATCCTGCCAGGCGCGACGGATCTTCTTGCGCAGCTTCGTCGAGACGAAGAACATGATCGGGACGGTGATCATCACCGCGAACCCGAGCTTGAAGTTGATGACGAGCAGGATGATGACGATGCCCATCAGCTGCAGCATGTCGATGATCAGGTTGACGATGCCGCTCGTGAACAGCTCCTGCAGCGAGTTGATGTCATTGGTTACCCGGACGAGCACCGAACCGGCGGGACGCTGGTCGAAGAAGCGAAACGACAGGTTCTGGATGTGCTTGAACAGGGCGGCGCGCAGGTCGAAGATGACCTTCTGGCCGATGATGTTCATGTGACGGATCCGGTATTTGTTCATGACGAGCTGGATGCAGAACATCACAAGGATGATGGCGGACATCGTCATGAGCAGCCGGGCGTCCTTGCCCTTGATTGCGGAGTCGATCGTATAGCCGATCAGGAACGGGATCGAGACCTTCGTGATCGTGCCGACGATGGTCGCCAGGATCACCGGGATCAGCTTGATCCTGTACGGCTGGATGTATTGCAGCAGCCGGCTCATCTGCTTCCAGTTGAACGGCTTCTCGATGGCGTTGTCATCCTGGTAGACGAATCTTTCCTGCCGTCCGGCGCCGGTTGCCTTGACCGTATCTTGCGCGGCCTGCTTACCCATTGACAACGCCCCCTTTCTTCCCGTAGCGAATCTCTTCCGGCAGGTCCGAGAACTGGATATCGTAGGTGTCCCGGTAATGTCCCGGCACCTGGATCAGCTCCTCGTGGGTGCCGCGCTGCACGATCTCGCCGTGGTCGAGGACGAGGATCTCATCCGCGTGCTTGAGCGAGGAGATGCGGTGCGCGATGATGAACGTCGTCCTGCCCTTCATCGCGTTCTGCAGCGCTTGCTGGATCTCATGCTCCGTTCTCATGTCGACCGCGCTGGTCGAGTCGTCGAACACGATGATCTTCGGATCCACCACCAGCGCCCGGGCGATCGCGATGCGCTGCTTCTGCCCTCCGGACAGTCCGAGACCGCGTTCGCCAACGATCGTATCGTAGCCCTGCGGAAGCTCCATGATGAAGTCGTGCGCGCAGGCGATCCTGGCCGCCCGTTCGATGTCCTCCATCGTCGCATCGCTGCGACCGTATGCGATGTTGTTGCGGATGGACGAGGAGAACAGGAACGTCTCCTGGAACACGAAGCCGATTCTCTCGCGCACGCTCTGCGGCGTGTACTCGCGAATATCGCGGCCATCCAGCAGGATCTGGCCGGACTTCACGTCGTACGCCCGCATCAGCAGCTGAACGAGCGTCGACTTGCCGGCCCCGGTGCCGCCGAGGATGCCGATCACGGAGCCCGGCTTCGCATGGAACGAGATGTTCTTGAGCGCCGGCTCGCTGTCCGGATATTTGAAGGTGACATTGCGGAACTCCACCTCGCCGCGGAAGGTCTTCGGATCCAGCTCGATCGCATGCTCGGCTGCCTTGATGTGGATCGGATGATGGGTGATCTCCTTGATCCGTTCGACGGAGGCCTTCGCCTGCGTATAGACGTTGATATGGTAGCCCAGGCCCCAGAGCGGTCCGATGATGTACCAGATCAGCGAGGAGAATGTCACCAGCTGACCGAGCCGGATCGTATCGTTGATGACGAACCAGCCGCCGACGAGCACGAGGATGACGACGCACAGATTCGCCAGGAACTCCATGACCGGGAAGAAGCGAGCCCACAGTCCGGATGCGTGGATGTTCCTGTCCTGATAATCTTCGTTAACGTTAACGAACTTGTTCACCTCAAAGGGTTCCCTGGCAAATGACTTCACCGTCCGCACCCCGGCGATATTCTCCTGCACCGCCGTGTTCAGCTTGCCCATCGAGATGCGGATCGCGCGGAAGGCCGGGTGAATCTGACGTTCGAAATGCAGCGCCCTCAGCACCAGGAACGGCATGGGGATGAGGGCGATGAGCATCAGCCGCCAATCGATGACGGCCATGGCGATCATGCCGATGCCAACCATGATGAACACGTTCAGGAATTGCGCGAAGCCGAAGGCCATAAACCCGCGAATCCCGTCGAGATCACCGGTGAGGCGCGACATCAGATCGCCGGTCTTCGCCCGGTCATAGTACTGGAAGGATAAGTACTGCAGTTTCTTGTACAGCGTGTTGCGCATGTTGTAGGCGATCAGGTTGCCGAATCTCGTACCGGTGAAGCCGTGGCAATACTGAATCGCCGCCTTCGCCACGATGAACACGACAACCAGCAGGGCGAGGTGTGGAACGCGATCAAAATTGGCCGTATCGATATCGTCGATGAGGCGTCCCAACAGAAACGGATAAGCGACTCCCAGCCCGGTCGCGATCACCAGGAAGAAGATTGACCAGTAGAGCCACCATCGGTGTTTCCAATAATACTCCTTGAGATCGTTGAACACATTAGCCCCTCTTCCCTCGAATATGTTATTTGGCAATCTTAACATCGCTCCGAGCATCCATCAATACCGAAAATGAACCCGAAAGTGCTGTAAATTTGGATATCATCAGAAAACCTTCGCGCACCTTGTTGCATGATCAATAATCCTGCAAATCCCTCAATTTTCTTCACACAATTGTCACTTTTGCAGGATCCATCCAGCCGAATGACTGNAAAAAACGAAGCCCCTTTTCCCGGCTNCCTGCCAGGGAAAGGGGCTCTCGCCTGCTTCACGTTATTGGACATAGGTGTCTCCATCCGGCAAGAGGATCTCGAACAGCTCGCCGCGCTGCAGAATCGTGATGTCATCGTCCTTCATGACCACGACATCGCGCCTGGAACGCATTCGTTTCAGATAATCGCTGGGAACCTCTCCGGATTCGCTGACCACCACTCCCTCGATGACGGTCTCCTCGTCTTCCTCCAGACTCGTCTGCCGAATCTTCTCATAGATATCGGAGAACACATCGAATCGGTCCGTATAAACGGATATGCACTTCATGAACATCCCACCTCTCCTGTTGGATGCGCGGTTATTCCTTCTTGCGTCTGGTAGTAGCTTGCCTAGGAGGCTGGGATTTCATGCGCTTCTTCCCATAATTGCACACGTCGATCAGCGGACATACCTCGCACTGAGGTTGCTGCGCCTTGCAGTGATAGCGGCCGAAGAAGATGAGGCGATGATGGGTGATCGTCCATTCATCGCGCGGCACCTTGCGCATGAGCTTCCGCTCGACCTCAAGCACCGAATCTTCCTCGGCAGCAAGGCCCAGTCGCTTCGAGACGCGCTCCACATGCGTATCGACCGCGATCGCCGGGACGCCAAAAGCGTTGGACACGACGACATTGGCCGTTTTCCTGCCCACTCCGGGGAGCTCGACCAACTGCTCATGCTGCTGCGGCACCTGGCCATTGTATTTGTCGATCAGGATCTGACACAGGCGCTGGATGTTCCTGGCCTTGTTCCGATACAGACCGATGCGGCGGATGTCCTGCTCCAGCTCCTCGAGCGGAACGGCGAGATAGTCCTCGGGACGTTTGTACTTGCGGAACAGGTCAGCCGTAACCTTGTTGACTGTTTCGTCTGTACATTGCGCGGACAGGAGGACAGCGATCGTCAGCTCGAACGGATTGGAGTGGTTCAACTCACAATGCGCATCCGGGAACATCCGGGCGATCGTGTCCAGGATATGCCGCACTTTCTGTTGGTGATTCATATCATGTCTTCCCAATCCTAGTATTTTTCGATCTCGACAATCTCATTGTTGACGATATAGACGTAAAGGCGATCATTCTTGCTCAGGGCGGACAGCTGGATCAGCGAGTTGCCCGAGCGCACGATCACATTCGGCGACAGGGTATAGGTTTCCACCTCGCCCGTTGCGTACAGGAACGAGATCTGGTTGTTCGACTCCAGCCTGTTCATCGTTTTCGACTGTCTGATCACAACCTCGGCGATGGTGTGGCCTTCCTTGTCGCGGGCGAAGCTGATCCGGTCGCCCGGCTGCAGCGCCGTGACCGCGATCGCTTCCTTGTTTCTGTACAGCTCGAAGTTCTTCGCCGTATCGATCTGCACGATCTTCTGACCCGGAGTCTCGATGATCAGCCTGTTGTTGATCCGATCGATGCTCTGCAGCTGACCATAGCTGAACTCCAGGATGTTGATGGTCACAGGTGATTTCCCATAGTAGGTTACGGTTACCGTCTGCCCGACCTTCAGATCATTGATCGTCGGATAGGCCTTGCCAGGATCCTGGATGGTCACATAGTTCGACAGGTAGATCGTCTGGGTCTTGTTGCTGTCATCGCGAAGCGTCAATGACCTGGTGACGTAATTGATGCTGTCGATCTTGTACTTCACGACCTTCTTCAGCATGATGATCGACACTGTCGCCTGATCCGTGCTGAGCCTGAGCTGCACCTCGTCGCCGATCTTCACGTCAGTCAGCGATGTGGTGGACTGACCCAGAATCTCCACGAAGGCGTATTGACTCAGATTCAGCGAGATATCTCCAAGCACCGGATTGCTCAGCACGATCCGGCGGGTCTGCGGGTTGTAGTCCTTGATCGTTCCGGTGTAGCTGTCCGAGAGGCGAATGCGTTGCACGTAATCGCCAGTAACGACCAGGTCGACGCGCTGGTTCACCTTCAACTGACGGCTGATCTGATCGATCGGGTACTCAATGCCGTATACTTCGACGACGGTGTTGTCAGTCACGCGCAGGAAGCCCAGCTCCTTGCCGTCATCGATCGAGATATAGCCGCGGTCCAGATAATAGCCGAGCAACGTGACCATCTGCATGTTTTTGATATTGCGATTCTCGATGCGGATCGAGGTGACCTTCTCCTCCGAGCTCAGCGTGAGCGTCAGCAGGTCCCCCACATAGATGTCCCCGAGCGTAGGCGCCGCCATGCCGTCCAGGACGACCGTCACGTTGTCGGCCAGGTCATAGGCAGCCGGTTTGCCTTCGCTGGTGCGGATGTTCAGGACCGAAGGCTTGCCTTCCACGACGCTGATAAACGTGCCCTGCACTGGAGGAACGTATTTCTCGGTGATCTCGATCTCCGCAACGTAGCCGTTCACGACCTTGTAGCTGACGACGTCGGACACGACCACATCGGACAGGGACACAACCTTGCCCTTGTGCGAGACGAACAGTTGGTCAGCCAGCGGGTAGATCTCCGCCTGGCCGGAGCTGTTATCCCGCACGGTCAACTCCTGGTCGCTGATCGCCATGATCACGCCTGTCGAGATCTTGCTGAGCGGCTTGCTCCTGACGGTAACCTCGATCACCCTGCTCGAGACGGTGCTTCGCTTCAGCTCCACGATGCTGCGTGGCACGAGCTGCTCCAGGCTGATGGCGCTGCCGTCCTCATCGTTCACCTGAGCATATGGAGCCAGCAGATATTGGACATCGGAGCTGTCCACGACGATCTCGATGATGCCGGAAGAAGCATCGACCGATTTCAGTTCGCCGGTGATCGTCTCCGTCGGCTCCTCATCTGCGGTCACTTCGACATAGACAGCGACCCCGTCGCTGGTCACGACATAGACCTGCCGATTGATCCGCACCTCGGACTTCAGGACCTGGAGGTTCTGGTCATATCGATAGTATGCCGTATCGCTGGCAAGCGCGATCGCATGGATCGTGCCTTGCGCGTCCCTCACCCGCAGCTGGTCGTTCGTGATCGAGACGACGATGCCGGAGATCGTATTTGAACCGCTGTTCACGTAGGACGCTGCCTTGCCGAATACGCTGGCCACCTCCGCGCGGGTGATCGTCCTGAGCGGATAGAAATAATTGTCCGTGGTGCCCGTGATGACGCCGAGCTTGACCGCAGCATTCACATAGCCCAGAGCATCGGCCGAGATATCTCCGTTGTCGTTAAACGACGTCGGAACATTCGCCGCATCAAGCGCATCCTGTTCCTTGTCGAGAGCGCGCACGATGATCTTCGCGACCCATTCCCGCTTGGCGCTCCGTTCTCCCCAATTAATATGGCCGTTGTTGACCCCTTCCTCACTTGGCTTGAGGATGCCTTTGCTAAGCGCATATAACACGTACGGTTTCGCCCATTCTGCGACCTGAAGCGACGTGCCGACGTTGGTCAGGTTCTTCGCTTCCTCCTCCGAGCCGAGCAGGCGAACCACCATCGCGATCACTTCTTGCTGGGTGACGTTGTCATTCGGCGCATAATTGCCGTCGCTCTTGCCGGTTACGACGCCAAGAGCCGCCAGCTTCGCGACCTGCTTCTGCGACCAGTGCGTGGCTGTATCCGGGAAGATCAGCCTCGGCGTAGCCGCGAAGGCCGACATTCCCCCTGCAGCCAGGATAACGATAAGCATCCAGATGACCGTTCGTTGCAATCGCAATTTCATTCGTTCATGTTCCCCTCTCCGTGTTATTGAGCCATGGCATGGACTGTGTTCATAGCTGCAGATACTGTTTGATCGCATTCACGATCGCTCGCGCGATCTTGTCCTGGAAGTTGCTGTCGTACAGCAGTTCCTCTTGCTCCTTGTTCGAGATGTAGCCGACTTCAACCAGTGTTGCAGGCATGTTGGCAAGTCGCAGCACCTTGTAATCCTGCTGCCTGACGCCGCGGTCCCGGAAGCCGGTCGCTTCCACCACGTGCTGATGGACCACGTCAGCGAAATACTTGCTTGCGCTGCTGTAATAGTACGTTTCGGTGCCGCTCACGGAAGGTATGTAGGTATTGCCGTGAATCGACAGGAACAGATCCGCATCGATCCGGTTGGCGATCGCCGCACGCTCATCCAGCTCGATGAACGTATCATCGGATCTTGTGAGCACAGGCTTGATGAACGGCTCCTCCAGCAGCAGCTGATAGATCTTCGTCGTCAGTGACAGCGTGTAATCCTTCTCGTAAGCGCCGCTGTAGGCGATGGCGCCGGGGTCCTTGCCGCCGTGACCGGCATCCAGCACAACGACGTATGACTTGCTGCTGATGTTGAGGATGATCTGGTTCGGATCATTCGACGGGACGAGCGAATACTGCACCGCCTGGTTCAGATCGACGACGAGCCGAACCTGGGACGGATTGTCGCTGAACAGGGCATAACGGATGCGCTGGATATGCGGATGCGTGCTGGTTATCTGGCCGTTCAGCTGCGACGGCTCTCCGTTCAGGATCGTCCCCAGCTTGCTGTTCGGAATATCGATCACGATGCGGTTCGGATCAGTGAGCGTGAAGGTATTGGCCTGGATCGCCCCATCGGCCTTGATGACGACCTGATCGCCGACGATCTGGATCGAACCGATCGCCGACATTCCGCCGGTCGATCCGCCTGCGCTCTCCACCCCATCGCGCGAGCCGCCCGGGTTCGCCGCAGGCATCCCGCTCTGTCCGCCTCCGCTGCCCGTATCCGTGGCCGGGCTTGAAGGCTCGGCAGGCGATGGCGACGAGGGCGACGAGGGCGGCGTCCAGTCACCGACCGGGATGTACAGGAGCAGAGCATGCTTGACGACATCCCAGGTCATCTTCAGCGCCATCGCCTTGCTCACCGCATCGGCAGGCAGATAGATCTCATTGGACAGCACGATCGGCGGCGCATCGATTCGAACGGTTTCACCTTGCATGATGGCATAACGTTCATTCAGGACGAATTGTGCCTTGTACTTGCCGCGCTCCAGAGCCAATGTCTGACTCTTGTCATCCCATACGGTCAGCACGGACAATTCCTGGTTGAGGAAACTCTGGGATATGTATGGCTTGTCTTCTATTAATCTGGCGTTATAATTCCTGGCGACGAGCTTTCCATCCACATAGAGATCGACTTGCGAGTCCAACGCGCTGACTGCTGTCGGCAACATCAGCAGAACGAACAGCAACGCCGCCATCACGCTCAATTTAACGGGAAATCTTTTCATCGTTCACCCCATCATCTCCATCTTCTGTATATTACAAATCTATCACAAATCTCCCCATCATTCTACAAAACATGCGTTAATATAGACGCTCCGGATGACAAGAAGTTGCAGAAAAACTGGCAATCTTCGGAATGTTACCAACCGCTCGATCTGCAGCAGTGGAAGCCCCGATGCGAACCAGCTTGCCTCCGCTCCTTGCACCTGATGCTGGCAATCTGCTCGTGCCGCTGATCGTTTAGACTGATCGAGGTATATCACGTGTGCCGCAGTATTGATTTGAGTTATCCCGCTTGTGCGGCAGATATGATTCGCCTGATCGGGACAGCCCGCTTGTGCGGCAGATATGATTCGCCTGATCACGACAAGCCATTTGTGCTGCAGTTCATCATTTCGTCTTCTGTCGCCTGTTCAGTCGCCTTCATAAGGATGATGCCGCTTCTTGCTGCAGTTTGCCTTCCATACGGCCATAGTCCAAAAGCGATTCTTCCGTGTCCGATTTATGCTTACCACTACATCCCAAGCGGTCGAAATGGCGTGAGAGAAGATTTTTTCTTCTCTCAGACGTTCACAAGCGGTCGAGATGGCGTGAGAGAAGATTTTTTCTTCTCTCAGACGTTCACAAGCGGTCGAAGCGGCGTGAGATGCGGTCGTGCTGTAGTCTGTCATCCGATGGACTACAGCCATCGGAATATGTAATACCGCTGGTCTTGTGCCAATCCTGAGATAACACTGCTTACCCTCGCGCGATTTTCCAT
>Ga0065720_1003095_pt1 | contig 41077 bp, 41 predicted proteins | sample Thericmetagenome_FD_59107 | JGI IMG/M metagenome (GOLD analysis project Ga0065720, IMG submission 59107) | Thermophilic microbial communities from the Joint Bioenergy Institute, California, USA of rice/straw/compost enrichment - eDNA_2 v2... | ecosystem: Engineered > Solid waste > Grass >... | reverse complement strand
GGAACCTGTTGTATCTGAAGATAATACGAATTATATTCGAATTGTAAAACGAGAAGACGCGGAAGTTGAATTTTCAATTCTGCAATAATCCATTCAATAAAGCTACCTGAGATATTCAGGTAGCTTTTCATTTTTACACAAATACACCAGGAGGCATAGTATGACCGGTAGCATTTGGCAATCATTAGCCAGAATTTTCAACAATGAACAACCCAGTTTTTATAGTCTTCTATTCAAATATCCTGACCTTATAAAATTTATTAAAAGACCAAATCGAATGTTGCAGTTGGCTGCAGTAAAATCAAATGCGGATTCTATCAGGCATATCAAAAACCCTGAACCCGTGGTACAGAAAACAGCTGTGGATACTTACTGGGGTTGCATTCAATATATTAAAAATCCTACAAAAGAAGTACAGATGATGGCTGTAAATAAGAACGGTCAAGCTATTAAATTTATCAAAGACCCTGACAGAGATGTTCAAATAGCGGCTCTCAAAAATAACGGAGATGCTATTCAATTTATAGATAATCCGGATCTTGAATTGCAAATGATTGCAGTGGAGAACTATCATCCATCTATAAAATATATCAAAAATCCTTTCAAAGAAGTTCAATTAAAAGCCGTGAATAAAGATGGATTAGTTATCAGATATATTGATAATCCTGATGTAGATGTACAGTTAGCTGCTATTAAAAATAATATGTATTCAATCTTTCATATTAATAATGATATACATCCTGATGTGATGGAATATATAAGTCATTATGTAGAAAATGTCACAAAATGGAGGCGATAAATTGACAACATCACCGCGAGACATCGCATATTCACTAAAAATGGATTTTGAATCCGCTTCATCCAGACGTTTTAAAATATATTGATGAAAATTATTGCACAGTTTCTGATTCGAAAGATACAGGGAAGCCGTTTTTTAATAAAGGAAATTTAAAAACAATTTCAGAAATATTAAGGTATAAGGAGTGACAAAATGACTTATACTATGCTTGAAGAAGCCCTTAATGCAGTATTTACTAATGATGAAAAAGAAATCAGGTTTTTCATAGATTACTATCCTGAAATATTAAGGTTTATTGAAAATCCCAGTAAAGAGATACAATTGGCTGCTATTAGATCGAAAGTATGTTGTATCAAATATATTAAAGATCCTGATGAAGATGTACAAATTGAAGCTGTTAAAGAAAGTTGGGTATCTATTGGTTTGATTGAAAACCCGTCAGTCCAAGTACAACTTTTTGCTGTCAAAAGAAATATAAATGCTATCAAACTTATAAAGAATCCTGATAGACAAGTTCAAATGTTTGTAGCAGAAAATCATCCTTTATATATTGAAGAGATTAAGAATCTTGATAAAGAAGTGCAATTGTATCTAATAAACAGAGATCCTTCTATGTTGAGAATTATAAATAATCCTGATAAAGAGGTGCAGATTATTGCTGTGCGCCATAATGGTCATTCTATTGGATGGATTAAAAATCCTGATAAGGATATTCAGCTTGAAGCAGTTAAAGAAGATCTTTCTTCAATTTTCTTTATAGATAATATCCACCCGGAAGTGATGGATTACGTAAAAAAGAGAGTCGAAGAATCAAGAAAAGAATTTTTAAAGGAGGAACAAACTTGATATCTTACGACGAAGCTTTGAGGATTGTACTAAGTAAAAATTTTAGAACTTTACAAAAATGTATAAAGCTCCATCCTGACTTAATTAGATTTATTGATAACCAAACTGAAGAATTGCAGATGGTAGCTGTTAAATCTGATCCATCTTCTATACAATTTATTAAATGCCCTTCAGAAAAAGTTATAGAATATGCAATAAGAAGAGAACCGAATGTTATCCGTTATATTGATAACCCGAATAAAAATATTCAACTACTTGCGGTATCTAATTCTATTAGCGCTATCAAATATATTAAAAATCCCGACGAGGATGTTCAGTTGAGATCCATTAGGAAAAGTGTTTCCTCTGTCCAATATATCGACAATCCGTCTAAACGTGTTCAATCTGAAGTGATTTATACTCGACCCCTTGCTATAGGATATATCAAAAAACCGGACATTGAAATCCAAGTAGAATGTGTGAAAATGAATCCTTTAAGTATAAAATTTATTAAAAATCCTTGTATAGAGGCACAATTGGAAGCTGTGAGAAATAGTGGGTCTGTCTTACAATATATTAAAAATCCTAGTAAAGAGGTTCAGTTAGAAGCAATAAAACATTCTCCTTACAATATCAGTTATATAAAGAAACCTGATAAAGAAATAATTATGCACGCATTAAAAGCTGAACCCAGGATAATGCGCCATATTAAGAAACCCACCAAAGAAATGCAACTTTTTGCAGTAAACCTAGACCCAACTACTATTAGTCTTATTGATAATCCTTGTATGGAAGCAAAAATTCTTGCAGCAAAAAGAGGTGTAAAGATTTTTAATATATCCAACCCTAATAGAATAGTTAAGCTTGAAGCGCTAAAGAATGATGGTAAAAATATTTTATATATAAAAAGGCCTGATAAAGAAATGAAAATACAGGCTGTAAAGCAGACTCCTTATATTATAAAATTTATTGACAATCCTAGTAAAGAGGTAAAATTAGCCGCTGTAATGAAAGATGGATTAAGTATACAATGGATTGAAAATCCTGACAAAGACATTCAACTTGAAGCAGTGAAGCAAAATCTGTGTGCTTTTAAGCATATAAGAAAACCTAATCCCGAAGTACTTGAATATATCAAAGATATATTAGAAATAGATGAGGTGAAAGCATGAAATATAGCGAAAAATATATCTTTACCATCCCAACCCCTGATGGTTGGGTTGATCGTAAGAATGGGATCTTACTTTCTAAGAATTACGGCCCATGTATGAATTGTAATGAACAAACACTTTATACCAGTATTTCGTTCGAGGGTCGTATTTGCAGCGATGAATGTAATGAAGAAATGAATAAAAAATGGATTCAATCAATTAATAAGGATGATAAGATAATAACTTACGAGAAAGCACTAAAGGATTTGCTTAATGGGGATACAACTTTTGTAAAGGATTATGTAAAAAAATACCCGGATTTGATTAGATTTGTAGAGAAACAAACTGAACAGCTACAACTGATTGCGGTCCAATCAGGATCTTGGTCTATACAATTCATTAAAGAACCTTCTATGGATATAATAATGGCCGCAATAAACCATGATCCGAGTTGTCTTAAATGTATAAATAATGAAGATGTTCATTTAAAAGCTATCGACCAAAATGAATATAATATAACTTATATTAAAAATCCCTCTAAAAATGTTCAACTGAAAGTTATTCATAAAAATCCACATTTAATATTTTATATTAAAGATCCAGATAAAGATATTCAAATTAAATGTGTAAATTTAGAACCATCTTCTATAAGATTTATTGAAGATCCGTGCATAGAAGCACAATTGGAAGCTGTTAAAATATTCGGAAAAGTTATAAAATATATTAATAACCCTGGCAAAGAAGTTCAAATGGAGGCAATAAAAGAATCTCCTAAATATATAAAATACATTGAAAATCCTCATAAAGATGTGCAGCTTGCTGCTGTGAAAACTAATGGCAGTGTTATAAAATATATTAAAAATCCGGATAAAGATGTACAGATCGCTGCCGTGGAAGCTGATAGTACAGCTATAGAATTTATTAAGAACCCGGACGAAGAAGTACAATTAATTGCAGTGAAACACAGACCTATAAATATTCTTTTCATTGAAAATCCTTGTTTTGAAGCCAAACTTGCTGTATTAAAAATGGTAAAAGATATTACGTATATTACTGATCCTGATAAAGAACTCCAAACTGAGGCGATAAAATTAAATCCCCATTCTATCAAAAATATTAAAAATGCTAGTGATGAAATTAAACTACTTGCTGTTACTTTGGATGGGACTAGTATTAAATATTTGGACGACCCTAGCAAAGAAATTCAAATGGTGGCAGTTAAACAAAATCTGGAGGCTTTACGATTCATTAAAGATATTGACCCTGAAGTTTTGGATTATGTTAAGAAAACTATCAACAATTGAGGAGATAAACTATGTCTACTCTAACAAAAGCTATTATTATAGCTGCAAAAGCCCACGATGGTCAAACTGATAAAGGTGGAAATCCTTATATTTTGCATCCTATCAGACTAATGCTTAACGCCCTGAATGAACAAGAGAAAATAGTTGCGTTGTTACACGACGTCGTTGAAGATAGTGAGATAACTCTTGACGATCTTAGAAATGAAGGTTTTAGTGAAGAAATTATCGAAGCAGTAGATAGACTTACTAGGCGTCCCACTGAAACCTATGATGAGTTTATTGAAAGAATTGAAGATAATGATATTGCACGTCGTGTAAAAATCCTTGATTTATTAGATAACTCTATGATGTCACGTATAAAGAATCCCTCCGAAAAAGATTTGGAACGTTTGAAAAAATATAGGAAGGCGTTGGAAATTTTGAGAGAAAGGGAATATGAGAGGAATTGAATTATTATCTTTTCAAAAAAAAAATAATGGAAGCAGGTAAACCTGCTTCCATCTCCTTATTTTTTTATAAATTCCATGATTTCATATTCATTTTTTCCTTCCAATACTTTTTCTTGAAGCATTGAAACGGTCAATCTATCTCTGATTTCCACATTCTTAAACTCATCAGTTTCTACAACTTTATTATTCGGGAAGAAATTATTTAAAAAGTCTTTAAGAATTTCATGATTTACATAACCAACATGAATCCTCAAATCTATACGACCAGGTCTTATTAAAGCTTCATCCAATTTTTCAATATGGTTAGTAGTAGCGATTAATATTCTTCCATGAATTGAAAACATTCCATCCAAAGAATTTAATAAATCAGAAATACCTGTATCAAGTGAGAACGTGGTTCTCATATATTTAGACACGTTATTTTCTGTCTTCTTAACAGGTTTAACGACAGGTTTGTCATCCGTGACATAATTATGTGGTTGTACAATCTCAAGATCAAGACTGTCATTTTCCCCTCTAGAATGAGTTACCGGATTTGAATCAATATCCTCGATTACCAATAAACATTTTTCAGGTAATGAAACTATTGAATTTCCTATTTCATACAATTTACTTGAAGGAAGATAATATATGGGAAAGTCCAGATAACTGGAAATAGCTTTAATTAAAGAGGTCTTACCTGTTCCCGGAGGACCGTATAATAGTATCCCAAATTGATATGGAATACCATTCTTTATATACCATTCTTCGCTTTGAATAAATTTATTCAGAGAATTTATAATCCTGTCTTTCTTTTCTTTTTCTATGAATACACTCTCTATATTTCTCTTATTTTGTTCAACTGGATGTGTCCAGTGATCAGTAAATTTATGAATTGATATCTTCTTAGATTTATCATTTTTAACATTTACTATTTCATGAATAAGAGGATCAAATATGCTTTTTCTAATCCCAAAAGTAGAAATCGATACATTTTCTTTAACTTGAATTGTTTGATCAGCATCGTCTTTTTGAATATTGATCTTAAATAGCCTTCTATTGAAAAATATGTAATGGGTTCCATATCCGATAGAAGTTGTTGCTTCGTTATCTTCCCCCCATCTGCCGTTGGCTAATCTGAGATTTCTAAAATTTTTATTAGGGTATCTAACAGAAATCCATTTTAGAAAATCATAGTAAACCATATTGTTATTAGTTATGACTAACTCAATTGTTAGCATCTTTTTTATATATTGATATAAAAGTTTAGGTACATCTTTTACCCAAAAAGTTAAAATGCCTGCGCCACTAAATCCTATTACGGTCATGAACAACTCATTATTTTTTAAATTTTCGTATAATTCCATTAAAGAGGACATAATATCACTACTCCTCATCGATAAACTCATACTAAAGTTACCAAATTATTCAAATTTTATTATATTCACTGTAAGTACCTACATTTACAAATATATATCATTGACGTGAATAAGGATGAATTGATATTAACTAAGGAGGATTTTATATGAAGATTTTTTGGAAAGTTGAAAAAATTGTATATGATAAACTTAGTTATTTTCTGTGGTCATTGATTGTAATGTACATAGTTATTAAAGGAACTTCCAAACCTGAAACATGGCTGATTATAACACTTTCTTTTATATACATGGCAAATATTGCAATCATAATCAAAGTAAAAAATAACCCAACTAGCTTCGAAGAATCGTCTCTTAAAGGCAAAATCCTTAAGAGAGTTTCAAAAGCAGATATCCCGATAACCATTTTCTTATTTTTAATTTATGTGGCAACTTGTTATGAAATCATCGGTTAATTTGCAGAAAGGATTTAACGACCTTTCTGCAAAATTTCTCTATGTTCCCTAGGCCGCAAGTACATACAAATCAGGTTATATATTATTTACATGAATGAAAGGAAAGGAGAGAACAAAATGATCGCTCAAATTATCAGAAATATCTACTTCAAAAAATTTAACTACGTTCTTCTTTCAATTCTTGCTTTTGCATTGGTTTTCAATGGATTCAATACGATCAATGAAACTTTCGCACTGTTGCTGGTTGTTGGGATGCTTGTCATTGAAATGGTAATTGTCATTGTTGTTGAGTTTAGTGAAGAGGAATCATTATTTACTAAGTTCCTTAGAAGGTTTGCAAGCATCGATGTTCTTTTTGCAATGCTCCTTATTGTATTTTATATTGGAGCATGTAACAATTGGCTTAATGCCATTTAATCACTTTGATGTAAGTTAAACTTACATAAAAATCTATTTAAAGGAGTTGCACTGAAATGAAGGTAGTTTTCAAGAAAGAGTATGCAAATCAAAGCATGGAAGTCTTCAAAAAGCTGATTTCCCGAATCACCATCGAATTCGCTGAACTGGACGAACTCAAAGAAGCTTTCGAACAAGAGATCGATTTCGCAAAGCTTCTGGAAGATAATGGCGGAATGATCAAAAATCCAATTTTCAGTGTATATATCGAAGGTGACGAAATCCACATTGAGTATTCCGATGAATACATGATGGATAGCCTGATGCTGACCAGTGAAATCTTCACGGACATCATGGATTTCGCCATTAAATACAAGGAACGCTTCATGAACGGAGCTCAATTCATGAAACAATTGAGCCCTCTGGTGAAAACCATCATCTGGCCGATGATCAAGTCCAAATACGGCGACATTATCGAAGACGGTAAAAACCTCATCGAACGCATTAAAGACAAGGTTAACAAATTCGAGGACAAGCTCGCAGAAAAATACGGAGAAAAGGATGATATCGTCGACGCGAAGTGCGATTGATCAAGTTAAAGGGAATAGAAATAAACTCTATTCCCTTTATTTTTTTTTTCTTTATTTTCACATAAACCATCTAATGAGGTGGTATAATGTATCGTCTTATCTACTTTGAAGCTCAAAATTTTATTGGATTATATAATGGGCTTGGGAAAAAGAAAGTTTCTCTAAATTTGGAGAAATTCAGAGATAAATCAGTATTCATAATTCTCGGAGCAAATGCTAAAGGTAAGTCCACATTACTATCAATACTTCATCCCTTTTCCGGAACTACTGACAATCGAGATAAATTTATCAGGAAAGACAAAGAGGGTTATAAATTATTGATTTATGAGGATATATATGATGAATCCAGACAAATTAAAATAAAGCATGTTTATATTCCCAATAAATCAGGTTCGCATTCTACTAAGTCATACATATTTAAAGTAGAAAACGGTGTCGAAAAAGATCTTAATCCAAATGGAAATGTTTCTACGTTCCTGTTAGCAGTTGAACAGGAATTTGGTATTGATGAGGATTTCCTGAGGTTATCTACACAAAATGAAGATATGGTTGGTCTGGTCAAAATGACAGGGGCTAACCGTAAGAATCATATCTATAAATTTATTCCTAAATCAGATGATACTCAGATATACCAAAAAATAATCGATAAGAAGTATAGGGATGTAAAATCATTACTTACTTCAATTATTGATAAGCTTGGAAAAATGGATGATGAGGTTACTGTAAAAGAGAAACTCTCAGATATCGAATCATTGACAAATGAGCTTGTAGAGAAGAGAGATAAGGCTATAGGAAAGATAAATAAATATCAAGCAGAATTAGAATCAATCGATCCGGGTGGGAAACTAGAATCAGAATATAAGGATATTAAATCAAGCTTAAAAGAGCTTGAAAAAGTTCAGGAAAAATTATTGGAGAAACTCGAGTCTATTAAAAGGGAATTTAATATAGAAACTCTTAGCGAATGTGATAGAAAACTTAATGAATTGTCCTCTGATAAAAATGCAACTTGGTCTAAACTTGTAGACCTTAGATCTAGGTTAAATTCTAAAAAATATATGAAATCCACTTTATATGATCAGATAAGCGATAAAGAGTTGTTCCTTAATCAAATTTCAGGCGAGTACTCCAAATCTGATTTGGTGAATTTGTTAAGAAAATATGAAGAAGATATTGAGAAATTTGATATGAGAACTAAAAAGCTTAATAGTTCACTCACCGCCGAAGATTTAAAGCAAGGGATAAATATTATCGAAAACCTTAGAGAATTCATGATTGATATATATAACAGCTGTGATAGTCCTGATATATTGAAAGAGGCTATTGATTCTATATTCACTAATAAAATTGAGACAAAGTATGTCCAGACTAAGGAAAGACACGATAAAATTAAAGAAAGAGTCAACAATCTCACGTCAAATATTACAAAATTATCTGCTTATGAATATTTAAAGGAAAGTATATCAAAACGCCCGAAGGATTGCGTGATAGATACATGTGAATTCCTTCAAGATTATCATAAGTGGATTCAAATTGATAGAAAGATTAAGGAATTTGAATCGGAACTTGGGGAGATAAATAAAGAGTACAAAGATTTGGTTGATAAAGTTGAACGATATGCTGAGGTTATTACGGTTAAGTCTAAAGTAGAAAATCTTATTAATATATATAGAAGTCAGCATTACTTAATATCTAAGCTCCCATTTACGGAGTTATTTTCCACTGAAGAGAAACTTCTTAAAATACTCGAGAAATATAAAACAATTGATCCTGTTGAGAATGATTATTACGATTTAATTGAAATTTTGCAAGATAAAGCCGAATATGATCAAATAAAGAATATTAAAATCCCTGAAATTAAGATGCAAATTGAAAAATTTGATTCCAATAAGCATATGATTGATACAATTAAAACAGATTTGAGGAAATTAAATGAAAAATATGAAAAACTTGTGGAGGAAATAAAGGTAGAAGAAAATTATCTTGAAAAGTTGGAAGAAACATTTGAGATTATAGAGAATCGAGAAAGACAATTGAGTGATACAAGAGAACTTTTTGTTAAACTCCAAGAAGGTAAAAATGAAATAATTAAACTTTCTGACAGGTTTGATTCTATTAAAAATAGTATGGATAGAATTAATGAATTATATGAAAAATTGGAGGAAAGGAAGCAGAAGCTCAAGATCATTGAGCATAAATTAAAACCTCTTACCCAGGAAAGGGATAAATACAAGTACCAGGAAATCAAAATAAAAGAATACACTATGGAAAAACAAATCCTTGAGGATAATCTGAGAGTTCTTACGCTTATAAAGAAAGCATTATCGACTAATAAGGGCATGGCAGTTAGCCTTCTTAATATGTATGTAGACGAAATTAGAAAAACTGCAAATGTTTTATTAGGTGAAACTTTTGATGGGACTCTTCATCTCCATCCTTTCGTTATTAATGAGGATGAATTTACAATTCCATTTACTCATAACGGAGAGACAGGCGAAGATATTTCTGATGCATCAACTTCAGAAAGGGCGTTCATTTCAACTTGTTTATCAATGGCACTCATTGAGCAAGTTATAGCTTCATATGGAATTTTAGCCCTTGATGAGGTAGATGCAGGATTCTCTGAATATAATAAATCAGTTTATTGTAATATTCTTATGAAACAGATCAAGAGAATAGGCATCACCCAGGTGTTTATGATAACCCATGCTAGACAATATTATGAAAATTATAAGGATTCTGTGTGTTTCATCCTGTTCCCTGAGCACAATATTGACAAATTTGATTCCGAGAATATGATTAAAGTGGTATAATTTATTAAGCGGTATGGGATTAATGTCCCATACCGCATTTTTTTGATTATAAAAGTATATATTATTTTAATGAAATAGAACGGAGGTGAAAAAAATGGACGAAACACTTGTTAAACAAAATAAAAAACTGGAGGTGATAAATTTTCTGGACAATAACCAAGATATTAGAATATTCAACAAAAGTGTCCAGAAAGAACTCAAACTTGAAGGTTATCTTGAAATGAGTGGTGGCTTAATTTGTCCTTTGTTCACAACGTGCATATACATACTCAAACCGCTTAGGTTGAGGGAATCAAAAATTGTGATGACGGACGAAGTCGCAGGATTCATTTTCGATCCTGTCTCTATTCGCAGTTATGACAAATTGAATAAGATAAAAATCGCCATGAAATCATACAATATAAAAGTAAAAGAAGCCATTAATGAATTCCCTAGTTTTGAAAAGGTCTTCGATAAAAGGTTTATAAGATCATTTAAATTATTTTGAAAGGTGTTGATTGAAAATGCGAGAAAAATTCATTCAAATCTCCAAAATTCATCAAGAGGCGGCTCTGACCAAAAGAGATGCGATCAATGCTTTCAATATCAGTTGTAACATTTGTTGCAGTCGCGGAATCAAGATGGATTGCGACCGCTGCGAGGTGAAGAATTATCACGAACTCATCGTGGCTGTTTTTGAAGATTTGGAATCGATAAAGAAACAGAAAATGTCGATCAAGTAGATAATCATTCTAACCAGCCTGGGAGGACCATGCAATGATTCAAGCAATTAAAAACATTCTTAAACTCCAAAAAAATCATTTCGTCGCCACGGATACATCCAAACCTAAACAAGAGGAATTTATAGACGAACATTATCAACAAGCTATGCAGGATCTTGAAAAGAGGCGGAAAGAAAGGGCGCTCCGTCTCGAAGTAATCAGAAAAAGAAGAATCTATTACAATTACTTTGAGATCAGGAAACGGTATGGAATTTCATTCAAGGAATTCAATCGGAGGGTAGATCAAGGGGTTTGGGTAGCATATTTTGCCGAGTAACCCCCCCCCTTCTTTTTTTTATAAAAATAAGCCACAGGGTAGTATCCCTGTGGCTTTCATATTATTTAAGATAGGGAACTTGAATTACTTGGAACACCCGGTCAGTTTTTCTATCCCGTGCAAGATCCCGTTCATCATCCCATTTAAGATCAAGTTCTTTCTTCTTAGGAAGGAGGCCAGGATATTTTTCCTTAAAGTCTTTTATGATTTTATCATTCAAGTCCAGAGCAATTACAGACCAATCCCCAGTTTTAAATGATTTCATAATAGCAACTTTATATTTCCCTTCCATGTCAATGGCCAATTCATGAGGACTTAATTCAATATCTCCATCTTTTAATAGCTGGGTAACTCTTTTTTCAAAGTTTTCTTCGCCATCTTTATTCTTTATTTTCTTCTTTTTCTTTTTATATTTGTCTTTGTAATCATCATCGTCTTCATCTTTAGATTTTCCAAAAGATTTATTTAAAGCTCCCGAAGCAAGAAGTTGCGGGAAGAACTTATTCATCATTGCAATATTCCGGGTTCTTTCGTCACCGACAGCACCCTTCTCTTTAACTTTCTTAAGTTCAAGATCGACTCTAGAGCGTTGAATATCAGCCATGGATCTCGCACTAGATGCCCTGGCATTAAATAGATTGACTTTAGTAGAAAGAAGATCTTTTAACATCACGTGTTTATTACGAGCCCGAGATTCTTTAGTCTCTTTTATCATTTCATTAATTTCGGTAAGGGTTTCGGTCATGTCAATAAGGTTTTCGCGAATTAATGCAAGAGGCTCTTCAAATCGTTTTTCAAATTCCTTACGCTCCTTTTCTTCTTTACGTTTTTCAATTTCTTCTTCAGAAAGTTGATTTTCCTTCTTTTTATTTTTTTCCTTGACAGAAATACCATCAAACTGAAACTTATCTTTTTTCTTCTTTTTATCTTTATGATATTTATCCTTATATTCTTCTATAGCACTAAACAAAAGCTTTGCAGATTCAGGCATTTTTTTAAGACGTTTCTTTTCTTTCTTCAATTTCTTTTTCTTTTTCTTTAATTTCTTTTTTTCTTTCTTTGAAAGACCTTTTTCTTCAATATCTTCAAGCTTAGAATATTTTTTACGCAATTCTTCAAGTTCCTTTCGTTTCGCTTCAATTTGTTCTTCAATAGTATCATTAAGAATGGATGCTCCCCAAGGAGAAAGTGAAACTTTGATAAACCCATTAGAAGAACGTTGATCTTGATAAAAATCTTCTTTTAAGCCAAGTTCTTCCATTTCTTCTTCAGTTACACGTATTCTTGAAATTTTATTTTTTGCCATTTACTATTCCATCCTTTCTAGTTTAGTCTGGAGGGATATGTTATAAAGGTGTTTTTGTTGTAAATTGTAACAACGAAAATTAAGACATGATAAGGAATACTTAAATGCCGCCATATGTCATCTATAACTTTATATCTTTAAGTATATATTATTTATATAAATGTATCACCACATAAATTTTCAATAGTTTTGAAACCATAAGATAATTGAATTAGTATATAGAAAGGGCGTTGTAGATGACAATTCTCGACAAACTACCTAAACCGCTCTTAAATCTTCCAGAAGGAAAAGATAATATACTTATAACCAATGTACAATATTTAAAACCACAAAAACTCGAAGATGGATCGTATAGCGACGATCAATTATTCATTGTGTATAGGGATTTTGACACGAAAAAGAAAAATCTTCAAATAATAAGTAACCCGACGACCAGTTTCTATAAAGCAAAAGATGAGGTTCAATCACAATTTAAAACCCAGAGAGAATTTTTGCCCTTAGATCAAGTTGATAGAATAGATGCTCCTTATAGAAATTTACCGAAAGTAATGTATAATATTCTTAAAGACAATATTAAATCTGAAGAAGATAAAGCTGTTAAGATGGTAATAGATAGAGCTCTCGAACTTGGAAAATGGAATGGTATTAAAGAGATCCATAAACATAAAGGATTTTATTTCTCGGATTATGATATTCTTGATTATGTTTATTTGACTGCTAACCTTTATTACAGACCTAAAGAATTTACGCTTACAAAGTCATACCTTGACATTGAGTCTGATATTTATGGTGCTTCTAGATTTGATATTGAAAGAGGTAAGCCTCCTATTTCTGCAATAACGACCATTTATGATTATGATATAAATCTCAATAAGAAATATAAACCAAAGGTATTTACGTTCTTATATAGAAACTACAAAAGGTATCCTCAACAAGAAAAATTTGAGAATCACTTGGATGAGTTCATAGAGGTTTGTCATGAAGAATTTGATCATAAATATGGTGAAGCTGATTATCATATCTTGCTATTCGATGATGAAATTGAAATGATGTACAGAATGTTCCAGATCCAGCATCTTCTAAAACCCGATTTCACTGGTATTTGGAACATGCCTTATGACCTTCTGACTATGCATAAGAAATCAATGTACCATCAGATACCTCCTGAAGTATTATTCTCTCATCCTGATTTCAAGAAAGCATGGTGTCACTATCACCTTGATGAGAGATATAAAAATGACTTCAAAAATAGAGGCGATACGTTTAATTGCCTTTCGTATACAAAATATGTGGACCAAATGATGTTTTATGCCGCAAGGCGTAAGGGTGGTAAAGACTACGGGTCCAACGGTCTCGATAATATTGCAAGAATCGAGCTTAAGGAGAAAAAGAGACAATGGAACAGTTCGGCTACAAATACTATCAATGCTGCTATTCGAGAATATTTCAACTTCGTTCTTTATAACATTAATGACGTTTGGCTTCTTGCTGGAATTGAAAGAAAGGTTGGCGATATTGATGATATCTTCTTCAAAGGATATGATTCTGGTACAAGAATAGACAAAGCTAACAGGCAAACTGTATCCCTGAAAAATCTGTGGAGCCTTGGACATTTTGAAAAAGGTTATGTGATGGGTAATAATATAAATATTGACTACATTTCTAGTAGCAAACAAGAGGACGTTGTAATTGACGAAGAAGATGAAGAAAAACTCAAAGGTGCATTGGTTGGTGATCCTACTAATCTTAATAAAACTGGTGAAAAGATCTTTGGTGATAAAAGATCAGATAGACTCTTCTCGGATTGTATAGACTTGGATGCGGCTGCAATGTATCCAAATACGAAGCTTAAAAACAATATTGCAAGATCTACACAATATGGTCGTCTTATTATAAAAGGTAAAGTATCACATCTTGAATATGGTGTAACTCCAGCCCTCAGAGGTGGGGAGTTTGTAGATGATTATGAGACTCAGGATTGGATTAAGCTTGGTGTTAAATGGTTTAAATTAAGAAATATTGAAGATTATATCGAAGAATATGGTAAATGGTCTAAGAAAGATAATATTTTGATTTTCTATAAAGATAAAATACATGATAAATTCTTCGAATATTGGTCAGACAAAATGATCAATATTCTCAAAGTGATGTATCCTGATAAAAAGGAATCCAATATAAAATCCTTTGTGAAATATGTATATAGACGGGATATAAAAGATGTTAAAGCGATCATTTACAATAACTATGATGATATTGAGTATCAAACTACATTACTGTCTGTAATAGATTGGATTGCTGAAGTTCGTCCGATAATGACAGAATCAGGAACATTTTTTAAACGTCACGATGAGACGGGAATTATTCCTGGGCTGTTGATATTGGACAATCTTCTTAAACAACGTAAAATACTTAAGAAACAAGCTTTGGACTTTAAAGAAGCTGGAGATATGGACAATTTCAGAATATTTGACCTTAAGCAGAATCGTAAGAAGGTCTACGCTAACTCCGAATACGGCGTCTCTGGTAATAGTGGGGCCTTCAACTATAACTACCATATTGCGCAATCTGTAACTAGCAAAGGTCAGACCCTTATTAGTAATGCAATGACTCTGTTTGAAGATTTCCTGACAGATACCCTCCAGTTTTACGATATGAACGAATTGTTCCATTATTGTGATAATATTATTCGTGAAATTCCAAACTATGATGACTCTATTGTATTGAACGAAAATAAAACTGTCGATCAAGTATTAAAACGTCTTAAGAAAAAATGTTCTAAAATTGAAAATTTTGATGAAGATCTTCTCAGAAAATACATTGAAAATATTCCTCAAACAGCCCTTAACAAATTGTATTATAAAAATAACCTGAGGAAGTTTATTTCTGATAGTGATTATGTACAAAATCTTTTGAGGAAGTTCATATCTCAAACATCTACGTTTATGAACCCTGAAAAACCATTGAAGAGAACTGCTAAATATCTAGAAGAAGCTACAAACATTATTCTTGAATACTGTCATTACAACTATCACTATTACGCTCGGGTAGAAAGACTTATAAAGAGTCCGAGAAATTCCGTGGTGGTAATTGACACAGACTCAAATATCATAACTGTAAAAGACTTAAAAGATCATATTGACACAATAGCCGGATCAAAAGTAAATAGAATAAAAATTATTAAGAATGAGGATGAAGAAAGAGTTTCTGAAAGTTATAAGCTAAAAATAATAAATGTTATTGCGGTTATTCTCACTGAAGCTATTTCAAGATCTCTTAAGAAATTCGAGAAAATTACAAACGTTGAAAATTCACCTATCGGAACCTATTCGTTTAAGAATGAATTCTATTTTACTTCACTACTGGTCGGTGAAGGTAAGAAGAGATACTTGTCGAATTATAAACTTCAAGAGGGCAAATACTTCCCTAAAGGTATCACAGACGTCAAAGGTTTTGACTTCATGAAAATTTCAGCAGCTCCTGAAAGGCTGAGAAAAGAAATCGAGTCAATTATTTTCAAACATATTGTATCTGATAAGGTTGATATCCAGAAAGCTTTAAAGAAATTCTTGAAACTCGAAGAATCAATTAGACAAGATCTATTGAAAGGAGATAAAGAACTTTTAAGTTTGTCCAAAGTTAATACTTTGGATGCCTATAAAGATCCCTTCGGTACTGGACAATTTAAAGCAGTATATGTATGGAACTCTCTGTATCCTGATCGTGAGATTCAGCTCCCAGCTGTTGTGAACTTAGTAAAAGTAGATATAAAAACTCCTAAAGACATCTCTATTCTTTCCGTAGAAGATAAAGAAATGTTTGATAAAATAGTTGAGGTTCTAAAAGACCCTAATTTGAAATCAGGCATAACCCAAATTGCAATACCGTTAGATCAAGAAATTCCTGAATGGGTTTTGAAAATAATGGATGTTGAAACTATGGTTCAGAAATATATGAATCTTATTGAACCTATTCTTGATTGTCTTGGGATTAAGTCTGTGTATAAAACAAGTTCAGGTAAGTATATCTCAAATATCGTAGAGATTGGATAAAGGAGATAATGAAATGAAAACGGCAAACGTAGCAGAAAAATCGAAAAACCATATCAGATGGTCTCAAGTTAAAGAAGAAATCACCTATTTCAATAAGGTTGAGAAAAGATCGATCGAATGTGCAGCTTATCTTGCTCCTAAACTTATTGAGAAGCGTAGGCAATTGGGTCTTACCCAAGGGTATATTTCCGAGAAAACAGGAATTCTTCAACCTGCTCTTTCTAGAATTGAGAGGGGTGAGGTAATTCCTGAGATTGGAACAATTCAGCTTATCGCTGATGTACTCGGATTGAAACTTGACTTGGTTGAAAATAATGAATCCAAATGAAAAATTCGTGAAATCTTAATACAAAGAATTTTAAATAATAAACATTATAAATTTTAGTTGTAAAAATAATAAAAGAGACTAGGGAATTAATCTTCCCTAGTCTCTTCCATTACTTCTTCTTTCTTTTTCTTTTCCAACGTAGGAAATCGTTTCGCCATCTCATTAGTATGACTGGCAGTAGCCGAAACTAAAATACCATTAGCAATTGAAAGAAAATATGTTTGCCAATAAATTAATGATTTAGGATCTAAGTTTACTTGGACAAGTAAAAGTATTACACTTGCAACCAGTAAAGAATAAATATTTGTAGGAAGCCATTTTATGAATCTATCGACAAGTCCTTTTGTATAAGAAACTATGAGGTAGCAAAGAATGGATGCTCCACCTATAGTTCCCAAATTCTCAAATGTGAATAATGAGTCTTGTGGCATTAATATCACCTCAAAACAGTATACAATTTTTATTTAAAGTTGAATTTCTTCAGAGGGTATGAATATATAATAATTCATTATAAAATAAACCCATAATTAGATCCAATTCAAATGAAAAGGAGAATAAGGAATGCAGCAAAACAATGAACGTCGGCCCACTGTTCAAACATTTGGGTTTAAGAGTGTCAATTACGACACTCAAACTTGCCTGGCAGTTCGTTATTTCGAAAATACGGCCGCCATTGGTATCCATCTCCCTTTAAAGAATGCCGATAATAAAGATTATCTGCAATTTGACTACAAGAATGGGGCATTTGCTTATCTTCAGCCAAGGGACTGCAAAGCCCTCTATAAAAAAGGTATTAAAGTACTTCACAGATATGAAGAAACTGGCGAATTCGAAGAATTTGGAATTCCCCTTAAGAGGGGTCTTCTTCAATTCGCACTTGCAAGAGATCTGAAGAAGAAATTGAAGAACCTCACTGGAGAGGTCAATCCTGATGATATCTGTGTAGTTATCTATACTAACATGGACGATAATAAACGTACTGAAGAATATCTTGTTCACGTATTCAATCATGATAAAATCGTTAAAGGATATGATCCTTCCAGTGGATCACACACCATTGAAGTCAACGATTCAGAATTTGAATATTTCTTGGATGCAATGTTTGAATTTGCTAAAGCTATGACTAATGGCTATGTACATGCTCATAATCATGAAAACAGATATACGCAGCGTCGTCTTGAACAATCTATCTATTCGATGCTGCTGGCTCTTAATGTTGATATTTCTAAACCTATGAACTCCAACCGTAATAATGGTGGAGGAGGCAGACTGGCAGGTTGGAATGGAACCAATACAATCTCTAACCGAAATGAGCCGACGAACAGTTTCAATAGTGAAATTGAAGTGGAAGATCCTACTCCGGAAGAGCTTGAAGATATTATCAACCAAATGAGATCGGGAGAGTGATACACTCTCCTCCTTTTTTTCATATTAAGAGAGGGGTGGGATTGTATGCTAAAGTTCTTCGATGGAGAAGAGAAACAGAGAATTTTGGTTCTCAATTATAATACAATTCTGCTTCAATCTGTCGGATTTTTGAATTATATGAAAAAGTTTCATGGCGTTGATAATCCTTTCTCTAAATATGAAGATAGAGAAATGGAATATATTATAAATGTACTTCGGTTTGCTCATAAAAATACTGCAAAAATAATTGATAAAACTATAGAAGAAGATTTCTACTTTAAGTTTATCAAATCCACTTTTAGAGAAATTACCAATGAATCCCCATTAGCTTATGCACATTATTATATAGATATACTCTTAAGCCAAAAATTTGTTCAAGAAATTCACATTGCTTCTCCCGTAGCTATGAATGTTAATGAAGTCTATACTAACGTCATCGAAGCGGTATTTGACATATTCGATGAAAATCAGATCGTTAATTATATCAATGAAAAAGGAATAACATGTTTGTTTATACATGATATTGATCTTCTTAAGAAAATAATCGATCATCCTAAAATGGATTCCCAGCAGTTTACGTATTTATTATCCAAAATAGGTTACAATTATAGAGAAGAAGATGATGCAATTTTCCTTAAAATACCAGAAATTGTCGATTTAAGGGATACTAAGCAATATTTATTAGGCATTGTTAATTTACCATCAGACGATGACACCGAAAATATAATATTCTGACACAACCAAAGGAGAGGGAAACCACAATGGATCGTCAATATTTCAAGCAAAACATCTGTAATCCGAAGACATATCACGGAACTGTATCACATGTATTCGACATTATCATCAACACTGTGGGAGCTACTTATGGTCCCGGTGGTACTCATAACATTTTCATGCCCGGTCCGGGTGAAATTAAAGCTTCCAAAGACGGCCTTGAAAATCTTACTATGATGAAAATGGATAGTACAATCGCTCGTACTGTTCATCAGATGGCTATTGAAGTTGCACAACGACAAGCTACGATCGTTGGCGATGGTACAACTTCTGCTGTACTTATTATGGCATATGTATACAAGAACCTCCGTGAAAATAAGGAACTTTGGGAAAAATATACACCTTCTTCAGTATATAATGCAATGAGATATATTCAAGATGCCATTGTTGAATCATTAAAACACTCCGCTAAGAAGATTGAATCGAATGATGATGCATTCCATCTGGTATATACTTCCACTGACAGAAATAAAGAATTGACAGACGTTATTATTGAAGTCTATAAGAATACTGAAGATTTCCAAGATACTAATATCATTCTGGATTATAGTGCAAGCGATAATACTTATTATACCAAGAATATGGGCATGACGATTTCTGGGCGTATTGTAAATAAAGCTTTCAATAACTACGATGTTGAAACTTGTAGATTGAAAAATGCACAAGTTATCATTGTAGATGGTGCTCCTACTATTATTAACGACATTGTCGAATATTCGAATAGACTTAAACTCGAAGGTAAATCTCTTCTCATTATTTGCTCCGGTATCAAGAACGAAAATTTCCTGAGATATATTGAGGCAATTTCTCAGACTCAGCCGCAATTCCTTCATAATATTGCAGTTGTATACACCACTGCAAATACGTTGCAGGATAAAGATACCTATTATGACCTTATTAAATCTTCCGGTTGTGCATATCTGCAAGAAGGTATTGAAATTTCCAAGAATAGCATCGAAAATATGCAAATTGGGTATGCAGAAAATGTGATTATCAAAGATAGAAAAATTACTCTGTCAGGATTCAAATATACTGAAGAGTTCAATAACTATATTGATTCTATTGAAACGAAAATTAGAGAGCTTGAAGCTCTTAACGATAATCCTGAAGTTTCTAAAGAAGAAGTTATTGATGCCCAAAGGAATATTAATCGCATGAAGTCACGTATTGCGAAAATGAAGTATGGTACAACCACCATTTTCGTAGGCGGAGACGGTACTCAACGTAAGTCCATCAATTATCGTCTGGCCGAAGATGGAATCAAAGCCCTTCAATCTGCATTGAAGACTGGATATTTTGAAGGATGTAATATTTCAACTATGAATGTCATTTATCAACTTCTGATTCAACAATTCCAAGCTGGTTCCATTAAAGATCTGTACACTGATCTCCTTAAAACTCTTCTCAATGCATACTTGGATGTATATAAGAAACTTATTAAAAACCGTATTGCTGGTCTAACCGATGAACAATTCTTCAAATACATTATTTACGATGATGTATTTGATAAAGTATGTGGGTATGATGAAGACGGTAACTATAGAATTTTAGTAAATATTTCTCTCACAGGAGTTCCTGTTTTTGGAGTATTGAACCTTGCCGGCGATGATGAAAATGCGTCTGTAGTTATCAACCCGGCAGCTACTGATATTTTGATTGCTGAACAGGCTATCGACGCGGCCCTGGTTCTGGCAACTTCCAATACTATTATGACTGACATTCATGATGAATGGGATGCAAGATAATTAATTGACAGGGATGGATAGAAATATCCATCCCTCTACATATTCAATTCTGAAACACATCATTAATACAATGGAGGAGGAAAAATAATGTTTCTTACAATTGATCAATATGTGTTGAACCCCCTTGGAAGAGGAGCAACAGCCGGTTCACTTAAAATAGTTAAAGGTGAATATGACAATAAATACCAAAACCTTCTGAATAATTTTGAGGAGTTTCAAGTTAATATATATAAAATAAGAAAAGATTCATATTATTTCCATATTCTTATTCCTTCAGAGACTACCGAAGACCTTTTCTATGATGTAGTCATAAGAATTGATAGAGGTTATAAATCGACGGAATCAAGCTTCTTAAATTGGCCTATGAAGGCTATAAGCAACTCCCCTTCGTTTGTATTCACATATGCAAATACCTTTAAGCGAAATAGATCTCTTATAGAAGAACTTAAAAGTATAATTCCTACTCAAGCAGTAAATGAATTTGCAGATGTAAGGAACCCCAATAAACTTCTTGGATTTGAAAAGACTATTTTTTATGCATGTAGATATATAAAAGATAATTTCAAAAGTATAGATCAGATAGATAAAGAGTCAAAACCTGTTAATATGAGAGCCCTTTTAAAAGAGCTTAAAGATTTTAAATATATAATGAAAATAAAAGAAGCTGATCAGAAAAGGAAATCTGAAGAGAAAAAGAAAGAACGAGAAGAGCAGAAGAAAGAATTAAATCAAAAAATACGTGGTAGAGAACAGAATATTGGAGCTGTGAAAAAGGATCAGGTGCCGAAAAAGGCACCAATTTCTGTAAAATCCAAAAAGGCGATCACAGCTAAAAAAGCGAAACGAATTTAGGTATGAGGGAACTGTTGGGAGAGGCAGTTCTCTCATATTTTTCCAAGAAATATATATTATTATATTAGTCAACAATACGGACGAAGGGGAAATTTTAGCGGATGAGAGCGGATGTCTGTAAGGCACACAAGTATTTGACGGATAAGACAACGATCTTTAGGCTCGGTAAAAAAGACACTTTTATTTGTGATTTCGAGAAAATTTTCCCCAATATTGAAAAGCGCGGACTTAATATCTTTTATGTTCCGCGACCGGCATTTTATAAAAAGGGAAAATTGATTTGTGATACGCTTAATATTTTCATCAACTATTATGATCCGGATAAAGAACTTATCACATGCTATATTAATCTGAAAGTAATGACTGACCTTAGCAACCTCACTTATACGTTCAAGAGTTTTCTTAATGACATCGTGAATAAAATGTTTAGTGAATCAATGATTAAAAAGATTAAGTTCTTCGTTGAAGAACAATATCGGGTTGACCTTGAAGCGTCTTCTGATACCGATGAAAAATTCAAGGAAAATCCGTATCAGTTCACTAATAAACATGGTAAAATTCTGATGGCCATCAGCACTGCTATAAAATTTATTATACCGATCATTTCTCACTATTATGTGGTGAGAAAGGATATGGTAGAGGATATGGTGATGAAGAAGTATCTCTATCATTGCTTCTATTCACTATTTCCTCTGTTTGAAGAAGATACGAATATCTATAATAAATTGTACGCAACCGTAGACAAATTTATAGAAAATTCCACCCATACTGACAGTGGTATGTGGAAACGGAATAAAAATAAAGGGGTCACTCCATCTTCCGAGAAAACTCGGATAACCAAAATGGTTATTCAAGATCTTCTATATAAATACGAGTTCGATAAAGTTCTTATCAACCTAAACTATGTAGGAATAAGAGATGCTCTGAAATATACTATTGGTGGTAAGGATAGTCACGATTACTCAGATATCAATACTAAACGTTCGGATAGTAAAATGTCTGGCCTTGAGCAACTTGAAATGAATGCGGCAAGAATTGATGAAAGGGATATAATAATTTCCGAAGCAGGTTCCAAGAATAAGATAAATAAACTAATGAAACAATATGGAGTAGATATCAAGGATGAGGACATAGAATTTTATGAGAAACATCTCGATATGTCTATGACTCAAACTAATATGGTACTCCAGTTTTTTGCTGATGATTTCAAAGGTCTGGAAAATATGAAGTTCATTAAAGCCAGAGATTTCATCAAACTATTGATTATAATGAAAGAGGAACTCTATAGAAGAGGGTTTAGAGTTGTTCCAAATCTCATTTCTGGTAAACCCTCTAACCGTATCAAGGGAAGAAAGATTGGAGCCAAAAAATTGGCCAAGATCAAGTCTTTCCCAAGGTACTACAATCTTATGAAACAATATAAGGATGTGTCGAATAGTATTAATGAGGAGATTATCATTAAATACATCGGCACGTTCATCAACAATCCGATGACATATGTCGATCATCAGAATAAAGATCTTCTTGATGTCGACATTGAAATCAATGAAAACATGATAATCGATGAGACAATAAGATTGATCGAAATGTTTTGAAAATTAGAGATAGGTCATATGACCTATCTCTTTTTTTAATCAATTAAGTTAAAGAGAGGAAAGATCTAAGTGGATATTGTTCAAGTATACTTTAAGTTACCAAGAGGTTTACAAAAAGGATCTAGTATTGATGCGCTAAATAAGGTATATGATATTTTGATAGATAAAATCTCTAAAAAATATGAAAAATGGCTTAAAAGATTGGTAGATAAACATATTGGCTATAAGGGCGAAAATATAGACTATTTTAGATTATTTACTGAACAAGGTCGCTTACTAATGAGATATGACGACGGAATGCAAAAAATTTATATAGATAATATTCAAGTTGGGTTCTGGGATACCAGATATAAATTTAGATTTGATGAAGATCAGGCACTCTGCATTCTAAATTATTATCCGGTATTTACAGACCTTTTAGCCGAGATATAAAAAGGAGGATGAGGAGAAGTGTTTATCATCAAAGTAATTAAGGGTATGTTGAACATCGCTAAATCGGTTTTAGACCCTAAAAAGAAATAGTAAAGGAGAATAAGATATGGCTGATAGTATCAAAATTGTAATCAGCAAACACGGAATCCTCTCGAAGAATTACAAAAAGCTATCGAAGAAAAAATCTAAAAAGTCTAAGAAGAATCGTAAGAAGAAGGACAAAATCAAGAACTTTGAAAATGAACTCTATATAGAATTGAAGAAGCTCAAAAAATCTGATAAGAAGGGCAATAAAAAGAAAAAATCTAAAAAACATTCGGAAGCGCTAATGAAGCATCACAATAAAGTTAAGGATAAGAAATCTTCTAAAAAGCAAAAACATAAAAACAAGAAATCTCCTTTGGTGGTGGATGATTATATTCCTAAGCATAACATTGAGTCAGTTAAGAAGGCAAAGAAGCTTCTGAAACAAGCTCTTGAACTTCTTTCATAAAAAAATAAGTCGCCTACTATCAAATAGTAGGCGACTGTTTTTCAATTTTTAATTTCTTCCAAGCCTACTGCGATTTTTATATCTAAGCTCTTTTCGAAGGTAGTAAATATGTTCTTCAAGTTTATTATTTATATCTGAAGGAATATTTTCATCCAACCGAAAGCCGGTGAGTCGTACATGCAACTGATCACGCTGATGAAGATCAAGAAGGGCGTCTCGACCATGATCCGCGTCTCCGGGCGGGAGTACATCTTGCGGGCTGATATGTAATAATTCAGTATAAGGGGAGGTTCAAAAATCCTTCCCCTTTTTGAATATTAAGCGTAAATGGTCTCTTATTGAAGACTATAACTGGTGCAAGTAGAGAGCATTGAGGTTATATATTATTGTAATGAATAAAGATAGAAGGAGGATTAAAAAAATGTTTGCACGAGTCATTAGAAAAATGAAACTTTCTCTATGTTCCTTGTATTAAAAAATTTTAATTTAGAGGATTGCGATCTCGATTGGATTATTGAGTACGCAATGCCGGATGGATCGATCAAAACTGAAAGACACCATACTTGGCAGGGCTAGGGGCCAGGCCGAGAAGCCGACCGGCCGCTTCGGCGGCCTCCGCTCAACCTGCGCAGGTCAAATTCCTGATAGGAGTGATGAATATGGCATTGGAAAGAAAAGTTCTTGAGGTATATGAGGGAGTGAAGTTCCAGAACTTCCCTCTCGTCGAGCAGAAGAAAGGAAAAAACAGCACCATCTGGATCTTCGGCGGACGCTACTTCAGCCTGTTCGGAGTATGGGAAGGAGTGGAATATTCGGGTCGCTATCGTTTCCACGTTCCGTCGGGAAAGCTGGCGACCGACGGCATCTGGAACCTCCGAAAAATGTGGGAGCGCGTCCAGATCACGGACGCGCAAGGTATCCGAAAAGAACTGGAGCGGGAATATTTCGTGCTCGAGCCCTCCGAACTGGATACGCCGCGTTTCTTTGCGGCGTTTATCGGAGGATATTACAAGTGGACGTTCTTGGGGGTCGGGCGTGACCGTGACTTCAGGCAGTACGTCGATGATCCTACTGTCATGGTGCTGGCGAGCATCAGCAACAGTTGCCGATCGGGGCGGTACGGAAACTTCGCCAATTTTGTGATAGCATCGAACCCGATCGAAGTTCAGAGCATGGGAGTGAAGTGATCGTGAAGAAGAATCCGGGAGGCCGCCCGCGCAGCGGTCTCCATATCTACATCAGAGCCGATGGACATGTATCGGTTTCCATGGACGTTTTGGAGCGTCTTCAGGAAGCCGCAGAAATGAGGGGCATCATCCGTCTGGATTACATCGGCTGGGAAGCGAAGAATGGCCGGATTTTAATCTGGCCGAATGAGGAAAAGAATGAATACGCTGTGAAGCTTCAGGTATATCCTGAAGTTTCGGTAGTGCGGTTCCGTTCCCGGTTGCTGGCGAAGACCGCCGGGACCGGGAAAAAGAGAGTGGAAGTGATCGTATGAGTGCTCCCGATTGGCTGAATAATTGTCAAGGAGGATTCAAAATGACTCAGCAAATCAAATTCCGCAATCTCACACCGCATGACATTGTGATTTACGACGCTTATAAATCTCAAATTCTCCGCACTATTCCAGCGGAGAAGGATGAAAATGGTAAACCCATCTTCATCCGCGTTAACCAAGAGTTTACCGACAAAGACCCGATCGACGGTATCCCCGTGGCGCTAACGAGATATACGGATGTTGCGGGCCTTCCTGACCCGGAACCGGGCGTATATCTGATTGTCAGCATCCTTGTTGTGCAAGCAATGGCTGGCAAGCGTCATGACCTTTTGTCACCTGACACTGGCGGCGGCGCTGTGCGGGATGATAAAGGTCAGATTATCGGCACGACACGGTTTTTGACTGTGTGTCCTGCTTTAAAATAATATTTTATCATTTCAAATAAAATGGGTTAGATTTCTAACCCATTTTATTTTTTTTTTATTATTTTTGGATTTATTATTATAAATATATATTATTTTTATGAAATAGAAAGTGGAATCGATATCCCCGCTGCCTTGCGCACCTCATTTGCCAGCCTATTGATCTCGGCCCGATCAAGCGACGTAAAGAAGCTTCTGAAACAAGCTCTTGAACTTCTTTCATAAAAAAAAAATAAGTCCGCCTACTATTTGATAGTAGGCGACTGTTTTTCAATTTTTAATTTCTTCCAAGCCTACTGCGATTTTTATATCTAAGCTCTTTTCGAAGGTAGTAAATATGTTCTTCAAGTTTATTATTTATATCTGAAGGAATATTTTCATCTCTACATGCTTCTTCATATGCAATAATAAGCCCAGAAAATATTTTCTCGACTTGCTCAAAAACTTCTACTGAACTATAAAATTTAGAACCGCTTAAGCTAATGTATTCTTTTTCATCATCTTTTAACACTTTAAATGCATCGATCATACCAAGCGTAGGAATATTTAATTGCAAACTAATTTCAGCAATTTCATCAGTAAATTGTTGCAAAGTATTATAATACTTATCAAGAATTTTATGAACGGGATCAAAATCAATCCCGACAACATTCCAGTGAAGGACCCTTATATTGTGCGTGTTAAGGATCAATGATGCTAATAAAGTTTGCAATTCCATTATTTTGACACACTCCTTAATCGTCCATTTATGTATTGTTTCCAAACTAAAAATGAAAAGGAGAAATATAAAGTGGCGGATATAAAGTTAATACCAACTGTATTTGGAAGAAAAATTTTGACAAACATTGCTAGAAACACAGTAGGGGGATATCTCCCAGGCAAAAAACTTGAAGTCGAACTTCTTGAGGCGTATCAGCAACACCTTCCTGATAAGAAGAACCGACCAAAGAAATTCCAACATCCGTCTTCGGATACTTTTATAATATATAGCGATATTGACGAGAACGGTTCTAAAGAATTATATAGGTTTAAAGGAAAAATTAAACGTCGCAAACTCAATAAAATAATCTCCAAATATCCTAAAGCATTTGTTCTTGTAGATCTTGGAAATGGTTTGAGTAAAAGAATTCCTGTAAAAATCTTCAAGAAACTCATAAAGATAAAGTTCATTATATTTGAAAGGGATTATGAATTCTGCCTCCCGGACGAATTTGAAAATGAATCAATGAATGTAATTTGGGAGACTTTGCCTGATAAACTGAAAGATTATATTTATTCGGTTAATGAACTTCTATATACATTAACCATTGAAAATGCTTATACCAAAGCTATTGAGAATTTTATGATGGTCAAATTCTATTTACTGGTCGGTGAGGAAAAAGTTCTTAAGATCCTTTATCATGATGGAAAGTGTGAAGAAATCAGACTTCAAGACTTCCTTAAAAAATTCAAAATAGATACATCAGTGAATTTCCTATAAAATGCTACTTTATCATGTTTCAGTGATTCTACAACACAACGGGTTGTTTACCCCTTGTGTATCTGATTGTGTATTTGACGGTGATGATGAGGAAGATGAAACTCCCAGAATTTGTTTTAGCGATTCAATAGAAGGATGTTTAACCTCTATCCCTGATGGGGGAAGAGGACTTCGTGAATATATCACATTTAACGGTTCAAGATTTAAAGTATTTATTCTTGATACCGATAAATATAATGTAAATATATTAACCCCTGAAGATATAAAAGATATGGTCCAAGATGCTCTTATTACTAGAGAGCATTGGGTTTTGGATGAAGTAACGATTAATGATTATATTATAATTGATGTGAAAGATTTTGAATTTAATGAAGAAACAAAGAGAATAGAAAATTTAAAATATAATATTGTAACATCTAATCCTTTCTAAAGTATAAATATAAAAATAATACGAGGGATAGATTGCTGCCCTCGTATTATTTTTTTTTCGTCTTATGTGAACGTGCCTATTAATTTTTCCCGTAATAATCCAATTATTTAATAAAAACCCTTAAATACATAAAAATAGAAAATCTTTATTGAATGAAAGTAAAATGGCATATAAATATATATTATTAAGATAAGAATAATAGAACGAATTGTTATAAAATTTAAAGGAGATGATTTGTAATGGCATTGAGTGCTTTTGATTTCATGAAACAGATCAAAAATACTAACCTTAAACTTTATTTTGAACATACAATTCTTGAGTTATTCAATGAAAATGGATTTAAATTTGGGTCATTTGAAGAACTTAAAACCGCTTTAGACGATGAATTGAATGAACTTCTTTCCATGGATGAATATGATTATATAAAAGCTACTGATGAACTGGATAGAAGATATAAAAATCTTATCCTTAAATCTGAAAACAAGATGTATACGATGATGCTGTTTAGTTCAGAAATTTTCAAATAATTAAGGAGGATTATTTTATGAAGAAAAACAAAAGAAAAGAAACTTACGAGGCATATTGTGAACGTTGTCGGAAAAATTCAATTGAGCCTCTTCCGAGAATCAAATGGGAGGCTCTTCACGATATCAGAAATTTCAAATTCTTGTGTTAACCCGGTAGGTTTCTTACCGGTTATTTTTTTTCTTTTTAAATAAAATATATATTATTGTATTGTAAGTACATATTAGTTAATATTTTTAAACTAACCTTTTATAGAAAGAGGGTGAAATGATGGATTTACAAAAGATAGACTATGTCACTAGGATTTTATTAAGTTCCCTCGAAAAATCAGGGTTTAATACTGGTAAAACTGAAATAGTTTCAATATGTCCTTTCTGTAATGGTGGGCGTAAAAAAGAAAGATCATTTTATGTATCTATCCCAACGAAAGAGAAACCTCGGTTTTTATATAAATGCTTCAGGGCAAGTTGCCGTCAAGGTCAGACTAAAGGATATATAACCCCAGATTTCCTAAGAATGCTTGATTGTAATAATTATGAAGCAAATATTTATCTTAACAGTTTAAACAAACAGGCGTCAAAAGAGAAAAAATTCTCTAGAAAATTAATAAGGAATATTAAAAACTTTCCATCTCCTGAAAACAAACTTTCTAAAGCTAAGTTAAAATATATAAATGATAGATTGGGTTTAAACTTAACCTTTAAGGATTTGTATAAATTAAAAATTCATACTGATATGGAGGAACTTTTTGAATATAATGGAATAACTATTCCAAAAAATAAAGAATATTATTATAGAAATCTATCCGATCACGGAATCGGATTTATCTCAACGTACAATGATTATATAATAATAAGGAATGTAACAGGGACGGATAAAATAAGACGATACAGCATTGTCGATATATTTGAAGATGAGGATGATATTGACAAATTTAAAACTTATAATATTCCTACAAAAATAGATATATTATCTCCTGATCCTGTAGAATTAATAATGGCTGAAGGGACATTTGACATACTTTCAGTATATTTCAATATAGAAGATGAGAAAGAATTTAATAGGATATATTGTTCAGTATCTGGTTCCTCTTATGAAAAGACTATTAATCATTATATAAGACAATATGGATTACTTGATTTGATTATAAAAATATATTCAGATACAGGTATTGAATTGAGTTATTTTGAAAAAATTTACAAAAATATAAAAAGATATACAAATAGTTTAGAGATGTTTGTTTACTATAATAAAAAATATAAAGATTTTGGTGTGAGCAAGAAAGAAATAGATATTCAAGAAAATTATATTTGGAATTAAATAACCGATCTCACACATCAGTGAGATCGGTTATTTTTTTTTGTTTACATTAATATCACACTGCTTCTTCATCAATATTGAAATCATTGATATAACCCAAGTAGGTTTGATACACTTGTTCAAGGTTTTTATCCCCTGATTTGCTAAGTTTGTTTACCATTTCTTTTTTAAGACCAAGAAGTCTAATTTCAGTGTCATATAATTTTTGAATCATTATCATTCCATTATAAGTTTGCTTTTGAATAGATACCAAGTGGTTAGTAATAACGCTTGCAATATCGATACATGTTTTAATTGCTCTGATCCTTAACATGATTGCTTTCTTTTCAAAAAATTTCAAGATTTTGAATCTTCTTAAACTATTTTCCATTTTTTCCAGTTTAGTTCTCATTTTTTCAACGTATTTAACAGTTTCCTGTTGTTGCCTATCGATTTGATCAATAATTCCCTTTGCATTTTTTATAAAACTGCCAGGGTTTGCAGATATATCGCTCGGGTCAATATTGCTTATTTCTTTAGCAAGAGAAGTATCTAAGTTATTTTTCAATACCAATAAAATTGATTCCCCAGTTGGCATTCTTTTCGGATCTAAAGGAGTGTTAGCAAATTCATGTCTTTTAAAGAAAAGAATAAACTCAGCAAGTTCATTGTCACTGATATACTCTTTCCCATTGATTGTGTCACCAGGTATACATCTCTCTATATCCTCAACAAAATCCAACAATGTTTTTACATTATCAGAAAGTTTTCCAAACCTGTCAGGATTAGGATGGAATAAAATATTAAACGAATCGGCGATTCTTGGGTTATTGACATTCTGCCAATTTCTAGCACGCTTTTGATCTATCAGCCTTCCAAGATCCTCCATGTATTTATAGGATTTACCAAGACCAAAGAGTCCTCTGCTACTCTTTTGAACTTTATTAATCTGATCATCAAGAGTTTTTATCTGTTTAACCTGAGCTTCAATTTCTTTTATAAGATTATTACTTTCACTAACATTTCTTTTAAACAAACGTCTTAAAAAGTTAATAAACTGCATAATCTTCTCTTTCAACCAATTTATAAACTTTATGATAGGATTAACATCCTCGTTCGATGATTCATTCAATAAAGACATGGAGAAATCAAAATCCGCATTTATACTTTCAATAAATAAATCCAACTCATCAGATACAACATTTTCAGTTATTGCGCCGATCGGGTTGATTGCTCCTGATGTAATATCTTGAATAGTATATCCCTCTTGGATGAGGCGCAATTTTGTTGGTATATCCATATATAATCTCCTCCGTTTACATTATATATCTAATTATAGGTTAAGACGATCCTCCAAAACAGAAGATCGTCTCGTCACCTATGCCTCAATAAAATCAATATACCCTGTTACGTTATTGATATAATCCATAGTTGCATCTCTATGAATATGAATCATTCTATTTGTCATTCAATAGAGTCTACATCTGAATATATTTCATCAACCTTTTTCGTGTAAACATCAAAGAATTCAGATGGGTCCACATTATAAAGATGTAATTTATTTATTACTTTATACATTTCATTAATCACATCCAATAAAGCCAGTCTGGTCGATAAAAGTTTTTGAATAACATCCATTGATGAATCGACCCGATTTTGAATATTGAATGTATAATTTGTAATATAATTAGCAGCGTCTATGCATATTTTAATAGCCCTTAATCTTAAAGTGTATAACTTCTTGCTTCTATCGCTTATATATTTCATTACATTTATCGATTTTTCAAATTTTGAAAGCTCTTTCTTGATTTGCTCAGTATACTCTATACACCTTTCTCTATCCTTATCAAAGAAATCTATAAATTCCTTTAATTTCTTAACGAATTCTTCAGGATTTCTTATCCCCATTTTACCAGTTTCGTTATTAAATAAAGTTTCATTAAAGAAATAATCTATTGCCTCTCTATAATTTTTGAAATCATAATATTGAAGTCTTCTTGTATATGAAGAAAATACTGATGGACTAAATGTAAATAATCCAGATTTTGCTTTGAAAAGAAGATATTCTGCAATCTCTTCATCAGTTGGATCTTCTTTATCTTTAATCGCAGTTGGGCTATAAATATAAATATCAATCTTATTGACTACATTAAGTATATTATTTACATATTTTGATAAACTAAATTGAAAAATTCTTTCAGGATCAGATATGATACCTAACACATTCGGAGTTTTTATCGTATTAAGTTTATTATCGACCTGATATATCTTTGTATTTGCATAATTTATAATTTTTTCACAATTGTCTTTTAACTCTCTCATCTTAAGTATTTTTTCTTTTTTAGGATTCGGTATTTCGTTACTTGCTGTTGAATTTTTCTTTATCTCTCTTAATGCAGTTTCCATTTCTATTATTGTATCTTCAAGACGTTTTATTTTAAAAGCAGTCTGTTTATGTTTATTTTTAAACAAATTTCTAACGAATTTTATGAATTGAGCTAATTTTTCTATTAACCACCGTATAAATCTAACAATAGGATTTACATCCTTCCCATCCGATTCATTAATAATATTTATTAAAATATTAAAATCAGAATTTATGCTTTCTGTCAATAAATTAAATTCAGAAAATTCAAAGGATTCGTTAATATGATTAGAAGAGATACTATCTGAATCTATATTTTCGATCCCATATCCTTCTTTAAGAAGCTTTAGTTTTTCCGATATTTGCATAGGGTATCCTCCTCTTTTGACTCGCCTATTATTTATAGGTTAAAATAAAATAGAATATTTTAAATATAAATGACGATCCCATAAAGGGATCGTCATTTTGCTCTTATATCTTCTTCCATCTTCGTTATTATAGAACTTATAGAATCTGATAATTCATCGGTTATTTTCTTATGAATATTAACCATTTTTGTCAACATTTTCATCATATGATTAAATAAGCTTATAAATTTTTGAAGTTTATCTTTATAGCCATCTATTTCTTTTTGGATTTCATTCGCTGCTTTATAGTCTCCTGATTTTTTCTTTTCTTCCTGATCATGTATTAATAGTTCTATTCTCTCATCAATGCCCATTTTATATTCTCTTAATTTAGCAGGAACTGAGAAGTTAATAAATTCTAACATTTCTATTTGTTTATCCTGCATATAATTAACTTTATTTACTAATTCATCTAAATCATCATATGATACTTTTATTTTTATGAAATCACCATATATTTTTCCGACTATTTCCTTTTCGTTATATCCAATTTTTAACGCACTATTAAAAATATAATTTATGAACTTATTTTCATCATGGATTATAGCTTCACCGAAACTCGAAATTTTCGAATTTCCCTCATTATCATTTAGTACATTCAATAATTGTTCTTCTATAGCCTTAAATACTTTTTCTACTCCGTTTTTCAAAAAATCTTCATCAACCGAGTGAATTTTGGATCTAATTTCAAATTCATATTCTTTATTGGTGTCGGAAGGATTTTTAATTCTAGAAATTCTTGATTTTAATGATTTTTCATTAAAAGTCTTTTTGAATTTGGTTCTTAAAAAATTCATAAATTGCATAAACTTTTGTCTGATCCATTCAAAAAATCTTTTAATATGCTCAAGAATACTCCTGGCACCTTTAGTTACAGTTTCAAGAGCCGATTCATTTAATCCCATACAATTTACCACGATTTCTTCTATATAGGAATCTATCTCTTCAATTGTATAACCTTCTTTTAAAAGTTTTAGTTTTTGTCTAATATCCATAACCTAACTCCCTTCTGGTTTATAATCAATAATGTTTTCCTATAACAGAAAGTCTCCTTATATGATTATCTATATACATAAGTATATCGGGGAATGCTTTTAAGAGTGTTTCACAAATTAACTTTATGATTTTAAATCCCTCATCTGTAAATTGGCCGAGTTGGTTAAGCTGTTTTTCATAATAACTTAGAGCATCATTCACATCTTTCCATAATTCATAAAACGAATATGAAAAGGTTATAATATTTTCAACTTGCTCTTTAGATATAACTTTAATACTATCTCTTTTGCCCAATAAATAGTCAATAGCATTGATTGTAGGATCTTTTTCATCTATATTATGAGAACTTCCCAATATTTTATTCCAAATAATAACTTGTAATCTATTAACATCGGTATCCTGAGTTATAACATCATTAAATCCTTTATGAGCATTATCCATAAATTCAATACATATTTCTTCAAAATTATCTATTACTTTTTTCAATGAATTTATAGCTTCATCAGGAGAGCTCAATACTTTCTCGAAGGAATTATTTAAAGTAAAAGGTTTAAATCCTTTCTTTTCAATCTTTTCTTTCAATTCATTGAGGTTAATAGTGACTATCTCTTTTTTCCTCTTATTAAATAGATTCATAAAAAATGCTTTCAGTTGCCGTATTTTTTGTATTACCCAATCAATAAATCTTTTTATTACATTTTTATTATCACTACTTTCACTAAGCATTTCCATGCTAATTTGTGACATATATTCAATATCAGAATCAATAGATTCATATAAAATAGAAAAATCATCATAATCAATTCCCGATTCGTTTATAGAGAAAATGCCATCCGACTCAATATCATCAATTGAGTAACCTTCTTGAAGAAGTTTAAGTTTAGTTGAAATATTCATTTCCTTTCCTCCTATTTTCCGAACTTTTTTATATCAGTATTTACAAGTTAAACACTTCAATAACGGTTAAACCCTAAAAAATAAATATAAAATATTATAAAAGGGTATATAAAATAATATAAAGAGGTGTTTAAATTGAGAGTACTCAATGTACAAAACCTGATCGAAAATCAGGCCAAACTAAGACAGCAAAGGAACCTAAGTCAATTTTCAAGATTTCTTGATACCAATCCAGTCCCCTGCACTTATTTTTCTATTAATAACGCAGAATCAACTGCTGAAATCGGCACTAGAGACATAATGTCATATGTAGGAGATGATTCTCCTGTCCGGTATAATAAAATTTATAATTTCCCCCTTTTCTCCGTTAATGCAATTACCGCTCCCATCACTTATGATGAAACAAATGGTACTTATACTGAATATTCAGATCAGTGCATGGTCCTTAATCAAACTATAAGGCCTATAGCTGGCGATGCATTCATAATACCTTCATTCAATTCCGAAATTATATTCATGGTTACAGATGTTCAGATCAGAGCAATTAAAGGTGAGGACCATTATGTAATCGATTATTCAGTTGTAACCACTTCACGGGCTAAAAGGATTGAAAATCAAGTCACTGAAATATTTGAAACTATTTACAGAAATATTGGCACTGAGGATAAAGCAATCATTCGTAAAGAGGATTATAATCTCTTAGATAAATGTATAGATTCTTATTCCAAAATTCTTGCAAGATACCTTGAAGAAAATTACGATGAAGATATAGGATATCTTAGAACTCCCGAAGAGTTGTCAGATGAATTAAATGGTATGGGAACTTGCAAATATCTTATCAAATTCTTAATGGATAATAGGGTTATTTATTTCGATGAAGTTCTTGAAATGATTTTTGCTTTTGAAACACCTTTGCCATTTGAACCGAAACATAATCGTTTATATAATATGAACTTCTTCCTGCAGAAATTTATAAATAAATCCATGCAAAAAGATAAAGATACTTATGTAATATTCAAATCCCTTCCTACAAGTTTATTTAAAGAGATCGAAGATATTGATTTATATCAATCGATTGAATTTGTATATCAGTCAGATGATTCTGATTTGAGAAATCATATAAAAATACTTGATACTGAATTTGTGAATAAAATGATTGATAAAGAATATGGAGATTTGTCCGGATTAAAATTAGTGATAGCGAAAGCATATAATAATGAAGAAATAACTATTGAAGAATTTAACTCAGTAATAGATGACTATGAAGCCAGTATCATTGAAAGATTCTATTTACTCCCTTACGTTTTATTCATACTCAAAGTGAAAATAAAAGCTTTACAAAAATAAAATATTTAGCAACAATCCAATAAGAGCTTAATATAACTGAAAGGTGGTAAAATACATGTTCGGAATACTGGCGCGTGAAAGACATCGAAGAGTTGTTGACGCTTATCATAATAAGCTTATCCGTGAAACCGTTCTCGGTATTGATGAAGATGAAGAGACTGGAGAAGCAAGTCTCGATGATGTTAATCTCCTTCTTGACATCAACGGGGATGATGAAAATGATGAAATCCAATTGACTCCGGAAGAGAACAAAGTTATTGATGAAATACTCAATACTAAGGACGTCGCGGAAATCAGTGATGAAGAATTGAATTCCCTTACTCAACACGTACTTCAAAAGCTTGGTAAGCTCGATGAAAATTCGGATTGTGGATGCGAATAAATAAGCAAGGAGAGGAATAAACATGACGGAAATCAATCAACAAGCAAATCCTACACACAAACTTATTATCATCAATGACCTTAACCGGGAACTTACTCCGATCGGTTACGGTTTCCAAAGTCCTATTTACCGTCCATCTAGGTTCTCTGTTGAGACCATCGGCCAACTTCTGAATATTTCAAAAGTTACTGCAATGTATGAAATATACGAGAAGGATCATACTCTCCAAGTACATTTGAATAAAAATAACTATCGCAAACCGTTTGAAGAAATTTGGAAAGAACAAAATCCGGGCAAGGAATTCCCGTGGGCTAGGAGTGTTAAAACGGTTGAATCTAAGAAAGATTCTCAGCCGGAAACTCCTCAGGCTCCTTCCGAATCTTCTAACCCGGAAGTCGAACAGGATTCCGAAAATGAAAATTCTAATGTTAATGGTAACGTAAGTTCTACGATCTCTCTGACTGATTCTATTGAAATTATGGGTGACGCTGATACTAATCAAGAAACTGCTCCTGAAAATGAGAATACTGATGTTACTGAACAAACTTCTGAAGAAAATCAAGAAAATGAAGATAATACTAATAATAAAGAAAATGGAGACTCTGAAGAATCTGAACCTACCGGACAAACTGAGGAACAGTCTAAGGCTCAATCTAAATCTACTGATAAAGCAAATAAAAAGATTCAACAGCGGAACCGAAAGAGGAAATAACAATTCAAACCTCCAAGGGAAATCCCCTTGGAGGTTTATTTGTTTTATTACAACGGAAACATGCCTATATAGTATTTATGGATAGGGTGAATACTTATGGCAAAAAGAAAGATAAAAAATAAGAAGAAAAAATTGGATGAATACAATCTCAGATATAAAGATATCCCCAAAGACGATCCTATCAAAAGAATAATGTATTGTATAGGTGATAAACTTACTGAGAGAAAAGTTAAAGAAATTATAGACAAGAAAAATCGCATACTTAAAAAAAGAAGTTATTCATGTATAAAAATCACCTTATATGAAGAACCTGTTCAAAGTGAACGTCCTCGTCATAGATCGTTTGGAGGAATTATAACTACATACGTCCCAAATGCAAAAGATAATAAGAATTATATTAGTAAATTTATTAAGAAATTGAAAAAGGATATAAATATTCATACTCCGATTTTCATAAAAATCAATTTTTACCATCCTATGCCATCTAGCGCTTCTATAGAAGAACAGGTATTATTTGAAGCCGGAATTATCCCTCCTGTAACCAAGCCAGATATAGATAATGTATTCAAAACATACACAGATAGTCTTATTGGTACTCTTTTACTTGATGATGATCTCATATATAAAGCACATATAGAAAAATTCTATTCATTCCTTCCTAGAATCGAGATGAGTATTTATTATGAAGATAAATTTACCTCTTTATATGTATATAAGAAAATAAAGAATAGAAAAAGTTTTAAGGGCGCTCTTGGAGAAATAGAACTTTCAGATGTTATAGCGTAATACTTAAATCCCAATCGATTTAAAATATCGCTTGGGATTTTTTATTTGTCCTTATAAGTTCTTGAAATGAACTTTATATAAACGTAAAAAGGAAAGGGATGACATCAATGAGTACGTCAGTTATTTTAACAGACGAAGAATTTGAAACAATCGTCTCTAAAATAATTTCATCGGACGGTTCCATAATAATTCGCGGAACGCCGGAAGAGCCTGATTTAAGTGTAGCTACCTTAACTGGAAACATATCTGAACACTATCACTTATCTGACAGAAATAGAGCAAACCATTTTGGTACTCAATCTGCTAATACAATAGTTCAAGATGCTACTCATAGATTTGTAACTGATGAACAAATAGCGACATGGAATGCTAAACAAAACGCACTAAATTATATACCTGAAAATACTTCTATGAAAGGCAAACCTGGAGGATATGCACCTCTTAACAATTATGGGATCATTCCTTCATCTTTTTTACCCAGTAATGTTTTACAGATTCGCGTTGTAGATAATATAGCTGAAAGAGATGAATTAGTTCCTTATGAGGGTCTTAGAGTTCACGTTAAAGATGCCAGTGATGATCCTGAAGTCGGAGAGGGTTGGGCAGAATATATCAGCGATGGAAACAGTTGGTCTTTGATTTCTTCTAGTGGTACTATTGAAATAGTACTTGATTGGGAAAATATAGAGGGTAAACCCTCTTCTACTCCTGAGGAAATCGATTATGTAGTTGAGGCAATACCTGAGATCGAATTGCACATTTCTTCAACTACAAATATTCACGGCGCCACGTCTGCGGCCACGCCGAATACGATTGTTCAGCGGGACGGGAACGGACAATTCGAAGTCGGCGCGCCGACGGCCGCCAATCATGTGGCGCGGAAGGCGGAAGTGGATGCGTCAATGAAGAAAATGGCCGACAGCGATCTGGATATGTCTGACCACGGTATCAACAACGTAGGAGTCTTGAATTTCTACGATATTGCAGAAGAACCTGCGCTCATTATTGACGAAAACAAGACTATCACGGTCAGTCGCACCATGCACCGCCTTAACACGACGGGGGGAGCCGACGAGCTTCGCACAATTAATGGTGGCAACCAAAATGACCTATTGATCATCAGAATAACCACTCAGGCTAATCCTGTGACCATCAAGCATCTTGTCGGGAATATTTTAACCCCTGATGGTGCGGATATCGTCCTGAATAACGTGCGTCAACATGTGATGCTTATAAAAACTTCCGCAGACTGGCGCGTAATAGCCACCGGCGTGGGATTGAACCGCTCCGGCGAAGCCATGAGGGGTCCGCTCTCCATGGGAGGGTATCGGATTACTGATCTTGCCGCGCCGACAAATGCAAATGACGCGGCGCGAAAGGCGGACGTTGACGCTATCACTTCCGAGAAGTTAAACGTTCTGCCGGAAAACAGCAAAACCGCTTCCGATCCGGGAACGGATTATCCGGTAGGGGTATCGGTCTTAGCGATCACCAACGGTACTGTGGACGGATGGCCGAGCAACAACGGTGTCGTTACAACTTTCTTTGTTTCTTCAAACAGATGCTTCCAAATTTTCTCGACATCCGCCAACAACACCACAAGCAACGGCCGCATTTACGTTCGTTCGTACCGAAATGCCGATACTGGATGGAGTAACTGGCGCCGTCAATGGGACGACCGGGAAATGGGATCGGGAAGCGGCCTCGACGCAGACATGCTTGACGGTATTCAAGCAGAACAGTTCATCTACGGCGACAACGCGCGAGGGACCGTGAACTATGCAGGTGATCTTAACAACATCACAAAAAGCGGGTTTTACTACGCATTTACAGGCCATTCCAACGGGCCGTCTGGTGCAAATGGATTTTTGATACATCACCAAATGCCCACGGGCAACAACTTCGCAGCCCAAACGTTTATTGATTACAACAACGACAGATTTTACTTCCGCAGAAAGATTGACGGAGCATGGCAAGGCTGGAAAAAAATATGGAATGAATCGAATGACGGTCCCGGAAGCGGTCTTGATGCGGATACTGTTGACGGATTACACGGCTCCCAAATCGTCAGAAATGGGTCTGCAGGAAGTAACACAATAGTTGCTCGTTGGTTGGATAATGCGATCCGTTTCGACGTTGACATAACACATGACTTGCCTGTTGCAAGGGCGATGGAAGCTTTATCTTTACGAAATTTCCCATACGAAACCGGAACATGGACGCCTGAGCTAACTTTTGGTAATTCGTCAAGTGGCATCACTTATAGCTGGAGAAAAGGACGATATACGCGAATCAAAAACGTGGTGTATTGGGCGTTGGATATGAAGCTAAGTTCAAAAGGTACTGCAACCGGAAATGCTCGGATTAGTGGGCTTCCTTTTATACCACTAAACATCGCGCCGGACGTGATACTGCCTGTAGGATATGCTACACATATTACTCTCCCCTCAGGGGCAGAGTGGGCAAGTGCGCTAATTTTCTGGAATTCCGCGGTAATCGTCTTATATGGATCTGGGAACGTTAATACTTCTGCCAACCTCACGAATGCGCATTTCGCAGACAATAGCGACCTTAGAATACAAGGCTTCTACTTTATTCCTGATTAACCGGAGGTAATCGAAATGGCAAGTGTGATTGAACGCCTCACGCTGGACATGCTCACACCAACATCTGTAAGCGTAAAGAAACAACAGTACGTCGAGGTCAATGGCACAGAATACCCCATTGGCGAACCGTGGCGGCGCGCATATGTAAACAGCGTATTCGGCCGACAGCAGGTAATGGACGAGGTGCCGGAGCCGTACCGATCCGCCATTTTCGCGGTGTGGGGCGATGAGCCGACGGTCGAAGATCCGGTCGATGAATCGCCGGTCGAAGAAACCGAAGAAGAAAACGAATCGGATGCAGGCTCTGCCGAATAGGCGGGGCCTTTTGTAATGGGGAGGTTGAATTGGTATGGGTAAAAAGAGAGAGTTCGCCGGGTTGACGGCGGACGTCAAATATTGTGAAAAATGCAATGACGAGAGGAACCCTGCACAATCTCACTGTCATTATTGTGGCTCGGAGTTAATAAGCACAAAGTCCATAGCAGCTTATGTGGACTGCTTTCATTTGTAAGTAATGGGATTTTGGTCGCGCCGAATAGGCGGGGCCTATTTTGTTGGAGTGAATCTTATGGACGGAATCACGCTCACGGCGTCCATATCTGTCTTTATTCACCTGTCCGTATTTGAGTAAAATATGGTGGACTTTCCACCCACTTTTTATGTATTATTACTATGATAAATCTCACAGGAGAGGAGGTATTCGCCATGACCGCAGTACCGTTCAAGATGAAGCATGAGATCAAGTACGACTTGATTACACAGACTC
>Ga0065720_1002868_pt1 | contig 41097 bp, 32 predicted proteins | sample Thericmetagenome_FD_59107 | JGI IMG/M metagenome (GOLD analysis project Ga0065720, IMG submission 59107) | Thermophilic microbial communities from the Joint Bioenergy Institute, California, USA of rice/straw/compost enrichment - eDNA_2 v2... | ecosystem: Engineered > Solid waste > Grass >... | reverse complement strand
GCCTTGCCGAACTGCGACCGCTCCTTGACGTACTGCAGCGCCACGTCGAGCGCGCCCTGGGCGATCCCGACCGCCTGGGCCGCGATCGTCACCCGGGTGTGGTCGAGGGTCCGCATCGCGGTGACGAAGCCCGTCCCTTCCTCCCCGATCATCCGCTCCGGGCCGACGCGGACGTTGTCCAGGTAGACCTCCCGGGTCGGCGAGCCCTTGATGCCGAGCTTGCGTTCGGGGGCGCCGAAGCTCACCCCCGGGTCGGAGCGCTCGATGACGAAGGCGGAGATGCCGCGGGCCCGCTGGTCGGGTGAGGTGCTGGCGAAGACCGTGTAGTACTCCGAGACGCCGGCGTTGGTGATCCACCGCTTGACTCCGTTGAGCACCCAGCCGTCGCCGTCGCGTTCGGCCCGGGTGCGCAGCGAGGCGGCGTCGCTGCCCGCCTCGGGCTCGGAGAGGCAGTACGAGAACATCGCCTCACCTCGGGCGACCGGGGGCAGGTAGCGCTGCTTGATCTCCTCCGAGCCGGCGAGCAGGAGCGGCAGCGTGCCGAGCTTGTTGACCGCCGGGATCAGCGAGGTCGAGGCGCAGGCCCGGGCGACCTCCTCGATCACGATGACGGTGGCCAGCGCGTCGGCGCCGGGCCCGCCGTACTCCTGGGGAATGTGGGGGGCGTGAAAGTCCGAGGCCCGCAGTGCGTCATACGACGCCTGGGGGAACTCGCCGGACTCATCGACCGCGGACGCGTTCGGGGCGATCTTGCTCGCGCACAGCTCGCGCACCGCCTCTCGCAGCGCCTGGTGTTCGGCCGGCAACTGAAAGTACTCAAACGAGCTCGCGAGCGAGCCACCGTGGTCCTGCGCCATGCCGAGGATTGTCCCAAACGATCGTTCGTGTTACCAGTCAGTAGCGGCTCCGGAGCGGCCGAGACCTGAGAAATGGCCACGTACTATCCTCGGCTTCGCGCCGTCGGCAACCCACCCGAGCGGAGACAGTGTGAGCGTCCTGCAGCCCTCGTCGGGCACACCCCAGCACATGGCGCGGCCCCGACTGACGTTCATCGGCACCGGTTACCTCGGCGCCACGTACTCGATCTGCTTCGCCGAACTGGGCTACGAAGTGCTCGGCGTCGATGTCGATGCTCGCAAGATTGAGATGCTCAGCCGTGGCGAAGTGCCGATCCACGAGCCCGGTCTGGACGACATCCTGCGCCGCAACCTCGCCGCCGGCCGGCTGCGCTTCACCACAAGCTACACCGAGGCGGCCGCATTCGGCGATGTGCATTTCATCTGCGTGGGCACCCCCCAGCGGGCCGACGGCCTGGGCGCCGATCTGTCCTATGTAGAGGCAGCCGTGACGGCGCTGGTGCCGCACCTGACCCGCAAGACGCTCATTGTCGGCAAGTCGACAGTGCCGGTGGGGACGGCCGCCTGGGTGGAGCAGCTCGCGAACAAGTACGCCCCGCCGAACGTCGAGGTCGAGGTGGCCTGGAGCCCCGAGTTTCTCCAGGAGGGGTACGCGGTCGAGGACGTGCTGCGCCCCAACCGCCTCGTGCTCGGGGTCCGCAGCGCTTGGGCGCACGAGATGCTGCTCGCCGCGCACAAGGGCGTGTTCGACCTCGCCACCACCGAGGACCGGGAGGTCCCGGTCGTGGTCACCGACTTCGCCACGGCCGAGCTGGTCAAGCACGCCGCCAACTCGTTCCTGGCCACCAAGATCTCGTTCATCAACGCGATGGCCGAGATCTGCGAGGTGACGGGCGCGGACGTGACCCAGCTCGCGCGGGCCATCGGCTACGACGACCGGATCGGCAAGAAGTTCCTGCGGGCCGGGGTCGGCTTCGGGGGCGCCTGCCTGCCCAAGGACATCCGGGCCTTTCAGGCCCGGGCCCAGGAACTCGGCGCGGGCGAGGCGCTGCGGTTCCTGCACGAGGTCGATCTGATCAACCAGCGGCGTCGCACGCGGGTGGTCCAGCTCGCGGCCGACCTGCTGGACCGGCCGTACGGCCCGGCCGGCCCCGACCTGACCGGGTTCCGGATCGCGGTGCTCGGGGCCACCTTCAAGCCCGGCACCGACGACGTGCGCGACTCCCCGGCGCTGGCGATCACGCGCAAGCTGCACCGGGCCGGCGCCCACATCGCCCTCTACGACCCCAAGGGCATGGCCAACGCCCGCCGCGAGCAGCCTGAGCTCGAGTACGCCGAGAACATGGTCGCGGCGGTCACCGGGGCCGACCTGGTCTGCGTGCTGACCGCCTGGGAGGAGTTCCGGTACGCCGACCCGGCCCACCTCGCCGGCCTGGTCCGGGGTCGCCGCGTGATCGACGGCCTCAATTGCCTCGACCAGCCACTGTGGACCGCCGCCGGCTGGGAGTACCGCGGCATGGGTCGCCCCACCCTGCCACCCCCGTCCGCCTAGCCGGTTGGCTGGGTCAGGAAGGACGCCCTCTTGACGCCAAATGCCCAAGAAGGACGCCTTCCTGACATCGGGCGGTGACCGGCGACGGCGCCGACACGCGGCGTGCTCGGACTGCCGGGAACCGGTCAAAGTGGCACAGTGTTCGCGTGGACGTCTATCCGTGTCCCGCGTGCGGCGGCGTCGCCGAGGCACCGACGGGCTGCCGCCGGTGCGGCCGGGCCCACGACCCGCAGGCCGAGGCGCTCGCCCAGGTGAACCGCCGCCTCGCCGGACTCGACGAGCTCGAGCGCCGCCTGGCCGGGCTGGATGAGCAGACCCGGGCGCTGGTCGCCGACCAGTCCCGCCTGGATGCCGAGCGTGCGCGACTGCAGGCCGAGGCTGAGGCGCTCCGCACGGCGCTGCGCCGGCAGCTGGCCATCGAGGCCGGGCTGGCCACCCCGGCTCCCCGGGCGCCCGAGGAGGCGATCCGGTCGGAGCAGACCGTACGGCCGGCGGCGCGGGCCGAGGCGACGGTCACCGAGGCGGTCCCCGTGGCCCCGGGCGCCCCAGCGGTCCCGGCGCCGGCCGAGGCCGACCGGCTCCCGCCCCCACCTGAGGCGCCGACGCCCGCCCCCACGCCCCCACGCGACACCCCCGCTGCCGCCGAGACACCCGCCGGGTCGGCGACGGGCCCGACCGGGGCCGGCGTAGGACCGACCGCCGACGCGGGGTCGGCAAGCGCGGGCGTAGGACCGACCGCCGACGCGGGGCCGGCAGGCGCGGGCGTAGGACCAACCCGGGGCGTGCCCCGCCAGCGGACGCGGCCGGGCCCGCCGGTCGAGACGTCCCGGGGCTCGGCGCGCAACACGCTGCTCACGCTGGGCGGGGTGCTGCTGGCCATCGCCGCCGTCGTGGTGACCGGGCTGTTCTTCACCGCCGCGCCCACCGGTGGCCGGGCGGCGATCCTCGCGGTGGCGACCCTGATCGCGCTCTGTCTGCCGCTGCTGCTCGCCAGCCGTACGCTCACCGCCACTGCGGAGACGCTCGCCGGGTTCGGCCTGCTCGCGGTGCTGCTCGACGGGTACGTGGCCTACAGCTCGAACCTGCTCGGCCTGGGATCGGTATCGATCACTCTCTACTCGTCCGTCCTGTGTGGAGTCGTGGCCGCGGTCGCGGCGGCGTACCGTCTGGCCAGCCACCTGCGCGCCCCGCAGTACGCCGCCCTGCTCGCCGTGCAGCCCGTGCTGCCGCTGTTCGCCGCCCACCTGTCCGTGGGCCGGGACGGCATGGCGGCGGTGTTCGCCGTCGTGGCCGCGCTCAACCTCGGCTCGGTCGAGGTGCTCGGGCGCGACCCGGGGCGCGTCCTCGGGGCGCTCCTGCGGCGGCTGTCGCCGGCCTCCGCGTCGCGGCCGCCCCTGCCGGGACTCGCCCCGGGACCGGGTGGGCAACCGTGGCCACTCCGGCTCCGGGAAACCGCCTGGGTTCTCTTCGGCGCCACGCTCGCCACCTCGGCCGGGCTCGGCGTCATCGGGCTGCTGAACGCCCGGACCGGCCCAGAGGCAACGCGCTCGACCCTGGTGCTGGTCCTGGCCGCGGCGATCGGCGTCGCCGGTGGCCTGCTGGCCCGCCGGCCGCCCCTGGGGCAGATCGCCGGTGGGGCGGCCACGTTCCTGACCGTGCTGGCGGTCAACCGGGTCAACGCCCTGGCCCGGCCCGACTCGGCGCTCGTGCTCACGGCCGGGTTCGCCGTCGCCGTCGCCCTCGCCTGCCGCGCGCTGCCCCGACGCGCCCGGACCGGACCGCGCTGGGGCAGCCTGGCTGGGGCCGGGTTCACCGGGGTGATCGTGATGGTCGAGGTGGTCCGGACGACGGTGGCCATCGTCCGGGCCAGCGTGTCGCCGCGGGTGTGGGCGGCCGACGTGGCCGCGTTCGCCGAGCGCGTGCCGGCCGTCGACCCGCAGATACCGGCGACCGCCGGGCTGCTCGTGCTGCTGGCCGTGGCCGCGGTGCCCCGGCGGCGGCGGGGGGACGCGTTCATCGCCGGGCTGGGCGTGCTCGCCCTGGCCGTGCCGCCGTGGCTGTTCCGATCCGGTTCCCTGGCCTGGTGGCTGGTCCCGGTGCTGGCCTGGGCCGTGTCCAGCGCGGCCGTCGCCAGCGCCGTACCGGCCCGGCGCGGGGCGTCGGCGGCGATCCGGGCGGGTACGGCCGGGGTGCTGTGTCTCTTCGCCGTGGCCGTGAGCCTCGCCCGGCCCGGGCTGACGGCGCTCACCTGTGGGCTCGTCGCGATCATCGCGGTCGGCACGGCGGCCGGCGTCGGGCTGGGCCGCGGTCAGCTCGGCCCGTACGCCGAGCGGGTCGCCGACGCGGCCCTCGGGGCCGGGGCCGGGGCCCTGCCCGTCGCCGTCGGGACCGTGACCTGGCTCGCCGGCGCCCCGGGCTCGGTGCTCGTCCCGGTGACCGTGCTCGCCACCGCCGCCGGGGTCGAGGCGGCGATGCTGGCGCAGGCCGCGGCGGCGGCTCGCGCCCGGGCCCGCCCGCTGTCCACAGGGGACGATCGGACGCCGGGCCGTCCTGCGGACGGGCCGGGCGACGGCGCGACGGCGCCGGGCGCCCCGCACTACGCCGTGTCCCCGCCGGCCGCGCTGGCGGCCCGCTCGCGATCGGGCAGCGCGGCCGGGGCCCTCGGTGCCGCCGCCGGGGCGCTGCTGCTCGCGCTGCGCGTCGAGGGGGCGACCCCGGCGGACATCGCCGTCGCCACACTGCTGGTCGGCGCAGCCGTGGTCGCGGTGACCGGCCGGCCCACCGCCGACCCGCTGCTTCGCGACCGGCGCATCCGCTCGACCTCGCCCTGGCGGGACAGCGCGGCGCTCGCGGCGGCGCTCGCCACGGCCGCGCTGGTGCTGGCGACCGCCCGGCTCGGCGCGGTCCTGCTGCCCGGGGGCGGGCTCGTCCTGACCACGGCGGCGGTGCTGGCCGCCGGCCTCGGGGTGGTCGGGCTGCCGAGGGCCTGGCGGCCCGGTCCCCGGCTCGGCACCGCGGCGGCCGGCACCGGAGTGGTGCTGGTCGCAGCGGCGATCGCCGTGGGGGAGGCGGTCAACGCCTTGGCGGCGAGCACTCCCTGGTGGAGCGCCGACCTGGCCGCCTGGCCGGAGCGGGCCGCTGCGATCGCCCCGTACGGAGCCGCCGTTCCGGTGAGCCTCGTGCTCGCCGGGGTCGCCGCGCTGCTCCTCCTTCCCCGATCGGCGAATATTGACACATTCCTTATCCTGCTCAGCCTGGCCGCCCTGACCGTCCCGGCGATCGTGGCCGGCCCGTGGTGGAGCGCGCCGCTGATCGCCACCCTGCTCACCGCGGTGGCGGGCCTCGCCGCCGCGCTGGTCGGCCGCAACGACTCGCCCGACACACCATGGCGACGACTCGCCCTCGCCGGCGGGCTCGCCTTGTACGCGATCGCGGCGGGGTCCGCCACCCCGGCCGGCAGCGGGGCCGTCCTCACGGGCCTGCTCGGCACCGGCGCCGTGGTCGCCGCCGTGGCCGCGGCCCGACCCTGGGTACCCGCCCCGGTGCCCGGGCTGGCCGCCGCGCTCGCCCTGGCCGCCGCGCCCACGGCGGCCGCCTGCGTCGCGGTCGCCTTCGGCACCGGCCGGGCGGTCACGCTGGGCATCGCGCTGGCGGCGTGTGCACTCGGGGTGGTCGCGGTCGTCGGGTTGCGGCTGGTCAACGCGAGCTGGGACGGCTACCCGGGCACCGGAGTCGGCGTGGCCGCGGCGACGATCGCGGTCGCCGCCGTCGCCAGCGACCTGGCCGCGGGGGCGACCATCGTCGGGCCGCGGCCCACCGACGCTCCCCTGTGGGCGGCCGCCTGCGCCCTGCTGGCCACCGTGGGTGCCGGTCACTCCCGGCCCATGCCCGCGTCGTGGCGGGCCGTGCGCCGCCGGTTCGGCGGCCCGGACCCGGACGAGTTCGACGCGGATGACGACGACGACATTCACCGGCCGCGGGTCATGGTCGCGACCCTCATGGCCGCCGCCGTACCGCTGGGTCTGTTCGCCGCGGTGTTGAGCACGCCGGCCTGGCTGACCGCCCTTGTCGGTCCATTTCAGACACTCGACCGCGTCTGGGCGGGCTACGCCGCCCTGCCCGAAGCGCGCGGCGCCGCCACCGCGCTCGGCACGCTGCTGTTGCTCGCCCCGACCAGCGGTGGGATCGCCGTGATCCTGCGCGGACGCCGGTACGTGCTCGCCGCCGTGCTGCCGCCGCTGGCCGCCGCGGCGGTCGTGCTGCCCGGGGCGCTCGGCGCGTCACCGCGGGCCGTGCCGTGGGTGGCGATCGCGGTCGCGGTGGCGACCGGCCTCGGCGCCGCCCTGACCCGGCCCAGCCTGCCCGTCGCCGCCACCTGGCTGCGCGCCACCGCCGGAGTCGTCTGCGCGGTGACCGGCGCGGCCGGCCTGGCCGGCAGCCTCGCCACGCGGACCAGCACGATCACCGCGCTCGGCGTGCTCGCCGCCGGCGGCCTGGCCACCGCGCTGCTCGGCCGGGATCCCCTCGTCCGCGCCGTCGCCTGGGTGGTCGCGGGCGCGTGCGGGCTCGCCCTGCCGCTGACCGCCGCGGTGGCGGCCGGCGCGGCGCTGCGTTCGGCGATCTTCGGGATGCTCATCGCCTGCGCCGTGCTGGTCCTGCTGGCCTGGGGCCTGGCCCGGGGCGAGCGGTACGCCGACGCGAGCGTCATGGAGGCGGTCGCCGCGCTGGGTGCGGTCACCGCGGTGGCGCTGGCGTACGGCTCCGTCCGCCACGTCGCGGCGGCGCTGACGATCTGCGGGCTCATGCTCGGCCTGGCGGCGCTGCGGAACGATCGCGAGCCCGAACAGCGCATGTGGCTGGTGCGGTCGGCGATCGCCACGGAGCTGTTCGCCTGCTGGCTCCTGCTGTACGGCGTCCACATCGGACTTCCCGAGGCGTACACCCTGCCGTTCGCGCTGGCCGCCCTGCTCGCCGGGGTGATCGAGCAGCGTCGACGGCCGCAGCTGTCGTCCTGGGTCGTCTACGGTCCGGCGCTGGCCGGGGCGTTCCTGCCGAGCGTGGCGCTGATCCTCGTGGGCGAGGACCCGCCGTGGCGCTGGGTCAGCGTGTTCCTGGGCGCCGTCGCCATCGTGATCGTGGGCTCGTGGCGCGGCTGGCGGGCCCCGGTGGTGACCGGCGCGACGATCGCGGTCGGCGTGGCGATCGTCGAGATGATCTGGCTGCTCATCGAGGGCCAGATCGCCGGGGCCTTCCTGGTCGGCCTGGTCGGCGTCACGTTGATCGTCTTCGGCGCCCTCGCCGAACGCAGCCTCCGGCGGGCCCGCTGACCCGAGCGGCCGGCGGCAACCGGCGGCAACCGGGCGGGCGTCACCGAGCAGACGGCGTCACCGGGCGGCGCGCAGGTCCTCTTCGATGGCGGCGGCGGTCTCCCGCAGCGGTGGGAGCAGCGTCTGGCGCATGTTCTCGACGGTGCCCCGGCTCGCGTGGGTGGAGATGTTGATGGCGGCCATCACCCGGCCGTCGCCGTCTCGGATCGGCACGGCGATCGACCGCAGGCCCTCCTCCAGCTCCTGGTCGACCAGGGCATAGCCGTCGCGGCGCACCCGTCGCAGCTCGGCCCGCAGGCGCTTGGTGTCGACGATGGTGTTGGGGGTGATGCGCGACAAAGAGGCGTTGGCGAAGTAGCCGTCGAGCCATTCGTCCGTCTGACCGGCGAGCAGGACCCGCCCCATCGACGTGGCGTAGGCCGGGAACCGGGTGCCGACGGCGATCGAGACGCGCATGATGCGCCGCGTCGGTACCCGAGCGACATAGACGACCTCGTCGCCGTCGAGCACCGAGACCGAGGAAGACTCGTGCACCTTCTCCACCAGCTGCTCCAGGTGCGGCATCGCCACCTCGGGCAGCGACAGGCTGGACAGGTACGCGTACCCCAGCTCGAGGACCTTGGGGCGCAGCGCGAAAAGACGGCCGTCGGTGCGTACGTAACCGAGCTCCACGAGCGTGTGCAGGAACCGCCGCGCCGAGGCCCGGTTCAGCCCGGTCGCCCGGGCCACATCGCTGAGCGTCAGTTCGGGATTGTCGGCGTTGAACGCCCTGATCACCGCGAGACCGCGGTCCAGCGACTGCACGAACTCCGTGTTCTCAGTCACGCCCGCTCCCCTCTGCCGGATCAGTCACCCCCGCCGGCGACCGGCGGATCGTCAGAAGGCTCCTGCTCGCAGAGCGTACGCTGCGCCACCGCGAAGGCGGAATTCGCCGCAGGCACGCCGGCGTAGACCGCGACCTGCAGCAGCACCTCCTTGATCTCGTCCGGCGTCAGCCCGTTGCGCAGCGCCGCCCGGACGTGCATGGCGAGCTCCGCCTCATGGCGCAGGGCGGCGAGCAGCGCGAGCGTGATGCAGCTGCGGGTGCGCCGGTCCAGCCCCTCCCGGCCCCAGATCTCCCCCCAGGCATAGCGGGTGATGAACCGCTGGAAGTCCTCGGTGAAATCGTCCATGCGGGCCAGGGCCCGGTCGACGTGGGCATCGCCGAGCACCGCCCGCCGGACCGCCAGGCCACGCTCATACAGATCCATTCATACCCCCAGATGTGTGGCGAGCAGGCGGGTCACCGTTTCGGCTTGCTCCACATTGGCCAGATGCGCGGCCTGCGGCACGGCGACGAAGGTCGCCTGCGGTATCGTCGCCGCGATCTGGCGGCCCATCTCCGGTGGCGTCGCCGGATCCTGCTCGCCCGCGATCACCAACGTGGGGGCGCCGATCGTGCCGAGGACGGGGCGCAGATCCAGCGCCGCGATCGCCTCGCAGCACGCCGCGTACCCCTCGGCTGGCGTGGCGACCAGCATCCGCCGGTACGGCTCGGTGTCGGCGAACGCGGGGGTGAACCACCGAGCCAGGATCGCGTCGGCCACGGCGGCCACGCCGCCCGCTCGGACGATGGCGGCCCGGTCGAGCCACCCCTGGGCCGGGGGCAGGTGCGCGCCGGTGCAGACCAGGGCCAGCCGGTCGATCCGCGCCGGGGCGTGGGCGGCCAGCCACATGCCGATCATGCCGCCCAGCGAGACGCCCGCGTAGTGGGCCCGCGCGATCCCGAGGTGGTCCATCAGCTCCAGCACGTCCCGGCCCAGGTCCTCCACTGTGTAGGGACCCGGCGGCACCAGCGACCGGCCGTGGCCCCGAAGGTCGAACCGGACCACCCGGAGGTTCCGGGCCAGGACCGGGACCTGGGGTTCCCACAGGGCGACGGTGCTGCCCAACGACGGGCCGAGCAGAAGGACCGGGGCATCCGGCGCCTCGCGCCCCGCGGGCTCGGCCGGACCGTCGACGACGTAGGCGGGAAGGCTCATGCCCGGCTCGCCATCCGCTCGGCGTCGATGGTGAGGTCGTCCAGCATGGCCCGGGCGTGGTGGGCGGCCCCGGCGACGAGTCGGAGCAACTCCGTGACGGTCGGCCACTCCGCCTGCCACCGGCCGGCGGCCCGCTGCAGCTCCTGCGGCAGGCCAGCGAACAGCGTCGATACCAGGCCGGGGGTTCGGTGGGCGCAGGCGACCACCAGCACGGCCCGGGCCGGGTTGCGCTTGCCCGGCATGGCCGACGAGCCGCCGGGGGTTCGCTCGCCGAGCTCACCGATCTCGGCCTGGGACAGCAGGATGACGTCGCCCGCGAGCTTCGCCACGGTGCCCGCGCAGGCCCCGAGCGCCGCGCCGAGCTCGGCGACCCTTGTGCGGTCGGTGTGCCACGGCGGCGCCTCCGGCAGGCCGAGCCGGGCCGCCATCGCTGCAGCGACCTGGTCACCGGCCGGGCCGAAGGCGGCGCGGTCGCCGACCGCGCCGCCGAGCTGGAGCGCGGGCCGCCACCGCCGCAGCCCGTCGATCGCGGCCGTCACCCCGGCGCGCCAGGCGGTGCAGACCGCGCCGAACGTCGTGGGCTGCGCGGGGCGCATGAGGGTGCGGCCGCGCTGCGGGGTGGCGGCGTGCTCGGCGGCCAGCTGGGCGAGACGGTCGCTGACGGCGGTCAGGTCGGCCTCGATGGCGGCCACTGACCGTACGGCCACCAGCATCATGGCGGTGTCCATGATGTCCTGACTCGTCGCTCCATAGTGGACGTACGATCGGTGCTCGGCCGGCACCGCCGCCCGCAGGGCATCGACCAGCGGGATCACCGGCGTGGCCGACGCCGCGGCGGCTTGCCAGATGGCGGCCGCGTCGACGAGGTCGGGCCGGCAGGCGGCGACGATCGCCTGCGCCGCGTCGAGCGGGATGAGCCCGGCATGGGCGCACGCCTGGGCCAGCGCCGCTTCGGCCTCGAGCATCGCCGTGACCCAGGCCCCCTCGTCGGTGGCCGCCACCACGGCGGGCGAGCCGAAGACCGCGTCAAACATCGAAAAACACCGTCTCCCCCGGACCCGGCAGCCGGATGTCGAACTCGTGGCCGTCATCGACCGCACGGGTGGACCGAAACGCCGGGGACGGCAGCGGTGGGTGCGCGCCGACGGGTCGTTCGTACTCCGGCGAAATCAGCGTCACAGCCCCTCCAGCACAACCGCGAGCCCCTGGCCAACGCCGATGCAGAGGGTGGCCAGCCCGTAGCCGCCGCCGCGCCGGTGCAGGCGCCAGGCGAGCGTGCCGAGCAGACGCGCTCCCGAGCAGCCGAGCGGGTGGCCGATGGCGATGGCGCCTCCGTCGGGATTGACGATCGTCGGGTCCAGCTCCGGCCACTCGGCCAGGCAGGCCAGCGACTGCGCCGCGAACGCCTCGTTGAGCTCCACCGAAACCAGGTCGGACCAGCCGATGCCGGCCCGCCGCAGCGCCGTCCGGGCCGCCGCCACCGGCCCGATCCCGTAGAGATGGGGATCGACCGCGCTCACGGCCCGGGCGACGATCCGGGCCAGCGGGCGAGCCCCGATCGCCTCGGCCGCCGCCTCGCTGCCGATGAGCAGGGCGGCCGCCCCGTCGGACAGCGGCGAGGAGTTACCCGCGGTCACCGTGCCGTCGGCCCGGAAGACGGGGCGCAGGCGGGCCAGGGCCTCGATCGAGGTGTCGGGCCGGATGCCCTCGTCGGTGGCGAGCTCGTCCATCGGGACGATCTCGTCGGCGAACACCCCGCGGGCCCAGGCGTCGGCGGCGTTGCGGTGACTGGCCAGGGCGAAGGCGTCCTGGGCCTCGCGGGAGATGGCGTACTGCTGGGCCAGGATCTCGGCTCCCTCCCCCAGCGACACCGTCCACTGTGGCGGCATGGCCGGGTTCACCATCCGCCAGCCGAGCGTGGTCGAATGCAGCGTCTCGTGCTCCCGCGGATAGCCGCGCTCCGGTTTGAGCAGCACCCAGGGCGCCCGGCTCATCGACTCGACCCCGCCCGCGATGACCAGGCTGGCGTCGTCGGTCTCGACGGCCCGGCTCGCCTCGATGACCGCCTCCATGCCGGAGCCGCAGAGCCGGTTGACGGTGGCCCCCGGCACGCTGGTCGGCAGCCCGGCGAGCAGCAGCGCCATCCGCGCCACGTTGCGGTTGTCCTCCCCCGCGCCGTTCGCGTCCCCGAGCAGGACGTCGTCGATCTGCCGGGGGTCGAGCCGCTCGTGCCGGGCGACCAGCGCCTTGAGCACCGTCGCGGCGAGGTCGTCGGGCCGTACGCCGGCCAGGGCCCCGCCGTAGCGCCCGATGGGCGTGCGGACCGCGTCGAGGATGTAACTTGCGCCGGTCACCCGTTGCCTCCCTTCGTCGCCTCCAGCCGGCGCAGCACGGCCAGCTCCTCCGGTGTGGGCGGCTCGGTCACCGCCAACTCCGGGGCGACCGCCAGGTCCCAGCCGGTGTTCGCCCGGACGGTATCAAGATCGATGCCCGGGTGGAGATGCGTCAGCGTCAGCTCGCACGTACGCGGGTCGGGCTGGAGTATGCCGAGATCGGTGATGACCGTCCGCGGCCCCGCACCGCGCAGGCCGAGGCGCTCCCGGTCGCCGGGGCCCGAGCCGAACCCGACGCTGGTGACGAAGTCCACCTTGGCCACGAAGGTTCGCGGGTTCTGCCGGACCACGACCATCACCTCCCGGCAGGAGGCGGCGATCTCGGGCGCACCCCCGGCGCCGGGCAGCCGAACCTTCGGCCGGCGGTAGTCGCCGCCGATCACGGTTGTGTTGATGTTGCCGAAACGATCGATCTGCGCCGCCCCGAGGAAGCCGACGTCGATCCGTCCGGGCTGCAACCAGTAGTTGAACACCTCGGGGACACTGACCACGGCGTCCGCGGTGTCGGCCAGGACGCCGTCGCCGATCGACAACGGAAGCACCCCCGGCTTGCTGCCGAGCGTGCCGGACTCGTAGATGAGCACGAGGTTGGGCGCGTGGGTGAGCCGGGCCAGGTTCGCGGCGGTGCTCGGCAGGCCGATGCCGACGAAGCACACCGCACCGTCGCGCAGGGCTCGCGCGGCCGCCACGCTCATCATCTCATCTGCCGTCCACTGTGGACCATTACTGGCCCGCGGATCGCGGTTGGCCTGTGGCTCAGTGTTGGTCACGCCCGACCTCCAGGACGTTGGCCCGCATCCAGGCCAGGAATGTCTCCCGGTCGCGACTGATCGCGTCCCAGGCGACGTAGAACTCGTTGTCCCGCACCGAGTATCCCTGGGCATAGGACGGGTGGGCGCCGCCGGGCACCACCGCGACGGCGGTGACCGCCCAGGTCGGCAGGACCACGGCGCCCGGCCGCGGGTCGAGCGTGTCGACCACCTCCTCGACCGTGACCAGGCTGCGTTGGGCGGCCAGCACCGCCTCCTTCTGCACGCCGACGATGCCCCACAACTGCACGTTGCCGGCCCGGTCGGCCCGCTGGGCGTGGATGACCGTGACGTCGGGGCGCAGGGCCGGCACGGCGGTGAGCACCTCGCCGGTGAACGGGCAGGTGATGGGCTTGATGGTCGAGGTCTGGGCGACGAGGTCGGTGCCCACGTAGCCGCGCAGCACCGCGAACGGCAGCCCGCTGGCGCCCGCGACGTACCGGTTGGCCATGCCGGCGTGGCTGTGCTCCTCCAGTTCCAGGGGGCGCGGCCAGCCGGTCTCGACCGCGTCCCGGAACCGGTGCAGGGAACCGACGCCGGGATTGCCGCCCCAGGAGAAGACGAGCTTGCGGGCGCACCCCATGCCGATCAACTGGTCGAAGATGACATCCGGCGTCATCCGCACCAGGGTGAGGTCGGTGCGGCGCTGACGGATGATCTCGTGCCCCGCCGCGAAAGGGATGAGGTGGGTGAAGCCCTCCAGGGCGACCGTGTCCCCGTCGTGAATGAGGTCCGCGACCGCCGCCGCCAGCGGCACGATCTGGGCCATGCCTGTGTCATCTCCATTCCGCTGGCCGCCGTCCCCTCATCGCGCGCGGCAGCGAGCTCGGGTGCAGCATTCGTTCGATAGCCGAACAGGAGTGCCTAGAGCGAACGCTACGGCCCGAGCTTCCAAAGGTCAACACCGCTTTACCCACTGACTGCAGCACATTGACGGGGTGACGGCTTCGCCGCTACGTTCGCCCTAAGAACCTCGGTTCGGTATACGCACACACGTCGAGGAGGCGAGCGTGGGACTGTTGGGCGGGGCCGGCCCGCGGCCGGTGACACATCGCACCCAGGTCGGGATCATCGGCGCCGGGCCATCGGGTCTGCTCCTGTCCCACCTGCTCGCCCGCAACGGCATCGAGTCGGTGGTCGTGGAGACCCGCAGCCGCGAGTACTGCGAGCAACGCCAGCGGGCGGGCCTGCTCGAGCAGACGACCGTCTCGCTGCTGCGCGAGTGCGGGCTCGGCCGCCGGATGGATGCCGAGGGCATCGAGCATGGCGGCATCTACCTGCAGTACGCGGGCGAGCGGCACCACATCGACTTCCGTGATCTCGTCGGCGCCACGGTCACGATCTACGCGCAGACCGAGATCGTCAAGGACCTCATCGCCGCCCGACTCGCCGACAACGCCTGGATCGAGTTCTCCGTCTCCGACACCCAAGTGTCCGATATCGACAGTGACCGGCCGGTCCTGCGGTACCGCGACAGCGCCGGGGTGCCCCACGAGGTCGTCTGCGACGTGATCGCCGGCTGCGACGGGTTCCACGGCATCAGCTCGGCGGCCGCCCCGCCCGAGCGGGTCTGGGAGCGGCGGTATCCCTACAGCTGGCTCGGGATCCTGGCCGACGTCGCCCCCTCCACGGACGAACTTATCTACGCTCATCACCCCGAGGGATTCGCCCTGCACAGCGTCCGCACGCCCCAGGTCAGCCGGCTCTACCTGCAGGTGGACGCCGACGACGACATCGCCAACTGGCCCGACGACCGGATCTGGGCGGCGCTGCAACGGCGCTTCGCCCTGGACGGCTGGACGTTGCAGGAGGGGCCGATCCGGGAGAAGAGCATCACGCCGATGCGCAGCTACGTCCGGGCGCCGATGCGCCGGGGGCGGCTGTTCCTCGCGGGCGACGCCGCGCACATCGTGCCGCCGACCGGGGCGAAGGGCCTCAACCTCGCCGTCCGCGACGTGGCCCGGCTCGCCACCGCCCTGGTGGCCTGGCTGCGGGACGGCGACTCCCGGCTGGCCGACGAGTACGCCGACGTCTCCCTGCGCCGCGTCTGGCGGGCCACGCACTTCTCCTGGTGGATGACCCTGATGCTGCACACGACGCCCGGCGACGACTTCGGCATGGCGCTGCAACTGTCCCAGCTGCGCTACGTCACCACCTCGCGCGCCGCCGCGACCACGCTGGCCGAGAACTACACCGGCGTCGTCGCCGCCTGAGCCTCCCCCGATAGGGCTACCGAGTCAGCGCAGGCCCAGGGCGGTCAGGACGACCGCGGTCGCCTCGGCGATGAGGGCGTCATCGTGGGTCGCCTCGGCCTGGTCACGGGTCGACAGGACGGCGAGCACGATCGGGTCCCCGTTGGGCGGCCAGACGACCGCGATGTCGTTGCGCGTCCCGTACCGGGCTGTGCCGGTCTTGTCGCCGACCCGCCACCCGGCCGGGACGGCGGCCCGGACGAGCGCGTCCCCGGTCGTGTTGCGCACCAGCCAGTCGACCAGCACGGCCTGGTCCTCCGCCGACAGGGCGTCGCCGACGGCGTACGCGGCCAGCGACGTGGCCAGCGCCCGCGGCGTGCTGGTGTCGCGCGGGTCGCCCGGGGTGTACGCGTTCAGGTCGGGCTCCCACCGAGCCGGCTGGGTCACGTCGTCGCCGAGCGCGCGCAACGCCTGCGCCAGCCCGTCCGGCCCACCGAGCCGCTCGAACAGCAGGTTGCCGGCGGTGTTGTCGCTGTAGCGGACGGCCGCCTCGGCCACCGCCCGCAGCGTCATCCCGGTCGCCACGTGCTGCTCGGTGATCGGTGAGTGGAACACCAGGTCCGCGGTCTGGTAGTGGACGACCTGGTCGAGCTCGGCGGTCGAGGTGGCGGCGAGCACGGCCCCCGCGGCGAGCGCCTTGATCGTGGAGGCGTACCCGAAGCGTTCGTCGGCCCGGTACTCGACGGTGCGCCCGGTGCCCGTGTCCAGGGCGTACACCCCCAGCCGTGCGGCGTAGGTGGCCTCGAGCCGCGCGAAGTCGTCACTCATGTCGGGCACCGGCGCCGGGGTCGGGTCGGGCGTCGTCGTCGGCTCCGGGGTCGACGACGGGGTACCGGCGGGATCGGGGTTGGCCGCGCAGCCGAGCGGCGACCCGAGCAGAAGCACCATGGCCACCAGAACGGCACTGCGGCGGGCAATCGACACAGTTCGGCGAACAGGCACGATCGCGACCCTACCCGGACACGCCGCCATATTCGGATCATGGCGACCCCGGCCGGCCCGCTGGCTGCGGCCGGCACGGGCGCGGCCACACACGGTGATCGCCCCGGCGGTGACTAGGCTGGTCGGCGATGGACACCCGTACCGGACTGCCGGTCGTCGGCATGGTCGGCGGCGGTCAGCTCGCCCGCATGACCCATCAGGCGGCCATCGCGCTCGGGCAGTCGCTGCGCGTGCTCGCGGCCTCGCCCGACGACGGCGCCGCGCTGGTCGCCGCCGACGCCATGATCGGCGACCACACCGACCTGGACGCCCTGCTGCGCTTCGCCAAGGGCTGCGACGTGGTCACCTTCGACCACGAGCACGTGCCGACCGAGCACATCCGCGCCCTCGTCGAGCACGGGGTGACCGTGTACCCGGGGGCCGACGCGCTGCGCCACGCCCAGGACAAGCAGGTGATGCGGGCGCGGCTGGCCGAGCTGGGGCTGCCGGTGCCGGCGTGGCGGCGCGTCACCACGCTCGGCGAGGTCGACGAGTTCCTGGGCGCGCACGGACCGGCGGTGGCGAAGGCGATCACCGGTGGCTACGACGGACGCGGGGTGTGGCCGGTCGACGCGGTCGCGGACGCCGCGCCCCTGCTCGACCGCGGCGTCAACCTGATCCTCGAGGAGCGGGTGCCCCTGCGGCGGGAGCTGGCCGCGCTCGTGGCCCGCTCGCCCTGGGGTCAGGCCGCGGCCTACCCGGTCGTGCAGACCGTGCAGCAGAACGGGATCTGTGTGGAGGTACTCGCCCCGGCCCCCGGGCTGGACGAAGACGCGGCCACGGCGGCCCAGGAGCTGGCCATCCGGATCGCCACCGAGCTCGATGTCGTCGGCCTGCTAGCAGTGGAACTCTTTGAACGCACCGATGGCTCAATTTTGATCAACGAGCTCGCCATGCGGCCCCACAACTCGGGGCACTGGACCATCGAGGGCGCCCGGACCTCCCAGTTCGAGCAGCACCTGCGGGCCGTGCTCGACTACCCGCTGGGCGACACCGGCCTGTCCGCCCCCGCGGTCGCGATGGCGAATGTCCTCGGTGGACGCCCCGACGGCATGGGCATCGACGAACGCCTGCATCACCTCTTCGCGGCCGACCCGGGCGCGCGGGTCCACCTCTACGGCAAGCAGTTCCGGCCCGGACGCAAGCTCGGCCACGTGACCGTGCTCGGGGAGGACATGGACGACGTCCGGCTCAGGGCCCAGCGGGCGGCCCGCTGGCTCGCCGACGGCATCGGAGAAGTGTGATCTTGGAATGTACGACCCCCTATAGGGGGGTTCAAAACTCCAAGATCGTGAAGGGATGGTGGGCATGAGTGAGCCGGTGGTCGGGGTCATCATGGGCAGCGACTCCGACTGGCCGACGATGCGGGCCGCGTCGGAGGCCCTGGACGAGTTCGGCGTCCCGCACGAGGTGCGCGTCGTCTCGGCCCACCGCACCCCGGCGGAGATGCTGGCGTACGGTCAGCAGGCCCGGGACCGCGGGCTGCGGGTCATCATCGCCGGGGCGGGCGGCGCCGCGCACCTGCCCGGCATGGTCGCGAGCGTCACGACCCTGCCGGTCATCGGCGTCCCCGTGCCGTTGAAACATCTCGACGGATTGGACTCGCTGCTGTCGATCGTGCAGATGCCGGCCGGCATCCCGGTCGCCACGGTCTCCGTGGCCGGCGCCCGCAACGCCGGTCTGCTGGCCGTACGCATCCTGGCCACCAGCGACGCCGACCTGGCCCAGCGTCTGCTCGCCTTCCAGCAGCACCTGCGTGACGCGGTGGCGGCCAAGGACGCCGCCCTCGCCGCCCAACTCCGCCAGACGGGCGAGTCCTGACCCCGGCCGTCCGGCGGGAAGGCATCGATCAGCGGCTCAGCCGCCTTGACGATCATGGCTCCGCCGTGACATCGTTTCCGCCGAAGATCCTCAACGCACTGTTACGAGGTCGTCACACAAGCGTGCGTTTGCTGAGACGGATCGTGGGAATCCTTCGGGCGTGCACGACGAGGCTGCACGCGAGGCCGACCGGCACGCCCGTCGCGGGGAGTGGGACGAGGCGCGGGTCCACTGTGAACTAGCCATCACGCGGGCCGAGAAGCGGCGGGCGTCGGAGCCGGACGAGCTGACGCACGTAAAGTCGTTGGCGGAGCTTCAGTACTTCTACGCTGAAATACTGAACAATCTCGACCTGCTGTCCGAGGCGATCGAGGCGGCGCGGACCAGCCGCGATCTTTTCCGGGCGCTGCTCGGCATCGACCCCGTCCACGTGGCTGACCGGGTACGCGACGCCGAGAGCCGGCTGGGCCTGCTCGAGCTCACCGCTCGCGAGGCCACCGTGCCGGCGGCGGAGCGGGTGGCAGCGGCCCGGGCGCGCGCCGCCGAGCGCCCCGGCGCCGAGCGGGATCTCGACCTCGCCCGCCAGATCGCCCGGCACGCGCTGGACCACGCCGGCTCGGACCCCGTGGGGGCGACCCTCCTGATGGAGGCGGTGTCGATCTACCGCCGGCTGCGTCCGCTCGGCGAGGACGACCTCGATCTCTTCGGCCGGATCGCCCAGCACGCGGCCGAGGCACTGATGCAGCGCCACGAGTACGCGGAGGCGGTCGAGTGCGCGACCGATGCGAGCCAGGCCTTCAACGCGCTGGCCGTGCGCCGACCGGAGCGCTACGACCGGCTGTGGTACGAGGCCCGGGAACTCGCCGCCCGTGGTCGCGCCGTGCTCGAGGGCACGAGGGAGTGGACCCACGCGAGCCCGGCCGGCCCGAGCGAACGGGCGGACCCGGGCGCGTAGGGGCGCGTAGGGCGGCCCGCCGGTCCGGTCACGCGCCCGTACGGGCCCGGTCGGCGAGCGCGTTGAGGAGTCCGGCGGCCTTGGCCGGCTCGTCCACGGTGACCACAATGGACCGTCCGCCCGTGCGCTCGACCAGCAGCGCCTCGCCCGTGCGGAGCACGACCCCGACGCGCCCGTCACGGCCGACCCGCCAGCCCCAGCCACCGAAGTCCTTCAGGGGCGAGACCTGGGTGACGCTCGCCTGGACAACCTCGTCCAGCGGGACCCGGTACCGCGGCCAGCCGATCGCGGACCGTACGGTCAGGCCGGTGCGATCGACCCGGACCACGAACGTCGTCAGGATCACCAGCATGCCGATCACGAAGGCGTCGACGACGAGCACGGGCCAGGCCCGGGCCCAGACGGCCAGCGCGACACCCACCAGAACGACCGGCACGGCCAGATAGAACGCCACCCGGGTGCTGGCCCGGTTGATCCAGACCGCACGCTCACCGTCGACCAGCCTTACCCGGGGCGCGTCGGCCGGAACCGGTGCGGTCGTGGGCTGCCGCACGTCGCCAGGGATCAGCGCCGACGCGATGCCGGCCGGCACGAGCGAGGCGAGGAAGGCGAGGAGCGCCACCCCGTTGACGGAGCCGGCCTCCCGGGCGTCGGAGAGTCCACGTTGGATGTACAGCGAGCCCACCACGACGATGGACAGGAACAGGCTCAGGTAAACCGTCGCCGCGACCCCGATCCGGCGGGTCACCGAGGAGCGGCCGAGCGCCCAGGTGACCAGACCGAAGATCAGCACCAACGGGCCACCCAGGCCGAGCAGCACGCCCAGCATCCCGTTCAGCGAGGAGAATGCGTCGGGCTGACCACCCTTACCCCAGTGGGAGGCGACCGGGTCCGGAAGTTCGGCCCGCCAGGACCAGGCGACCGCGGCGGCGATCAGGAGCACGAGCAGCCCGCCGACGGTGGTCACCGCACCAGTCACGTGGCGGCGCCGTCGCATGCGCTGGTCGGCGGTCAGGTTGGCGTTCATGTCCGGAATGCCTCCTTCAACAGAGCCGCGGTCGCTTGCGGCGACAGGCCCAGCGCGCGGGCCTCGTGGACGACGGCATCGATTGCCTTGAGCAGAACCTTGTGGTCACGCCCCGCCCCGGTCGCGACGACGGCACCCCGCCCCCGACGTAGCTCGATCAGCCCGTCGTCGCGCAGCTCCTGGTAGGCCCGCAGGACCGTGTGGACGTTGACGTCGAGTGACTCCGCCAGCTCCCGAGCCGCGGGCAGACGCTCCCGGTCGCGCACCTGGCCTCGGGCGATGGCGAGCCGCACCTGCGCGACCAGTTGGGCGAACAGCGGCTCCTCGGCCGACGGGTCGAGACGGAGCAGCACACGTCAACGGTACTTGTTCTACTACTACTAGAACAAATTGCCGGCGACCGAGCGCCATCGTGAGCGTCGGCGTCGCCCCGCACCTGGCTTCCGACTCGTATGATCACGGGCCTGGCCACGCCGCAGGCTGGGGACACAGGTCGTGGGTGGAAAGCGGGACATAGGTGAAAAAGGCGTACACGTGTGAAATAGATAGAATTTTCACAGACAGGGCGCGCTATGTCGTTCCTCCCTTTCAACGCAACTACGTATGGACCGGGGCCAAATGGGACCTGCTCTGGCAGGACATCCTGGCCTGCGTCGCCCGCCCCGACCGAGGCAACCATTTCCTCGGGGTGATCGTCCTGCAGGACGACGACACGGTGGAGATCGGCCAGCCAAAGTCGACCTTCGTCGTGGACGGCCAGCAGCGGTTGACCACGATCCAGATCCTCATCGCGGCCATCCGGTCGGCTGGCCAGCGGATGGGCCTGACGGCACTCGTCGAGCGGACCCAGGACCTGACCTACATCGACCGGGACATCAACCAGCCCAAGCTCGTGCCACCGCTCGCCGACACCGAGGGATTCACCCTGGCCATCGGGGGCGCCGTCGCGGCGAAGAAGACCGCCGATGAGCCGACCCACGTGCAGGCGTACCGCTGGTACACCCGCTGCATCCGCGACTGGCTGGCCACCCAGCCGGACCCGGCCGACGCCCTGGCCCGCCTGCTCGACATCGTGACGAAGCGCCTGTACGTCGTCGTCGCCGACCTGCACGACCACGACGATCCGCAGGCCATCTACGAACGGTTGAACTCCGGGGGCGAGCCGCTGCGGGCCTCGGAACTGATCCGCAACCACATCCTGCACCGCTGCCGCCGCCAGGGCATTCCAGTGGCCGAGGCGTACGCCCAGTACTGGGAGGGCCTCGACGACGGCGCCTGGTACGTCCGGGCGCCGGGCAGCACCGAGGCTGACATCGACGTGTTTCTCCGCTCCTTTCTCATTCTGGAGACCCGGACGGAGGTCCCGGAACGCCAGCTGTTCCCGCCGTTCCGCGACTACGTCGCCACCCAGGAGGACGATCTCCGGGGCATGCTCAGCCGGATCGTCGAGTCGGCCGCCCTGTTCCGCCGGATCCGGACCGGGACGGGGCTGCTCCCCCACGAACGCCGGTTCGTCGATCGCATGCGCGCGTCCAGCATCTACGCATTCATGCCTGTGGTCATGCACCTGTTCTCGACCTACTCGGCCGAGCAGCGCCGGCCGGCCCTGGACGCGCTGGAGTCCTATGTGCTGCGCCGGATCATCTGCGGCAAACCCAGCCGGAGCTACCCCGGCCTGGTCGCCCCGCTGCTGCGCGCTCTGACCCCGGAGGCCGACCCGGGGAGGGTGGTGTCCGAGTTCCTGGCCGATCCGAACCGCGACTGGCCGACCGATGCGGCGGTCCGCACCGCGATCGAGACCTGGAACGCGTACGGGCGCTCGCGGCTGGCGAAGGAGCTCCTCCTACTCGCCGAGCAGCAGTACTCGGGCCGCCACGCGGAACCGATCGCGTTCGCCCCGCACGACCTGTCGGTGGAGCACCTCCTGCCTCAGGCCTGGCGGGAGACGGAGTGGCCCGTGCACGCCGCCGACGAGGAGCAGGCGGCGGCCGAGCGGAACGCGCGCAACCGGCTGCTCCCCACGCTGGGCAACCTCACCGTGATCACGCCCGACCTCAACGGGTCCATGGGCAACCGGGCCTGGGCCGAGAAGTACCCGGCGCTGACCGGCAACAGCCGGTTGCGCATCAACCAGGCACTGCCGGCCACGTTCGCCGGGTCGGCCGACATCCTGCGCCGCGGCCAGTTCCTCGCCGACCTCCTCGTGGCCGCGCTGGTGCCGCCGGCTCGGCCGGGACGGTCGCGCGCCGGCGGCGAGGGCACACCGGTCGGCGGCCGCGGCGACCGGGACTCGCGCGGGCCGGAGGAGGAGACCGCCTTCGCCGCAGACGTCGACGCGACGGACCCGACCGGGCTGGGCGATGGGCTCGTGGACGCCGCGGCCGACGCGGAGGCCGAGGCTGTCACAGAGGCCGACGCCGACACCGAACTGGAAGCCGACACCGAAGTAGAAGTGGACACCGACGCCGACGCGGATGCCGAGGACGCCGACGCGGATGCCGACGACGACAGTCGAACCGACGCGGGGACCAGCCCGGTGGGCTTCGCCGCGCAGATCCGGGCCGCGCTCGCCGAAGCCGGCGGCCCGCTGACCTTCATCGAGCTGGCGGCCGCCACCGGGCTGTCGCGGTGGCGCATCCGCCGGCGGCTGTCCCAACGGACGATCAGCGGGGTGTCGACGACCATCAAGGACGGCATGATCGCCGGGAAGCTCAAGCCCCGCCGCCCGGCCCCGTGACGCCGGACGGCGACCGGCCCGGGGTCATCGCTCGGCTGGCCGGGCCGACTCTTCCAGCCCTTCGGTCTCGCGGATGAACCGGTCGATGCGCCGGTCGGGCACGATCCACATGATTGCCACCGCCCCGTAGCAGACCAGGGCCAGCCACGCCCCAACGCGCCCGTCCGGGTCGACGAAGACGCTGATGAGCATGCCGGCCAGGTACAGCACGGGCGATATCTTGCCCTTCACATTGCGCCCAATGGCCCGCTTGAGGGCCGATTCCGCCCCGTCCTGGCGGATCACCAGCGTCTGCAGCACGAAGTACGTGGCCGCGCTGAGGGTCAGGTTCAGGCCGTAGATGAACAGCGGGGTTCGGGCCAACTCCGAATCCGCCATCCACTCGGTGGTGAACGGCAGCAGGGACAAGGCGAACAGCAGCGCGAGGTTGGCCCACAGCACGCCCCGGCTGATCCGGTTGACCAGGCGGAACATGTGGTGGTGACCGATCCAATAGATGCTGATATAGAGGAAGCTCAGCAAATAGACGATCAGGTCGTGCCCCGTGGCATGAATGAACGAGCGCAGGTCGTGCTCGGGTGGGATGTCCAGCCCGAGCACCATGACGGTGAGGATGATGGCGAGCACCCCGTCGCTGAACGCCTCGAGCCGACTGGTCCGCACCGCGCCCCCCGCTCTGGCCGACCACCTCCGCCGCAGGATAACCGCAAACGCGCCCCGGCATGGCCGCGTTCGGGCACTCGACGACCCACGCCCGCCCAGGAAGTCACCTCCTGGGCACCCCGGCCCCGACCCTCGCCCGACCCGGAAGCGCCCGTCCCCCGCCCCCGACGGGCCGCGCCGGTCGGCGATCTCACCGCCGGGCGGGCCCCGCCGGCACCCTGGCTCGCCCGTCCGCCCGGCGCGGGCGTCATCAGCGGGCGAGCCAACCCCCGTCGACGGGGAGGACGGCGCCGTGCACGTAGCGGGCCGCGTCGCTGGCCAGGAAGACCACGGCCCCGGCGAGGTCGTCCGGCTGACCCCACCGGCCGGCCGGGATGCGCTCGAGGATGGCCCGCGAGCGGTCGGGGTCGGCCCGCAACGGCGCGGTGTTGTCGGTTTCGATGTACCCGGGGGCGATGGCGTTCACGTTGACGCCCGACCCGGCCCACTCGTTGGCCAGGGCCCGGGTGAGGCCGAGCACGGCGTGTTTGGCGGCGGTGTAGGACGGGACGCGGATCCCGCCCTGGAACGAGAGCATCGAGGCGATGTTGATGATCTTCCCGCTGCGCTGGGCCAGCATCACCCGCCCCGCCGCCCGGGACAGATAAAAGACAGCGTCGATATTTACCGTCATAACATCTTCCCAGTCCGACCCCGGATGCTCGATGGCGTCGGCCCGGCGGATGATGCCGGCGTTGTTCACCAGGATGTCGAGCCGGCCGAGCCGCTCCACCACAGTCGCCACCGCCGCCGTCAGCTCGACGGGCGAGGCGGTCCGCAGGTCGTACTCGAGCCAGGTCGTGCGGCGGCCGGCCGCGGTGACCAGTCCGGCGGTCTGCTCCGGCTCGGTCCGGCCGAGCAGCGCCACATCCGCCCCGGCCTGGGCGAGCGCGACGGCCAGGGCCTGGCCGATGCCGCGGTTCGCCCCGGTCACCAGCGCGACGCGACCGTCCAAACTGAACTGATCGAGAACCACCCATGCCCCCTAGAGCCCGAACGAGCGCAGCGTCGCCACTTGACCGCCGACCCACTTCACGTTCTCGTCCTCGTGGACCGCCTGGGTCCGCTGAGTGCCGGCCAGGAACCACAGGAAGTACGTGGTGTAGCCGGGCGCGCTCACGACCGTGTGGTAGCCCGCCGGCATCATCTGCATGGCGTGGTCGCGGACCATGACGTTCTCCTGCTCGCCCTCGTCCGTGTAGACCAAGCTGACCCCGAACCCGCCGGTGGGGGTTACGCGGAAGTAGTACATCTCCTCGTGCTGGGCCTCGGCCGGCAGGTTGTCGTACGTGTGCCGGTGTGGCGGGTACGTGCTCCAGTTGCCCGACGGGGTGTAGGTCTCGCCGACGATGAGCCGGCGGGCCGGCAGATTGGGCTGGGCGATCTCGGTGAGGATCCGGTGGTAGGTGCGGGAGAAGTTGTGCGCGCCCCATCGCCCGGACTCCACGGCGTCCGGCCCGATCACGTACGGCTCGGTGGCCAGGTCGCTGGGCGCACTGGGCAGGGCGATCTCCACGGGGGTGAGCGCCTGCACCGAGATGGTCGCCCCGAAAGGGATGTAGACCGAGTACGGCTTGCCGGAGAAGACGTCGGCCCGCGTACCCAGGTTCTCGAAGACCTGGCCGTTGACCGTGAACGTGGCCGTGCCGCCGAGGATGACGGCGAGGATCTCCCGGTCACCCGACTCGCCGGACCAGGTGCCGCCCGCCTCCAGCTTGAGCAGGCGGAAGTCCAGCAGACGGCACGGGTTGACCGGCAGCGTGTTGAGGCCGGTCTCGGCCGGGATGTACGTGTGGTAGCGATAGTCCATCATGTCTCCCTCGTCGATGTCAGGCCAGTCAATGTCCAGCCCCGTCAATGTCCCAAGTTCGTCGGATGTCAGGAAGGACGCCTTGTTGTGCAGAAAAGTGTCAGGAGGGAGTCCTTCCTGACACCGGCGGCGACCCCATCACCACGGGCTGGTCCACTGGGGACGGGTGATTCTCGTCAGCGCCTCCAGGTAGAAGTAGTCGCCCCACAGTGTGCCCTCGTCGACCCCCTTGCCCTTGGGCTTGTCGTAGACGCCGTGCAGCAGCAGCGCGTTGGACTCCGGATGTCGGATGGTCGAGTATCCGTCGATGAGCGAGGCCAGCATCCGGTGCGCCGCGTCGCGGTACTGGTCGCGGCGCGGGCCGGCCGGCGTCAGCGCCGCCAGCTCCAGCAGGCCGCACGCGGCGATGGCCGCCGCCGAGCTGTCCCGCTCCTGCCCGCTGCCATCGGAGAAGGCGAGATCCCAGTAGGGCACGAGATCCGCCGGCAGGTGAGCCAGGTACCGGTCCGCGCACCGCTGCGCCGCCGCCAGGAACGACTCGTCGCCGGTGTAGCGGTGGTTCAGGCTGAAGCCGTAGATGCCCCAGGCCTGGCCGCGGGCCCAGCAGGAGTCGTCGGCGTGGCCCTGCTCGGTCTCGCCGCGCAGCGGCTCGCCGGTGACCGGGTCCCAGTAGAAGGTGTGGAACGTGGTTCCGTCGGGCCGCAGGATGTGGTCGCGCAGCTGGGCGGTGTGCCGCCGGGCCGCCGCGGCGTAGCGCGGGTCCCCGGAGACCTGGCTGGCCCAGAACAGCAGCGGCGTGTTCATGAGGCTGTCGATGATCGTGCGCCCCCGCTCGCGCGGGTCCTGCAGGTCGCCCCAGGCCTGGATGATGCCGGCCGGCTCCAGGAACCGCGACATGAGGTGGTCGGCCGCGGCCAGCGCCGCCCGCCGGGCCGGCTCGTGCCCGAGCCGGCGCCACGGCAGCACGCAGGAGAGCGTGTAGAGAAAGCCGAGGTCATGCGTATCGATGTCGATACGGCGGTCGATGCGGTGCGCGAAGCTGTTCACATGGGACAGTCCCGCGTCCCGGAACGTCTCGTCGCCGGTCAACTCATGGGCGAGCCAGATCACGCCCACCCAGAAGCTGGTCGTCCAGCCCACGTTGGCGCCCTCCGGCTGACCGGCGGTGGCCGGCCGCACCGGGTAGCGGTTGCCCGTGGTGGTGTCGGCCGGATAGCGGTCGCCGAAGGTCACGATGTTCGCCGCGACCGTCCGCACGGCGGCGGCCACCGCTGCGGCCGCCGCCGCGTCCGAGTTCGGGCGGACGTCGATCGCCGTCATGGATCTATCTCCCTCGCTGTCTCCCGGCTGGCGCCGGACCAGGTTTGTCCCGCGTCCCCGGCCGGAGCGGCCGGGGACGTGTCTGTCGCACCGTGTGTCGGTCAGGCTCGCGCGCTCGCCGCCCTTCCCGGAGACGGGCCGCCGGCGCGGCCCACCGATATGGCCCGGCTCAGGGCTCCGGCCCGGTCCGCCGCCGCGGCCCGGTCGACCGCCGGAGCGTGGTCGGAGCCGACCTGGTCGGGCGGATCGAGCACGGGGCGCAGGGCGAAGCGGCAGTTGGCCCAGACCAGGTAGAGCAGGGGCGCGGCGGCCAGGCCCAGGCCGATCGCCGGGCGGGCCGCGATGATCCGCACCAGCAGCATCAGCACCACCAGCGACAGCGCGGTCAGGTACCACCGCCGCAGCGCCAGGTAGAGGCAGGCGCGCGCCACGTCACGCAGCCGTACGGTCGGTCGCTCGGTCAGCAGGACCAGGCCGTGCAGCGCGGTCACGACCACCAGCAGCATGAGCACGGCCAGCACGGGAATCGCCACCGCGCCGATGCGCTGGCCGAAGGCCCAGGCGATGTCCACGCCGAGCACCACCAGCGCGCCCACCGCCGCGGCGGACAGCCCGACGGCGCGCCGCCAGGCGGAAAGCCACGCCCGGCCGAAGGCCGACAGCACTCCACCCGCCGACGGCACTCCACCCGCCGACGGCACTCGACCCGCCGACAGCACTCCACCCGTCGACGGCGCCCCACCGCCGTCGCGCAGGTCCCGCAGTGTGCTCATGACCGCGAAGACACCGACGAGCGCCGGCGTGCACAGGGGCATGGCCAGCGCGAACAGCGGCCACGAGCGGGCCGGATCGGTGGTGAACAACAGCGCCACCAGCGGCGCGCACCCCACCACCAGCAGCACGTTGCTCATCAGACCGGCATAGACCATATGGAATATGGCCGCATATGTCTCGTGTCGCAACCGCATCGCCGTCACCCCTTCAGCCCCGTGGTCGCGATGCCCTCGATGAAGAAGCGCTGGCCGAGCATGAAGATGATGGCGATCGGCAGCACCGAGATCACCGAGCCGGTGAAGATGAGCGCGTACTCCGCGTTGTACTGGCTGATGAACGTGCGCAGGCCCAGTTGGATGGTGCGGATCTCCGGGTCACGCAGGTAGATCAGCGGGCCGAGGAAGTCGTTCCAGGTGTTGACGAAGGTGAGCAGCGCGAGGCTGGCCACCGCCGGGATCGACAGCGGCACCATGATCCGCCACCAGATGCCGTACTCGGACAGTCCGTCGATCCGCGCCGCCTCGGACAACTCCTCCGGGATCGACTCGTAGTACTGCTTCATCAGGAAGACCCCGAAGGCGCCGAAGGCCTGCAGCACGACCATGGCCCACAGGGTGTTGTGCAGGTGGACCTTCGACATCAGCACGAACTGCGGGATCATGTACGACTGCCACGGCACGGCGATGGTCGCGATGTAGCCGAGGAAGAGCGCGTTGCGGCCCGGAAAGCGGACCTTCGAGAAGCCGTAGGCGGCGAAGCTGCCCGTGAGCACCTGCAGGAACGTGATGACGACCGAGAGGAACAGCGTGTTACGCAGCCAGGTCGTCATGTCCGACTGCCGCCAGATGTTCAGGTAGTTGCTCCAGACCTCGGTCTCGGGCCACCACCGGATCGGGACCGTGAAGACCTCGTTGTTGGTCTTCAGCGACGACATGAGCATCCAGTAGAAGGGCAGCAACAGCGCCGCCGAGGCCACGATCAGCGCGGTGTAGAGCGCGACCCGGCCCACGATGTGCTTGACCCGACCCGGCCGCTGCGGTCGGGCCGCCGGGTCAGGGGCGGCGAGCCGGCGCCCCGGTGTCCGCGTGAGGGTGTTGGTCGCCATCACTGGCTCCCTCGCTTGTTGACGTAGTACTGGATGAGCGTGACGGACAGCACGATGAAAAACAGCGCGATCGAGACCGCCCCGGCGTAGCCGGGGTCGTTCTCCTCAAATCCCTTCATGTAGATGTAGTGCGACAGCACCAGGGTCGAGATGCCAGGCCCACCGTCGGTCAGCACCAGGATGAGGTCGAAGACCTTGAAGCTGTTGATCGTCATGATGACGAGCACGAAGAACGTCGTGTGGCGCAGCCCGGGCAGCGTCACGTGCCAGAAGCGCTGCCAGGCGGACGCGCCGTCCACCGTGGCGGCCTCGTAGAGCTGCGACGGGATGGTCTGCAGCCCGGCCAGGAACAGCAGCATGTAGTAGCCCATGTCCCGCCAGGTCCCGACCAGGATCACCGCCGGCATGGACCAGTTGGGGTCGGTCGTCCAGCCGGGCGGGTTGTCGATCCCGATGAACCGCAGGAACGCGTTGATCGGGCCGAAGTCCGGGCTGAACAGCGCGTTCCAGACGTAGGCGAGGGCGACGATCGACGTGATGTACGGGAAGAAGGCCGCGGTGCGGAAGAAGGCGACCCCGCGCAGCCTGCGGTTGAGCAGGATGGCCAGGCCCAGGGCCACGACGAACGTCAGGGGAACGTGGCCGACCACGTAGTAGACGGTGTTGCGCAGGGCGGTGTAGAAGCGCTGGTCGTTGAAGAGCCGCTCGAAGTTGTCGAAGCCGACCCAGCGCGCCCGGCCGAAGCTCCACTTGGTGAACGCGACGTAGAACAGGTACCCGATCGGCACCATGGTGATGAGGGCGAAGCCGATGAAGTTCGGCGCGATGAAGCTCCACCCGTGGAGGGTGTTCCGCCACGTGAGCGAACGTTGACCACGCCCCACGCGCGTCGTTGGGGGCGGCGCCTCAACCATCGTTGCCATCGGTCCTCCTGAATCACGTCACGGCCGGGTCCGGCAGCCGGGGCGGATGCGGGTGCGGGCCTACGGCCACCGGCCGCCCGCCCGAACCCACATCATGGCGTCTTCGCGTCCTGGTCGCGGGCCGCGCTCCGCCCACCGCGCGGCCCGCGACGTCTCGTTCGGACTAGAGAACCTCGTTGGCCACGCGCTGCTCCGCCGCCGCGATGGCGTCGTCGATGGAGGCGGAGCCGGTCATGACCTCGGTGTGCAGGTCGTTGAGGATGTTCTGGATGGTCGCGGTGTGCTCGAACACCGGGTTCTCCGGACGGGTGTCGTGCTTGCTCCAGGCGAACTTCGACAGCTCGTCGGTCGGCACGCCCTCCAGCGCGAAGTAGATCGCGGCAACCTCATCCGAGGTGTTCGCCGGGGTGATGCCGATGCCGGCCAGCGCCTTGCCCGCCTCGATGCCCGCGGCGTACTCGAGGAACGCCTTGGCCACGGTCAGCTTGGCCCCGTCGCTGATCGCCGGGTTGATGCCCAGACCGGTCGGGTCGCCGAAGGTCACCGGCACCTTGTCCAGACCGGCGGTGCTGGAGTCGTACTGCGGCGCCGGAGCGATGCCCCAGTTGAACTCGTCGGCGTCACCGCTCTTGCGCTGGGCGAGCAGGGTGGCCACGTACCAGGTGCCCATGGGCAGCATCGCGGCCTGCTGCTTGCCGAACTGGGCCTGGTAGGTCAGGTTCAGCGTCTGCGACGTACCGTGGTCGACCTGGCTGCCGGAGGCCTGGATGTCCACCACCCGCTCGTAGTACGGCTTGAGCCAGTCGTACTGGCCGCTGGCCAGGTCCGCGCCGGGGCTCTGGGCGAGCGCGAAGCCCTGCACGGTCGACTGCCAGCGGTGCTGGTAGGTGCCGTAGACCGTCGAGTTCGGGTCCTTGGCCTTGAGGTTCGCCGAGATCGTCTTGGCCGCCTCGGCGTAGTCGTCCCAGGTCCAGGTGCCGTCCGGGTACTCCACGCCCGCAGCGTCGAAGAGGTCCTTGTTGTAGAACAGCACCCACGAGTCCTGCCGGTAGGGCACGGCGTAGACCTTGCCGTCGACCTCGTACATGGAGGCGTTGGTACCGGCCGGCAGCTTGGCCGCCACATCCGAGACGTCCAGCAACTGGCCGCCGCTCTGGTACGTGTAGAAGTTCTTCAAGTTCTTCTGCACGTAGATGTCCGGAGCCGTGCCCGCGGTGAGGTCGGCGATCATCTGCGTGTCGTACTCCGCGGCGTCGTACTCGACGAGCTCCACGGTCACGTTCGGGTACAGCGCCTCGAACCCCTCCTTGAGCGTCTGGAACTCCGGCGTCGTGGCGAGGCTCCACGTCGCCATCCGGATCGTCACCGGACCGGTGGGGAACGGCTCGGCCTCCGGTCCTTCAGTCCCGCTGCTGCACCCCGCGAGGGCCAGCGAGACCGCGGCCGCGAGGCCGATAGCGGTCTTCGATGCGCGATTCATCCTGCTCCTTAACGGTGAAGGGCCGCCTGGCCCGATCGTTGCCGGACCACCGGGACAGATGATCCGTAGAGAGTGATATTGAGATCTGTACGGACGCCGTCAGGCCAGGTTACCGCGACGGCGAGATCAGGGGTGGCGGTGACGTCGACAGCCAGGGCCGCCGTGGGCGGGGACACGGACCGGCCACCGTCGAGCTCGACGAGCACCGGGATCCAGTCACCCACCGACACCGGGAACTCCAGCCACGGCACGCGGACCGGACCGCCGAGCGGGCCACCGTCGGGCCGGGTGGTCACGCCCACGACCGCCGTGGCGGCCGCGCTGCCCAGGGCCACCACGCTGGAGGACAGCGGTCCGGCCCCGGGTCCCGGCGTAGCGCTGACGGTCGCCCCCACCGACCAGCGCCGCTCCTCCCCCGCGCCGGCCACCGGCCAGCCACCCACGCGCAACCGCAGGGCGTCGCCGTCGACTCCGGCGACGAGCTCCTCAACCCGGACCAGACGCACCTCCCAGGCCCGCCGCACGAGGGAGACGACCACGAGCCGACCCACCGGGGTCCAGTCCCCGGACCGCCCGCTGCCGTGGTCGCGCGGCCCGGGCCGGGCATCGACCCAGTGGGCCGACGCGACTGAGGCCGCCACCCCGACGCGGAAACCGTCCTGTGTGGACACGACGGTGGTGGCCAGGGGGCGCAGGCCGGTCCGGTGGGTCGGGCGGCCAGCGGCGTCGACCAGCGCGACGGTCTGGTCCACCGGCGAACTCCAGCCGGTCTCGTCGAGGACCGGGCTCGTCGCGGTGGAGTAGCCCAGTCGCGCATACAGCGGGGAGTCGGAGAGCGTCGACCCCTCGACGGCGTGGTCGGTGCCGTGGTTGACGACCCGGACGATGCCGTCGGCCCGGGTCCCGCTGACCAGCCAGCCCGGGGCCCGGATGGCGACCAGGGTGTCGGCGATGTCCACCGGCAGCGGCTCCTCGGCGGCCGTCCACACGGGATGGTCGGGCCCCAGGGCGATGCCGAGCAGGCCCTTGGCCGCCCAGTAGGGGGAGCTCGGTCCGGAGTACGTCTGGGCGAGCCGGGGCCACGGCCCGTGCCAGCCGAGGGTGAGCAGACCCCGCTCGTCGGGCGCACCGTGTCGAACGAAGTGGGCGATGATGCGTGTCGCGGCGGCCCGCAGCTGCCCCGGCGGCACCGAGGGCACGCCGGCCAGCGCCCCGGCCCAGAACGGCGCGGCGGCCGCGAAGCGGTAGATGAGGCTGCGCCCCTGGATCAGGGGCGAGCCGTCGGCCCCGACCAGCGCCACCGCGTCGGTCAGGAAGCGGTCGAGCATGGCGCGGTCGCGCTCCCGCCGCGGCGCCGCGAGATCCTCGGCTCCGGCCATCCGCGCCCACAGCGTCGGGTAGAGGTGCAGCGCCCAGCCGACGTAGTGGTCGTACGCCCGCTCGTGCCCGTCGGCCAGCCAGCCATCGACCCGGGCGAACGTGTCGTGGGTGGCCAGGTCTTCGGCCATCTCGTCGAGCGAGTACGGTCCCCCGACCGAGCGCAGGAAGGTCTGCACGACCAGCCGGAACCACACCCAGTTGATGCGAGGGTAGGTGGCATCACCCACCGCCGGCGCCAGGTACTCGACCACCCGCTCCTGCACGGTCGCGTCGAGCCGGTCCCACAACCACGGCCGGGTCAGGTCGAGGATCAGTGCGATCGAGGCGGCCTCCACCTTGGCCTGCGGGTGCTCGGTCAGCCGGACCCAGCGCTCGGGCGAGCCCGGATCGGTTCCGGTCGCCATGCCCTGGGCGTACCACTCGGCGAGTTCGGCCGAGCGCGGGGCGTCGGGCTCCCCGGCGATCCGGAAGCCGGCGAGCAGGAAGGTACGGGCGAAGCCCTCCAGACCGTCCACTGCGGAGCCGTACCCGCCCTCCGGTCCCGGCAGCGTGATGCGGGCATGGCCCGGCGACGCGAAGGGCCGCACCGCGGCGAGCATGCGGTCGGCCAACGCGACCAGGTCCGCGCGCGACACGCTCGTCCCGTTCCCACCGCCCACGCCGGAACCCGCTCCGGCCGACTCAGCCGAGCCGCGCCGGCCCGCGTCGACCAGGGCGTTGGTCGGTTCCGACAGGCTCTCGGGGGACACGGAACCTTCTCTCTGACGGGGGTGGCTCTCTCGCGCTGGTGGTCTCTGGCGGGCCCGACGCCGGGGTGGCCCGCTGACGACGGGTGGTCAGGGCAGTCCGAAGCCGGGGTGGGCGTCCCGGTCCGCGGCCGGTGGATGTGTCCCACCGGCGACGGGCTGGTTTCGGGAAGTAAAGCGTTCACAAGAGAACATGTCAATGCCGTTACCAAACTGGTACGACCATAAACGATCAGATTTGATCACGAAGGTTCGCCGGCACCACGCTGCGTGAGCGAACCAAACACAGAATCTGTCGACCTTCGGGCCGTTGCGGGCACGATCGCTGGCGGCGACACCCCGCCGCCGGACCCAGCAGGGGACCGCCGTACCGTGTCGGGGCCGACGAACTCGGACCGATCGGGCGCCATTGCCCGCCGAATGTGGCTTGATACGATCACAAACGATCACAAACGCTACGTCGCGATGAGGAGACATGCGTCCCACCACCCCTCCCGCCGCAACCGGCGGACCGGCCACCGCGACTCGCCCGCGGTTCGCCGGTCCCCTGGCCGCGGCCGGAGGGATCACGGCCGTCGCGCACCTGGCCGCGCCGGAACGGTCGCTGCCCGTGCCGCCCGCGCGTGACCGCGACGTGTGGCGGCCGGAGGCGCTCGACGGACCGACGCTGAGCGCTCTGCGCGACCGGGCCCTCGGTGACCTGGACACGCCCTGGCCGCTGCCGCTGCCCCCGGGAGTACGCGCGCTACTTCCGGGACGGCCACCGCGACACGTACGAGCAGAGCGTCTTCGCCCAGCAGCGGCGGCTCAGTCGGGCCGCGGTGATGGCCGCGGTGACCATGAGTCCACTATGGATGGACGAGGTGCTGGACGGGGTCACGCTGCTGTGCGAGCAGAGCAGCTGGTGCTGGCCCGCCCATGACGACACCCAGCGCGTGCACGGCGCGATCGTGCCGACCGTGACCGACCCGTACCTGGATCTCGGGGCCGGCGAGGTGGCCGGCCAGCTGGCCTGGCTGGACCACCTGCTCGACGACGCGCTCGACGAGCACGCGCCCGGGCTGCGGGCGCGCATCCGGCACGAGGTCGACCGACGGGTGCTCACCCCGTTCGAACGCCGCCGCGACTGGCACTGGCTCGGCCTGGACGGCGACGTGCACAACTGGAATCCGTGGATCCACGGCAACGTCCTGGTGGCGGCGCTGCGGCTGGTCGACGACCCGCAGCGGCGAGCGTCCATCGTGGACCTCGTGCTCGAGGGCCTCGACCGCTACGTGGCCGGGCTGCCCGCCGACGGGGCGATCGACGAGGGCTACGCGTACTGGTGGAACGGTGCCTGCCGGGCGATCGAGGCGCTGGACATCCTCGCCCACGCCACCGGCGGCGCGTTCGACCCGACCGGCATCCCGGCGTTGCGGGAGACCGTCGCCTTCCCCCACCGGGTGCACCTGGGCGGGCCGTGGTACCTCAACCTCGCCGACGGCCAGGCCCGGCCACCGGCGCACCAGCCGTGGCACGCCCTGTACCGGGCCGCCCGCCGCTACGGAGACCCCGCCGCCCTGGCCCATGCCGCCGCCCACCGCCGCTCCGGCGAGCCGCTGGCCCACGAGGAGCAGGGGCTGGGGCGGCTGCTGCGAGCCCTGGTCGATCGCGAGTGGCGCGACGCCGAGCCGCAGCCGTCACCGCTCCCCCGCGACGTCTGGTTCGGCTCGACCCAGGTGCTGATCGCCCGCACTCAGGCGGGCCGCGCCACCGGCCTGACCCTGGCCGCCAAGGGGGGCCACAACGGGGAGCACCACAACCACAACGACGTCGGCAGCGTGGTCGTGGCGCTGCACGGGGTCCCCGTCCTCGTCGACGCCGGCCGCCCCACCTACACGGCCCAGACCTTCGGCCCCGACCGCTACGCCATCTGGACCATGCAGAGCGCCTGGCACAACGTGCCGGAGATCCGGGGCACCGGCCAGCGTGACGGCGCCGGCTACGCCGCCCGCGCGGTGACGGCCACAGTGGACGACGCCGGGGCGCAGCTGAGTCTCGACCTCGCCGCCGCGTATCCACGCGACGACCTCCGCCACTGGCGGCGCACGGCGCGGCTGGACCGGACCACCGGCCTTGTGCACATCACCGACACGTGGGAGCTGCAGCCCGGGGACCAGCCGGAGCAGGACGCCCCGACCACGGTGCGCTGGCTCGTCGCTGGCGAGATCCGGGTCGGGTCCGGCACGGCCGAGATCACGGCGCTGGAGGGCGCCGGTACGGTCCGGCTGACCTGGGAACCGGCCGACGCGCCCTGCCGAATCACCGCGCGCCGGCTGGATGACCCTATGCTCAGCGACGTGTGGGGGGACCGGCTGACCCGCCTGGACATCGACGTCACCGCGTTGGGACCCTCCGGCACCCTGGTGGTGACCGTGGTCCCCGGCCCCGCGTCGCCCACCGCGCCCCCGCCCCTCGCTGCGCCGGCGTCGCTCGACGGAAAGGAGCGGCCATGAGTACCGACGGCCGCGGACCGCTGCAGGTGGCCCGCCGGGCCCGGCTGCTCGAGGCCCTGCAGCGCAACGGCGCGCTGCGCATCTCCGACCTGTCCGCGCAGCTCGGTGCCGCCGCGGTCACCATCCGCCGGGACATCGCGCAGCTGGCGGCCGAGGGGCTGGTCCGGCGGGTCCACGGTGGGGTCGCGCTGATCGAGCCCGGCGAGAAGACCACCGTCCCCGCCCAGGCCGCCCCGGTCGACGACGCCACCCCGGCCGGCGTGGACACGCTGTCGGGGCGCACGATCGGCATGCTCGTGCCGTCGCTGGACTACTACTACCCGGACGTCGCCCGCGGTGCCGAGGAGGCGGCCCGCGAGTTCGACATGAAGGTGGTGCTGCGCGGTTCGTCGTACGAGACCGAGGACGACCGCCCTCAGCTCAGCCGGCTCGTGGAACACATGGGCGTCGATGCCTTGGTGGTCGCCCCGCGGATGGACGCGCCCACCACCACCCGCACCCTCGAATGGCTCGCCGGCACCGGGCTGCCGGTGGTGCTGCTCGAACGCACGGCGGCGGTCGGGCCGCACCACGCGGTGATGGAGTCCGTGGTGACCGACCACGCGCTCGGCGCGGCCATGGCGGTGCGCCACCTCGTCTCGCTCGGTCACCGCAAGGTCGGCCTCGTGCTGGCCCGGCGCAGCCCGACCCGGCCCCACGTGCAGCGCGGCTGGGTCCAGGCCTCGACCGAGTGCGGCCTGGACATCGACGCAACGGTGGACATCGACGTGCCTGACGCCCGCGACGCCGACTTCGACGCGGTGCTGGACGAGGTGCTCGACCGGACGCTGGCCACCGGGACCACGTCGCTGCTCGTGCACGCCGATGCGCAGGCGATCGCGCTGGTGCAGAAGTGCGAGGAGCGGCATCTCGCGGTCCCCGGTGATCTGTCCATTGTGGCCTATGACGACGAGGTGGCCGGGCTGTTCAGCCCACCCATCACCGCGGTGCGGCCACCGCGTCGGTCGATCGGGCGGGCCGCCGTACGCCTGGTGGCGGACCGGCTCACCGACCCCGACCTGCCGGCCCACCGGGTCATCATCAGCCCGTCGCTGGTGGTGCGCGAGTCCACGGCGCCACCGCAGGACGCCCACGCCCGGTGACGCCCATGCCCGGTCACGCCCACGCCCGGTCACGCCCACGCCCGGTCACGCCCACGCCCGGTCACGCCCACGCCCGGTCACGCCCACGCCCGGTGACGGGCTGACCGGAATTGCGCCCGGGTGCAAACCGGTGGCCCGGCGGCCGATCGACTCACTACTGTCGGCCCATGCCCGAGCTGATTGCCCCGACGATTGTCCTGCGCGAGTCCTGGCTCGCCGCCCGGGCCGAGTGGCCGCCCGGCGCGGTGCTGAACGGCCACGGGTTGCGCGACACCGATGACGTCGCCACCGCCGAGGGATTCGCCGCCTGGGTCGAGCGCCTGCACAAGCAATCAGACGAATCAATGCCTCTTCCTCTGGGCCAGGTGCACGCCACCCACTGGTGGATCGTGGAGGGCGATACCTACCTGGGCGCGATCGCGTTGCGACACCGGCTGACCGAGCACCTGCTGCGCGTCGGCGGACACATCGGCTACGGTCTGCGTCCCTCGGCCCGCGGCCGCGGGCTGGCGTCCTGGGCGCTCGCCGAGGTCCTGCCCCGCGCCCGCGAGCGCGGGTTGGACCGCGTGCTGCTCACCTGCGCCGACTCGAACCTGGCCTCGGCCCGCACGATCGAGCGCAACGGCGGCGTGCTGGAGGACATCCGCGAGACCGAGATCGGCCTCACCCGCCGTTACTGGATCGACCTGCGCGCAAGCGCCGACTAGGTCGAGGCCGTGACGGCGAGAGACGACTTCATCAGCGCCGCCGAGGTGGCGGTGTCCCTGCTCGGCGATTCGGCGGTGGCCGCCCGATGGGGCGAGCCCAGTGCGCTGGCCAAGCTCAGCGTCGGAGGGCTCGCGGCCCACCTGGCCCGGCAGGTCACCCACGCGCCCCGGCGACCATCGCCGCCATCTGATTCAGGCCCGGGCCGACTGCGTCACGGCTGACGCGGCCCGGCCGGCCTGACGGGTGGTGACGTGACCGGTCCGGTGCAGCCAGCGGATGGCATCGGTCATGGTCGTGGCCAGCGGGCGGGCGGTGACCCCGAGGTCCCGTTCCGTGCCGGAGGTGTCGCATCGAGCCCGCCGCGATGCGATGAGGACGCCCTCGTACTCGGCCGGCAGATGAAACGGGACCACGCGCTGCACCGCGGACACCGTCCACGCCACCGGCAGCAACATCGGGGTGGGCAGCCGCAGGGCGGGCAGCCGGCGACCGGTGACCGACCGCAGGCTGCCGAAGAGCGTGGGTCCGTCGAGATGGTGTCCCGGCACGAAGTACCGGCGCGGGCCGCGCCCGGGCACCATCGCGGCGACATTGACCGCGGCCACGTCCCGCACATCCGTACCGTGGTACCCGCCGGTCGTCCACAGGGGATAGTAGCCCCGCAGGATGTCGCGCAGCTGGCGCATCATCTCGCTGAGCGTCGGGTCGTCCGGACCGTAGACGGCGCCCGGCGCCACGATCACCACCGGAGCGCCCTGCTCCTGCAACTGCCGCGCGTACCGTTCACTCTCCACTTTCGACTGGATGTAAGGCCCCCGGAGCGTCGAGAGTGGAGAGTCAGGGGTGACCGTACCGTGGGAACGCAGGGTCGCGACGGTGCTGGAGATGTGGATGACGGGATCACAGCCGTGGTCGACCGCCGCGCCCAGCACGACCCGGGTCGCCGCGACGTTCGTGCGCCGGGTCCGGGCCCAGTCCCGGCTGTCCAGGCTGTAGACGGCCGCCGCGTGGACGACCGCGTCACACCCGGCCAGCGCCCGGGCGACGCTGGCCGGATCGGTCGCGTCCCCCACCACGTGCTCCACCGCGTCGCTGATTCCGTGTGGCTCGAGCGCCGGGGCGATCCGCTCGGGCCGGCGCACCAGCAGCCGTACGGTGTGCCCGGCCCGGCACAACGCGGCGACCGTGTGGGAACCGACAAACCCGGTCCCGCCGGTGACCAGAACTCGCATACCGTCGCTCATGGCCGACCTTCCTTCGTCGTCCGACGCGGGCGCGTCGACAGTGCGGCCACCGTAGGCGACGCGGTTGTTCAGTTGTCAGTCCAAAAGCTGCTCACTGTGCGCTCGCCGGGGCACCGGACTCGCCCGCGAGCTCCCGCTGCCACAGCCAGGCACAGATGCGGTCGACGCCGGCGGTCAGGTGACGCCGGTAGGTGCTGAACGGCAGCCCGAGCACCTGCGCCGCCAGCTCCTGGGTGGCGGCCGGCTCCAGGTACGTGCGGTGCACCGCGCGGTAGAGCTTCTCGTCACGGGGGTTGCTCCGCAGCGCCTCGGCCGCCTCGCGGAGCACCCGCCGCAGGTCCTCCGGCTTCGGGTTCGGGCCGGCGGGCTCCACCGTGATCCGCGACCGCAGCAGCGGGCTGGTGGCCAGCGCATCCGGGCGGGTGTAGAGACGCAGCGCCGCCCGGACGGCCGCGGTGAACTCCGGCTCGGAGAGCACGACCAGGGCGGGCCCCGCGGCCGGGGGCGCGGGCACCGCCTCGGCGCTCGTGGTCAGCTCCCGCTCCTCCATGAGCTCGAACCAGACCGACAGCGGCTCGGCCCGCCAGTCGTGGCTGAACACGCCGTACCGGCGGTCGACCTCGAACTCCGCCTCGGGACTGCGCCGGAAGTTGAGGTAGGCCATGAGCGGCGCCCAGTAGTCGGGGTCCGCGATGGCCAGGAACGTCCAGGCCAACCGGGGCGTGGTGACCCAGTACCGGTTGGCCATCACCGCGAACAGGTTGGTCGCCGCTGAGACCGACTGGTACGTGTCCCGGCTGGCGTGGAACCGGTGGTAGAGGATCGCATCGCCTGGCCGGGGCGGCCCGTACCGGCGGGCGTAGGCAAGCGCGGCCGCGGTGGCCGGGTCGGCCGCGAGATCCTCGGCGGACGCCTCGTGCAGGGCCAGCGTCGCCTGGAATCCGACGATGTCGTCCTCGGCGTCGCGGAACACCCAGAAGCCGTGTGGTTGCCGCTCATACCACCGGCCGGCGATCGACGCCGACGTCTGGCCCTCGTACTGGCGCACGATCGCGAGGATCGCGGGCAGCGTCTCGGCGGTCGCCGGGGCCGGCCGGATGGTGCCGAACGTCTCCCAGTCCATGTACCGGGACATCAACGCGCTGGTGCGGTGCATGAACAAGAAATCGAAAAGTGCGCGTTCGTGCTGGACACCGTCGCTGGCCTGGATCCGGCGGACCGCGGCGGCCCGGGCGGCCGCGTGCAGCTGCCGGTACCGGGCCGGGTTGCGCCAGCGCAGATCGGCGTCGATGACGTCGCGGGCCAGGTCGTGGGGGAACAGGCCGTGCGGGCCGTGATGGACAAAGGACAGGCCGCGCAGCCAGGCGAACAGCTCGGCGATATCACCGCCGCCGCGCACCTCGGCGGTGTCACCGTCGCCACGCGACTCGCCGAAGGCGCGGTTGCCCAGCACCTCGGCCAGCACCTCCTCAGTGGTCACCCGCACGTGGGCGCAGACCTCCAGCGCGGCCCGGTGCCGCGGACCGGGCACCTGGTCGATGAACCGCTCCAGCAGCACCCGCATCAGCTCCGGCTCCTGCTCGACCCCCACGGGTTCGAGGCGCCGGCCGCCCGCGACCATCTCGGCCACCAGCGCCAGCGCCAGCGGGTGGCCGCGGGTGAGGGCGACGGCCAGGTCCTGCTGGGGGCCGACGACCCCGCAGGACCGCAGCAGCGCCCGGCTCTCGTCCGGGCTCAGGTTGCGCAGCGGAACCGGGTGCAGCAGGCTCTGCCACCCCGGGTCACCCAGCCAGCCCGCCGAGGGGGCGTGCCGTCCGGCGATCACCAGCACGGAATCGGCCGGCCACCGGGGCAGCACCGATTCCCGCAGCCAGGCCTCCAGCGGGGCACAGCGTTCGAATGTGTCGATGATCGTGACCTGGCCCGGGGCCGGCTCCCCGAGCGCGGCCGTCCAGGCGTCCCGGGTCAGATCGAGGTCACGGGCGTCCACTGTGGTCACCGCCCGCCCGGCCGCCCGCGCGATGTCGACGAACCGGGTGCACAGATACGTCTTGCCGACGCCGCCCGGACCATACACCCAGACCATCCGGAACCCGGTCGAACCGGATGAGAGCATCACGGCGAAGTCGGCCAGCTCGGCCGCGCGCCCGACGAAGCTGTCGCGCCGCAGCGTGCTCAACTGCGCGGCGACGGTCGGTGCCTCGGACACGTCCGGCCTCCCCTCACTCCCGACGCCGGTCCCGGTTCCCCGACCACCCGGGCGGATTCCGCTCCGTCAAAGTGCGCGGACTTGGCGAGCAAGATAGAGGACGGTCACGCACGGGTCCAGCACGACGCCGCCCGCCTCGCGGACGAGGTCGGCGATGGCGTCCAGATGGGCGGCCCGGCGGTCCGGGTCGAGTTCATTGACGTTGGGGAACGAGCCGAACAGGCGTCGCGCCCCGTCCGGCGTCAGCCGATTCTCCCACCGAATCTGCTCCACGTCGGGGCGCGTGAACCAGCCCCCCTGGCTCAACTCGTCGCGCCAGGACTCGAT